>Ga0153923_100029_pt1 | contig 89335 bp, 79 predicted proteins | sample TSNJ007MetaG_FD_104682 | JGI IMG/M metagenome (GOLD analysis project Ga0153923, IMG submission 104682) | Attine ant fungus gardens microbial communities from New Jersey, USA - TSNJ007 MetaG | ecosystem: Host-associated > Fungi > Mycelium > Unclassified | place: USA: New Jersey, Brendon T. Byrne...
ACTTATTATAATGAAAGTCGAATTCAACAAAAACTAGACTACCAATCGCCGATAGATTATCGGAAATCAGCAGTCTAGGAAAATGCTTTTTTATTCCTGTCTCACAATCTTAGGTCAGTTCCTTAACACGTCAAACTTTTTTATTTCAGCTTATTCATGCTATTATGAATAAGGTTTTATTAACTTAAAGGTTTTATTAACTTAAAGGAGTTTTTCGATGTTATTTAGTATTAAAAAAAGCGAATGGTTAGGCAATGAACGAAATGATCTATTTGCCGGTCTCGTTTCTTCTGTCGCCATTTTACCAGAAGTAATCGGGTTTGCGATTATTGCTGGTGTTCACCCGCTTTCTGCAGTGTTTGCTTCAGCTGTTACTTTACTTGTGATTACTTTTACGGGCGGCCGTCCGGCAATGGTTTCGGCGTCTGCTGGCTCAATGGCCTTAGTCCTTGCAGGCTTAATTCAAGCACATGGTTTGTCATACATGCTTGCTGCGACTATTTTAACAGGCTTTCTACAATTTATTTTAGGTTATTTAGGTATCCATAAATTAATGCGCTTTATTCCCAAGACAGTGATGTACGGATTCGTCAATGCGTTAGCCATTTTAATTTTCATGGCGCAAGTACAACAATTGCCTCATCAAACACTGTGGTCCTACGGCATGATTATCTGTAGTATCTTACTTATTTATCTATTACCTAAGTTTATTACAATTGTGCCTCCTGCTTTAATTGTTATTTTATTCATGACTATCCTGTCCTATTTTTTAAAAGGTCATTTACAAACGGTAGGTGATCTTGGTGAAATGAGTCAGTTTCATCCAGCGATCCGTTGGCCTAATGTACCCGTCAACTTAGAAACGTTGCGGATTATTTTACCTAGCTCTGTTGCCTTAGCAATGGTCGGGTTAATTGAATCTTTATTGACGATCCCCATTGTGGACAAAATGACAGCGAGCCAAAGTGATAGCCAACGAGAAGTTAAGGCGCAAGGATTCGCTAACATAATTACCGGCTTTTTTGGTGGCCAAGCTGGCTGTGCGATGATCGGGCAAGCGGTCATTAATGTTAAATCTGGAGGACGAAAACGGCTTTCTACTTTGATTTCAGGTATTACCCTCCTTCTATTCATTTTTGTTTTTAAATCCGTGATGGTAGCCATTCCTACAGCTGCATTGATTGGGATCATGATGACAGTGGCAGTCGACACCTTTGATTGGGAAAGTTTGCAGCTTTTCCGAACTTTTGAAGTTACTGAAATTGTTATTTTACTCGTGACAGTGGGTGTGATCGTCTATACGCATAATTTAGCGATTGGAATTATTCTAGGTGTTCTTTTAAGTGGTCTTCTTTATCATTTTTTCAAAAAAGAACCAAAAAAAAGTTGCTAGCTTTAGCAACTTTTTTTATTTTTCCCAATATTTCTTCAACGCTTCTTTTTCTATTTTCTTAATGAACGCATCTTTGCCATCCATATATTTATCAATGCTATCGGGGTGTGCTTGGGCCAATTGCTTTTTTAATGTACCATAGGTTGTAGCAATTGCCGGATTTTCTCGTAAATAATTTCGAAAAGCAAGATGGCGCAAAATTTCTTGCGTATTGTCAAACTGATAAATATGCACATGATGTGTTCTTTTTATCGGGCCTTTTCGTAAATAACGACGTCCTGATAGCCCAAATTCCCCCATATATTCATAACCGATTCTTTCAAATTCCCCTTGTAACAGGTCTACTTTTTCAATTTCTTCAACAATGATCAAAAAATCAATAATTGGTTTGGCTGCTAAATTAGGCACAGAGGTACTACCGATATGTTCAATTTTAAGACAATTTTCCTTTAGAATCTGTTTCAACGCTTTGGATTCTTCTTCAAACTGTTCCACCCAGGCTGGTTGGTATTCAGTAACGATTACCCGCATGATTTCTTCCCTCTTTTCTATATCCGTTTCATATGTAAAATAGGAAACGGATTTCCTTGAGGATCTTCCTTTGATTCACCAATTACTTGAAACCCTTGAGATTGATAGAACTTCACTGCCCCTTCATTTTGTTTATTAGCATCAACAAAGACAATTGATTCTTGCTCTATTAACTTTTTGATAATTTCTCCACCATAGCCTTTACGAAAATAGACTGGGTCAATAAATAACATTTCCAAAGTTTGTTGGTTTGTTCCACTAAACCCCACGCATTTCTGTTCTTCATTTAACCACATACTTAATTGAACTTGTTGAAAATAATCAGGTAAAACCACTTCGATTTTATCAATATCTGCCTGACTCAAAAACAAATGGGTAGCTTCTACTGAAGAACGCCATAGAGAAATTAATTGAGGATAATCGGTTTTTTTTACTTCTTTTTGGTTCAGCATTTTTAATTCCTCCCTATCTAATAAACAAAGTATACCACATTTTGTCTCTCTCAATTCCATAAAAAATAGTCAAATCAACCGTGTTTTTTCTGTCGATTTGACTGTCTCTCTCTATTAACTCTGATGGCTAAACGAGTAAACTAAGCAAAGCCACGATGGCTAAACCGCCTTGTGTTAAAATGATTTTTTTATCACTAGTTAAGCTACCGTACGCCGCCACTAAAATAATATAAATCAATAAAAATTTTGTCATTTCCATCGTTGCTTGCGCAAAATAGACACTATAAATAAGTCCTGCACCGATTAGTCCATTATAGATTCCTTGATTTTTAAACAATGTAGTGACTGATTTTCTTTGTAACTCTTGCTTATCCATTTTAAAAACACGGCTTGTTGTCTCAGATGTTGGTACAATCGTTTCTAAATACATAATGTAGAAAAATTCTACAGCCACCAAGGTTACTAAAATTGTTGAAATTAATGTCATCTGCTCCCTCCTCCCATTCCTTTGAACGAAGTAATTTTATGTAATTTTTGCTATGATGTAAATAGATATGCCTAGCCTTAATGAAAGGAAGAAACCTATGACTTTTCAAGAAACTATTAGCGCCTATATCCAAGAACGTTATCAGATAACGCCCGATTTTCCTTTTAAAAAACATCCAGACTATCTCGTCTTTCGTCATCCTAGAAATGCAAAATGGTTTGCTTTAATTATGCCACTGGATGCACAACTGCTCGGCGCTACCGAGAATAAGCAGCTCACTATTTTAACCGTTAAACTTGCGCCTGAATTGATTGCCTTATTAAAGAACCAACCTGGCTATTTTCCTGCCTATCATATGAATAAAGAGCATTGGTTAAGTCTTTCTGAAGAAATTCCGCTCTCACAAGTTTTTTCATTTATAGATGAAAGTTACCAACGGAGTTATTAAAAAAAAACACCCTACTCAAGGAGTAGGGTGTGAAAGATTATTTAAGCTTATTTGCTTAAAGCGTCTTTTGCTTGTTCAGCTAACGCTGTAAATGCTGCTGCATCGTTAACGGCTAAGTCAGCTAACATTTTGCGGTTGATATCAATCTCTGCCAATTTCAAACCGTGCATTAATTTAGAATAGCTTAAGCCATTCATGCGAGCTGCCGCGTTGATACGTGCAATCCATAATTTACGGAAGTCACGTTTCTTTTGACGACGGTCTCTGAATGCATAGTAATAAGAGTTCATTACTTGTTCTTTTGCTGATTTAAATAAAGTATGTTTTGATCCGTAGTAGCCTTTCGCTAACTTAAGGACTTTTTTACGACGTTTACGGGTTACTGTTCCACCTTTAACACGTGCCATGTTGAATTCCTCCTAATATCTTGTTTCTCTTGACGGTAATCTAAAAGTCACCGAGTTGTTTTATTTCATTCTTGCTAATTGTTGGCGGATACGTTTGTAATCGCCTTTTGCAACCATGCTTGCTTTACGCAATTGACGGCGTTGTTTTTTAGTTTTACCGTGGAAACGGTGAGATGTAAAGGCACGGCCACGTTTTAAGCCGCCTCCACCAGTACGTTTTACACGTTTTGCTAATCCGCGGTGTGTTTTTTGTTTTGGCATGACTAATTTTCCTCCTCAAAATCTTTGCTTCAAGTGAAAGACTCTAACAGTCACAACTGTCGAATATCCTTCTTGTAGAAATTACCAAAAGTCCGAATGCTCGGTCTCTTCGTTTACTTGTCGTTTTTCGGTGCCAGCGTTAGAAACATGCTGCGTCCGTCCATTTTCGCTTTTTGTTCCACTGTGGCGATGTCCGCAGTTTCTTCAGCTAAGCGATCAAGAACTTTCTGACCAATCTCTTTATGGGTAATGGCACGGCCTTTGAAACGGATAGAAGCTTTCACTTTGTCTCCTTTTTCTAAGAACTTACGCGCATTACGAAGTTTTGTATTGAAGTCATTTACGTCAATTGTTGGACTTAAACGAACTTCTTTGACGTTGATCACTTTTTGTTTCTTGCGAGCTTCACGCTCTTTCTTTTGTTGTTCGAAACGGAATTTTCCATAATCCATAATTCGCGCAACTGGTGGTTTCGCTCCTGGCGCTACAAGTACTAAATCCAAGTTTGCAGATTCAGCGATTTGTAATGCTTCTGCTTTGGTTTTTACACCTAATTGTTCACCATCTTGTCCGATCAAACGTAACTCGCGTGCACGAATGCCGTCGTTAACCATCATATCCTTTGCTATGGTCATTCACCTCCAAAATTTTTAAGAGAAAATCCTAACGGAAGTCTGCTTTGTTTGCTAAATGCAATAAAAAAACAGGTTCCTATCCAGAACCCGCCAACAGTCTGCCTTACTTAAAAAAATAAGGAATACTTTATCTAGCCCAGCGATATACTCAACTAAGGCGAGAAGCGGGTGCTTCTGCTTTCATTTCTCAACTTCACTAGTTTATCTTAGTTTATCCTAGTTGTCAATATATTTCCTCAAAAAAAAACGAATCTAGCACTAGATTCGTTTGAACTCGTATTTTGATTATTAATAATTAGTGGACTGTCCCAATGTGACTTCCTAGAAACAAATGGTTCAACACATGGTGTACATTTTCTATCCCCTAGGCGATCCCTGTAGTCCCTACAGTTCTTCTATTTATAAGGTTTCTCGTTTAGACAAGCCACGTTCTAAGATTTTTTGGCTTCTAAGATACTCTGAATTTTCTGTACTTTCAGAAAAAGACAACTCTGTTTCGATCTCCTCTGACTCAATACAAATGAGTTCTTTGCCATACCATTGTGCTTTATACAACAGTTTAGCTAAAAATAAAGACCAAGCCAGTTCAGAACGATCATGTTTTGGCGGCCGCTCATTACTGTGATGGGCTTTTTCAATACAAATAACATCGTAACTTGAAACCAATTCCGTTGTAATTTTGTTTAAAATATCCGTTCGTTGGTTGGCTATTTTTTCGCGAATTTTTGCGACTTTTATTTTTTGTTTTTGATAATTTTTTGCTTGCGAAAGATCGACACCTTTTTCCAAAGCAATCATTTTACGCTTGTTTAATTTTCGTTCTTCTTGACGTAGTTTTTGCTTTAAATGCTTTGAACAATAGCTTTTTTCGAAGCTTTCACCATTCGAAAGCAGCGCAAATTTTTCCCTACTGCTACAAATTCCCACCATTTTTTGTTGCTTTGTTTTCGTTTCAATCGGCGCTTCACATAAAATGGAAACATAATAATTGTGACTCGCACTCATAGAAATAGTTACAGATTTTATCTCCCCCAGCGGTTGGCGGTGTACCTTCATTTTAATTAAAGATTTCAATTTAGGTACTTTCAAATAACGATTATCCAAAATTTTGACCGTGCCATGTTGATTGTTCGTAGTATAGGAATGCACCGTTTCTTTCTTTTTCTTTTTTGGAAAGCCCATCCCTTTTTCCCGATAAAAATTTTTAAAGGCTCGATCCAAATAAACTTGTGCATTTGCCAAGGCTAAACTATCAACTTCTCTGAGGACAGGGTATTGTTTCTTATATTTAGCTGGCGTTGGCATTTTAAACGTTTGTTGAGGATTTTTTCGCATCTCTTTGTAGATATCAATCCGGTCTTGTAACATTAAATTATACACCAAGCGAACACAAGAAAATGTTTTTTGAATAAACTCTTCTTGTTTTGAGGTTGGATAAAGTCTGTATTTATAAGCTTTCAGAGCCTTCATCTCATAACCACCCTACCAAGATAGTTAGAAAAGAAGCTGGTTATAAACCAGCTTTTCTTTTCTTCTCTTCAATTTTTTCACGGTACATTGCAACTTCGTCTTCAGCACAATAAACATAGTGTCCATTGAGAATTTCACGGAGCTCACGATCTTTTCCATCTGCCGCTGCAGGCTGGTAAACGATCCGTTTACGTGTGCGTTCATAGTCTGGATCTGGTAATGGTATCGCAGAAAGCAAACTTTCTGTATAAGGATGAACGCCGAAATTATAGACATCATCACTTGTGCCCATTTCCAATAATTTCCCACTGTGCATTACGCCAATTCGGTCACTGATATGTTTTACCATCGATAAGTCATGTGCGATAAACAAGTAAGTTAAGCCTTGTTCTTTTTGTAAATCTTGTAATAAGTTTACTACTTGGGCTTGAATCGACACATCCAAAGCCGAAATTGGCTCATCACAGATAATAAAACGTGGATTAACCGCTAAAGCACGAGCAATCCCAATCCGTTGACGTTGCCCACCAGAAAACTCATGAGGATAACGCGTACTGTGACTTGGATTTAATCCCACCGTTTTTAAAAGTTCATTGACTTTTTCTTCCCGCTCTTTTGGTGTTTTAGCTAATCCATTGACATCGATTCCTTCAGCAATAATATCATTGACTTTCATTCTTGGATTCAATGAAGCATATGGATCTTGGAAGATCATTTGAACATCGCGGCGGAATGCTTGCATGTCCGCTTTTGATTTAATTTTGCTAATGTCTTTTCCATCGAAAAGAATTTCACCAGCAGTTGGATCATATAAACGAATGACACTGCGACCAGTTGTTGATTTTCCACTTCCTGATTCGCCAACTAATCCAAAGGTTTCGCCTTCATAAATATGAAAACTAATGTCATCAATGGCTTTTACTTCGTCTTTACGACCAACATTGAAATACTGTTTCAAACCAGTGACTTCTAATAGGACTTTTTTCTCTTCTGCCATTAATTACTACCTCCTGGATTTTTTTGACGCTCTGCATAAATTGCCCAACGACGAACAATCTCTGCTGGAGGCGTAACTTTTGGTGCTTGTGGTGCTAATAACCACGTTGCTGCTTTGTGTGTCGGTGATACTTCAAAATAAGGTGGTTCTTTTTCTGTATCAATTTTTAAAGCAAACTCATTCCGTGGATAGAAGGCATCTCCAGTTGGTGGATCTAATAAATCTGGAGGTGAACCTGGAATCGCATAAAGTTTGTCTTCTGTTCCTTCCATCGTTGGCATTGACCCTAAAAGTCCCCAAGTATATGGATGTTGTGGATTATAGAAAATTTCTTCTGCTGTTCCCACTTCAACCAGACGTCCACCGTACATGACAGCGACACGGTCAGCCACGTTCGCTACTACCCCTAAATCATGGGTAATGAAAATAATCGAAGTGCTAATTTTTTCTTGTAAATCTTTTAATAACTCTAAAATTTGTGCTTGGATGGTTACATCCAACGCTGTAGTTGGTTCATCTGCAATTAGAACTTCGGGATAACAAATTAAAGCAATTGCAATGACAATCCGTTGACGTTGCCCACCAGAAAATTGGTGTGGATAGTTTTTCAAACGTTTTTCAGCATTAGGAATGCCGACTAATTTTAGTAATTCTAATGCTTGCGCTAAGCCTTCTTTTTTTGAGACTTTATTATGTTTGATTAATGATTCCGCCACTTGTTTGCCAATTGGCATCGTTGGGTCTAATGAAGTCATCGGATCTTGGAAAATCATTGCGATTTCTTTACCACGAATGGCTTGCATTTGTTTTTCTGTTTTATGAACAATATCTTGTCCTTTAAACAAAATTTCCCCGTTATCAATATTGGCATTACTGCTCAACAAACGCATAATACTGCGGGTTGTAACAGATTTACCACTCCCTGATTCACCTACGATGGCTAACGTTTCACCTTTATAAAGATCAAAACTCACACCACGAATGGCGTTGACTTTACCTGCAAATGTATCAAAGGAGATTCTTAAGTCTTTAACTTCTAATACTTTTTCCATAGTCATTCACCACTCTTACTCTTTCATCTTAGGATCAAATGCATCACGTAAACCATCAGCTAACAAGTTGAAACAAATCATGATAACTGAAAGTGTTGCCGCTGGAATCCACATTAAATATGGAAGGAAACGGAAAGTTTTGTATCCTTCGTTTAACAAGGTTCCTAAAGATGCGGTTGGTGGACGTAAGCCTAACCCAATAAAACTTAGGAACGCTTCAAAGAAAATTGCCGATGGGATACTGAACATCATTTGGACAATAATGACACTTGAGATATTCGGTAAAATATGTTTAATAGCAATTTTCCAACGAGATTCGCCCAATGTTTCTGCTGCCATGACAAACTCTTGATCTTTTAGTTTCATGGTCTGGGCTCGCACAATCCTGGCCATTGATATCCAGTTTGTAATAACCATGGCCAAAACAATCGAAACAATCCCTGGATCAAAGACTGTTAGCATCAAGATCATAACAACTAAGTTAGGAATACCAGAAAGAACTTCTAAAATACGTTGCATTACTGTATCGACACGACCGCCGACTAACCCGGAAATCAGTCCATACGTTACCCCAATCGTAATATCTAGAATTGCCGCGATAAACGCAATTAATAAGGAAATACGTGTTCCCATAAATAAACGACTTAGGACATCACGACCTAAACCATCTGTTCCTAGATAAAAGTTTACGTTATCTGGAACGTTTGCTTGTGCATATTTATCAACTAATTGACCAGCAACTGTTGTTTTACCATTTAAACCATTCACGCTTTCCAAGCCAGGAATTCGTGGTGGTAAGTTAATGTAAGAAACATTTTGTTTCGTTGGGTTATGTGGTGAAACCCAAATGGTAATAATAGAGATAAAGATAATAACTGCTAAGAAACTCATTGAGATAACTGCAGCTTTATTCTTTTTCAAACGACGCCATGAGTCTTGTAAGAAACTTAAAGACGGTGTGGCAATACGCTCTCTTTCTTTTAGAGTTGAAGTGTTTAGAGGCTGAAACTCATCTGCCGGAATATCTTTAATCGCTTGTGGTAGATTATTTTTATTGACTGTTTCCATTAGCCTTTTGCACCTCCTGATACGCGAATTCTTGGATCAATTAAACCATAAAGTAAGTCAACAATCAGAATTACAACAACTAACATTGTTGAATACAAAATAGTTACTGCCATAATTGTTGGATAGTCGTTTGTCATAATTGATTTTACAAACTGTTCCCCAATTCCAGGGATGGCAAAAATATTTTCTACTACTAAAGAACCTGTCATTAAACCAACGGCTAAAGGTCCTAATAAGGTAATCAATGGAATTAAACTGTTTCTTAACCCGTGGCGGAATGCAACTTGCCAGCGACTCAAGCCTTTTGCTTTGGCTAATTCGACATAATCACTATGCAAGACCTCTACCATCTCGGTTCGAATAAACCTAGCCGAATCGGCCATTGGACTCATTGCCAAGGCAATAGTTGGTAAAATTGTGTAGGCAAAACCATTCCACATAGCAATTGGTAAGATTCTTAATTTCATTGCAAAAATGTATTGTAATAATACCGCGAAAACAAAGTTTGGAATAGAACGACCTAAAATGGCTAACAATGTTGCCAACGTATCTACCCAAGTATTTTGACGCATCGCTGCGATAATCCCCAATAAAATACCGACTAACGTACCAAAGATAATCGCTTGTCCTCCCAGTTGAAGGGATGGCCCAATTCGACCAGCTAATAACTTAGCAACAGGTTGGTTTTTAAATTGGAATGAAATACCAAAGTCTCCTGTTACCAGGTTCTTTAAGTAAATTCCGTATTGAACAATCACTGGTTTATCTAAGCCAGATTGTTTATTCAACATAGCGATTGTTTCTGGACTAAGTTTTTCTTGGTTGGTATAAGGCGTACCTGGTAATAATTGCATTAAGAAAAACGTAATCGTTGCGATTAACCACAAAGTGATAATCATGAAAAAGATCCGTTTAAGAAAATATTTTCCAAAACTATTCAATAATGACACCTCCGAGATTTTTTTGACTTCCTCAGTTATTTTCGTTAAAGTAATGACTAGATAGACCACAATAATAGATAGGGTGAACACATGAAAACTTTTAAATGGCCAATTATTACAGCCGTTATTTCCAGTATCGGCATTTTTCTTTACTTATTAATAAGTAAAGAACCTATCACTACCTCCTCATTATCAGATACCTTCTTTATCGTTTCGCTTTTCTTTTTAATTATCGGCATTGCTTTATGGATTATGTCCTCTGGCTTTTTCGATAACTTTCAGCGCTCAATGAAAAACGCGTTTCGTTTTAAAAAGAAAAATGAACCGAAAGAGTTTATCCCGCTTTCAGTCATTGGCGATGCACATCGCTCTTTCTGGCTAAAAACTGGGGGCATCTTACTGATTCTGTCTTTAGGCTTTCTACTATTTTACTTGGTCTAAGACAAGATAGCAAGAGGACCGTTGCCTTTTATTCCATGGCAAAGGTCCTTTTTTGTTTGCTATCGATCTTTTGTCAGGTTATTCTGAAATGTATGCCCATTTGTAGTCATACGTTGCGCCAGCAGGATGAACTGCGACATCTTTGACTTTTTCAGCACGTAAATGCGCTTCTGATTTTTGGAATAATGGTACCACACCCATGTCTCCCATAATCGTTTTCTCTGCATTTAACATATCATCCCAACGTTTTTCAGGATTTGTCGCATCTGCGCTACTTGCTGCTTTCACGAACTTGTCAAACTCTGGATTGTTATAACGTCCACGGTTATATGAGTTATCTGAAGCAAATAAGTCTAAGAAACTACTTGGATCAGCATAGTCAGCACTCCAACCACCGATTACTGCATCAAAGTCGCCTTTGTTTGAACGATCTAAACGAACGGAGAATGGAACCGGACTAACCGTTACCTTCACACCATCTAAAGCATCTTGAATTGACCCTTGAACAAATTCAACTGTTTTCTTAGAAGAATCTGCATCTGAAGAAAGAATATCCATTGTTAAGGTTGAAATCCCCAATTCTTTTTTCGCTTTTTCCCAGTATTCTTTAGCTTTTTTCGTATCATATTCAATTTGACTACCTGCTTCTTTAGCAAAGTCTTTGCCGCCACTTGGGTCTTTTGCCATATCTGCTGGTACTAAACCGTTTGGCTCGATAGAACCATCCCCTAAGATTGATTCAACTAACGCTTTACGGTCGATTGAGTAAGAAATTGCTTTACGTAAGTTCGCATTTCTAAATGGTGATTTTTCATCACGTTGATTTAGTTCCATATATTGTGTTGATGCTTCTTTTTGACTAACAAAAGCTGGGTCATTGGCCATTTGTTGGGCTAATTCACCAGAAAGAACGACATCGTCTGTTTGTCCATCTTGGAACAAGTTCAACGCGGTTGGTGATTCTTTCACAACATTCACATCTACTGAGTCCAGTTTCACTGTGTCTTTATCCCAATATTGATCGTTTTTCTTGAATGACCATTTTGTATCTGTACCAGGACCATCAAAGCCGTCTAAGACGAATGGACCATTGTAGACAGCACTTTCGCTGTTTGATGCATAATTTTTACCATATTTTTCCACAATATCTTGACGTTGCGGGAAGAATGATGGGAAAGCTAATAAGTAATCAAAGTATGGTGTTGCTTTTTCTAAAGTGATTTCTAATTCTGTATCACTGACTGCTTTAATTCCTAATTCTGATTTATCTTTTTCCCCTTTAGCAATGGCATCACCATTTTTTACAGAGGCATACAGATAAGCATATTCAGAAGCTGTCGCTGGATCAACTGTTCGTTGCCATCCGTAAACATAGTCATTAGCAGTCACTGGTTTACCGTCTGACCATTTTGCATCTTTATTTAATTTAATTTTGTATGTTAGTCCATCTTCAGAAACTTCTGCTTTTTCCGCTGCACCTGCAGGTTGGACTTTGTTATCTTTGTCTAAACGATAAATTCCTTCATATACATTATTTAATGCAATAAAACTAATTCTGTCTGTTGCTAGTGATAAATCAGCTGTTGGCATTTCTTGTTGTTCTGTGACACGTAAAACTTGTTCGCCACTTGCCTTACCGCCACCAGACGCGCTTGAGCTATCTGACGTTCCGCCGCCTCCACAAGCCGCTAAAGTTGTTACGCTAAATAATGTAATCACACCGAATGTTAATGACTTTTTCAATTTCATAGTGTTGCCTCCTAAAATAATGCAATCTGTATTTTCTGAAAAATCAGAATTTAATAATTATTTATTGCTATGGAATATATCTTACATTTTTCATATTAAAATTGCAAGTCAAAATGTTAACTTTTTTTAATTTTTCTTCTCTTCCTATCAGAAACCACTCTTTTTCTTCCTGTCTTTTATTGCAATTCTTTTGTCAGTTTTCTAAACATTATGGTAAATTAGGAAGTAAAGGAGTGACAAAATATGAAAAATTCTACGTTTTTAAAGGATTTGTTTGCTATCGATAAAGCAAATGACGAATTATTTCGGTTAGTTGGTGTCGCAATTTGTATGGCAATTCCATTATTAATTGGTTATTTTTCCAATAATTTACTCATTGGGACCTTTGGCTCGATGGGCATTTATACGTTTATTTATTATCAGCCGCTTCCTTTGCCTCAATTATTGCGCAGACTGAATATTGTTGGCTTTTTTATTGTTCTGGGCAACAGCTTAGGAATGCTAAGTCACCATGTACCTTGGTTGATTCCCATTACAATTGCCATCGTCGCTTTTCTTGCACGCTTACTTTTTAGATTGTATGGCATTGAGAAGCCTGGTGCTTTGTTAGTTATCATGTCAACCGCAATGGGAACAAGCAACAATTTTCCTTTACATAAGATTCCCATCATGGCCAGTTTTGTTCTTTTAGGAGTAGTGACCGGCATTATCATGGGCATTGTGCTTCATTTCATCGACAAGCGCCCCTACGTTTTTCAAAAACGGATGTCTCTTCAAGAACGACTTTATATCGATCCCGCTTCTTTATTAGATGCTTTGCATTATGCGGCCATTTTATTTTTAGCGGCTTATTTAAGTCAATCGCTTCATTTAGTCAACGCCTATTGGATGACGTTTACTTGCGCAGCCATTTTACAAGGGGAAAATTTACATTCTGTGATGCAGCGAAATGTGCAACGGATTCTAGGTACGAGTCTTGGTTTGTTGCTTTCTGCAATTTTATTAATGATTCCCTTTACACCTTTACAAACAATCGGTATCATTAGTATTCTATATGCAGCTTTTGAAGGATTCATTAACAGAAACTATGCGATTGCCAGCTTTTTTATTACCCCGATGTCCTTATTATTATCAAATCTTGCACGACAGCAAGTCATTAGTAATCTTTTAAACTATCGATTAGTCGGGATTGTGTTAGGTAGTTTACTTGGTTTTGCCGGCGCTTATGTTTTCACAACTGCGCTACGTTTCTATAATCGGGCCTACTCAATTGATGAAACCTTTGAAAATCAACAAGAAGAAAGAGGCGTTTTATGAAAATAACTTATCCCTTGCCACCAAATCTGCCAGAACAACTTCCTCTATTAACGAACTGTCAATTAGAAGATGAGGCAATCTTAGAAAATCATTTGTATCAGCAGATTGATTTATCGAATCAAGAAGTTCGTAACTTAGTCTTTCGGGATGCTGTTTTCGATCATCTTTCATTAGCAAATGGCCAGTTTGCTTCTTTTGATTGTAGTAATGTGCGTTTTGAAGCTTGCGATTTTTCTAACGTCGAATGGCTGTCTGGCAGTTTTCATCGAGTGACTTTCCTTCGTTGCAATTTGACAGGAACGAATTTTGCAGATAGCTATTTAAAAGATTGTCTATTTGAGGATTGCAAAGCCGATTATGCTTCTTTTCGTTTTGCAAATTTTAATCTTGTTCACTTTAATCAGACTCGTTTAGTCGAAAGTGAATTTTTCGAGGTCACCTGGAAGAAACTCCTTCTAGAAGCTTGCGATTTAACCGAAAGTAATTGGCTAAATACTTCTTTAAAAGGATTGGATTTTTCCCAAAACACCTTTGAACGCTTGACTTTCTCACCAAACTATTTATCAGGTCTTAAAGTCACCCCTGAACAAGCCATTTATTTGGCAAGTGCCCTTGGTTTGGTGATTACCTAAGAAAATTTTAAAAAAATAGCCGAATAACTGGTTCTGTCGGTTCTTTCTTATTAAATTGTTATTAATTTTTTGGAAAAACCAACGGAACCATTTTACTTGTGCCTTATTTTTAGGTAAACTATCTTAGGTTAAGCAATCTCTTTTTTTGGAACAAGAGAAACTTTTGGAATCATTTCCTATAAATCATGAAGAGATTATGACAAACGTTCTTCTAATCCAAGAACGTCTTTTGTCCTATACTCGATTCTACTCAAAAGGAATGTCAGTGAATGAATATAAAAAAACAAGGCCTCGGTCAAGCGACGGGAAAAATCATTTTAATGGGGGAACACGCCGTTGTTTACGGCGAACCAGCAATCGCCTTTCCTTTTCAAGCGACAGAAATCACAGCCGTCTTTACCCCGGCAAAAACTATGCAGATTGATTGTGCATATTTTACAGGATTGCTTGAAGACGTGCCCCAAGAGCTAGCAAATATCAAGGAAGTTGTTCAGCAAACCTTACATTTTTTAAAGGAAGATACAGTTAAAGGCACTTTGACCTTAACAAGTACGATTCCCGCTGAACGAGGAATGGGCTCAAGCGCAGCAACCGCTGTGGCCATCGTTCGAAGCCTTTTTGATTATTTTGATTACGCTTATACATATCAAGAATTGTTTGAGCTTGTTTCCTTAAGTGAGAAAATTGCTCATGGCAATCCTAGTGGTATCGATGCCGCAGCAACAAGCGGCGCTGATCCCTTATTTTTTACTAGAGGATTTCCGCCCACACATTTCTCGATGAATTTATCTAATGCCTACTTAGTAGTAGCTGATACGGGAATTAAAGGTCAAACACGTGAAGCCGTGAAAGACATTGCGCAGCTAGCTCAAAATAATCCCACAGCAATCGCTGAAACAATGAAACAATTAGGTTCTTTTACTAAAGAAGCGAAGCAGGCAATTTTACAAGATGATAAACAAAAATTAGGTCAGCTAATGACGTTAGCGCAAGAGCAACTCCAGCAATTAACCGTCAGCAACGATATGCTGGATCGACTAGTGGCTCTCTCTCTAGAACATGGCGCTCTAGGAGCAAAATTAACCGGCGGCGGTCGCGGTGGCTGTATGATTGCCTTAACAGATAATAAAAAGACCGCACAAACCATTGCACAGACTTTAGAAGAAAATGGAGCTGTTGCTACATGGATTCAATCATTAGAGGTGAAAAAGTAATGCTTTCAGGAAAAGCACGAGCGCATACAAATATTGCTCTGATTAAATATTGGGGAAAAGCCAATGAAGAATACATTTTACCAATGAATAGTAGTTTATCATTAACATTAGATGCCTTTTACACAGAAACAACTGTGACATTTGATGCCCATTATTCAGAAGATGTATTTATTTTAGATGGTACCTTGCAAAACGAAAAACAAACAAAAAAAGTCAAAGAATTTTTGAACCTTGTTCGTCAACAAGCCGATTGTACTTGGTTTGCAAAAGTGGAAAGTCAAAATTTTGTGCCTACTGCAGCTGGTTTGGCTTCTTCAGCGAGTGGTCTAGCTGCTTTAGCTGGGGCCTGTAACGTAGCCTTAGGATTAAATCTTTCAGCAAAAGACTTATCCCGTTTAGCGCGACGTGGTTCAGGTTCTGCTTGTCGCAGCATTTTTGGTGGTTTTGCTCAATGGAACAAAGGCCACTCTGATGAAACTTCGTTTGCTGAAAATATTCCAGCCAATAATTGGGAAAACGAATTGGCCATGCTCTTTATCTTAATTAACGATGGCGAAAAAGATGTTTCCAGCCGTGATGGAATGAAACGAACAGTAGAAACTTCTAGCTTTTATCAAGGTTGGTTGGACAATGTGGAAAAAGATTTATCCCAAGTTCATGAAGCAATTAAAACAAAAGACTTCCCTCGTTTAGGAGAAATCATTGAAGCCAATGGGTTAAGGATGCATGGAACCACCTTAGGCGCTGTCCCTCCATTTACTTACTGGTCCCCAGGCAGCTTACAAGCGATGGCTTTAGTTCGCCAAGCACGGGCCAAAGGAATTCCTTGCTACTTTACAATGGATGCAGGTCCGAATGTCAAGGTCTTAGTCGAAAAGAAAAACTTAGAAGCATTAAAAACATTTTTAAGTGAACATTTTTCAAAAGAGCAGTTAGTCCCAGCTTTTGCTGGTCCCGGAATTGAATTGTTTGAAACGAAAGGAATGGATAAATAAGCATGATTGAAGTTACTACGCCAGGAAAGTTATTTATTGCAGGAGAATATGCCGTTGTTGAACCTGGTCACCCTGCCATTATCGTTGCTGTGGATCAATTCGTAACTGTAACTGTCGAAGAAACAACAGATGAAGGCAGTATTCAATCTGCACAATACAGCTCTTTACCTATTCGTTGGACACGCCGAAATGGTGAGCTTGTATTAGATATTCGCGAAAATCCTTTTCATTATGTTTTAGCGGCGATTCATCTAACTGAAAAATATGCGCAAGAGCAAAACAAAGAATTGTCATTTTATCATTTAAAAGTGACGAGTGAATTAGATAGTTCAAATGGAAGAAAATATGGTCTTGGTTCAAGCGGTGCGGTAACCGTTGGAACTGTCAAAGCCTTGAATATTTTTTATGATTTAGGTTTGGAAAATGAGGAAATTTTCAAATTATCAGCATTAGCTCACTTAGCCGTTCAAGGAAATGGTTCTTGCGGAGATATCGCCGCCAGCTGTTACGGGGGCTGGATTGCCTTTTCAACCTTCGATCATGATTGGGTCAATCAAAAAGTAGCCACTGAAACATTAACTGATTTGTTAGCAATGGACTGGCCTGAATTAATGATTTTTCCGTTAAAAGTACCGAAACAACTACGTTTACTAATTGGTTGGACAGGTAGTCCTGCGTCCACTTCAGACTTAGTTGATCGAGTCCATCAATCAAAAGAAGAAAAACAAGCGGCTTATGAGCAGTTCTTAATGAAAAGTCGGCTTTGTGTCGAAACAATGATTAATGGCTTTAACACAGGAAAAATTTCTGTTATTCAAAAACAAATTACTAAAAATCGCCAATTGCTCGCCGAATTATCTTCACTGACTGGTGTGGTAATCGAAACAGAAGCCTTGAAAAATCTTTGTGATTTGGCTGAATCTTATACAGGAGCTGCGAAATCTTCTGGCGCTGGCGGGGGCGATTGTGGGATTGTAATTTTCCGCCAAAAATCTGGGATTTTACCATTAATGACTGCTTGGGAAAAAGACGGAATTACCCCACTGCCACTTCACGTCTATACCTATGGTCAAAAGGAGTGTAAGGAGAAGCATGAATCGAAAAGATGAACATCTATCATTAGCTAAAGCGTTCCACAAAGAAAAAAGTAATGACTTTGATCGTGTGCGTTTTGTTCACCAATCGTTTGCTGAATCCGCTGTTAACGAAGTGGATATTTCCACTTCGTTTCTTTCTTTTCAGCTTCCCCAACCTTTTTATGTCAATGCAATGACAGGTGGTAGTCAGCGTGCAAAAGAAATTAATCAGCAATTAGGCATTATTGCCAAAGAAACTGGCCTTTTAGTTGCGACAGGATCTGTCTCGGCAGCGTTAAAAGATGCTAGTTTAGCGGATACGTATCAAATTATGCGAAAAGAAAACCCAGATGGACTCATTTTTGCCAATATTGGTGCAGGCTTGGGTGTGGAAGAAGCAAAGCGAGCGCTTGATTTATTTCAAGCGAATGCCTTACAAATCCATGTAAATGTGCCCCAAGAATTGGTCATGCCTGAAGGAGATCGTGATTTCACTAATTGGCTAACCAAAATTGAAGCTATCGTACAGGCCGTAGAAGTGCCTGTCATTGTCAAAGAGGTTGGCTTTGGCATGAGCCAAGAAACCTTAGAAAAACTTACCTCTATCGGCGTTCAAGCAGCGGATGTGAGCGGCCAAGGCGGAACGAGTTTTACACAAATTGAAAATGCCCGGCGGAAAAAACGAGAACTTTCTTTCTTAGATGATTGGGGGCAATCAACGGTCATCTCTCTTCTGGAATCACAAAATTGGCAAAAGAAACTAACTATTCTCGGTTCTGGCGGTGTGCGTAACTCTCTTGATATTGTCAAAGGACTCGCTTTAGGTGCCAAAAGCATGGGAGTTGCTGGGACTATCTTAGCTTCCCTTATGAGTAAAAATGGTTTAGAAAATACCCTAGCCCTTGTACAGCAATGGCAAGAAGAAGTGAAAATGCTTTATACTCTTTTAGGTAAAAGAACCACAGCTGAGATAAGAACAGCTGAATTGGTGCTCGATCCAATCTTAGTCAATTGGTGCCAACAACGAGGAATTAAATAAAAAAATAAGTAAGGTCTAAGTAAGAATACTTAAATCTTGCTTATTTTTTATTTACCAAAAATTTACTTATTTTCTGTCAAATGTATAATTTGATTTGCATATTGAAACAGATTTTCATCATGGGTTACCATAACTACTGACTTATTACTTTGTGTAACTAAATTTTGTAAATAGTTTACTAAAATCATTCCATTTTCTTGATCTAAATTTCCTGTAGGTTCATCTGCGAAAAGAATATCAAAGGGTTTCAACAAACTTCTAATTAAAGCCACTCTTTGTTGTTCACCTCCACTTAAAAAAGAAACTTTTTTCTTTTTTAAGTTAGACAATTCAAATTTTTCTAAATACGCATCGACAGCTGATTCATCTGTTTCTTTATTAAATTTCAATGCTAATTTAAGATTGTCAAGTACACTCATTGACTCGATTAACCCATAATTTTGAAACATATAACTAATACAGTTTCTTCTCAACAATTGAATTCTTTTATTTGTTAATTCACTTTTATTATAGTAATTCAATATGCCAGAATGCTGATTTTCTAACAAACTCAATTCATTGATTAATGTGGTCTTTCCAGAACCACTTTTTCCAGTTATAATAATGAATTCTCCAAAATCTGCTGTAAAAGAAAAATTGGAAACGATTTGTTTATTCCCTCTCTTAATCGATAAATTCTCAGCTTCAATAATCATAAATACTCTCCTTAAAAAATTCCTTTGTCTTTCTTTTTGAAAAAACAGTAAAACAAATAATATTTAATAAAATTAAATATAAAATAAATACTACATTTAATTGATTTATGCCCAGCCAATATTGAGTGACGATTAACGTAAGTAATTCTAACCCTATCGGAAAAAAAATAACATCCATTGCTTGCTCTACGATTGAATAGCCTAACATTTTTTTACAAACACTTTTTTTAGATATAAAGTATAGATTCCTGATACAAACAAACTATTTAATGCTGTAAGTAAGACAATCAAAAGAGCTAACTGAACACTATTTTCAATAAAACGTTTCTTATTTCGAAAAATAGCATCGCCAACATTTCTGTAAACAGATTCTGTTGAAATGATTACATTTTGTAAATTCTCTCTTCTAATATCTGTTTGCAACAAATTAAACGGTTCATCTACTCCTATATGTTCAAAATCAATAACCAAACCACCATTTTCAGTTAAAATATTCCCCCAGAATAAACCACTCATAAGATGAGGGTTCATAATTATTGCAATCGGGTCTACAATCATATTTTGATTTTCTTCTGTTCCATAATACGTACTATAAGTAAAATATCTCTGATTATTTTTTACTAAAATAGGTGTTACTTTTATTTCTTTCAATATAATCTCTTGATTCGGTGGTTCTTCTTGTAAATAAAAACGTGTTGCTTCTTCATAATTTTCTTTAATTTTACTTATTAAATGTTTGTACTTTTCTGGAATTAACACGTACAATTCATTTGAATGCGTGTTTATCCTATCTACCTCATTATTATTGACAAAAGCAATTGGATTTCTTTCTAAATAATTTTTATCGATAATAATATCAATTCCACCTGGTTCTGTTAAAAATTCTTCAGCAGTTAACCCCCGCATCTCACCTACATAAATAGGCTTGTTTGCTTTGTTTTTTTGGAGTTCTACGTAGTTGTAAGGTGCTACAATAAATGTAGGATATTTTTTGGAAATATTATGATAAAATTTTTGAGCCTTCTCAAGATAAGCCTTTTCCTCCTGTTGATTATTTCTGTTTAATTGATTCGTAATTCTCAAGGTATATAACTTTTTTGTCTGTAGCCAATTTTCTTCTTGTAAATTTAACTTAACTAATTTTTGAAAATTATTTTGTGTAACCATAGATTGTTTAAAAAACAGTGTTAAAGAAAGAACTAACAAAACTGCTAAAACAGCTAATGCTACTCTTCCTCTAAAAAAACCTTTTATTATATTTATAATGTTAATATTTTGTATCAAAATTCCCATTAACAATAAATAAACCAAACTTAACAGCAAAACAGCACTAGTAGTATATAGAATTGTTTTTACTATTAGTGTTCTATCTACGGTCCAAAAACGAATGATACAAAATGTGCTTGCTAACAAAAAACCAGATAGAACCGGTAAAAAATTCCTAAACGAAGCAATTAGCATACTTTTCAAAGGATACCCCAACATTTTTTTTATAGCAACCACTTTTTTTTGGGTAAATACTAACATAACAAGGCTTATACTAAAGAAAAGCACTAAATAAAGTAGAATAGTTAATTGGATATCGTCAGCATTTAATATTGAAGCTTTTATTGATTCTTGCACTGTAACATGTCCATAATTTTTGAATACCTCAATGAATTTCTTTAAATCCCCTTTAACATAAAAAACGCTACCCATGCCTACATTTTTCAATTGGAAAAATGAAAATAAATTAACTTCCATAAGATTATTAGGAATTTTCAACCTTCCTATATTGTTTTTCCCGCTCCTATTTGAAGCAAACTTAGTCGAATTATTTGTAGGATATCCCCCAGATTCTAACTTTAATTGTTTCTGTGGATTTGCCGAAATAATCATTAGTTTATTTATCTCAGTAAAGTTATATTGAGCCACTGTACTTTTTGTTTCTAAAGAAACTTTTTGTAATTCTTCGGCTAACTTATCGGTATCTTTATCTTTATCATAAGTTATATGGAGTTCCTTTACGTCATCATATAACAGATTTTCTAAAAGATTATTTTCTAAAACAATAAATAAAGTAAACATTGATAATGTGAATATCACACTACTCAATAAAAAAATTAACTTTTTTAGCATCTCTTTTCTTCCCTAATCAATAATTATTTTCTTATTATAAAAAATAGCTTGGAATATAAGAACTAATTTATATTCCAAGCTTATTATTTAATAAATATTCCACCAACCTGTATTTCCTCTTAACGTTGCATTACAAGTAGCATAAGCTCGTCTCCCAGCTCTTTGTTTGTCTCGGACAGAGCCTCCCCAACCATTCTTTGCTGTAGCACTGTGAGTTAATCTTCCGTGAGAGTAACTAGCCCATACTTTAAAGCCATTTACTCCACAAGAAAAATCTCCGCCCCCTGCAGCAGCTCTAAATTTAGTTTTGTATTCATCAGGTTCTCCAACAAAAGTTGCATCCATTCCACCACCAGCTATTGCCTCACTGTCCTCATTCCCGTTAGCATAAGCATACCCACGTCCAAAGACTGATACAACAACCAACAAACCTAAAAGAATAATTTTCCTCATAAAAACACCCCTTAATTAAGAATAAATTAATTATACTATAATCAAAAATAAATTAAAAGGGTTTTCAAAAAAAAATTAATAAATATTTTATAAAAATAACGAACTATCGAAAGTAACCTTACTATATAATATTAACACCTACAAAAAAACACATATAAATTATAATTCATCAAAGATACTGAAAATTCAAGTTTCTAAATAAATATGAAGAAATATTTATAATTTTTTAAATCATTTTTTTATAATAAAAATAATTTAAAATTATAATTATAAAAGACCTGGCGTTTTTGCCAGGTCTTTTCCTAAATACTTTTATCCTACATAAGCATCTAAGATAATTTGTTTTAGTTCACTAATTAATGGTTCTTTCGGATTTGCAGTTGTACATTGGTCTTCATATGCAAGTTCTGCCATACGATCAACCGTGGTGTCTAATGTTTCTTGTGAGACACCTTGGGCTTTCAAGTTCATGTCAATTCCGACTGATTTACCTAGGTCTGCTACTGCTGTTGCTAAAGCTTCTACTAATTCTGCGGTAGTATTTCCTTTTAAGCCTAAGAATTTTGCAATGTCTGCATAATCAGTATCGGCGCGGAAGTAATCATATTTAGGGAACATTGCGTGTTTTGATGGATCTTTCGCATTGTAACGAATAATATGTGGTAATAAAATCGCATTTGTACGACCATGTGGAATGCCATATTCCCCACCAATTTTATGAGCAATAGAGTGACAAATACCTAAGAATGCATTGGCAAATGCCATCCCTGCCATGGTTGATGCATTATGCATTTTTTCGCGAGATTCCATATCTGGACGTTTCACTGAATTTTCTAAATGATCGAAAACTAACTTGATTGCTTGTAAACTTAAACCACGTGTGTAATCTGAAGCCATCACGGAAACATAAGATTCAATAGCATGTGTTAAAACATCCATACCTGTATCTGCAGTGACTGAAGCTGGCACAGACATTACGAACTGTGGATCAACAATCGCTACATCTGGTGTTAACGCATAGTCTGCTAACGGATATTTCACGTGTGTTTCACTATCAGTAATAACGGCAAATGGTGTAACTTCTGAACCAGTTCCTGAAGTAGTTGGGATACAAACAAATTGTGTTTTTTCTGGTTTGGCAATTTTATATGTCCGTTTGCGGATATCTAAGAATTTTTGTTTTGCACCAAAGAACTCTGTATCTGGGTGTTCATAGAACATCCACATGCCTTTCGCCGCATCCATTGCAGAACCGCCACCCAAGGCAATCACTGTATCTGGTTGGAAATCAACCATCATTTTGGTACCTGCATAAACAGTATTTGTTGATGGGTTTGGTTCAACATCAGAAAATACTTCGATTTTCACATCATTTTTACGTTTTTGTAGCTCTTTACGTACGATATCTGCATAGCCAAATTGAACCATACCTGGGTCACAAACTAACATGACACGTTCAACATTTTCCATTTTTTGTAGATATTGTAAAGAATTTTTTTCAAAGAAAATTTTTGGAGGTAATTTAAACCATTGCATATTATTTCTCCGTTTCGCTACCGTTTTAATATTAATTAAGTTAATGGCTGATACGTTTTTAGAAACAGAGTTTTTCCCGTATGAACCACAACCAAGTGTTAAGGATGGAATCATTTCGTTATAAATGTTACCGATACCGCCTTCTGCTGATGGAGTATTCACTAAAATACGACAAGCTTTCATACGTAAACCAAAAGCAACTTGTAACTCTTCATCTTCTGTATGAATTACTGCTGTATGTCCTAAACCACCTAAGTTTAACATCGCTTCACATAGTTCAAATGCATGCTCTGCATTGTTTGATTTCATCATTGCTAAAACTGGCGATAATTTTTCTCTTGATAATGGATATTCTGGACCTGCACCTTCTAATTCAGCGACTAAAATTTTTGTGCCTTTTGGTACGCTAATTCCTGCTAATTCAGCAATTTTTTCTGCAGAGTTACCGACAATCGCTGGATTTACTGCGTATTTACCTTCATTCATCACTGCATCTTCTAGTTTTTGTAATTCATTCGGTTTCACGAAGTAAACATTGTGTGCTTCAAACTCAGCTTTGACAGAAGCATAAATTTCTTTATCCACAATGACCGCTTGCTCAGAAGCACAAATCATTCCATTATCAAATGATTTTGAAACAATTAAATCATTAACCGCACGTTTTACTTTAGCCGTTTTTTCAATATAAGCTGGTACGTTCCCAGGACCAACGCCTAGTGCTGGTTTACCTGTTGAGTACGCAGATTTTACCATGCCTGCGCCACCAGTTGCTAAAACAATGGCAATCCCTGGATGATTCATCAAAGCAGATGTTGCATCAATCGATGGTTGTTCAATCCATTGAATACAATTTTCTGGTGCACCTGCTGCAATCGCCGCATCCCGTACAATACGTGCCGCTTCTGCCGAACATTTTTGTGCGCTAGGATGGAAAGCAAAAACAATTGGATTTCTTGTTTTTAAGGCAATTAGTGATTTAAAAATAGTTGTTGACGTTGGGTTTGTTGTTGGTGTGACCCCACATACCACGCCAACTGGCTCAGCAATTTCCATTAAACCGGTTTGTTCGTCTTTGTTAATTACACCCACTGTTTTATCATGTTTAATATTATTCCAAATGTATTCAGATGCATACATATTTTTGATTGCTTTATCTTCATAGATTCCACGGCCAGTTTCTTCGACAGCCATTTTTGCTAAAGGCATATGTTGGTCTAACGCCGCCATCGCCATTTGATGGACAATGTGATCTACTTGTTCTTGTGTAAAATCTTCCATTGCTTTTAAAGCGACACTCGCTTTTGTTGCTAATTCATCAATCATTGATGAAACATCAACCGTTTCTGTCTTTTCTTTTTTTACTGTTTTAACCATGTTCATCCTCCTAAGAGTTTCATTTTAAAAAAACTTTGTTAACTATTTCACATTCACATCATACAACATAAAACGAATCTTGTAAATAGTTTTTGTGATATTTTTCACAACTATTTATAATTTTTTTTATCTCAAAAAAAAAGACCTATTCTTTTTTCTAGAATAAGTCTTCAATATCATGCCAGTCCCTTAAAGGATTTTTTGATGTCTGTGCCAATAATTGTTGATAGTCAAAAAATTCATTTGGCTTAACCTTCTGAATGTCTTTACGACAGTCTTTGACAGATAAATGGGTTTGTTTTTTCCAACGATAGGTGAGTAAATAAGTCAATAAATCTTCTTCGTTGATGGAAGAATAACCTAGTTCACGAAAATTTTGGCACTTCTTTTTAATACTTTTATTGAGCATTTTTTGTTGTAACCAACTTAATTTTTCCTTTGTCATGGGCTCTTCTCCTTCCAACCAAGCGAAAGATTGCTCACTTTTTAACTATCTTCCAACACTATAAAAAGGAACCTTTTTTGTAAACTTAATAGTTAAAAAGGACTTAGGACGTAAGTCCAAATGACCTACCTTCCTAGTCCTACATTTTAAGATAAACGACACGAGCGGAATAGGAATTATCTCTTCTTATTGGCTTTCTCGTGTGACTACTGGTCACAGTTTCGCCTTTGAAAAGCCTGTTCCGCTCTCTCTAACCATTAAATGAATTAGTTGAACCGTTTAGTCTTTCTTTTCTTTTGAAGGATCTGATGTTTCAGGAACTTTAGTTACTTCTTCTGTGACTGTCTCTTCAACTTCTGTGACTGGTACACTAGTTACTGCTGAATCATTTGTAACAGCAGTTCCAGGTGTTACAGTTCGAATTGCTGCACGGTCAAATTCTAAGACAATACCTTCGCAATCGATTAAAACTGTTTTTTCGTTGATTTCACTTAAAACACCATGTAAACCACCAATTGTGACAACACTATCGCCAGTTTTCATTGCGTTTAGTTGTTTTTGACGTTCTTGCTGTTGTTTCTTTTGAGAACGTGTCATGAAAAACATCATTCCTCCTAGAAGGACTAATGTAAAAATCATTGTAAATCCGCCACCCATTTGTTTCACCTCACTCTGCATTATTCACACTACTAACTGTATCAAAAAAATGCTTGAAGAACTAGTTTTTTCCTCTAATTTTTAGAAACTTTTTGCATTCGCTTTATTAAAGCCATATTCTTCAAAAAACGCTTGTCGGAATTCTAATAAATTGTCGTCCATAATTGCTTGACGGACATTTTTCATTAAGTCTAACAAGAAGTATAAATTATGATACGATGTTAAACGGATTCCGAATGTTTCATCACATTTAATCAAATGACGAATATAGGCCCGCGTATAATTACGACAAACATAACAATCACATTTTTCATCAAGCGGACGAAAATCTCTTGCATATTGGGCATTTTTAACAACCAAGCGACCTTGTGAAGTCATACAAGTACCATTGCGCGCAATACGTGTTGGTAGCACACAATCAAACATGTCAATCCCACGAATCACTCCATCAATTAATGAATCAGGGGCACCCACACCCATTAAGTAACGTGGTTTATTTTCAGGAATTAACGGTGTCGTAAAGTCTAAGACTCGGTTCATTTCTTCCTTAGACTCACCAACAGATAAGCCACCAATCGAATAGCCAGGAAAATCCATACTCACTAAATCTTTAGCACTTTGACGACGTAAATCTTCAAATCCCGCACCTTGAACAATACCGAATAATCCCTGTCTATCAGGATTCGCATGGGCTTTTAAGCCACGCTCAGCCCAACGAGAAGTCCGTTCAATCGAACGTTTGACATACTCATAGCTTTCATCAAATGGTGGACATTCATCAAAGCTCATCATAATATCTGATCCTAATTTATTTTGAATATTGATCGCTTTTTCTGGAGAAAGGAACATTTTTGAACCATTTAAATGATTTCTAAAATGCACACCTTCTTCTTCGATTTTCCGCATATCACTTAATGAGAAGACTTGGAAGCCACCTGAATCAGTTAAAATAGGTTGATCCCAGTTCATAAATTTGTGTAAACCGCCTGCTTCTTCGACTAAATCTTCACCTGGGCGTAACCATAAATGGTAAGTATTACTTAAAATAACACCGGCACCCATTTCTTTTAATTCTTCTGGTGACATTGTTTTAACTGTCGCAAGTGTACCTACCGGCATAAACATTGGTGTTGGAAATGTGCCGTGAGGAGTAATTAATTCACCTAAACGCGCACCTGTGTGTTTATCTTTTTTGATTAAACGATAACGAATGGCTGGTTCCGTCATTCATTTCCCTACTTTCTACTATAATTTGTCCTCCCATCATCATACTTTTTTTTTATTGAATTTGCAAGGATTTCTCAAGGTTTCTTTTTTCAAAAAAGGATCCTTAAAAAACAGCAACTAGTTCAAATAATTCAAATGAGCTAGTTGCTGTTTGGCACTTATTTTGTCGCTGTATATTTTTCTAAATCTTGCATCGCTGTTTTCACAATTTCAGGGGTAATTTTTTGTTTCATATAATGAATCGTTTCGCCTTCTATACAAGCACGTTCTGCTACTTCTTGATACTCGGCTTCAGTTAAGTCCATGTCCATTTCTTTTAAAGAAATAGGCAAACCTAGTTGGTGATAGAAAGGAATCAATTCAGCGATTTCTTGCCATTTCTCTTCAATAGCTAATTGAACAAACACACCATACGCCACTTTGTTTCCATGCAATTGTCGATGGCTAGCTGGCAGCAAAGTTAGTGCATCATGAATGGAATGGGCACCTGCTGTCCGACCATAATCATCGCCAAAGCCACCCACCATTCCACCAATAATTAAATTCGTTTCGATGACATCAATAAACGATTGATTTAATTGTTGCTCTTCCATCGCTTTTAAAGCATTGATACTTTCATTTAACAAAATATCGCGGCATTTTTCCGCGGCAAAATGAGAAACTTGAATAGGTAACACTTGGACATCTAACTGTGAAATAATCGCATCTGCTTCGTACCATTTAGCTAATGTATCCCCAATACCTGCCACCATTAAGGACCGAGGCGAATGCAATAACACTCTTGGTTCTACCAACACCAAAGCGTTTGCTTGCGGAAAAACGTCATACCGTTCCATTGCTCCATCTTCTCGATACATTACACTCAATGGCGTGCACGGCGCACAAGTAGCTGCTAAAGTGGGTAAAATAATTACCGGTAATGCCATTTTGTGTGCTAAGGCTTTGCCCAAGTCGGCCACTTTTCCTCCACCAACAGCGACGATGGCCTCTAAATGATTGTCCAGCACTTGTGCTTCTAACTCTTGCACACGTTGATCTGTACAAACACCTCCATAGTTTTCAAAAACAGCTGTTACTTTTTGAAACGTCGGAAAATACGGTTTTGCCGCTTGCCATGACTCAGTCCCGTGTAAAATGAATACACGATGAATATTTCTGCATAATAGTTGTCCTTCTAATAATTCCCACGAACCAATTTCACAAAGATACTCTTGTGGTGTCCCTCTCACAATTAATGATTGTTCCATCTTGAAAATCCCCTTCATTTTTGACTTTTGAAATTTTTTTTGAAAAAGTTGTATTTTTTCAACTCTACTACTTTTCCTTTTACATATTCTATGATATGATAAACCACATCATAACACAATAAATTTTTATACATTTATTCGCTTTTTTTGAATATTTATAAAAATAATACAAAAAGGAGTTTACGCAAATGACCAAATGTAAAAAATGGCTACAGACGATTTTACCAATTTTATTCTTGTTGCTCTCATTATTACCTATTAAAGAAACTTTTGCAGCCGAAAACGATCCAGTCTATGACAAAATCATCCAAAAGGGAGAACTAGTTGTCGGCTTATCCGCAGACTATGCCCCTTATGAATTTCATGCAAAAGTAGATGGTGAAGATAAAATTGTCGGTTTTGATATTTCTATTGCTCAAAAAATTGCCGACGATTTAGGCGTTAAATTAAAAATCGAAGAACTAGGCTTCGATGCTCTGTTAGGGGCCTTAAAAACTGGCAAGATTGACATGGTCATCTCTGGCATGTCGCCAACGCCTGAACGATTAAAAGAAGTAGCTTTTTCTCAACCATATATGAACGTTCAACAAAGAGTCATTGTTCGGAAAGAAGACAAAGATAAATTTCATTCCACTAAAGATTTCGAAGGCGTTCGTGCAGGTGCCCAAAAGCAAACGACACAAGAAGAATTAATTAAAACCGAATTAACCGGTGCTGTCCCTACTTCTCTTCAAAAAATTCCAGATTTAATTATGAATCTAAAAAATAATAAATTAGATGCAGTCGTTATGGAAGAACCGGTTGGCGAAGCCTATGTTTCTCAAAATGAGGATTTAGCTTTTGCTGATGTTACCTTTGAAAAAGGCTCAAAAGATACTGCCGTTGCTTTTCCTAAAGATGCGCCCGTTTTGACGGAGAAAGTAAATGCCTCTATTAAACAAATTAATGATCAAAAATTAATGGACGGTTATAAAAAAGAAGCCAATCAATTAATGTTCCAAAAAGATCAAAGCTTTTTACAAAAGTATGGAAAGTTCTACCTTAACGGTGCAGGCTATACCATTTTCCTAGCTTTCATTGGTGTTTTGTTTGGTGCCATTTTAGGGGCATTACTTGCCTTAATGAAGTTAGCCAATTCCAAAATTTTACGTGGCATTGCCATTGCTTATATTGAATATGTTCGTGGCACTCCTTTGCTTGTTCAAATTTTTATTGTCTATTTCGGGACAGGCGTTCTTGGTTTAGACTTATCAAAAGTAGCAGCTGGTTGTATTGCCCTTTCTCTAAACAGTGGTGCATATGTAGCAGAAATTATTCGTGCTGGTATTCAGGCGGTTAATAAAGGACAATTGGAAGCTGCTCGTTCTTTGGGAATGAATCAAAACCAAGCAATGCGATACATCATTTTCCCACAAGCTATTAAAAATATTTTACCAGCGTTAGGCAATGAATTTGTTACAGTAATTAAAGAATCTTCCGTTGTTTCAGTCATTGGTGTTTCGGAACTAATTTTCCAAGCTGGCAACGTTCAAGGAGCAAGTTTTAAACCCTTCTTACCTTACTTAATTGTATCGTTGATTTATTTCGTCCTAACCTTTACTATCTCGCGTCTATTAGGTGTTGCTGAAAGGAGAATGAGTACTAGTGATTAACATTAAAAACTTACAGAAAACATTCGGAAAAAATGAAGTACTTAAAGGAATTGACTTAGAAATTGAAGCTGGTGAAGTTGTCGTAATTATTGGCCCTTCTGGCAGTGGTAAAAGTACTTTTTTACGTTGCTTAAACTTATTAGAAACACCAACTGGTGGCAGCGTTGAATTTGAAGGAAAAAATTTATTAGATAAAAATACCAACATTGATCAACTTCGTCAAAAAATGGGCATGGTATTCCAAAATTTCAATCTTTTCCCGCATAAAAATGTCTTGGAGAACTTAACGATTAGTCCTGTTAAAGTAAAAAAAGAAGCCGCTGCCGAAGCCACAGAACATGCTCTTTCTTTACTGGAACAAGTTGGTTTATCAGATAAAAAAGAAAATTATCCCGCTCAACTTTCTGGTGGGCAACAACAACGGGTAGCGATTGCTCGTGCTTTAGCCATGCGCCCTGACGTGATGCTGTTCGATGAACCAACTTCTGCCTTAGACCCTGAAATGGTGGGCGAAGTGCTATCCGTTATGAAAAATTTAGCTATTGAAGGGATGACAATGGTGGTGGTTACCCACGAAATGGGCTTCGCAAAAGAAGTTGCGGACCGTGTCATTTTTATGGATGCAGGAATCATTCAAGAAGAAGGCACACCTGAAGAAATTTTTGATGCGCCACAAAACCCAAGAACACAAGATTTTCTAAGAAAAGTTTTATAAAAAGGAGCACCTGGTATGGATCGCAAGAATATCGCAACACGTTACCAACAACCTACTGAAAATTTACTCATGGATATTGCAACATTGGCGAAAAAGACCCCAAATTTAATCGATTTATCGATTGGTGACCCTGACTTAATTACCGATGAGCGGATTATCGAACAAGCAGCTAACGATGCCAAAAATGGGCATACAAAATATACCGCTTCTGATGGTAGCGAGGCATTCATTGAGGCGGTCATTCAGTTTTATCAGTCACATTATCAATTATCTTTTCAACCGAATCAAGTCCGGGCCACAGTTGGCGCTCTGCACGGAATGTACCTTGCCTTACAAGTGATTCTAAATCCTGGAGATGAAGTGATTATTCATGAACCTTATTTCTCTCCTTATAAAGACCAAGTTCTTTTAGCAGATGGCGTTCCGGTCTTTTTACCAACCTATGAAAAAGATGGTTTCCAAATTGATGTAGCTCTTTTGAAAGAAAAAATCACGCCTAAAACCAAAGCGATTATTCTTAATTCACCTAATAACCCGACAGGCGCTGTTTTCTCTGAAGAAACTTTCAGAGAAATTGCACAGGTAGCGATTGAACACAACTTATACATTCTTTCAGATGAAGTTTATGAAGCCTTTTGTTTCCAAGAAACGTTTACTCCCATGGCTACGTTTGCTCCAGAAAATACTATCACTTTTGGCAGCTTTTCAAAAGCCTTTGCAATGACTGGTTGGCGTATTGGTTATATGATTGCCCCAGACTATATTAACGAAGTAGCCAAATTAATTAATGAAGGCGTTACGTATTCTGCGCCTACGTTGTCACAGCAAGCAGGAATCTATGCGTTACAACATTTTGACGAATTTGTAGACCCAATCGTTGAAGTGTTCCAAACACGTTTAGAGTATGTGGCCCAACGAGTAGCAAAGATCCCTTTCCTTTCGCTTCATCCAGTCAAAGGAAGTATTTACGCCTTCATTAACATTCAAAAAACCGGACTAACTTCCGTCCCTTTTGTGGAAAAGCTTTTAAAAGAGACACAAGTATTAGTGATTCCTGGAAAAGCATTTGGTGAAACAACAGGCGATGAGTACATTCGTTTAGCCGCAACACAAAATTTAGATTTATTAAAGGAAGCGTTCGATCGAATTGAAAGAATGACCTTTGAATAAAAAAGCTTCTGCATTAGCTAATAATCATAGCTAATGCAGAAGCTTTTTAGATTTCTTCTATCAATTCAATCGCTTGCCCACCAACATGCGGTGGAATCGACATAGTCATCGGCGGCAAGCCTACGACTGTGAAACGGACTTTGGTCCCTTTTTTCAAGTGAGACAGTGGGATACTTTCCTCTAACTGTTCAACAAGTATGTTTAAAATTACCCCTTGAGAAAATAAGGGCACAATGGATTCTGGATCACTTTCTGCTTGGATATTTTCTAAATGTAATCGCATTGACAATGGCTGCGTCTCATTTAACACACCAGCCTCTGCTAATTTCCCTGTAAAAACAGCAAGTTTTTCAGTCATTTGTTTGCCTCCTTTTTAAACATCATATTGAAGAGAATTAATTCCATCCCCTAAAAATTCTGAAGCGTTGTTAAATTCGGCAGGATCATATTTGGTATAGGAAACTTGTAATGTCAAAGTAATATTCCTTAAGGTTTCAGAATGGGCAAATTTCTCTTGAGCTTGTTGTTTGAATTCTTTTCTAGTGGTGTATCCGTCATCCCCATCGCGGAAAATTAATAACGCCCAAGTCGGCGGTGTGCCGTCGATAAAGTATGGTAAGAAGCGATCATCCGTTGTCTCTTTAATCGCCGCTGTCACGATTTGTAGCAATTCATTCTTTTGTTCAGGACTTAATAAGTTACGAATACTTTCCCAATAGGCCACTCGGATCACGACTAAATATAACGGCGCTTCATAACGTGTAGAAATGTCAGAAAATAAATCGAATCCTTCTTCATACATTTTTGCTGTTCTTAAATTAGTTACTGCATCTAACGCATTTAACCGTGAAGTTTCTTTACGTAAGCGAATATTTTCTTCTTCAATCGTACGAATTTGATAAGTCACTGCATAGATTGTTAAACAGTAGAGCGGCGGCATGATTAGCCAAAATAATGAGCCATAGCTAAACAAATCATGATAGACATACTGATATACAACATAGGTCAATTGTAGAAAAATAAATATAAGCGAAAATGTTAACCCCGCTGTAATTCCTACAAAATAGGTAACAATAATTAAGATAACTGAAATTAATAGACAACTTAAGTCCACAAAGAAATCATTCGTTCCTAAGGCCATAAAGATGGTTGTGCCGACAACCAAAACAATTCCTACCAACAAAGTTAAATCCAAAAGCAAGGTCACTCGTTTTTGATTCACTCTATTCCCCACCTTTCAAATTCTTCTTCACGATGAAGAACGCACTTAATCCAATAATGGTCATACCAATTAAGAAGACAAATAGATAAATCATTAATTTATGATTATTGACAATTCGTTTACCTAATGATTCGTTGCTAACGTTGCTTACACGTTTTTTGAAACGATAATCATAGCGACGATAGTTCGGATCGACCACAATGGCATCTCCTTTGTACATAGAAGTATTCTTCTCTGTATTCACTTGTGTAGAGGCTAAAAAGACACCTTGTGATTTAGCTCCCGTTAAGATTAACGCCGCGGCTTTCGCATTATATGGAGAAAACATTAGCTGCGCCGTACCGATTTGTTTGCCATAATCTTTTTCAATGCTTAGTTTCTCGTTTGAAACAAAACGTGTGAAGTCCTTATCATAATGGAAATATAACTGATCGTTTAACTTACGAATCATCGGATTATCCTTAGGCGTACCAAAAATAATCAAGTTATGATTTTCTAATGCCGCATTTTTAGGCGCTTTTTTATAATACGTAATCTCACCGACATTACTTTCGGCATAATTACCAATTAAGTTAAATAAATTGGTCAACACTTTAAAATAGTTGTCGTCCATTTTTTCTGGTAATAAAATCGCTAAATCAGCAAAAGAACGGCTTCTGATAAAAATGTTCGGATAGTTGTTAAATAATATGTCATTCAGTTCTTCTGTTTGAATAAATGCATTCGAATTATTTTCAATAAAGGCCCATGGAGTCTGACCATTTCGTAAAACTTCTGGTGATTTAACATTCAAATCAAAAGCAACTTTTAAAACAAAACTATCAGCAATTTCTAAGTTCTTTGGAAATTCGAGATTTAATTCATCACCGTTCGCACGAGCAGCGGTTAATTTCTTGCTGCCAATTGGTTTATCATTGGCATAGACCGTCACTAAAGAAGAATCAAAATCTAAGTTTTCAGCGTATTTAAAATGTAAATGCACGCGACTTCCATTGGCATTGTTTCGATCCACTGGTAAATTGACAAAGTACGTTTGTTCTTGGTGATAGGCCCCTTCTAGTTTGTCCCCCGTTGAGGTTAATGGATAATTTCCATCAAATTCTAAAGTTGAACTAAACGTATCGGTATTCTCATCAACTGTTGTCTCTTCTTTATCTGTTTGGGTCATTAATTCATAATTGGCTAAATAACGTCCCGCACGAACAAGTAAGTCCTCATCTTTAGAAGTAGCTACTAAAACATGCTTATCTGGTTGATTGAAAAATTTTAAGACAGCCTGGTCCTCCACGCGTTTGCTATCAATTTGACTTTTATACTGATCTGGTAATTTATCATAGCTGGCAATAATCAACTGATAGGGTGCTGACTGTTCTTTGTTCAAAGAAGCCATTGGCAACAATTCTTCTGAGGTAGTAATCAAACGAGCAGCACCAGCTAACGCATGGGTCGCTGCAGCTAATTCTTTTTCCGATGCATTTTCTGGTGTCAAAATAACACTGTGTTTATTCGCAATCGTGTCTGCACCCACAAAATGATTATAAAAAGAATGAATTGTATTCTCTGGTAATTGTAAATCGTATTGGAAGTTTACGTTAGATCCTTCATACATCGTTAACCAATTTGCTGGAGTTTCAATTAAATTATACATGTCGTTTCCTGCCTGATTAATAATTTGGCCCTCAACAGTCAATGTATTTGTCTCTTTAATCAGTTCCAAAGGGATTTCAATCGTCTTTTGTTGAATACCAGTCGTATTTTCAGGACGCCAAGAATAAAACTTCACACCATTCACTGCCACAGTTAAATCTGAGGTCTGATTATTTTTTAATTGTGTGATTTGGTAGGTCATATTGAATGATGCTTTTTTTACGTCCCAATAATCAATTTTTGTAAAATACATGGTGCTACGGACAGAAGTACCTGTTAAAGAGATTGTTTTATTTTGAAAAGGTTGTGTAAAGGTATGGTTGTCTTGTTCTTTGTTTTCGGCGTATACGGTCGGACTTGCGACACCAATCAGAATTGCCAGAAAGAACAACCCTATTAAAGTGACTGTTTTTTGTTTCATTGCACGTTTCCTCCTTATTTAAATCGTTCAGTTTTGTACCATTTTGTTTGTGTTTGTTTATGAAAAACATTTTCTTTAATATACATCACCATGCCATAAGCGGCGACTACTAGCCACATCTGACTGTATGTAATATACATCAAGGCAATAATTAAGATATTCTCTAAAGTCATTTCGCCTTTTTCGGTCGTAATACTGACAAAAGTACTGAAAATAAATAACAAAATCGCTAACAACCACAAGGAATTGCTAAATCCTTGCAAGGTCGTTGTTAAGTAACCAGACATTGATAAAACTAACATGATGTCTGACAAAACGAGCGATGTCATTAAGAGAAAATAAATGGACAAGAAATATAAAATATCAAAACGGATCCGACTCGCTTTAGGATTAAACAATAATTTAGCATTTTTAACAATAACATAAATATTGCCTTTGACCCATCGCGTCCGTTGCCGGAACCAAACTGACAAAGTTTGCGGCTCTTGCTCCCACGTCACTGCTTTTGGTTGAAACTTAATTTTATAGCCCATCATATAGATGCGAAAACTGATTTCTGTATCTTCGGCTAACGCTTTGTCATCCCAACCGCCAATGGCTTCAATAATACTACGACGAACAATGAAATTTGTGCCAGGAATCGTGCATAACTTAAATAATTGAAAACGACCGGCTTGTGCCATCCATTGAAAGGCCAGTGTTTCGATATTAATAAAGCGTGTCAACAAGCTTGCATTGCGATTTCTCGTTCTAAATTTACCAATAACCGCGCCGTATTCCTCACTAGCGATTAACTCTCCAACTAAATAACGGAGTGCATTCGGTTCAGGTGTATTGTCCGCATCATAAATGGCAATCACGTCCCCCTTGGCTTGCTTGAAACCAATGTTTAAGGCATTAGACTTACCTTTCCCACCTGTTATATTGTCTGTATTAATAATCTGCAAATTTCGATTAACCACCTTTTTTTGGACGTTCGCTAAAAGCTCAGCACTATTATCACTTGAGTTGTCATTAATCACAATAATTTCATAGCGATCTTGCGGATAATTAAAATTCAATAACGCTTCAACTGTCCGCACAATGACAATTCCTTCATTATGGGCCGGCACCATAATTGAAACAAACGGCGCGTCTTCGTCCTCTACAGGTGGCGGTGCGACAGGATCTGTTTTTAAATAATAAACATAGCCAAAAATAACTAAGAGAATATTTACAATTAGTAGACTCCAAATAATGATAGTTGCTGTTAACATTACAATGTCAGCAATGGTCATTTGTCTTCCTCCTTATTAATATATTTCGACCGATAATTCTTTCGTCCAATCATAAACAAAATAATCAGGATGATTAAAGTCAGCGTGACAACGCCAATCAAAATATTGTTTGTGATACTGAAAAAGAATGAAAATAACCCTGTAAATCGTTGTTTTTCAACTGTTGAGGCCCCTGTATCAGCCAAACCATTGACAATTTGATTGTTTAAGAAGAACCGATTATTCCGAAATTCGATTTTCTGCGTTTGTGTTTGAACAGTGAAATGTTGATCCGCTTCTGAAACACTAAACACTATTGGTGCTTCCTTGACTTCTTGAATTAGATGATCCACTTCTTTTTTAGAATTTGGAAATGAAAAACTAATGGTGGTCGGCATTGGAAATCGATAGTCATTCGGATTATCTTTATCCGTCCATTCAATCCCCGATAAATAATCATAGGGTAAATCAAACAAAGCATTCTTATAAGTGATTGATTCTCCCGTTTGGTTTCGATAAAAAACGCGTTCAATCGGCGGATTTTCTCTTAGAATCACTGTATCACTAATTGCTAGACCATCCTCTTGGTATTGAAGGTCTTGATTCCAGTATCCTGGAGCAGAAATGCCTACTGGATAGACATGTCTGTCGACCAATAAACTAATCTGCTGCTCCATCAATTGTTTCAAAGCACGTTGGTCATTTAAATCAACATTGTTAACGACCGGTGTTTCTAAGAAAATAACCCCCGTCGAAGCAAACGCACGTAACGCATTCGTAAATAGTTTATAAGGTAAAATCGTATTGTTTTGTGAAACGCTCGTACTGGATAAAATATAAGGATACGTGGTTTTAACTAATTCTTCTTGCAAATAGGTTGCCACAGACATATCTCTTAACGGGTTAAAATCAGAAATCGTCAAAAACGGCCGTGACATTTTTTCACTTTCCAGCCATTGACTAATTACGTCCAAGCTTTCTAAAAAAACAGCGCCTTTGCGTTCAAACATTGGGAGAAAAGCATGCCCATTCTCAATTACACCAAATGGATATTCTTCTGGTGCTAATTCTTGTGTTTTTAATCGACCAACTGTCTGACCTTGCGTATTTTCCAGCACAACTGATTGATCTTGAAAAGGCAATACTTGAGAAAAGCGGTTTTTTTCATCTTCTAACCGATATTGACGATGACTTAATTCTTTCCATGTACCGCTAAAATATTGTTTTTCATCGTCACGCATGTTTCGACCAATGTGTAATTGTTTACCTTTAAAATGAACTCGATCTGCTAGAAAATCAGAGGCAATAACGCCGGCTTGTTCAGGCCAATTCACCATAGAAATCAAACTGTCATAGCCATCATTTAGCAATTCGCCAGGCACATAATCTGATACCGCCACACTCTGAACTTCTACTCCAAAACTCGTCAACACTCGTTGTAAAGCATCCACATCATTTTCTTTTTTCCCAGCAATATTCAAGCTGTCATAGACAAGTAAGACATGTTTACTTGGTGCAGCCAGCGTCGGTTTGGCAAAGCCACAAAAAACGAAAAAGAGTAAGAAACACACCCAGCCAATAAGATATTGTTTATTTTTCAATTCCCTCTACCTCCCCAATGACTTGTGGTGCTGTATCTTGCCACATTCGTTTACCAATAACATCAGAAACAATTTGTAACAAGAGAAAATCTAAAAATACTGAGACTAAAAACAAATGACGTACTAAGTCACTATCCCCATCAATAATAATTGTTGAAATGAAAACAACTAATAAATTTAGATAAATTCCTGTCATTAAAAAGAAGCGAAAAACTAATCTGGGTTCGTTTCTCTTGAGTCCTCTGTATAAACCAACGCCATATAAACCAAACAGAATCACGCCTAATAATAGATAGAAAGCAAAGTTTTTAGGAAAAAAACTGGCTTTAATACGGTTATACACCATAAAAAATTTAGATTGTTCCAGCGGTGCACGCCCCGTCGTTTTCTCAAAATTCCCCACATTATTAGGCTTTACTAAGTAAACATTTGGGACCGCTGAATTCAGTCCTTGCCATAATTCAGATGGATAATTTAAATAATTCAATAACACCCATCCAAAACTCGTTTTATCAAAAAAATCTTTTTTCATTTGTTCAGAAGTTGGTGATACAGGACTGTATTCTTCAAAGTAGGAACGTCCCTTTTGCAACCCATATTGCGGGTTGATTCCGCCCTCTGACATCCGTTTATCCGGAACCTTACTATCCTTCATTACACCGCGCGTCATGCTGTGGTAGACATCACGTTCATAGATATCGTTAGGAACGATAAAAGCTGCTAACGTTGTAAAACCAATCAACGCAATTAAAAAGGCCGTCATTGACAATCGTTGGTAACGTTGTGACAAGTAGACAAAAAATCCTAATCCAGCAATAATTACGCCAATAATCAGCAAATATTCTTGGCGTGTTGTCCCTATTAAAAGTACTACTGCTTGTGCCAAGATAACCAAAACTATTCTTCTGAGCCAAGTTCGTGGTTTCGTCACCCGATAAAAATAGACTGAAAATGCTAAGACACTCACAGAAAGTAAAAAACTCGTCGCTTCTGTATAAAAGGAATTAAAATAAATCGTATAGGAGGTATCCCCCAAGATGAAAATAACCAACAAGGAGATAAGATAACTTTTTTTCAAAGATACGCCTTCGGTTAAGCCTCGTACCAGAATATAAATTGACACTAAAAAACAACTAAGATAAACGAAACCTAAGAAACGAATATCGAAAAGTGTTTGACTATAAAAAAGTTTATTAAGCCAAATGGCAATGGTGATGAAAAATTGTTGAGTGGAAACAAAGTGCGTCGTTGTTTCATTAAAATAACGCATAATTGAAAAGTCCTTAACAAAATAGGCCACATTGTCGTAGCTATCACCATTGACACGATAAAGACTATTTGAATTTAACACACGAAAATACTCGCCATTATCTCCCAAGCCATTAATCGGATAAACGAATAACAAAATGCTTGTCACTAACCCAATCCCTAAAACGGCCAAAAGACTTGGAGAAATATAACGACTCAACCATTCAAAAGCCGAGTTCATGTGTTTTTTGATCTTTTCCATGCTTTCACCTCATCTAGAAATCATAGGCCAAAAGAGCCATTAAGTTATTATAGGAATAGACTTGTTTCGTAACTTTATCACCAAATCCTCCATAAATCGGACTGCTTGAATCCATAATTTGAAAATTATTAAGTACTGTAATTGCCGCACGATACAACTCTTTGTCATTTTCGGCAACACCAATTAAAGCCGCTATCGCATAACTAGCTGCAGATTGATTTTTATCCACGGGCGATCCATTTAAATCATACGAGTTAAAAAGCGTTCCTTGCTGAACTTGTTTTCGCACAAAATCAATACTAGTCTGCTTCGCCATACCCACTTCACTTAAATGGACAATCGTTAATAAAGATTCAATAATATTAAGTGTTCCGTTGTTTTCGTATTTATTTGTTTGATGATTAAACTTCGTTTGATAAAGAGGTAAATCATCAGAAATATAGCCATCGTCTATTAATTGGTAATGATACTGCAAGTAGTCTGCTGAAATCCCAAATTCTTTGTATAGATAACCCAGCGTAATTAAGTCAATATAAAACAAAGAAGTTTCTGAAGACTGTTGTTTTGATTTACTATCGTAAAAATCAATTAGAATATTATCTTTCATAGAGGTTTCCATAAAACTCTTGCCTAATTTTTTAATTTCTTGATCATACTGATCTGTTTTAAAATGCCCCCCTGCTTCAATTAATGAACGAATGATCCGTAAATCATCAATCGAGGCATTGACATTGTATTTATTGCCTTGCTCGTCAATTCGGTAACTAAATTGGACGCCGTCGTAAAAGGTGTCTTTCGTCTGCTTGTAAAAATTATCAAAACGTCCCTGCGTATCAAAAGCTAAATTACGCAAATATAGACCCGAAGACTCACTTAGCAACTCATGTCCTGTGGCGACATCTTTGCGTTCAGCATCTGGTAAATAATTGGTTAAAAAACCGCCGTCTGTTTTGAGCCGGGTTTCAATAAAAAATTTCAACAAATCTTTGCGTTCAGCGGTTTCTTTTGTGTGAAATTCATGTTTTGTTAAAAAATGTTGTTTGTCTGTCGACATTAAGCGTTGAATTTTTGGATTCACTTTTTCCACCTCTACTTTATAGGATTTTTCTCTAAACAAAAGAAAATATCCTCCCAGAAGCACCACGAATACCCCAATAAAAATCCAAAGTTTTCTCTTCATTGTTACGCCTCTTTTCCTCACTTCTTTATTGTCAGTGTACACAAAAGTACTTGTTTTTGCGAAACTTACGCTACCTCTTCAAGCGCAAGAAAAAAAGCAATCCATAAAAATAAAAGGATTGCTTTAACCGTTTCGTCGATCATTTCCTGTCATCGTAATCTCTTTTGACAGATAACGCACACGTTCCATAATTCGTCTGGCTTTTAGCGGCTCTTGTTCTCCTCGTTGCGTCACGGTTAAATGCTCTTCTAAAGCTTTTAAATCTAGATTGGAAGAGAAAAAAGTAACTAATTGTTCTTGCATTCGGTATTGCAAGATTACGCTTAAAACGTCGTCACGAATCCAACTAGTCATGGATTCCGCACCAATGTCATCAATCATTAATATAGGGGATTTTTTTACTGCATCGAGCTTTTCACCAACTTGATCGCGACCAATGGCTTGCTTCATTTCTACTGTAAATGTTGGAAAATGAACAATTGTCGTAGTAAATCCACGTTCTGCTAAAGCATTAGCCATCGCACCTAATAAGAAAGATTTTCCTACACCGAAGGGGCCTTGTAAATAGAGCCCTTTATGAAATTCTTTTGGTGTCGCAGGATATTCTCTTAAAAATTGCATTGCTTCTGCTAACGCTTTGGCTCGACCTTGAGAAGATGGATCGAAATCTCGTAAATTTGCTTCTCGGACATCTTTTGGCATGTCCATTGCCCTTACTCGATTACGAATTTCTTCTTCCTTCTGACGGGCGATTAAATCAGCCGTTGGGACATATGTTACATCAATGTAATGAAAATTCAACATTAATCTTGGCTCATAGCCGGGGGCAATCATTGCCGGATCGTTTAATTGAAATTTCTTTTTTTCTTGAACAAATTCATACAGCTTAGCATAACTTTTACGAATATCTTCATCGGTTAAACGCTCTCGGTTTGCTTGTATAAAGGCTTGAACATCTTGATCTTTCAATACTTCGTTAACCAGCTCTTCATATCGTTCATTGATGTCACGCTTCTGGATAATTTTTGACATTTCTTTTCCTACGTCTTCCATCATTGGTCACCTCCTTGGTTTAAAAATTCTTGAATTTGTCGATCTAACTCGGCTTGTTCTTCTGGGGAAAGTTTTGTTTCATCGTTTGGCTGATCGGCCCATTCTGGCAATCGCTCTTGTCGAACAGTTTGGCGTTTCCCTGAATAATTTTGTTGTCGCTGTTTTTGTTTGTTTTGGCTTTGTTTAGCCAATTCTCTGACATGTTCAATTGCTTTTTCTGGTGAATGAATGCCACTTTGTCCCCATTCATTCGCAATTCGATTCACATACTCCGCTTTTAAAGTCGGTTGTTGTTGAATATTGTAAACATAGTTAATCAAAATATTAATCACACTAGTCGGTAAGCCTGATTTAGCAACCAAATATTTCACTAATGAACGTTCTTGTGGTGTCGTATAGCCGCCTCGACTATTTTTTAAAGCTTCTAAATATTGAATAGGCGGATTCTTTTCACTATCCATAATCATTTGAATATCCAGTTCAGAAAAACCATTCATTTTTAATGCGTTATATCGATACGTTTGTTGCTCTTCCACCGTCAATTGTACTTGCTTGTTTGTCACTATGTTTGTTGGTTGTGGTTTTTTATCAGGATCAAACGCTTGATGAATCGTTCGCACTAATTCCTTAGGCAAAATTCGACTTGTATAATAGTCAAATGATTTCGAAGCAAAGTCTACCATATCTAACTCATTGATGCCATATAATTGATGAAAAACATAGACTTCTTCTTGAAAACTAGCCTCATCTTCAGGCAATTGTAAACCTAAGCGGTGCAAACCTTCCACAAAATAGTGCCAATCAAAAGAATCTGTTGATACAGAAATTTTCTTCGCTTTTTCTTGTTGAGAAAAAGTTTCTTGAATCGTTGTCAATCGGTTCGCTTCGGAAACAATTTGTTCTTCTTTAAAGGCATAAACCTCTTGAAAGCTAGCGGAAACATTTTGATAGCCCTCTGTTTTGGTAGGATGCGGTTGGAACTTTTGCACTAATTGATCAAATTTCCGTTGTCCAACCCGATTAAATAACACTAAAGCTAACACTTCATCTTTAAAAAAACGAGCGGCTGTTTCAGGTGCTTTTAAATAATATAAATAACAATCTCCTAATTCCCGATCTGTTTTTTTATACGTTTCTAGCAACCCAATGCCTTCTAATTTGTAGCAAGCTTCTTCTAATTGTTGACAACTCAAGTCCAGCAAACTAATTAAATCTGCATGAAACAGCGAGCCATTCTCCTCTGAGTCTGTTGTTTCAGATAACAAAAGCCAATATAAACTAAACGCATTGGCGCCGACAATTGGTTGATATAAAAAGGTTAAAACCTCTTTCTCTTGATCAGAAAGCGGTGAATCAATAACCGCTTGAAAAATATTTTTTGGTTGGATTCTTTGCCGATTTCCTTTCAAAGAAAGACCTCCTTTTTAATTTTCTGAGTCAGGAGAAGAAGATTTTGCTTTGTCGACAATGTCCTGTAACTCTTTCAAAAACACGCTCATATCTTTGAATTGTCGATAAACACTCGCAAAGCGGATGTAGGCAATTTCATCTAGATTGACTAAATCTTCCATCACATATTCACCGATAAGCGTTGTAGAAACTTCATTTTCCCCTAAACTACGCACTCGATTTTCAACATTATCGACAATTTGAACCATTTGTTCCATAGCAACGGGTCTTTTTTCCGCAGAGCGAATGAGCCCACGCAAAATTTTATCACGATTAAATTCTTCACGATCCCCATTTTTCTTGATTACAAGTAATGGCGCCGCTTCAATTCTTTCAAATGTAGTGAACCGATAACTGCAATTTTCACATTCACGACGACGGCGAATTGCACGTCCATCATCTGCTTGACGGCTATCAATAACACGGGAATTATTATGATGACATCTTGGACAACGCATAACGTTCACCTCTTCTATTCTGTATAATTTTTGTTGCCTATATTATAACATGAAATTGCGCTATTACTAGGTCTTTAGAACTGCTTCTTAGTTGAATCTTTGCCATTCTTTAATAAAAACAAAGACTTTCACTGTTTTTTCTGAAATTTTCAAAACATTTTACGCCATTAAAAAAATATTCACTTCTTTCCAGTTTGTTCCTCTAGCCACTTCTTCACTTGTTGTTCCGTTTCTTCTCTAGTTCCTTGGTTATCAAACACGATATCTGCTCGCTCTTTTTTCATTTCAATCGGCCATTGGCTAGCAATTCGTTGTTGTGCCTCTTCTTCTGTTAATTGGTTTCGGGCCATCAGACGCTCTTTTTGAATCTTTTCTGGTACATATACCACAGCAACTTGATCCATAATCGCCTCATAATGAGCTTCATAAAGCAGAGGAATATCAACAATAACCAGGGCGGCTTTCTTTTTAGCTTCTTCAATTTGACGTAAAATTTCTTTTCTTAAAAAAGGTTTCAGCGTTTCATTTAACAGCTCTCTTTTTTGAGGACTAGCGAAAATTAATTGTCCTAATTTTTTCCGATCCAATTCACCAGTTGTTAATACTATTTCTGGTCCGAAAGTTTCAACGATTGCGGCTAAGGCTGGTTGCCCTTTTGCAACAATTTCGCGGGCGATAATGTCGCCGTCAACAATTGGATAACCTGCTTTTTTAAAAAGAGCAACAACCGTACTTTTACCTGTCGCAATCCCTCCTGTAATGCCTAAAACTTTTGTCATTTCAATCGACGACCTTTCAATTGTTGGCATTGTGGACAATAATGCGTACCACGTTGTGCCACTTTTGTTTTAACAATTGGCGTACCACAACGATTGCAAGGTAAGCCTGTTTTCCCATAGACATTCAACGCTACTTGAAAAGTCCCTGCTTCTCCTAACGCGTTTAGATAGGTGCGGATGGTGGTTCCACCTGCTTCAACAGCGCGTGCCAAGACGTCAATGATTGCTTGATACAACGTAGCAACTTCCGCAGGTTTTAAGGAATCTGCTGGTTGTTCTGGATGGATTTGCGCTTGCCAAAGTGCTTCATCTACATAAATATTCCCTAAGCCCGTCACTAGCTTTTGATCTAACAGCAATGGCTTAATTGCTTTATGATGCTTTTTCAAGCCTTGTTGAAAAGTAGCTAATTGGAAAACGTCTGGTGTTGGCTCTGGCCCCAAAGCTAAAATCCCTTTATATTGATGACCTTGATTCTTAGGAACCAATGTCATACGCCCAAATTTCCGTACATCTAAATAACGTAATTGCGTGCCATCTGTAAAAGTAAACATTACATGGGTATGTTTGGCAATTTCATCATCAGCCTGATGAAACTCATATTTTCCTTCCATCCGTAAGTGAGAAATCATATCATTATCAGACAATTTAAAAATCAGAAATTTTCCTCTTCGCTCAATCCCTTCAATCGTTTGACCAGCTAATTGACCTTGAAATACATCAACTTCTGGTGATTCAATAATTCTTGGCCAAAAAACAATGACTTCTTGAATGGTTTTTCCTACAACAAGTTTTTCAAGTCCTTTTCGCACTGTTTCTACTTCTGGTAATTCTGGCATTATTTTTGCTCCTTTATATAAAGAGGTCTGAACGCTTAGATATCAACGTCCAGATCCTACTTATCCTTATTTTATTCATCGTTCTTAATAGGTAAGCTATTATTTTGCTTCATACCATGTTTTTCCCCAACTGCTATCGGTGATAAGTGGCACATGTAAGGAAACTGCGTGCTCCATCACTTCTTTGACGAGTTGATTTAATTGTTCTAATTCTGATTCTGGTACTTCAAAAACTAATTCATCGTGCACTTGTAATAACATTGTCGCTTGTAATTTTTCTTCTTTTAAACGACGCGCCATTTCAATCATCGCAATTTTTAAAATATCTGCGGCACTTCCCTGAATCGGTGTATTAATCGCTGTACGTTCAGCGAACGAACGTAGATTAAAGTTTCTTGAATTAATATCACTTAAATAACGACGGCGATGATACAATGTTTCCACATATCCTTTGTCTTTGGCATCGCGGACTATCTCTTCCATATACTGCTTCACGCCTGGATATTTTTCAAAATAGGTGTCAATATATTGTTGTGCTTGCTTCCTAGTAATGCCTAAGTTTTGGGACAAGCCATAATCACTGATACCATAGACAATTCCAAAATTCACTGCTTTAGCTTGACGACGCATGTTAGGTGTGACATCTTCTGCTTTTTCAACACCGAAAACTCGCATTGCAGTGCTGGCATGGATATCTTGTCCTTCCACAAACGCTTCTTTTAAATGCTCATCATTAGAAATATGCGCGAGCACACGTAACTCAATTTGAGAGTAATCAGAAGAGAAAATCAACCAATTATCCTCTCTTGGTACGAAGGCTTCTCTAATTTTTCGGCCTTCTTCTAAACGGATAGGAATGTTTTGTAAATTGGGATCTACTGAGCTTAATCGTCCTGTTTGTGTCAGTGTTTGTACATACCGAGTATGAATTTTATTATCTGGCTGAATTACTTTTAAGAGTCCTTCAACATAGGTCGATTGAATTTTGGCAATTTGACGATAAGTTAAAATATCTGCCACAATTGGTGCTTGTTCTTTTAGTTGTTCTAAAACATCTACCGCTGTTGAATAGCCGGTTTTCGTCTTTTTGATCACAGGTAAGCCCATTTTTTCAAATAAAATAACGCCTAATTGTTTAGGTGAATTCAAATTAAATTCTTCGCCAGCTTCTGCATAGATTTTTTCTTCGATTTCTTTCAGACGTTCTGAAAATTCTACTTGCATTTCTTTTAAGCGCGTGGCATCAACACGGATACCAGTTATTTCCATATCGCCTAAAATACGAGAAAGTGGTAATTCCATTTTATAGAATAAATCAGCTTGATTCTTTTCTGTTAATTCGCTATCTAATTTGCTTGTTAAAAATTGAATTGCTTTAATCTTACGTGCTAAATGACCAAAGAAAACTTCTTCGTCCTCTGGCAAGCCTTTTTTGGCCCCTTTTCCATAAATCGCTTCATCAGATTGAATCGCATCATATCCGTAATGTTGTGCTACGCCTTCAATATCAGCGTTATTGTCATTGGTATCAAGTAAATAAGCAGCCAATAAAACATCAAAGGCAATTCCTGTCATTTTTCCTACATAGCGATTTAGTGCAACGTACGTCCGTTTTGCATCATAGACATTTTTTTTACGTGTCTCATCCATCAACCAGTCGATAAATGGCTGACTTTCAAAAACAGCTAAATTATTCGTGGTATAAATCTTCTTGTTATTGCCCCAAGCAAGGCCGACAATCGGTGACGTATGATAGTTATCTGCCATCATCTCAACATAAAGAGCCATATCGTCTGTAAACATTTCATTGGTTAACTGATCTTCAACTACTTCAAATAAAATATCTTCCATTTCAACAGGTTCTTCTGTAATGTCCAACTTAGCTAAAAATTGTTTAAAGTCCATTTCTTTATAAAAAGGAACCAATTTTTCTAAGTTCTTCCCTTCATATGCCAAGTCTTCCACATTGACTTCGACTGGTGCATTGACTTCAATTGTCGCTAAACGTTTAGAAAGAAAGGCTTGCTCTTTATCATTAATCAAGTTTTCTTTCATTTTGCTTTTTTTCATTTCATCGATATTCTCATAAACCCCTTCAACTGAGCCATATTGTTTTAACAGCTTAATCGCGGTTTTCTCACCGATTTTCGTTACACCTGGAATGTTATCCGACGTGTCGCCAGCCAACCCTTTCATATCAATAATTTGCTTAGGCGTTAACCCATCATATTTTTCAGCAATATGCTCAGGCGTATATGATTCAATATCGCTAACTCCTTTAACAGTGATATCTACTTTGACAGTGTCCGTCGCTAATTGTGTCAAATCTCGGTCCCCTGATAACACGACAACATCAAATTCATCTTTATCAACTTTGTTGGCTAATGTACCAATAATATCATCTGCTTCATAGTTAGGTAGTTCATAATATTTTACGCCTAAACCTTCTAAAAGTTCACGAATATACGGCATTTGTTCTTTAAATTCCCCCGGTGTTTTTGAACGTCCGGCTTTATATTCTGAATAAAATTCTGTTCTGAATGTGGTTTTCCCTGCATCAAAAGCGACTAAAACATGAGTAGGCATTTCTTTTTGCATTACATTTTCAAACATATTGTTAAATGCATAAATAGCATTTGTATGCAAGCCGTTCTTATTTTTGAATCGTTCTAATGAGTTATGTAGCGCAAAAAATGCACGAAAGGCTACACTGTTTCCATCAACGAGTAATAATTTTTTTTTGGTCATTTTTTTCCCCTCATCTTTAGCAAACTAGTTTCCTTTCTATTTTAACAAAAAACTACAGAATTTGCAGTAGACGGCGATTGCAGAATGAAAGAAAAAGGTATTTGACATAGTTCCTTAGTGACAACTATATCAAATACCAAAATCAATCAGCAATACACGCTGGATCTTCACAAGTATGAGAATCTTTTTTACGGCAAAACATTTCCCGCTGCACGATAAATATCGTACCAATCTTCGCGACTAATCACAATGTCTGCTGCTTTAGCAATTTCTTCAATTCTACCAAGATTCATACTTCCTGCGATGACTTGCATATTAGCAGGGTGGCGCAGAATCCAGCTGCTGGCTAAGCCAGTTGGCGTTGTTTGATATTTTTCAGCCAATTCGCTTAATTTTTGATTTAACTCAGGGAATTTTTCATTTCCAATAAAGACACCTTCAAAATAACCATATTGGTACGGTGACCATGCTTGAATAGTCATTTGTTTCAACCGTGAATAATCTAAAATACCATGATCATAATCAATGCTTCCTGATATTTCCATATTTGTTTGTAAGCCTTGATCCACCATGCCAGTATGCTTGATGCCAAATTGTAATTGATTGGCTAATAATGGTTGTTTAACAGCTGTTTTTAAAAGTTCAATTTGTCCTGGCGTTTGGTTACTTACACCAAAATAGCGAACTTTCCCTTGTTTTTCTAATAAATGAAAAGCCTCAGCTACTTCTTCTGGTTCCACTAAAGTATCTGGACGATGCAATAATAATGCATCGACTGAATCTACACCTAAACGCTGTAAACTCCCTTCGACCGCTTCTAAAATATGAGCTTTTGAAAAGTCAAAAAAGCCTTGACGAATCCCACATTTTGTTTGTATAAAAATATCTTCACGACGAATGGTACTTTCTTTTAAGGCCTTACCAAAAATGGTTTCGCAGTCGCCGCCACCATAAATGTCGGCGTGATCAAAAAATGTAATGCCATGATCATAAGCAGTTTCAATTACCTGTTGAGGATTTTCAGCACCATTTAAGCGCATACATCCTAAGATAACCGAAGAAACTGTTTCGTCACTTGTACCAAATTGCAGTTGTTTCATTTTAATATCCTCCTCATCCATTCCTCTTACTTCTTCATTTTAACACTATTTAGACAAAATTGGACTTCTTACGGTAGATTCGCTTCGACTTTTTCAAAAAAAGCAGAAGATAATTCCTCTGGCAAATAAACAACTGTCTCAGAAGAAAGCGCTACGTTCATCTGAAACAAATGATTGACGATTACTAGATGTGCTTGGTGAAGTTGATACGTTGGTTTTCCATAAATAATTGTAATATTCTTTTTTTCACTGAAATAGCTTTTTATAGATTGTCCCAACGCTTGTTCCTTTTCTGGAGGAAAGTCCGTCAATAGGCAAATAATATATTTTTTTTCATATAAAATCGGGTCAAATAAATCTAGGATGTGATAAAAATAGCAACTCGTCAATTCCCGTTCTTTTACTGAAGTAAAGACTGGATATAGGCGTTTTAAAAGCCTAATAAGTTTTTGTAATCTGTGCCAGGTTTGTTGATAACGAGCAGCAAGTGTTTGTTCCTGTTTATGAGCTGGCAACCATGCTTGTCCGTCTAATAAACTATTCATATGCGTACTTAAAAATCGACATAAATGAATTTCTTGATAATTAAAATGATGTTGTGTAAAATTTCTCCTAATTTCTTTCATAATAAAAATAGCTGTTTTTAAGCATAAACTTTCTATTTTCATTTGCTCATGAATAAAATACTTTCGCGCTCTCTTGCCAAAACAACCACCAAAATGTGCTTCAAGAATCACAAATAACGCTTTTTGTTCTTTAAGAGACATAAAAGAAGTGCTCAACACTTCCACACGAAATAAATAAAAAAAAGCACTTGTTTGTTGAAATAAATTAGCATTTGGCACTGAAATTTCATGCCCGCCTCTATATCGTTTCTCCCAAATATAAATTAGCCAACTAAGATGATTCTGTTGTGCTACATTTAAATCCAACTCAAAAAAGGTAATGATTTTCCGAGTCATTTCTCTGTTTTCTTCCAGACAGCTTTCTTGAAAAAACAAATAAAAACAAAGGATTAACTGTCGAATTTGCCATTCATTGCCAGTTAAATCGTAATGTTTTTGACGTACAATAATATCAAAATTAACTAGCCAACGTCGAATATTAGAAAGTTTCTTCCGAAGAGTTGATTCCTGTAATCCCAATACCTGGGTCAATTGCGCATAATTGATTCGCTCTTCACAATTAGACAACGTAAAATATAAAATTCGGGAATAAAATAACAAAATTTTTGTCTAAATCGAGCCAAGCCACAAACGCATAATTCACGATATTTTACAATTCCTTTGGTCGTTGTATAAATCTTACAAAGCCCTTCTATCTTAAACGTTTCCTGCTTTTTTTCAAAACGTTGAATGTAACAATGGATGGTTTTGTCGCTCACCTTTAGTTTTTCTGCAGCCATCAAAACAGAAAATGTCTGCTCTTGTTGCAGTAAATCCAACAATTCCAACATATTTTTATGTTCAAAAGACAATAATTCCTTGAAATCCATATATCGTCCCCTTTCACTCCCTTGTTATAAGAATACGTCAAATAAGGCAAAAATTTTTTTAAGAAGAAAAAAATAGAGAACAAAAAGTATTGATTACTTTCCGCTCTCTACAATTATATCGAATTATTTTTTTGAAATATGCAGTGTCATAGCATTTGCTGCTACAATAATTGTACTTAATGACATCAAGACAGCACCTACAGCTGGATTTAAAACAATCCCAATTGGTGCAAGAACCCCAGCCGCTAAAGGAATGGCGACAATATTGTACCCAGCTCCCCACCAAAGATTTTGGATCATTTTACGTCGTGTTTGTTTGGCTAAATCTAAGAACCTTAAAATATCTTTAGGATCACTATCCGTCAGTACAACATCTGCCGAATCAATCGCTACATCTGTACCAGCGCCTATCGCAATGCCGATTGAAGCACGGGCTAAACTTGGTGCATCGTTAATACCGTCTCCTACCATCATGACCTGATGCCCCTCAGTAAGATACTGTTGCACAATTTTTTCTTTATCTTCTGGTAAGAGCTCTGCGTAGTATTCCTTCATTCCTAAATAATTAGCAACTGCACTGGCAGCTGTTTGATTATCCCCTGTTAACATGACTGGCGTAATTCCTTGCGCTTGTAACTCTGCAATAAATGTTTTAGCTTCTGGTTTGACTTTATCTCCTAAAGCAAGCAGTGCGACTAATTGACCAGCGATGATTAAATAGCTCAAGGTATTTCCTTGCTCTTGATAGTTTGTTTTAATTGTTTCATCGAAGGTTAACTGTAACCGTGCAACTTCTTTTTCATTGACTATTTTGACTTCTTGGTTTTGAACAGTAGCAACCAGTCCTACGCCTGATAAAGCTTGCAGATTATGGGCTTCATAAGGTTGAACGGCTTGTTTATTTAAATAGTTCATGATTCCAATTGCCAACGGATGATTTGCATTTTTTTCCAATGCCCCAATATATTTAAGTGCTTCTTCTCTAGTAAACTGCTTACTCATTAATTCTAAGCCAATAACTGTAAATTGTCCTTCTGTTAAAGTTCCAGTTTTATCCAGCAACACATATTCAACCTTATTGGCTTGTTCTAATGCATTCCGATTTTTTAAAAGTAAGCCATTTTTAGCAGCAATGGAGGTACTTCTAGCAATCACTAAAGGAATTGCTAAGCCTAACGCATGGGGACAGGCAATAATAAAAACTGTAACCATTCGTTCAAATGCTAGAGACAAATCTTTCGTTACGAGTAACCAACCGATAAATGCTAACACACCTACGAATAAGGCAATATAGAATAACCACTTGGCTACACGGTCTGAAATGGATTCTAGTCTTGATTTTTCCGACTGCGCTTGTTTAACCATCTCCATAACTTTTGACAGGTAACTATTTTCACCCGTGCCAGTTACTGAAATTTCAATCATTCCGTTGCCATTGACTGCTCCACCAATCACGGAGTCACCAATGTTTTTTTCTACTGTTTTTGATTCCCCTGTAACCATCGATTCGTCGACTGTTGTGCTTCCTTTCAAAATTTTACCATCTGTCGGAATTTTATCTCCCGAACGAACAATCAAGCGATCGCCTTCTTGAACATCTTGCAAAGGAATTTCTTCTTCCCCATGTTCAGTCATTCGTTTGACTGTGTCAGGTAACAGTTCAGCCATTTTTTTCAAGGCATCACCAGCATTAGAAATAGCATTCATTTCAATCCAATGACCTAAAAGCATAATAACAATCAGAGTGGCTAATTCCCAGAAAAAGTCCATCACGTGGGCCTGATTCGTAAAATGATTCATGTAAAACGCATATAAGCTGTAAAAATATGATACCGAAATCCCCATCGCAATTAACGTCATCATTGCTGGACTCTTTTGCTGTAATTCCATTTTAGCGCCACTTAAAAATGGTTGTCCACCATAAAAAAATAGCACAGTTGCTAAAATTAAGACCAACCAATCAGAACCTGGAAAAGTAAATTGAAAAGGTAATTGAAAACCCATCATTGGTGAAAGAACAATAATCGGAATAGCTAAAATCAATGACAGCCAGAATTTTTGTTTAAAATTCCCCATATGCATTGAATGGTCCATTCCCTTCATTCCTTCATGTTGGTGTGACATAGCCATTTGTTCATGCGCCATGTCATGATTCATGTGATTCATTTTATCGTGGGACATTGTTGGCTGTTTTTCCTGATGTTGTTCATGATTATGTTTTGCTGACATATGATCCCTTCTCTTCTTAAGTATTTTCATCTTAAGCATAGCACAAGATGAAAATTGTTAGAAATAATTACTTTTTTTAGTTTAGAAAAAAAAAGAGCTGAATTTTGCGTATGTATATTTTAAGAACACCTTATCCTCATATTTATTACAAAAGGAGTGTTTCAATGAAAATTACTACAAAGCAAGTCGGGGCACGCATGCGTGAAGCTCGAAAAAAGAAGAAGTACACTTTACGTTATTTAGCCAATAAAATTGGTTTATCTAGTGGAAGTACAATTAGTAACTGGGAATTAGGTTTGAATTTACCCAATAAACGATACTTAAAAAAAATCGCTAAAGCCTGTGACACAACAGTAGATTGGCTACTTTATGGTGATTTTGATCGATTTGTGCGCCAGCTATTAAAAGAAAATTTTCAAAATAAACAACTACTAAAACCACCTTTTTTTACTCAGTTGATGGTACGTTTATCTGAAGAACATCTATCCTATCACGATTCATTAAAAATTATGATTCAAGCGCAAAAGTTACAGCAGTCCTTTTATGCTTTTCCTTTAACAGTAGAAGCCCCCTCTCATTCCCAAGAGAGTATTTCTATTTATGAACCAACAACTGCAGAAGAACAGTCTGACCAATCTTATTATCATCCGTTTATTTTGTCAGAACTCCATGAATTATTTACACATTCTCAAAATCCAGAATTAGATTATTCTCTGATTATCGCTTTTCTTCCTTTGTTAAAAGTAGATCAATTAACGGAACCTCAAAAAGAAGTCTTACTGGCCATCTTTAAGCGGATGAATTCTTTTAAAGACCAAACGCTTTTAAATGAATTCTTTGTGGAATTACAGTATTTACTCTGATTCTACAAAAAAGATTGAGCCATGTATCTCAAGGACTTAGGCTCAATCTTTTAGTTAAATTTCTTCTATTTATGAACGATTCTTTCGTTCGACTAAGTGCGTTTTCCGTTGTGGGCCAATGATTAAAGGAACGGATTCATATTTGACTTCACTGTATTCCAAGCCAAACCAACTTTCAGGAGAGGTAGTTAAGTTTTTGATAGCTAATTTTGCCTGCATAATTTGTCGATCCCATTTTTTCAGTTCAGAAACGTTAGATAATTCTTCTTGAATTAACACAAATTGGAAATCGCCAACTTCTCTTCCTGGCGTTAATGAATAACGTTGTGGCTGTTTTGGCAAGCGGCCTGTTTTCATCAAGTCATGAACAATTTGTCTTAAATATACATTCACTTCTTGAGAAATATGGAAGCCTAAATATAGCTGAACTTGCACAATAAAATCAGTTCCTAGCATGTCAACAGAATACTCTTGAGTAAAGGGTTCATCTGTTACCTGAACATTAACAAACCAATAAACATTCGCTCGTTTTGGTTGTTTGTCCAAAATCGAATAAATAATATTACGATTAATTTCGCCGTCCACTCGATCGGAGGTTAAAAAGACCACGTTGGTTTGATACATAGGTACAGATGTATCTTCTTTCAAAGCTTTAAGTTGTGGTACATATTTTTCCAACGACACTTGTTCCGCCGTCGCTTCCTTAATCTCGTTGCCGCGTTCCCAAATAATCATGATGCATAACAAGAAGACTGCCATTCCCACAGCAACATATCCACCATGGAAAAACTTCGCAGCACTTGAAAAGAAAAAGACAACTTCAATGGCAGCAAAGAACAAGGAAATTAGATACGCAGACCAAGCTGGAATTTTATCCAAAAGATAAAACAACAATAAAATGGTTGTCATTAACATCGTAATCGTAATCGATAGACCATACGCAGCTTCCATGTGTGTCGATGTTCTAAAAGCCAGCACGATTGCTGAACAAGCTAACCATAAAATTAAATTCACCGCTGGAATATACATTTGACCGATATTACTCCCAGGATAAATAATTTTAAGTCTTGGTAATAACTTCAATTTAATCGCTTCAGAAACTAAAGTATACGAACCTGATATTAACGCTTGCGAAGCAATCACTGCGGCGATTGTTGCAAAAACAACGCCAAATACGAGAATACCTCGTGGAATCATTTGGAAAAATGGGTTAATTTCAGCTAATGCCTGCATTTCAGGGTTTTCTTTGACCGTTAATAACCACGCAGCTTGCCCTAAATAATTAAGAATCAAACAAATCTTAATATACGGCCAGCTAATGCGGATATTCATTTTTCCTACATGCCCTAAATCAGAATATAAAGCTTCAGCACCAGTTGTAGCCAAGAAAATATTCCCTAAAATAAATAGACCTAATTTATTTTCTGGACTGACTAGTAATTGCAAAGCATAATATGGATTTAATGCACGAATAACCGTCCAATCTTGGCTAAAATTCATTAAACCAATGATGCCTAAAAAAGTAAACCACAAGAACATAATCGGCCCAAAAGCTTTCCCGACCAATTCTGTTCCAAATCGTTGAACAGAAAAAAGAATTAAAATAATCGTCAACGTAATAACCACTATAATCGTTTGGTCATTGCCAAAACGTTCAAAAAATGCCGGAATCCCCCGTAAGCCTTCGATCGCTGTCGTCACTGTCACAGCTGGGGTCAAAACGCCATCAGCCAGTAAAGCGGCGCCGCCAATCATTGCGGGAATAATCAAATACTTACTTTTTTTACGAACCAATGTATAAAGAGAGAAAATCCCACCTTCTCCATGGTTATCAGCATTTAAAGCAATAACAACATATTTAATCGTGGTTAAGATAGTCAATGTCCAAAAAATTAACGAGACCGAACCTAAAATAAACGATTCAGAAACCCGTGCCAAGCCACCATTATCTCCTACAATGGCTTTCATTACATATAAAGGGCTCGTTCCAATATCTCCATAGACAACGCCCATGGCAACTAAGATCCCTGCCATCGTAAATTTCCGACGATCAAACCCCTCTGCTTTGTGTAACACAATACTTTCCTCCTACAAAAGAAATGACTTCGTTTAGTTTAACCAACAGCTCCATAAAAACTTTTAAAACTCTTTATTATATAACGTTTTATATATCTTTTTCATTAGTCAAAAAGCGCTTTTTGACTAACGATGCTACTCACTATAATACGTTTTAAATCGTTTAGCAAGTCTTTTTATTAGAGAATGTTCATCTTAGATAAGAAACCCACCTATTTTGAAAAAAGGAAAATCAAAAATAAGTGGGGCAGCAGTCGAAACGACTGCTGCCCCACTTGCTAACTATTAAGATAATTTTCTGAACAAAAGTAGCTTCTTTTATTCCTGTTAAATTTAAATCACTTCTTCTTCCTCTTCAACTTCAGAGAAATGGAACTTAATCATTTCATTGACGAAAATTGGCACAAAGGATAGGAAAATTGCTAACATCCAATGATTTAAACTAATATGCACTAATCCAAATAGTTCTTGTGTGAATGGTAATAAAGCAATGGTTGTGGTAATTAGTAATGCTAAAACGACCATTTCAAAGAGCGACTTGTTGCTTGATAATTTTACACGGAAAACAGAGTTCGCACTACGAACATTAAAGACATGTAAGATAGAGGAATAAGCTAAGATTAAAAATGCCACTGTTTGTCCAACTTCATAGCTGTTTGAAACATAGGCTGAAACACCTGGTACAAAGGCACCTAGGTAAAAACCAAACAAAGTAATGACTGTGAACACTGCTGCATTAATCCCAATCTTTTGCCATAAGCCTCGTGCAAAAATCCCTTCGTTTTTAGGGATTGGTGCCTCATCCATAATTCCTTTTTCCGCTGGTTCTTTTCCTAATGCAAAACCAGGTAACCCATCTGCGACCACGTTAACAAACAACAATTGAACTGCAGTAAATGGCGCACCCCAACCAAGTAACATGGCAATTAAAACAATAAAAATCTCAGAAATATTACAGCTTAACAAGAAGTTAATGGCTTTACGAATATTTCGGTACACGGCACGTCCTTGCGCCACTGCATCAACAATAGTTGCAAAGTTATCGTCCGTCAAAATCATATCTGAAGCGCCTTGGGCCACATCTGTTCCAGTAATCCCCATTGCGCAACCGACATCACTAGCTTTCAAGGCTGGCGCATCATTCACGCCATCTCCGGTCATTGCTACAACAGCGCCAGAACGTTGCCATGATTGAACAATTCGAATTTTATCTTCAGGGGTTACACGTGCATAAACGGATAAATCTTTAACACGTTTATCTAATTCTTCATCACTCATTTTTTTCAGTTCTGAACCAGATAAGGCTTCACTTTTATCTTTTAAAATTCCTAATTCTTTAGCAATTGCACTGGCTGTTACCACGTGATCACCAGTAATCATGACTGTTTTAATTCCAGCTTTTTTCGCACGAGCAATGGCGCCCTTACTTTCTGGACGTGGTGGATCAATCATGCCAATTAAGCCTAACAAGCGAAGATTTTTTTCTAAAGCCTCTGATGTAATTTCCTTGGGTGGTTCATCATATACGGCATAACCGACAGCAATAACTCGTAACGCTCGTTTTCCGAAACGATCATTAACAATAGCCGCTTGATCGACATCTCCGAAACCAAAACGTGGTAGTAACACATCAAAGGCTCCTTTAGTAATTGAGATGTACTTTTTCCCCCATTGATGGACCGTAGTCATCATTTTTCGTTCTGAATCAAAGGGAATTTCACCAATACGAGGATATTTTTCTTCAAGTTCTTCTTTAGTATGATAATTTTCTTCGACAGCACGAACAATTGCCGCTTCTGTCGGATTCCCTGTAACAGTTAGTTCATCGCCTTCTTTTTCCACAATGACATCTGTACATAAAGCAGCCATTTTCAATACTTCCATGGCTTCATCGGTCATGGCATCTTCCGTATCCGTTACTTCATCACCACGATGCCATACTCGGCGGACGCGCATTTTATTTTGTGTCAGTGTTCCTGTCTTATCAGAACAGATAACATTCGCAGTTCCTAGCGTTTCTACTGCTGGCAATCGACGAATAATCGCATGTTTCTTAGCCATTTTTTGAACACCATATGCTAAGGTTAACGTTACAATCACGGTTAGTGTTTCTGGTACAGCTGCCACCGCTAAGGAAACGGCTGTCATAAACATTTCAAGAAGCGGTTCTCCTTGCAGTTCACCAATAATGAAAACAATTGCTGCAGCCCCTAAAGCTAACAAACTAATACGTTTGCCTAATTGATTCAAGCGTTTTTGTAATGGTGTTTTTTGCTGATCGCTGTTATTCAGTAACCCAGCAATTTTACCCATTTCTGTATTCATTCCTGTTGCAGTTACTACTGCTCGTCCGCGGCCATTCACAACGGTACAGCCTTTGAAAATCATATTTATTTGATCTCCTAAGCCATCATCGTCATGCCCCACGTATGTAGGATCTTTTTCAACAGGTTCACTTTCACCTGTTAGTGCTGACTCTTCTACGCGCATTTGAGAAGCTTGAATAAGTCGTGCATCGGCTGTAATCATTGAACCAGCTTCAAGAACTAGAACATCTCCTACTACTAGTTCTTCAGCATCGACTTCGATTACCTTGCCATCTCGTAAGACTGCACTACTTTGCTTGTTCATGTCTTGTAAAGCCGCCAGAGATTTTTCAGCATTTCCTTCTTGAACAATGGCCAAAACAGCATTGATAATCACAATTGCAATAATTAAGATTCCTTCAAAATATTCGCCATGTTCTGTTACGATTGCTGTATAAAACGAAATTGCCGCAGCAACTAATAAAATAATCGTCGTAAAATCAGATAAACTGTGAATGAATTTCTTTAACACAGAATCCTTCTTAGCCTCTTCAAATTGATTGCGGCCATTTTCTTTCAGCCGTTGTTGGGCCTCTTGTTGTGTTAAACCAGTTTCAGTATTGACTGAAACTTCTTTTGTGACAGTATCGACAGTTTGCTTGTAAGCTTCCATCCTATTCCCCCTCTAATTTTTTCTTCCTATATAATAGTGTCTCTATTAAATATAACATGATTTTTTTTGAACACGCAACTTTTTTCATCTTTGGCTTAGCGTTCTCTCATATGTCCAGAAAAAACTGGTATTTTCGTTGTTGCTACAGCAATGTTTCTATTTGATTATGGGAATTTTATGAAAAAAGAAACGAATTCAGCCAAAAAGCAATGGACATTTTTTTCATTTTGTTTGATAAAAAATAGTTTATTTCTATATATTCAACACAAAAACAACAAAAAATACAATGTTATTTAGTTCGCACAATTATTTATTTTACATGTTATAAAATAACCAGAAAAATATTATATTTAATCTTATTAATAAGTGTTATAACTTGCAAACGCTTCCAAAAGGTGCTATTCTTTAAGTGTAAGGAGGACATGCAAATCAATTGGTTGAAGATTTTCTCAGTAGATAAAAATCGGTAAACTCAAAGTTGTTAGAATTGCAAGATTCACCTGTAAACAATACGTGTAGAGTAATTGTTAGTGATAACTCGTATCGGAAAATAGGGAAAGGTTATAGAAGGATGGAGTTTCTATAAAGCATTTACCCTATCTGTTATCACCTAACGCAAGTTATCCACCATCCAAGCGTCGAAACTGTATGAAAACAAGGTTTTAGTTTCACCACATCACGTTCACCTTTTGCTTTACATGTATCGCGAAATGTAAACACTTATTCAACCAATTGATGTCTTCCCGTTAACAAGGCCGAGCTTAAATTTAAGCTCGGTTTTTTCTTTTAGGCAATAAAATATATTTGTATCAAATAATCATATGTGTTATATTCAAGGTGCACATTCTATTTTATCTTCTTTTAAAGGAGGGAATGCTATGCGAAAAAAGAAAAAATCTTCGTTTGAAAGTTCAATTCATGTTTATCGTGCTATGGCTCGTATGACCCAGCAAGATTTGGCTAATCGAGTCGGTGTCTCTCGACAAACAATTATTCAACTGGAACGAAACAAGTACAATCCTTCATTACTTCTTGCGCATGACATCGCGAACGTCTTTGGCGTAACCATTGATGATGTGTTCACCTTCAAAGAAACACTGAATGACGATGTAGAACAAGAAGCCTAAACAGTATAAGCTGTACTTAACAAGACAATTTTTCTGATTGTACTTGGAGTTGCCGAGGTACAACTTAGTACCGGCAATACGAAGAAAGCACTTCTTCGTATTGTTGTTTCAATAATTAATCTTTTCTTACATAAAAAAAGAACGGCGCAACCTTGGTTGCGTCGTTCTTTTTATTCTAAGATTGTCTACTAAGCATTTTTGCTCTAGTAGCGTTTTGGTTTCTAACTTTATTATTTACAGGGGAAGAAAAAATAAAGCACACCTTTACTGTGATTCCAAAAATCACGTGTTTATCATAATATATTTTTGTTTCAATCCCAAGTATTCTGCTCACAAAGTGTCGCTTATTTAATAAACATTGCATCGCCAAAACTAAAGAAACGATATTTTTCCTCAATTGCATGTTGATAAGCAGCCAATGTTAAGTCTTTTCCTGCAAAGGCACTCACAAGCATCACCAACGTAGACTTTGGTAAATGGAAGTTCGTTGAAAAAGCCTCTACGACTTTAAATTGATACCCTGGTGTGATAAAAATATCGGTCCAGCCACTGTCAGCTTGGATTTCACCATTAAATTTTGTGCCAATTGTTTCCAACGTACGAATAGAAGTTGTTCCAACCGCAACAATCCGACCGCCTGCTTGGCGCACTTCATTTAATTGCTTAGCCGCTTCTTCAGTTAAACGATAGAATTCGCTATGCATATGATGTTCTTCTATATTATCAACGCTCACGGGACGGAATGTTCCTAAACCGACATGTAAAGTTAAATAAACGAGATGAACACCTTTTGCTTTGATCTCTTCTAATAGTTCTTTTGTAAAATGCAAACCCGCTGTTGGTGCTGCAGCTGAACCATTTTCTTCAGCATAAACCGTTTGATAACGATCTGGGTCATCTAGACGTTCTTTGATATATGGCGGCAATGGCATTTCTCCTAACGATTCTAAAATTTCTAAGAAAATACCATCATATTTAAATTCAATGATTCGACCACCATGTTCCAACTCTTCTTTAACCACCGCTTTTAGGCGACCATCGCCAAATTGAATTTCCGTGCCGACTTTTGCACGTTTCGCGGGTTTAATCAAGGTTTCCCATGTATCGCCTTCTGTATTTGTTAAAAGTAAAACTTCCAAATGACCGCCTGTTTCAGGTTTTTCTCCATATAAACGGGCCGGCAGTACCCGGGTATTATTCATGACTAATGCATCCCCAGGCTGTAATTCATCAAGAATATCATGGAAATGTTTATCCTCCATGTCCCCTGTTTCTTTATTTACAACTAATAATCGTGAACTAGCGCGATCTTTTAGTGGGGTTTGAGCAATTAATTCTTCTGGTAAATCAAAATCAAAATCTTCTGTACTTAGCATTTCCGTCACTCTTTCTACTAGTTTTTATCTTGGTTATTCTAACACTTTTTCTTGTTTCTGGCTATGTCAGCCTTCTGAATCAAACTAAATAGTTGTCAAAAAATGTCAGAAGTACTATACTTACTTTAAGTAAGTATACATAGTTATTTAGAGGAGGAACTCAAAATGCATGCTCAATTTCATCATGTTTCACTATTAGCGCGTCATGGTCAAGAAAACCAATCATTCTATACAAAATTGTTAGGCTTACGTTTTGTCAAAAATACCGTCAATCAAGACAACAATCGCATGCCTCATTATTTTTATGGCGATTATCAAGGCACACCGGGAAGCTTAGTAACTTTTTTTATCGTGCCCTTATTAGGCAACCGCTATGAAGAAAAAAATTATTTAGCCACGATTGGCTTAAAAATTCCCCAAAACAGCCTTTCCTTTTGGGAACAACGTTTAACAGAAAACAAAATTCCATTTAACAAAAAAGAAAAGAGCCTACATTTCAGTGATCCAGATGATACGCATATTATCCTGACAGAAGTTCCTGAAAATCCATTAAAAGAAACACTCGTTGTTTCTAACGACATTCCAGCAGCGGTTCAAATTATCGGTTTGTCCTCTACTGAATTTCATGTGCCAGATTCTGAAAAAACCTTGGCCTTTTTTGAAACATTTCTTGGTTGGCAAGCAGTTGGCAATACGATTATTTTAAGTGAGACGGAAAGCTTTTCTGTTCATCAAACAACGTCGGATAAAACAAGCCGAATGGGGCGTGGCAGTATGGATCATATTGCTTTTTCTGTGGCTGATGATGAAGCATTACAAGAACTACACACGCGCGCTTTAGCACAAGGCTGGGAAATTGAAATGTATGTAAGTCGTGGATATTTTAAAAGTTTATACATTCGTGAACCAGGCGGGAATCGGGTTGAATTTGCTACTTTGGCTCCTGGTTTTACATTGGATGAGCCTCTGGAACATTTAGGGGAAACGTTGGCTTTACCGCCTTTTTTAGAACCAAAACGGACTGCAATTGAAGCCAACCTCTACAAAGACATGTAACCAACGCTTTAGAAAACAACGGAAGACGGACGTAATAATCGGTGACAAAATTACGTCCGTCTCTCTTCCCCTATGTTTGAATGTTTGAACAAGAGAATAAAAAATGACCTTCAGATTTTTCTGAACGTCATTGCACATTCCATAAAAAGCATCCTTCGTTCTTCCACTTCTTACTTCTTAAAAAAACTGGTAATTTTTTCAAAAATTCAGTAAAATAAAAGTGATCAATGGTTTCCATTGATTGAACGGGCAACTTGATGGTCCACTTGCACAGGTGACTATTCAAGGCTTCGTGATTTAGTTGCCGCTAAATCATGAAGCGCCTTTTTTTATTTTATTCCCTTGTTCTCTTTCCATTCTAATGAAAAACTCAGCTCCCGTCAACTTGCTACAAAGGACACTTTTCTTTGTTATAGCGGCTTTTCTTCCTTCTCAGAATACTCTTTTTAACATCTTGTTTCGTTCAGATAACTTTTACTAAACAATAGTTATCTTTTCTTTTTTTTAGAACGAATTAAAAAAAATTTACCGCCTTCTTTTTCCCATTAAAAATAGATTACATTTGTCGAAATCGCATTTTTATAGCATACTAGTAATAAGATACATTTTCAAAATATTTAGTTGAGGTGAGTAAGTTGATAGAATTTCAGCATGTATCAAAATTTTATAAAGGCGGAAAAGTCGCCGTTGATGACATTAATTTGTCTTTCGATAAAGGTGAATTTATCTGCTTCATCGGAACAAGTGGTAGTGGAAAAACAACATCAATGCGGATGCTTAACCGCATGACCGACCCTTCAAAAGGAAAAATTTTAATTGATGGCCAAGATATTCAAAAAATCAATCCTGTAGAGCTACGTCGCCAAATTGGCTATGTCATTCAAAATATCGGCTTGATGCCTCACATGACCATTCGTGAAAATATCGTTTTAGTGCCTAAATTATTAAAAGTACCTGTGGAAGAACGCAATAAGATAGCCGAAAAAATGATTGATTTGGTTGAGTTACCACGAGAAATGTTGGACCGCTATCCCAATGAACTTTCTGGGGGACAACAACAAAGAATCGGCGTTGTGCGGGCTTTAGCTGCCAATCAAGATATTATTCTAATGGATGAACCTTTTGGTGCTTTAGATCCTATCACCCGTGATTCATTACAAGATTTAGTGAAAGATTTGCAAGAACGTTTAGGAAAAACGATTGTCTTTGTTACCCATGATATGGATGAAGCGTTGAAATTAGCAAATAAAATTGCCATTATGAGCGAAGGCAAAGTAATTCAATTTGACACACCAGATAATATTTTACGTCATCCAGCCAATGAATTTGTAGAAGAACTCATCGGAGAAGATCGCTTATTACAAGCCAAACCTGATTTCACCACTGTTGATGAAGTCATGTTAAATTCAGCTATTACTATCACGCCGGAAAAATCTTTACAAGAAGCGATTAAATTGATGCGTGAAAAACGGGTTGATACCTTATTAGTTGTTGATAATTCCCATGTGCTTAAAGGCTTTATCGATGTTGAAACATTAGACCAGCAACGTGGCAAAGCTTCTAGCGTCGGTGATATCTTGAATAAAGATGTCTTCTTTGTTCAAAAAACCGCTCTTTTACGTGATGCTTTACAAAGAATCTTAAAACGTGGCTTAAAATATGTGCCAGTCGTTGATGAACAAAAACGAGTGGTGGGCATCTTAACACGTGCTTCCCTTGTTGACATTGTTTATGATGTTATCTGGGGCGATGAAACAACGATTAGTGAAGCTGTAGAAGCAAAACAAAGCGAGTCCGAAACTGATAAAGAGGAGGCGTAAGCAATGAGTAGCTTCTTTCAAGAATATGGATCAGAAATGATTTCAAAAAGTATTGAACATATTTATATTTCATTCTTTGCACTTTTATTAGGGGTCGCTATCGCTGTGCCCGTTGGCGTTTGGTTAACACGTTTGCCCAAAGTAGCCAATATTGTCATTGGTTTAACAAGTGCCTTACAAACGGTTCCTTCGTTGGCTTTATTAGCTTTGATGATTCCAATTTTTGGTGTCGGCAAAACACCCGCTATTATCGCGCTATTCATCTATTCCCTTCTACCTATTTTAAGAAACACGTATATCGGAATGAAAAATGTCGATGAAAATTACCGAGATGTTGCTAAAGGCATGGGCATGACCAATTTACAGTCTATTTTTAGTGTTGAATTACCCATTGCCATGCCAACAATTATGGCCGGCATTCGTTTAGCTGCTGTCTATGTCATTGCTTGGGCTACACTGGCTTCTTATATTGGTGCAGGTGGTCTTGGTGATATGATTTTCAGTGGATTAAATAACTATCAGCCAGAATTAATCTTTGGCGGGACTATTCCGGTAACTATTTTAGCGCTTTTAGCAGATGTTCTTCTTGGATTATTAGAAAATCGTTTAACGCCAAAAGCTTTAAGGGAGGGCGAATAATGATGAAAAAGAAACTCAAGTTAAGCTTACTCTTCTTAAGCAGTTTACTTTTATTGGCAGGTTGTTCTTTACCTGGTCTCGCTTCAACTTCTGATGATAACACTGTTGCCATTACAGGTGGGATTACTTCAGAAGCGCAGATTTTAGGGAGCATTGTAGCGGATATGGTGGAGCATTACACAGATAAAAAAACAAATGTGATTAACAACTTAGCCACTACTACCATCAATCACCAAGCAATGTTAAACGGAGATGCCTCAATTTCTGCAGCTCGTTATACTGGTACTGACGTGACTACTACGCTGGGCTTACCAGCGGAAAAAGACCCTAAAAAAGCGTTCAATCTAGTTCAATCAGAATTCGAAAAACGTTATCAACAAACTTGGTTCCCTTCATATGGGTTTGAAAATACTTATGTATTCTTAGTTACAAAAGAAACGGCTGAGAAATACAATTTAAAAACAGTCAGTGATTTAGGGAAAGTCGCAGACAAATTAGTTGCTGGTGTCGATACTGCGTGGATCACACGTGAAGGCGACGGTTATGAAGGCTTTAAAAAGGAATACAACTTCCAATTTAAATCTATTTTACCAATGCAAATTGGCTTGGTGTACGATGCAGTCAACGCTGGAAAAATGGACGTCATCTTAGGTTACTCAACAGATGGCCGGATTGGTAGTTACGATTTAGTCATGTTAAAAGATGACAAGCGCTTCTTCCCGCCTTATGATGCCGCTCCTGTGGTTAGTGACAAATTATTAAAAGAAACGCCGGAAATTAAAGATGTCTTAAATCGCTTAGATGGTAAAATTTCTACCAAAAAAATGCAAGAATTGAACTATCAAGCAGATAATGATTTAATTGAACCTGCGGTCGTAGCCGAACGTTTCTTAAAAGAAAATAACTATTTTGAGGGGGAGTAACAGATGAATAATATGAATTTATTCCAACAATTTATCTACTATTTCCAACAAAATGGCGGCTACGTCTTTCAACAATTTTTACGTCACTTTTTAATTTCGATTTATGGCGTAATCTTTGCTGCAATTGTCGGGATTCCTATCGGGATTATGATTTCACGTAAACGTAGCTTAGCCAACTGGATTATCCGTTTAGCGAACATTATCCAAACAGTACCAGCTTTGGCAATGCTTTCGATTTTAATGTTGGGAATGGGCTTAGGCGTCAACACGGTGGTTGTAACGGTCTTCCTTTATTCTCTCCTACCAATTATCAAAAATACGTACACTGGTATGATTCAAGTGGATCGCAATATTTTAGATGTTGGTAAAGGAATGGGTATGACAAAAGTACAACTCCTTTATATGGTCGAGTTACCTTTATCTGTGTCAGTAATCATGGCAGGTATTCGAAATGCGTTAGTCGTCGCAATCGGGATTACTGCGATTGGTGCTTTCGTTGGTGCTGGTGGTTTAGGGGATATTATTATTCGTGGAACCAATGCCACAGATGGTGCTTCTATCATTTTAGTCGGTGCCTTACCAACGGCCTTTATGGCGATTATCACAGATTGGGTTCTAGGGATTATTGAACGTCGTTTAGACCCAGCTAGCAAACATTCCAATTAATAAAAAATAAAGAGCAGATCCAACATTGTTTCTTTTCAATGGGATCTGTTCTTTTATCTAGGAGATTAATAATGTCTAACTATACTATTATCGATTTAAACCAACAACCACGCTTAATTCCGTCAGCTGCTCAATGGTTTAGCCAAAAGTGGCAAATCCCCGCTGAAGCGTATCAAGCAAGTATGCAGGAAATGCTAACTAGTGAAAATCACGTACCACATTGGTGGGTCTGCTTGAATAAACAGCAGGACATCGTTGCAGGCGTGGGCGTAATTGATAATGACTTCCACCATCGTGCAGACCTTACGCCAAACCTTTGTGCATTGTATGTTGAACCAACATTTCGTCACCAAGGCTTAGCAGGAATTCTTTTAACAACAGTTGGTGATTTTCTTGCTAATTCTGGATTTAAAAAGTTTTATTTGCTTACAGACCATACCACTTTTTATGAAAGATATGACTGGGAATTTTTGACAATGGTAACCACTGAAGAGCAGTCTTGCGCTAGAATTTATCAAAAACAATTACGTCAATAAAAAAATCTGCCATCAAAAGATGGCAGACTTTTTTATTTATTTTTTCAAGTGATAACTATAGGTAGCCACAATAATATTTTCCCGCCACGCTAAACGAATCCGCAAGCGTAAACTTGTTTGGTTATGCAAAATATTTTGCCAACGTTTATTCGGTACAAATTGTGGTACTAAAACCGTTGTACTGTAGTTATGCTTCGTGGCATTTTTACTAACCAAATCAACATAACGTAAGATAGGGTTTTGCAGTGAACGATACGAAGAATGGACAATTGATAGACGAACATCCGGGAAGTGTTTTTTAAACTCTTCCTGAATTTCTTTTTCCTTCTCAACGTTTTCATCCATTGAGACATGCATAGCAACAACATAATCACCAATGGAACGCGCATAGTTCAAGGCGCCGACATTTGCCTTGGTTACGTTCCCTACTAGAACAATAACTGTATTCCCATCAAACTCATGCAACTGTGCCCCATCTTCTAAACGTAGCTGTTCCGCTACATTCTTATAGTGAGTATTGACTCGATAAAATGCATAAATCAACACCGGCATAATAATAAAGAACGGCCAGATGTCCCCTAATCGATAAATAAACAAAATGGCGATAATCGCGAAAGAGATAAAGGCGCCGACAATGTTAGCAATTGATTTTGGCAACCAATTTTTAGTTTCTTTTCGCCATTTTACAACCATCCCCGATTGAGACAAAGCAAACGGAATAAACACACCAATTGAATACAATGGGATTAAACGTTCTGTGGAACCTTGGAAAATCAATAATAAAACAATGGAACCAGCAGCTAAAGTTAAAATACCATTTGAATAGCCTAAACGGTCGCCACGATCCATATACATATGCGGCATAAACTTATCTTTGGCTAAGTTATAAGCCAAAACTGGAAAGGCTGAGAATCCTGTGTTAGCGGCAACCGCTAAAATTAAGGCTGTCGCAAACTGTAATAAATAATATAAAATATTTTGACCAAAGACCGCTTTCCCAATTTGTGAAAGAACTGTCACTTCTTCTTTTGGCACAATCCCATACCAATAGTTAATAAACGTAATCCCCACGAAGAAGAACCCTAAAATCGTTGCCATTAACGCTAACGTCCCAGCAGCATTTTTTGCTCGTGGTTTCTTAAAGAATGGCACTGCATTACTGATTGCTTCAACCCCTGTTAAGGAAGAAGAACCAGATGAAAACGCCCGTAAAACTAAGGCAATAGAAATTCCTGGAACCACGGCTCCTGGTAAAGCTGTCGCATTCAATGGCTGTGCGCCAGTCACAATTTTAAATAGCCCAACAACAATCAGTAAGGTAATAATTGCGATAAAACTATACACTGGCAACATTAAGAACGAAGCAGATTCTCGCAGGCCTCTCAAGTTCATTAAGGTAATCAATATCACAATCCCAATAGAAATTGCTACTTGATGACCATATAACGCCGGAATCGCCGATATAATCGCCTCTGCGCCCGCTGAAACTGAAACGGCTACTGTTAGCATATAATCGACTAACAACGAACCACCAGCCAATAAACCGGCATTTCTGCCGAGGTTTTCACTACTAACAACGTATGCGCCGCCGCCATGCGGATACGCATGAATAATTTGTCGGTACGACAATGTTAAAGAAATAAGTAAAATAATAACAAATGCAGCAATTGGCAATGAATACCAAATCGCAGCCGCCGACAAAGTAACCAGAACCACCACTATTTGTTCTGTACCATACGCAATGGATGAAAGTGCATCAGAAGATAACAACGCAAGCGCTGCAAATCTGCTTAATTTATGTTCATCATTTTCGGCTGATTTCAATGGTTTCCCAATGAACAGTCGTTTTAAATCCGCCATTTTTTTCTACTCCTTTTCTCTAGAGTGACCCGCTCACTTTTTTCATTATTTTTTATCAAACAAATCCATATGCTACGCTTCTCACAATGAAAAGTCAATTGATTTTTGTTACTGAAAAAGATAAAAAAATCACCATCTTTTTTTAATCAGACACTCATTTAAAGTCCCCCGCTTCCTTTATCTTATCAAGAGAATCCAGATAACAAAAGGATTTGCATTCTCTAAACAAAAAAGCGAGAGCTAAAAGTCTATTTGACCTTTTGGCTCTCGCTTAAAAACTTAGTTAATTATTCCCTTTTATTGTAACAAGTACGTATGATCGAAGGTAATTTCCACTTTATAACGACCAATTTTTTCATAAACTTGCCGCTGAATTTCCACACCCAGTTCAAATTCAGATAATTTTGATTCTGTAGGCAAAACCAAGTCGAACAAAATCTTCGGCTCTTCGCCATGGGTAACTAAACGGATATCATGAACTTTTAAAGACGCATCAAAAGAACGAATAATCTTTTTGATTGTTTGATGAACAAATTGTTGTGTTGGGTCATACAAATTCACTGGATCAATATGACAAACAAGATTAACATCCAATTCTTCTTTAAACTTCTCTTCAATCGCATCGATTGTCTGATGGGCTTTATTTAAATCCCAGCGATCATCAATTTCAATGTGAACAGACGCAAACGTTTGGCTAGGACCATAATTATGAATCAGTAAATCGTGATACCCTACAATTGTTTCCATTTTTGATAAGACATTCTTCATTTCATCAATTTCTGTTTGGCTCGGACGCATGCCCATCAACTCATTAATAAATTCGCGAATTAACTGCAAGCCACTATAAATAATATATGCAGCAATTAAAAAACCAATATATCCATCAATTCGCAAACCAGTGATGCCTTCAATAAATGCAGAAACCAAAACAGCTAATGTAGTATAAACATCATTAAAGCTATCCTTAGCAGAAGCAACTAATGCTTGAGAATCAATTTTTGCTGATACTTTTTTGTAAAACAGCCCTTGCCAAATTTTAATCCCAATTGATAAAGCTAAAACAGCAAATAAAATGGGTGTCACCTTGATTGATTCTGGATGCAGGATGCGATCCACGGAGGTCGTTAGAAACTCAAACCCAATAAACGTAATCACTAATGATACAAGCATTCCACTAATATATTCAAAACGTTCATGGCCATAGGGATGTTCTTTATCCGCTGGCTTACCAGCAATATAAAAACCGACTAATGTTAAAACTGAAGAAATAGTATCGGACAAACTATTAATGGCATCTGCCATGATTGAAACACTACCTGAAAGCAAGCCAATCATAAATTTACTAACGAATAAAAATAAATTAGAAACAAGCCCAATCCGACCGGCAAAAGCACCGAATGCTGTTCGTTTTTCCAATTTACGACGTTCAATTTTTTTCTCATATCGTTGAAGCAATGCTTGAATCATTTTACAACCCCTACCCACTTTTTATTTCTTAAAAAAATACTATAAAACCTTTTTATACATTTGTACACAAAAAACCTCACTTTCTGAGGGAGATTTTATTATTTAGCATTGCCAAAAAGTCAAAAGCAAGAGCCCCCAAAACTTCTTTGTTAGGGTTGCCTTGAAAATAAAGAAAAACAAAAAGCCGAAAACGCTAGAGACGTTTTCAGCTTTTTGTTTTTTTAATGGAATAAATGGCTCTTTTGTGCTAAAGCCGCAAATTTTTTCGATCTGTGTTCCAGATGTGGATAAAGAATTGCACCGCCAATACTAAAGACGACTGAAATCCCCACCATAATCCAAATGGCAAACCAAGCATTTGGCCAGTAAATGCCTCCTGCTGATTCCCTTAGCAAGTTCACGGCATGCGTAAACGGCAAGAACGGATTAATCATTTGGAAGAATTTACCTGAGACTTGAATTGGGTAGTTCCCACCCCCACCAGAGATGGATAGTACCAAGATTATTATCGCAATTCCTTTCCCTACATTGCCAAAGAGAGCAACAAGCACATAAACCATTATCATAAACGTAATGGCAATCAATACCGCAAACCAGACGCTATACGCTGGATTACGAACATCTACGCCTAACGCAAAGTAATTACCTAAGGTTACAATCAGTGCTTGACCAATCCCCATGACAATGAAAGTAAACATCCGTGCTGAAAATTGTTCCCGTTTAGAGAAGCGTTTTTTATCTTTTCCTTCAAGATAAACATCCGTTGTCGCAACACTTGAGAATAACACAGCGCCAACCCATAAACACAAAGCTGTATAGAATGGGGTACTTGCCGAACCATTATTAGCAATCGGATAAACAGCATGTTCTTTGACTTCAACTGGTTGTGTAAAGAAGTCACTTTCTTTATTGGCATCTAATTTTAGTAATTTAAGAATTTCGCCTAAGTCAACTTCTTTTTCACCTTTACGGATTGCATTCGCTGCTTTGTGTAATCCTGTTTTGATATTTGGCCAATCATTAATAATTAGTTCGTTGGCTTTGTCTAAGGCCGCTTCAACATCTGGCATTTTCTCATTGACTGTTTTCAAGGTATTCGTTAAATCTTTTCGGATACCTGGATAGTCATTTTGCATAAAGGCTGCCGCTTTGCTGACTTTTTCTTGAATGACTGGTAAATCGTTTTTATACAAATCAGCACCACGATTAATGCCATTGACAATGGTTTCCATATTGCCATTCAACATCGTATTCGCATCATGAATTTCTTGTTTAATTGCTGGCATTTCAGCTTGATATTTTTCTAATAAAGAAATCGCATTAGTGACCGTTTGACTTGTTGAGCTCAATAACCCTTCAAAGTCAATTTGTTGCGCTTTGTTTAGTTGACCTTGAGCGTTTTGGATGGTACTAGTTAGTTTGTTTAAAATGGTTGAAACGGTATTACTAATTTCATCTGGATGAATCTTTGCTGCAGTATCCTGTACTTGTTTCGCTTGATCTTGAATTATTGTTAAGTCATCATTTGTTACTGCGTTGACGTCAATACCATCAACTACCGTTTTCAAGTCTGAAATAATTTGATTTAGCTCATTCAATTTATCAATTGAATCTTGCAATGCAGTACTTCCAGTTGCTTCTTGTAGTTGCGTAAACAATTGAATTAATTGCAGAATATTCTCATGCTGTCTCGCTAAATTTTCAGATATTTGTTGTTTAATTTGCTCTCTTTCTTCCACTGGCAAACGTTTATCCTTCAGTTGCTCTAATCCGATATTTATACCAGAACTAATTGTTTCAATTGCCTTGACAATCGTCGCAACACTCCGCGTAATGTCAGGTAAAGCCTTTTCCAATTTATTAGCGCCATCTAATGTGACATTCCCTAAATCATTGGCTTGATTACCTAGTTTACGAATATCTGGTAACGCCGTTTGAACTTGTTGAATGATTTCTAATCCTTGTTTTGCTTCTTGGATTCCTTCGCTCATTGTTTGTTCCACAGAAGCAAAGTCTTCATCAATCATAGCAATTTGTCGGCCAGCGTTTTGAATTTCTGGAATTTTTTCTTGTAACGTCAAAATAACACTAGCTTGTTCTTTGATGCTTGGCATTTTGCCATTTAGCTCAACAATCTTCTCTCCTAAAGCATCAACTTCAGGTAAATATTTCATCGCATCGTTGGCTTTCGCTAATTTTTCTTTTAGCTCAGGCATCTTACCATGTAAGTCAGTGACTTGTTTCGCGTACGTGTCAATGGTTCCAATGTTGGCATCTGTATCTAAAATCATGCTCTTAACTTTTTGAATGCTGACCATGTTTTTATCAATATCATAGCCAATATCATTGAATGTTTTGATTAACGTACTACTTGCCGTTTTAATGAATTCTTCCGAAATTTGTGACTGAATGGAAGAAGCGCCTTTTGACGTAATTTTCGGTGCAATTGCATTAATTTTTTCGTTAATTGAGTATTCAATTTTAGGTTTATTGATATCACCAGAAGTAAAACTTAGCAAATCTTTGGAAAAATCTTTAGGTAAATAAATCCCGGCAAAATATTTTCCTGATTGGACTCCTTTGTCTAATTCCTTTTTCGAATCAACAAAACGCCAACCTAATTGCTTGTTTTTCTTCAAGTTTTTCAAGACTTCATCACCAATATTGACCGATTTATCTTGAAAAGTTGCTGTTTGGTCATCACTATAGACCGCTATTGGTAACTCTCCTGTATTTGAATACGGATCCCATAGTGCTTTAATGTTAAACCATGCATATAATGATGGAATAATCATTAAGGCAACAATCAAAAATGTTGCTACTGGGTTTTTAAAAATTCTTTTCCAATCTAAAATAAATAGTTCCCATGTATTTTTTATATGTTTCATAAAATCACCTGCTTTTTTTTGTGCCTGAATAACTTTAGCATAAAATACAAGAGAATAACAAACAAAAGCTTGAATGTTACGACACATTTTTAAAATGTCGTAAGTTCAAGCTAAGATTGTTTATTTCATATTTTTAGAAAATTCCGAAACGACTTGTTTAACTTCATCAATGGCTTCTGGTTTTAAATAAGCCAAAAGTTTTGGTGCTTTTGTCATCAAGTACATTTTATCTAATTTGCCTGTTTGTTGGCGTTCAAACATTTCTGCAAGTAGCGCTTGCATTTTTTCTTTTTTATCTTCTTTTGTTCGATCTAGTATGAACGTTAAGAATTGTTCTTGTCCTTCTTTCATTCCCTATCCCTCCTTACAAACAGATTCTTTTCTATTATAAAACTTCTTTTTTAGAAAGGATAGTCCTTTTTTTAGGATCTATGATTTTGTGTACAGACTTAGCATGTCTTTTTTGGCGGATAAAGGTAAGCCGAGTCCCTCTTTTAAATAGCCCTCTACCGAACCAAATTCTTTTTCAATCGCCTGTAAAGCGGTCGCTAAGTACTCTTTTTTCACATAAAGCATCGTTTCTAATTGTTGAATTTCTGCTGAAGAGGTTCCATTTGCTTGATATTGTGCAATAATCTTCTCGTTAGCGGCTTTTCTTTGCTCATTCGTCTTTAAATAATCTTCTAAAATATATGAATGTTCCACACCTAAAGCACTTAATATCAAGGCTGCACCGATTCCTGTTCGATCTTTTCCTGCGAAACAATGAAATAAAATAGCTTCCTGTGGATAACTTAAAAAGTTTTCAAAAAATGTTTGGTAACCTTTGCGGCCCGAATTGGAAAGAACCATCTCTTTATAAGCCATGTCCATTGCTGCATCGGGTGAACCAACCGTTTTAAGCATTCCTTCTAATGAAGCGGTCTGTGCCTGAATATCGGCCAAAATATCTATATGTAAATAGTTGGTTCCTTGAATTGAATCATCTGGTCGTTCTTGCGTTTCTGCTGCACTTCTAAAATCATAAATCCGTTTAATTTGATAATCCTCTACTAGCATCTGTTGCTCCTCTTGTGCAACATTAACGAGTTCCCCACTCCGAAAAAAATGCCCTGTCTTGACGGATGTGCCTTGTTGCGTTGGAAATCCTCCGATATCTCTAAAATTCACTACGCTGTTCATATTCTGTCGCTCCTTCATTTTAATTATTTTGTTGTCATTTAAATACTTTGTTTTTTCTTTTTATTTCTTTTTCTCAATGATAATAAAAAACACTTCAAAAAACAATCTTTTTATCAGTTGTTTATTGCCATTTTATCATAGATACAGTATTCTTAAAAGAGAGGTGAGCAACGATGTTAAAACGAGATTTTTTAGAAAAACCGTATGATTATATGAATGATATTCTATTGTTCCTATATAATAATAAAGGCCAAGCGACACGAAATGAATTAGTAGATTTTTTCAATATTAGTTTACCAACATTGAATGAATATCTTTCTTTTTTAGAGCAATTTTTGAAAGAAGAGCAACTCCAAGAAAGCCTCACCATGACTGTACTAGGTGATACCCTTTATCTAAATAAAGCGCCAACCTTTTCCATGAAAGCAATGATCATGTTGTTCTTGAATAAATCTATTAAGTTTCATATGGTTCAGCAACTCTTTCATAAAAATAAAATAAATGGCGGGTATTTTCAACAGAATTATGCCATCAGCTCTGCTACCTATTATCGAAAAATTGTTGAATTAAATGACTTACTCAATGAGTTTAATTTATGTATCAAACGAGGAAAACTTATCGGCGAAGAAAAACAAATTCGCTTTTTCTTTTTTAATTTTTTCTGGTTTATCTTTGAAGAAAAAACAGATTTAGAAAAAGAACTGGCCAATCAATACCTAGGATTAATCGAGATATTACAAGAAATCCCCAGAATTACCTTTGACCATACAGAAATTCTCCAAATTAAACTTTGGATGAAAATTTCTTTTCGTCGCATGGTTTTAGAACCCCTGCCAACGATTAGTCCACATGATGTCCAACTCGATCGACCTTTATTTGAAGAAATTAAATTATCTATACATACATATATGAAAAGAATCGACCGTCCATATACAATCAATGAAGCCTATATGTTTTATGACTTTTTTTGTTCCATGCATAATTATTCTGCGAATGCTGCTTTCGCCTTTCGTTTAGCAAAACAACAACGAATTGAAAAAACGTATCTTAACGAAATGAACCGGGTCATTTTAACGTACCTTAAAGCACGTGGTTATTTATCCCATTACGTGCTGCCTATTCGGCTACTTTATATTGAAAATTTACTTTTCCAATTACATGCGCAACTCTATTATTTTTCAGGATTTATTTTACCCTTTGATTATTGGACAATTCAGTCACTTTTGAAAGTCTTACGTCATCCTTTTAGCGAAAGTGAAGTTTACGAATTAGTGGAGATCGCTACAACGAACTTTGCCACAGAAGCCACTACTTCTAAGTACCAAAATCAATTTACTGAAATTAATTATACGCTTATTTTGAATCACATTGCTGAATTGAATGAAAAAAAAATAACCATTGGCGTTTATCACTCACTGAGCAGTGCCTATAGCGAGTTGGTAGCACAAAAAATACAACAGAGTATCGCTGGAAAATATCCGCTGAAAATTGAGCCTTACAACGCAGAAAACCATTATGATTTGCTTTTAATGAATAGCAATAATGAACAACTCGTTGCCCAATATGACCATTACTATATTTTTTCGGATATTAGTAATCGTTATGACCTGCAATCAATTGAAAAAATCATTCAATTGTTATTGGGCAAATAATCTCCAAATAGAAAAGCTTAAGTGCCCTACTCTTAAATGGCTGACTTAAGCTTTTTATTTTACTTTCCCTATTTCCTTAAACGGCGCCATTTTAAACACCACGATTCCTTCAATCGCTTGTATCTCGACAAAGCCGAACGTACGACTATCACTTGAATGCGTACGATTGTCCCCTAAGACAAAGTAATGACCAGCTGGAATCTTCTGAAACAGGCGAAGTTGGGCTGCCGCTTCTTCTGATAAGTCAAAACGACTGGCATTCTCAGGCAGTGCCTCATTATCGCTTGCTATAGGTTCTTCTGAAAGATAAAGTTTTCCCTCATTTACCCAAATTCGATCACCAGGAACCCCGATAATTCGCTTGACGTACGTACCTTTGTTAGCTAGCGGTGCTTTAAATGCAATCACATCGTACCTTGTTACTTGCTTCGTCCGTTGTACTAAGACTCGTTCCCCTGCATTAAGTGTCGACTTCATGGATTGCCCAGCAATTGGGTAGCTAGATGTCTTTAACACAAAAAAGAACACAAAAATGGCGAAAAGAATAGCTGGCATAAAAAATTTAACGACTTGGATGCGTTGTTTCTTTTGGTAGGCTTGCCGCTTTTTTTTAATCTCTTCAGCAGTCATTTTTCTTTTCGGTCCTCTTATTGATTGATGGTTATCTGTTTGCTCAAGCAAATATTCCGTTGCTTTGTTAGTCTTTTGCTTTTTTAGCTGATATGTCGCAGGCAACTTTTGCTTCAAGAAGGCGCGCTTAATGTGGCGAATTGTTCGCATAACGGGCTTTATCCATTCTTCCATCGTTTTCTTAAAAGGAAAAGCTCCTTAAATAAACTTTTCCTTTCTTTACTCCTTTTTTCTATTTGACTAATTGCGTTCCTTTTTTTATATAACTACTACGTAACTGGTTCTCCTTCATAAACTGATTCAGTGGTTTCTGCGCATCTTGTGCCAGCTCCCAGATACTTTGATTTGCTTGTACAAGATATTCGCTCTTCTCTGTTACTATGTTTTTCCTGATAAGCGGTTGCCTTAGCAACTGCTCTTCCTTTGAGACAGCAGCAGCCTGTAATCGTTCTGCAGAGCCACTTAGTGTAACAGCTAAAAAAAGGACCCCAAGACAATGTAGTTTCCTTGCTCCCGTTAACTTTTTACTGACCATTTTATTAATAGTTATCTTGTTCAAGACGTGTCAGTTTAGTTAAGCGTTCCTCTAATTCGCGATAAATCTCAAGTACTTCTACTTTTGATGCTTCGACTTCATTCGAAATACTTTTCGCTCGGTTACCAATATTTAACATTTCTAATTCTGCGGAATTGATTAGGTGTTTTGCTTCTACTTTCGCTTCATTAACAATCCGATTGGCTTCTTTTTTGGCAGAAACCATCACTTCGCCAATTTCTTGTTGCGATTTTAAAGCCTCTTCTTGTAATTGCTGATTTTTCATTAATAAATCGTTAATTTGCTGTTTTGCGCGTAGCAGTTCTGTTAACTGCTCACTACTCGGTTCAATATTTTTTGAAACGGCTTGTAGTGTCTTCAATTCTTTTTGAACTTGTTCTAAATTGTCTTCTTTGGCCTCTACTTCTTTTCTTAGAGCAGCTAATTCCCCTTCGTAAACTTGCTTTTCAGCAAGATGTTTGTCATTGACACCTTGCAGTCGCCCTAATTTTACTTCTGCTTCATTTTTTTGCTGTAAACTATTTTGAAGCTCATTCTTTAACTCCTCCATGCGTTGTTTCACAATCACTTCTTGTTGGACAGCCTCTTGTAAGGCTTGTTTTTCGGCTTCTACTTTTTGTAATTGTACAGTTAGTTTTTCAATTTGTTCCTGCAATGCTTGTTGAGTCGTTGTGCTTTCTTCTAATTCTGTCGTTAACGTTTCTACTTGCTTTTCCATTCCTGTAATATCCCCTTTTTTCTCCAACTTTCCTTTTTCTTCTGCTAACTGGTTGTGTAATGTCTGGATATGTTGTTGCTGTTCAGCCGATTCTTTTTCTAATTCTGCCACTTGCTGCGTTAATTCACTTTCTAAACGTTCCATTTGATTATGTACAGTGGTTAATTGTTTTTCTGCGTTTTGCAGATTTGTTTGAAGAGTGGTAGCCTCTGTCGTGGTTTCACTGTTCGTTTCCAGTTGCTCTTCCAATTCAAAAATTTCATGTTCTTTTTGATTTAGTGTTTCAAGTAATGACTGATTTTTTTCTTCTAATGCTTGTTTTTCCGTTTCTTGTTGGTTCTTTAATTGCTCATTTTCTTCTTGAAGTTTTTTAAAGGCTGTTTCTTTTTTCTGATAGTAGGCGAGCCTTTCTCTTAACGTCGCCATTTCTTTTTCCTGTTGTTCTGGTTTGATTCCGCTAATTATTTTTTCTGGTTCGAATCCTGGCTGAAAAAAGACTTCTTTTTCAAGCGTATCATCCGAAATATCTTTAATTTTTTTAATTAAACGTCTTTTTGTCATATATATGTCCTTTCTCTCATCCTTTTAACTAATCACGACAGGCTCCAAATTTGTTTCAAGCGTCTCACGAGCATACGTATCAATGGATTTGACAAGGGTTTGCTCTTGATCTCGATAAGTAAAATTAAAATCAATCATGGTAATTTCTTTAACTGAATTCAACGCTGCAATAAGTGCTACAATATTGTCTTGGCCTGTTTGAAATTCATGGTAACTTAAGCCAACTGAAAAAACAGACAGTGTCAAGGTTTGTGTTTTTTCACTTCTAATCATTGTGATACTCGTCTCTCCGAGGTAAGGACGCCATTCGCGCGCTAATTGTAATTCATAATTCGTCAAGACAGCGGCCGATTCTGCCGAAACAGCTTGCTTCCAGGGAAACTGATTTAAGGCTGTTTTTTTAATCGCTTGTTTTTTTATTTTGTCACCTTGAGTAGCTTGGCCCTGTGCCAAACGCTCGATCCGTTGTTCCATGCGGATATTTCGTTGATTTAATTGATAATATGTATAAACAATTCCTAACAATAATACGCTAAGTAGACAAATACTAAACAATAAATAAATCATTAAACGACTATTTTTCTGATACTTATAGAAATTTATTTTCCTCTTTAATGTCCGGTCCTCTGAATCCAGTTTTTCGACAAGTAATCGCAAATACAATTGATAGCTTACAAATAAAAATAAGCAACTACTCATTAAAAGTACAACAATCATCATACAAATATAATCTCCTTTATGTCATCGCTCGACAATCAAAACTTGTAAAATCACCTGTTACGCTCTTTAAAAACTCTATATAGTATTGATTGTAACATTCCGTTTGAGCCTTGCCAACAACTTTATTTAAAATAAGATGATAAAAATTTGAATTTTATATTTATATTTTAATTTTTTAAATACAAAACAAAAAAACAAGAGAGATGCCACTTGGCTATCTCTCTCGCTTTTACTCAAACTATGTTTAACGAACCGAACTAGATCAGTCGCTTTTAAAAAAATCCAATTCGTCTTTGTTGATTTCATAGTAGCTATCGTTCTTTATGTAGCTGAATTTGCTTTTGCTGGGGCTGAATCGCTACTAAGTCCAACACTGATGCCTAAGGCACGATCAACTTCTTCCATAATATCAAGTCTCAAATGACAAACTTTTTCTTTCAAGCGGCCCTTATCGATTGTTCGAATCTGCTCTAAAAGAATCACTGAATCTTTTTCAATGCCTGTTTCATCAGAATTAATCCCGATATGTGTTGGCAATTTTGGCTTTGCCATTTTGGCTGTGATCGCCGCAACGATAATCGTTGGGCTAAAATGATTACCTAAGTTATTTTGGACAACAAGGACAGGTCTGACGCCACCTTGTTCCGAGCCCACTACTGGGGAAAGGTCTGCAAAATAAATATCTCCGCGTTTGACCATAGTGGAACCTCCTATCTAGTTATATTCTCTGGGGATTCTTTGTGAGAAAGTACATGCAACTTCATAATGAATGGTTTCTAATTTTTCGGCTACCATTTGTAACGTATTTTCTTCATTGCCATCTTTTCCAACTAATGTAACGACTGAGCCGACAGGAACTTCTTCTGCTAAACGAATCATACATTGATCCATACACACTCGTCCAACGATTTCGCAACGCTTGCCATTCACGAGCACTGTAAATCCTTGGAGATGACGCAACCAGCCATCTGCATAACCGATTGGCACTGTCCCAATCCACTCTTCGGATTCAGTCACGTAGGTTTCGCCATAGCCAATTCCTTCGCCAGCCGCTAAGCGTTTTACATGGATGAGTTCACTGGTCAACCTCAAGGCCGGCTTTAACGCATAGCTTGGGGCCAGCTTATTACCTGAAGGGTTCAACCCATACATGGCTACACCATAGCGAATCATGTTTCCTGGCACATCAGGATGCCATAACGCTGTCGCACTATTGCTAACATGGACATACTGAGGTAACTCTTCTAAAACTGCTAGAACAGCCTTAAAACGCCCTGCTTGTTTTTCAAAATAGCTTGTATCGATTTCATCAGCTGTTGAAAAATGAGTGAAAATCCCTTCCCATAAAAATTCTTTGTGGGATTGAACAAACCGCACTGCTTGCTTAGTCTCTTCTGGGGTTAAAAAGCCAATCCGTCCCATGCCAGTATCGACTTTTAAGTGAACACGTAATGGCGTGTTACTCTCAGGCGTTAGTTGTTGAAGAGCAGCTTCTAACCATTCTTGTGTAGCTACCGTTACAGATAAATCATATTGAATCAACAAAGGCACATAAGCTAAGTCTACCACACTCAAAATTAAAATGGGGTCCTGAACACCTGCTTCTCTCAATTCAATTGCTTCATCCAATAAGGCGACACAAAAACCTGTCGCGCCACCTTTTTTCGCCGCTTTGGCGGATTCTACGGCGCCATGCCCATAGCCGTTCGCTTTCACAACCGCAAATAAAGCAGTTCCTTCTGGCAAACGTTGACATTCATTTTGGACATTTTCAGTAATTGCTTGCGTATCGATATGTAACCGTGTAGGACGATGCCATCCAACGACCATTGTACATCCTTCTTTCTTCGTTGCTTCTGTTATTCGCTTTCTAAAACAATTTGTGCAATCGCCATAGTATCTGTGTGCGTAATCGAGACAAACACTTTACCATTATGGGGCGAATTTGCTACGTACGGTGCACCTGTCTTTTCAGTCAGCACCTCAATATCTTGTAAACCAACTTTACCAATCCCTGTGCCCCATGCTTTAGAAAACGCTTCTTTACAAGCAAAACGACCAGCTAAAAATTCTATTTGACGTTTTGTAGATAACTTTTCAAAAAGGGTCAATTCGTTAGGTGTTAAAACCCGTTGAATAAACGATCCTTGTTTTTCAACAATCGGTTTTATCCGACTTAATTCTACTGCGTCAATACCAATTCCCTTTATCATTTTCCGCCTTACTTCCTATTTAATATAGTTACTACGAATTACCTTTCATTTTAACAAAATTTCAAAATTTTTCCACTGATTCGCTAAAAAAATAAAGAATGTTTTACAAGATCCTCACACAAATTGAAGTACCATACGTTTTCTTCCTATTTACATTTTTATAAAATTTTTCTGAATTTTTATAAAAGTAAGACAACAACTAAGAAGTATCGGAAAAAAATCAGGAAACTAAGCGGATGTTCTGATATTTTATAGCAAATTTTGGCTACTTATGGGAGAATAAAAAGAAAAAGGAGAAAAATGTATGACTTTAACTTCTCGGCAAAAAAAGTTACTTCGTTGCGCCCTATTTATTTTTACTTTGTTGCTCTACATATTTCCAATCTTCTTTAAAAATCCCAGCCTATTTTTTCTCTTGCAACTGGTTTGGATTATAACCATTCATTTGCTACAACAAAAACTGAAACTCTTCAGTCTAACTTCCTCGTTGAAAACTTGGATGATTTTGGCGTTTTTCTTTTTTTATATCATTTTGATGCCTTTTTTACTTTTTTTGAGTTTTTCTATTTAACGATTATCTACCAAAAAAGAGCGAGTGTTCCGTTCATAGACGGAACACTCGCTCTTTTGATTATTTAGCGTTTTCGCGAATGACGAAACCACGTTTTTTATCGTTATGACGTTTGCCGCCACGTTGATCTTTATTTTTGCGGTCGCTATTTTTGTAATTACGGTCGCCATCTTTATGGTTTTTGTTGCCACGATAGCTGCCACCTTTACCATTGCCACCACGGTTGCGATTACGGTTGTTCCCACCGCCACCACCACGGCCATTTTTGTTAAAGCCTTTTTTATTTGAAGGCAATGGTCGTTCTGGGGTAATTTTTACAGGAACCGCATCTGCTGGATCTTTCGCTACTGTTTTTAATAATAACGCAGCTAAGTCTGTCGCTGAATATTTTTCTAATAATGCTTCAGCAGATTCTAGATATTTGTCTAAACCATTTTCTTCTAGATCACTTTCGATGGTTTCAACAGCTGCACTTAATTGTCCTTTAAATGCTTCTTTTTCGGTTGGTGGACGTAATGGTGTCATCCGTTTTTTCGTTAGGTTTTCGATGACATGTAAGTAACCCATTTCGTTTGGTGTTACAAACGTCACAGACATACCGCCTTTACCAGCACGACCTGTCCGACCAATACGGTGAACATAACTTTCTGGATCTTGTGGAATATCGTAGTTATAGACATGGGTGACACCTGAAATATCTAACCCACGTGCTGCTACATCTGTTGCCACTAAGATATCTAAGTTACCATTTTTGAATGAACGTAAAACGCTCATCCGTTTTTGTTGTGATAGGTCGCCATGGATGCCTTCTGCTTTGTAACCACGCGCTTCTAACCCGCGGGCAAGTTCATCAACACGGCGTTTTGTCCGACCAAAGACAATGGTCAATTCTGGGGTTTGCACGTCTAGTAAACGTGTCATAATGTCAAATTTTTCAAAGTCTTTTGAACGTACATAATATTGATCAATTAAATCAGCCGTCATTTCTTTGGCTTTAATCTTCACATGTTCTGGTTGTTTCATGAATTTCACGCCAATATTCTTGATTGCTGGCGGCATAGTTGCTGAAAATAGAAGTGTTTGACGTTGTTCTGGCACTTGTGAGATGATTTTTTCAATGTCTTCCAAGAAGCCCATGTTTAACATTTCATCTGCTTCGTCTAAAACTAATGTTTCAACAGTTTCTAATTTCAAGGTACGACGGTTAATATGGTCTAGTAAACGTCCTGGTGTACCTACAACGATATGTGGACGATCTTTTAGTCCACGGATTTGGCGACCGATATCAGCCCCACCGTAAACGGCTTGGACGCGAATCTTTTTATCGCGGCCTAAACGGAATAACTCTTCTTGTGTTTGGATAGCCAACTCACGGGTTGGTGCAATGACTAATCCTTGAATAACGCGGTTGTCTGCGTCAATTTTGTTAAGCATTGGTAAGCCAAAAGCAGCGGTTTTCCCTGTTCCTGTTTGTGCTTGTCCGATTACGTCTTTTCCTGCTAACGCTAACGGAATTGTTTCTGATTGAATAGGGGTTGCTTCCTCGAAGCCTGCGCGTTCTACCGCTGATAATAATTCTGGCGCTAAACCAAGTTCTTTAAATTTCAAATGATATCCTCCTAGATTTTGTTTCGGAAAGAACGATTTCTTCCTAGTTTCAGGTGTCTTCACTTTCAGTTGTTAAAAAGAAATCCATTATAGTGTGCCAACTATTTCTTCTTTCCTGATTTCACCGAAAAATTCACCTTATGGCATTAGAAAAGCCAAACGTGGTCGTTCAGCTTCACATTTATTATTAAACATAGAAATAGATCTATTTTATTTACTACGATTCAATTTTTCTCGTCATCTTCCGGCAATAGGTCATTCTATCATAGAATCCCATTTTCAGCAAGTTTTATGAAACTTATTTACTTTTCCAAAAGTGCATCGATGACTTCACGAAGTCCCATCCCGTTACTTCCCTTTAAAACCACCATGTCTTCTGGCTGTAAGACTTTTTTGACAGCTTCAATCAACTCATTTTTTTCTTCTTTTTTAAAAGAATGAATGTTAGCTGGTGCATAGGTTTCTTGCAATTTATCAGCTAAATAAGCCATTTCAGAACCATATAAAAAGACTTCTTCAATTGCATCTGGGGCTAAATGCTGCGCCATTGCTTGATGCATGGCAGCAGAATCAGGACCTAATTCCAGCATGTCTCCTAAAACAGCAATTCGTTTTCCTACTTTGGACATTTTGCTAAAACTGTCCAGAACAAGACCCATAGCTGTCGGATTGGCATTGTACACATCACTTAAAATTTCGGCACCATTCGCTGCTTTCAGCCATTCTGTCCGATTCTTTGTTAGTTCCGCTGTAGCCAACCCTTTTTGAATCTCACTATCCGTTAATTGGAAATACCGACCAATGCCAATTGCGATTAATGCATTGGTGACATTATAGGTTCCTGGCACTGGAATCGTAAACGTCATTTGTGTATCACTGATTTTGAATGAGGTTTGCTCTTTGGCTTCATTTGTGACGATTCCTTGAAGTTGACTTTCCTGGCTAAAACCAAAAGTAATCACTTGTTGCGTGACTTTTTCCACCAATGGTTCTAGCAAAGGTTCATCGCTTGGCACAAATAAACTACCGTCTTTGGCTAAACCATCTACAATTTCCATTTTTGCTTGTGCAATGCCTGCTCGTGAGCCTAAATTTTCCACATGGGCTTCGCCAATCATTGTGATGGCAGCAACTTCTGGCTGAGCCAGATTGGAAAGGAAAGAAATTTCCTGAGCATGATCCATGCCCATTTCTAAAATCAGTTTTTCTGTTTCATCAGGCATGTGTAAAATAGTATAGGGTAAGCCAATTTGATTATTGTAATTGCCTTGCGTTTTGTAAGTCACAAACTTTTCAGATAACACAGCAGCAATTAAATCTTTAGTGGTGGTTTTTCCATTACTGCCAGTCACAGCGATGACATTCGGTTGCATTTTATTTAAATAATAGGTAGCTAATTTTTGCATAGCCACCAGTGGATCAGTAACATGCAAAACAGGCAATTGTTGCGGTGCATCGACTAAATCCTGTCCCCAAAAAGCGGCCTGACAGCCATTAGCCATGGCACTCTCAATAAAACGATGACCATCATTTTCACCTTGTAAAGGAACAAAGAGATTTCCTTTCACAATTTTACGACTATCAAATTCAATGCCTGTTAAAGGAAAATCAGGCCATTGTTGCCAATCATTACTGGCTTCAACCGCTTGCGCTACTTCCCAGAAGGTTAATTTCATTATGTTTTGCTCCTCTGACACAGGGACTGGGACATGCCAAAGTCTTGTCATGTCCCAGTCTTGTGTGATTTTTTCTTCTTAGTTATTATAAAATTCTTGGCGTTGTTTAAAACGATTCAAAGCTAACTGAATCAATTCCTCAATTAAATCACTGTATTTCAAGCCCATATTTTCCCATAGTAAAGGGTACATACTAAAGTCAGTAAAACCAGGCATGGTGTTCAATTCATTCAGGAATAATTCGTTTTTGCTTGTTAAGAAGAAATCACAGCGACTTAAGCCACTTCCATCTAACATAATATACGCTTTTTTAGCATATTCTTGCGCTTGATGGGCTACTTCTTCTGGAACATGCGCTGGGATTTGCATTTCAATCGTGTTATTGATGTATTTTGCATCATAATCATAGAAAGCGACATCTTTCACCACTTCACCAGGTAAAGTCGTACGGACATCTTCATTTCCTAAAATGGCTACTTCAATTTCACGTGCTTCAATCCCTTGTTCAACAATTGCTCGGGCATCATAACGGAAAGCTTCTTCCAATGCTTCTTGCAATTCTTCACGATTTTCCGCTTTGCTAATTCCGACACTAGAACCCATATTGGCAGGTTTAACAAAGACCGGATAGATTAAAGAACCTTCACATTTTTCAAAGACTTCTTTTGGATTTCCTTTCCAGTCACTTCTTAAAACTGGCACGAATGGTACTTGTGGAATGCCAACAGTTTGTAAAAGATATTTCGTCATGATTTTGTCCATTGCGTTAGCACTAGCTAAGACACCTGCGCCCACATAAGGCATATTAATGGTTTCCATGAATCCTTGAATTGTTCCATCTTCGCCATTTGGTCCATGTAAAACAGGGAAAACAATCGCTTCTTCTTCATAAATTTCCGAAGGACTGATTCGTTTTCCTGAAAATTCGCCTGTTTCTTCAGGTGTTTGTGCCCAAGTTAAATGTAAAACTTCTTTATTTTGTGGTCGTTCAGATAAGAGAGGGCCTTTTACCCATTGACCATCTTTACTAATAAAGACTAACTGTACTTGATAATATTTATAATAGATTGCATTTAAAACGGAATATGCAGACAAAACAGACACATCGTGCTCTTCACTTCTGCCGCCATACAACAAAATAATCTTCAAATGCTTGTCCTCCTAGTTTCTTTCCTGTCTTTTAGAAAAAATTATTTTTCAAATTATCCTTACTTATTTTAGCATAAAACCCAGTTTCATAATAGAAGCAAATTTAGTGAAGGCAAAATTCTTTGCTTGCCTTTTCCTTGCTAAAGACTCCGTTCCACCAGCTCAATAAGGGCTTGTTTAAACGTTATTCTATCTTGGTCTGTAAAAGGTTTAGGTCCTTTCGTTCGGCCACCTTTTCGCCGAATTTGGCCACTAAAATAGCGTTGTTCTAACAAGCCATCAATATTTTCTTTCGTATATTGATAACCTAGTTGATGTAAAACTGACACTCCCTTTGGCAAAACCAAGGAAGCTAAGCCATAATCTTGTGTAATTAAAAGATCCCCTTTTTTTATTAACTGCACAATTTTAAAATCAGCAGCATCCGCTCCTTTGTCAACATACACAAAAGAGACATTTTCTGGATAATCTTTTAAGGAATAATGATCTACACTAGTAACAATCACCACATCCAAAGCTTTCTCTACAGCGACTTCAATAACCGTCTCTTTCACAGGTGAACCATCGCCATCGACAAAAATTTTCATTCATTTCCCTCGCTTCTTCCTTGCTCTAACCATTTGGGATGACGTTGAAAGTAGTGTTGTAATTCGTCAAAAACGACTTCTTTAACCACTTCATATAACTCTGTATTTCTTAAAATGGTTTTCGTTGCATCCGTGTAGCGGGGCTTTGGTATCGTAATGGCTAAAACAAAATCAAATTCTGCTAAAAAACTATCTGCTGTCACAGATAATGAGTAATGTTGCTCCTCTAAAAATTGATTAAAGGCGGCCACTACGCCAGCAAGAAAACCCTCATAGTGGGTTCCACCAAGACTGGGATAATGCCCATTAACAAATGTTTTTTGCACTTGCGGCGCATGATTTTTACTCAAAATAAATTGAACAAGGGCCAATTCTGTTTGCTTGGCTTGAATAATCGGTGCAGCTTTTCTAGTTAATGGGTTATCTTTTTCAAATAAATAATTACTTAAACCTTTAGGGTAATAACAAAGATTTTTTTGTTCCTCTTCTTGTGTTAAGAGAATCTTTAAGCCTGGATTCAACATGGCAATCTGTTGACATTGTTGTAAAACACGCATATAAGAAAGCGATTCTGTACCAAAAATTTGCGTATCTGGCCAAAACAAGACTTCAATTCGTTCCTGGGTTTCTTCAATAGGTAATAATAATCGTTTTTTCAATTGCCCTTGATGATAAATAAAAATAGTCCGCTGTTTTTCTTGATCGATACTGATTCCTACTTGTTTTGAGAAGGCTTGTAAAACAGATAAATACAGAAAAGGTGGTTCTAAATCGACTTGCTTTTGTTCAAAAACAAGCGGTCGTGTGGAAGTTACCTGAAAAGAGATTTGTTGACGTGATAACTGTATAGCAATTTTCCCTTGATTCTTTTCAATGAAAAACTCTAATAAACCGTTAATTGTCTGAACAAGTAAATTCTCTAAGCCGACTAAGCCAGTCGTTCCAATGAACGCTTCTGGTCGTTTTTGAATCCGTTCAATAAATTCATCATTTTCTAAAACTGTTAAAAGATGTGCAACACTCATCCTGCTGCCTCCTTTGCAATCTGTTTCTTTTAATTATAATGAAAAAAAGACCAGAAGAAAAGCCACACACGACTTTTCTTCTGGTTTTCTTCTTTAACGAATTAAATCAATATTCGGATGCTCAAGAACGTGATTCACTTGTTTGACCGTTGTCAAAGGAATATCTCCTTGAATCGTATGTGCAAGGACCCCATTGACTGTGGCAAAGGTAACTGCCTTTTCTAACGACCAATTTTGGCTATAGCCATATAAAATTCCCGCCGCATAAGCATCGCCAGCGCCAATTCGATCAAGATTAAGAAGCGGTCTTTTTTCACTCTGTTGGTACTCATTTTGGGTATATAAATACCCCCTTAAGTAGTTTTGATTTTGGGAATGACTTCTCGTTGTCCCAGCAAACCATTCCAAATTGTATTGAGACATGAAGCGCTGAATCAGTTCAGTTTCTTGTGCCTCACCTTCTAAATCTGCTCGCGGAATGAACCCTAATAGCTCGACCAAATCACGACGACTGCCAAAAACAATATCACAATAAGGTAAAATGCGTTCGTACTGTTGACGCATAAAGAGTGCGCTATTTGCTGTATTCAAACTAGGTCGATAATTAAAGTCAAAACAAACTTTCTTTTGACAGGCATGCGCCTTTTGAGCAAGTATCAAAGCAGCATCACGAGTTTTTTCAGTTAAACTTAACGAAATACCACAAATATGCACCATATCTACTTCCGCTAAAAAGGCCTCAAAATCGTAGTCCTTCGCCTCGCTGATGCCAAAAGCACTCTGATGGCGATTTTGATAAGTTACTTGTGTGGGGCGGATTCCATAACCCATTTCTGCAAAAAAACTACCAATATGATCGCCCTTTTCTCCTACCCATTGATCTGAAATTCCTAACTTCCTTAGCGCTGCTTTGCCAGCTTCACCAAGACGATTGGCAGGTAATTTCGTAATCAATGCTGTTTCTAGTTGAAAATGAGCCAAATTTGCTAAGAGATTTACGCCAGTCCCTACAAAGTTCATTCTTAACTGCTCTGTTTGTTCTAACATTAGATACTCTGGCGGAGTGAAACGAAGCATGACTTCACCAAACGCAGCAATTTTCATCTTTGCCACCTACTTATTCAATGTGTTTTTCATCATGGTTAGTAACGTTTTCACGTCTTCTGTTCTAGTGTCCCCTGTTTCTTGATCGATAATTGAGCTGTAAACATGAGGAATGATTTTTTTAACGCCCGCATCCACCGCAATTTGAACAATTTCTTCAAAGTTTTCTAAATCAATGCCCCCTGTTGGCTCTAAATAAAAGTCATACTTGGCACAAGCTGCTGCT
>Ga0153923_100030_pt1 | contig 88078 bp, 71 predicted proteins | sample TSNJ007MetaG_FD_104682 | JGI IMG/M metagenome (GOLD analysis project Ga0153923, IMG submission 104682) | Attine ant fungus gardens microbial communities from New Jersey, USA - TSNJ007 MetaG | ecosystem: Host-associated > Fungi > Mycelium > Unclassified | place: USA: New Jersey, Brendon T. Byrne...
CGATGGCCTGGCCGCCGGTAAAGGCGTGATCGTTGCCATGACCCTGGCCGAAGCCGAAGACGCCGTGCGCGACATGCTCGCCGGCAACGCCTTCGGCGACGCCGGTTCGCGCGTGGTCATCGAAGAATTCCTCGACGGCGAAGAAGCCTCGTTCATCGTCATGGTCGACGGCAAGAACGTCCTGCCGATGGCCACCAGCCAGGACCACAAACGTGTTGGCGACGGCGACAGCGGCCCGAACACCGGCGGCATGGGTGCCTACTCCCCTGCCCCGGTGGTCACCGCCGACGTGCACCAGCGCGTGATGGATCAGGTGATCTGGCCGACCGTGCGCGGCATGGCCGAAGAAGGCAACGTCTACACCGGTTTCCTGTACGCCGGTCTGATGATCGACAAGGCCGGCAACCCGAAAGTCATCGAATTCAACTGCCGCTTCGGTGACCCGGAAACCCAACCGGTGATGCTGCGTCTGCAGTCGAGCCTGGTGCTGCTGGTCGAAGCCGCTCTGGCGCAAGCGCTGGACAAGGTTGAAGCCCAGTGGGATCCACGTCCGAGCGTCGGCATCGTGCTGGCCGCCGGCGGCTACCCGGGCGACTACGCCAAGGGCGCGGTGATCAACGGTCTGGACACAGCCGCAGGTCTGGAAGGCAAAGTCTTCCACGCTGGTACGGCGCTGAAGGATGGCAACGTGGTGACGGCCGGTGGTCGCGTACTCTGCGCCACCGCCATGGGCGCCAGTGTCAGCGAAGCGCAGCAGCAAGCCTACAAGCTGGCCGCTGCCATCGACTGGGCAGGCTGCTTCTACCGCAAGGACATTGGCTACCGCGCCATTGCCCGTGAACGTGGCGAAACCCAGGAATAAGCTGTCCTTCACGTCCGGCGCGGGATGCCGTCCCTCGCCGGGCTGTTCCGCCGCCGCGCATCGTTATATTCTGGCATCAACCTACGAAGGGATTTCGCCGTGCGCTGGCTCAGGATTGCCATAAGTTTCACCGTCACGTTGCTGACCTTACTCTGCATGCTTCCGGCTCTAGCCGCGCAAGGCAGTGGCTGGTCGGTATTGCTTGACGATCAGGGTAATCTGCAACTGAGCGACATCCGCTCGGCGCGCTACACCAATCAATTCAGTCCCATCGAACTTGATCGCCTCACGGCGGCCGAGCCCGATGGTGCACTCTGGCTGCGCTTCAAACTGGCCCCGGGCAAGCACGAGCAGGTGCTGCGGATCTTCGCCCCGGATCTGTCCAACCTCAGCCTCTACGTGCTGGACGGCGACAAGCTGATCGAGCAACGCACTTCCGGCACCCATCAGCCGCAGGTCGAGCGGCCACTGCCGAGTAGCGACTTCCTGCTGCCACTGCCGCAAAGCGACAAGTCCCTCGACGTTTATCTGCGGATGGTTTCCGACCATCAGTTGCGCCCGCACATCACCCTGCAATCGGCGGTGATGAGTGCCGCCAACCAGAACCAGACGCTGATCTTCGGCCTGCTGTTCGGCTGCCTCGGCATGTTGCTGCTGCACAATCTTGTGCGCTACGCCTACTCCCGCTCGCGCAGCAGCCTGTGGCTGGCGGTCTGCGAAGGCCTGCTGGGCCTGAGCCTGTTGCTGTTGCTCAACCTCGCCGGCCCGTGGTTGCCGAACTGGCACGCGATCCAGACCCCGGGCGCCTATCTGGCGTTGCTGCTGACCGCTCCGGCCGGGCTGATGTTCGCCCTGCGCTTCTTCGCCCCGCTCGGCCCGCACCCGCTGAACAAACTGTTGCTGGGCGACATTCTGTTTATTGTGATCTGCAGCCTGCTGCTGTTGTTCGTCAACACCCTGCCGCTGAACATCATCACCTACGCGCTGGTGGCGCTGGCCGGTCTGAGCATGCTGTTGGTCGGCTTCTATCACTGGCAAAAAGGTTATCGTCCGGCGCGGCTGTTCGTTGCCGGGATGGTGGTGTTCAACATCGGCACGCTGATCATTTTGCCGGCCCTGCTGGGGCTGACCCTGGTGGCGCCGCAAGGCCTGATCATGACCCTGATGGGTTTCATCTGCATCAGTGGCCTGCTGATGAGCATTGCCTTGGGTGAACGCCAGCGCAGCATCACCGAAAGCCGGTTCAGCATCAGCCGCGATCTTGCCGCGAGCAATGCCGAGATCAACGCCAAAGCCGAATTCCTCGCCAAGATCAGCCACGAAATCCGCACCCCGATGAACGGCGTGCTGGGCATGACCGAACTGCTGCTGGGTACGCCACTGTCGGTCAAGCAGCGCGATTACGTGCAAACCATCCACAGCGCCGGCAACGAATTGCTGACATTGATCAACGAGATCCTCGACATCTCCAAGCTCGAGTCCGGGCAGATCGAACTGGACGATGTGCAGTTCGACCTCAACGCGCTGATCGACGACTGCCTGAGCATCTATCGGGCCAAGGCCGAACAGCAGAACGTCGAGCTGATCAGCTTCATCCAGCCGCAGGTGCCACGCGTGATCAGCGGCGACCCGACCCGCTTGCGCCAGACCCTGCTGAGCCTGCTGGAAAACGCCCTGAAGAAAACCGACGAAGGCGAAGTGCTGATCGTCGTCGCCCTCGACGAGCGCAGCGTCAAACCGCGCCTGCGCATCGCCGTGCAGGACAGCGGCCAGCCGATGGAGGCGGAAGAGCGCGATGCGTTGCTGCACGCCGAACTGCACAGCAAACACTTCCTCTCGGCCAACCGTCTGGGCGGCAATCTCGGGCTGGTGATTGCCCGGCAACTGATCCGCCTGATGCACGGCGAGTTCGGGATCAAGAGCGGCACCAATCAGGGCAGCACCTTATGGCTGACCCTGCCGCTGGATCCGGATCGCCTCGAACACCCGACCTCCGACCTCGACGGCCCGTTGCAAGGTGCGCGGGTGCTGGTGGTGGACGACAACGACACCTGCCGCAAGGTGCTGGTGCAGCAATGCAGCGCCTGGGGCTTGAACGTCAGCGCCGTACCATCGGGCAAGGAAGCGCTGGCGCTGCTGCGCACCAAGGCGCACCTGCGCGACTACTTCGATGTGGTGCTGCTGGACCAGAACATGCCCGGCATGACCGGCATGCAACTGGCGGCCAAGATCAAGGAAGACCCGAGCCTCAATCACGACATCCTGTTGATCATGCTCACCGGCATCAGCAACGCGCCGAGCAAGATCATCGCGCGCAATTCGGGGATCAAGCGCATCCTCGCCAAACCGGTGGCCGGCTATACGCTCAAGACCACCCTCGCCGATGAGCTGAACCAGCGCAACAAGGGTCAGGTGGTGTTTCAGCCACAAGTGCTCACACCGGCCACGGCAGCCAAGGTGCCGAGCGACTTCCGCATCCTCGTCGCTGAGGACAACACGATTTCGACCAAAGTGATTCGTGGCATGCTCGGCAAACTCAACCTGCAACCGGACACCGCCAGCAACGGCGAAGAAGCCCTGCAGGCGATGAAGGCCCAGCGTTACGATCTGGTGCTGATGGACTGCGAAATGCCGATCCTCGACGGCTTCTCGGCGACCCAGCAGCTACGGGCGTGGGAGGTCAGCAATCAGCGCATACGCACGCCGATCGTCGCGCTGACCGCGCACATCCTCGCCGAACACAAGGAACGTGCGCGCCAGGCCGGAATGGACGGGCACATGGCCAAACCGGTGGAGCTGTCGCAACTGCGCGAGCTGATCGAACACTGGGTAGCCCAGCGCGATCAGCAGAACCGCACGGCCTCGACCTTCTGAGAAGGCCTGCCCGGTTGCGCCTCAATCGGCTGCGCAAAGCTGCCTGACTGCCCCTTCATCGGGCAACGTCAACCGCACAACGTTGTCCTTCAACCTGTCCCTGATTTTCAGAGCAACGGCGGCGCGTGCCGGAGCATAGAGGGTCTCAGACAAGTAGGCGCCGGCGTAACGCATACACACGTCGCCGCGCACATCCTCGGCCTGAAACAGCTCGGCCAGGGGGTTGCCGCCAAGCACCCGATCAGTCGCAAGCTCAAGATAGACACTGGTCAAGGAGGTCGGCGTGTTCGCGACGACCACCAGCAGGCGCACAGCCGTGGCGGACGCAAGCCCATCTTCGGACTCGGACGCCAGGATGCTCTTCTGGATGTGCCTGCGCAGCAAAACCATGGCCGACTCGGTGCCGGACAGGCCTGCCAGACGTCGCAGCGCTACAGATGCAGCGCCGCTGTTATCCACAGCGTCGCTGAACATCGCGGCGATGACCCAATCACCTAGCGACTCGACATTATCCTTTCCGATGGACCATTGCCGTCGAGTTCTGGAGTGGCGCAGCCAATAATTATCCAGCAACTGCACATACGCGCCATACCAGTCGATCTCCGCCGTCTTTTCGATTTTTTTATTGGCCGCCAATTGCGCCAGCAACAGGCACTCGATCAAATCGTCATAGTGCGCCAGCTCATCCGTTGCCGGAATCAGCACAACGGCGCCGCCAACAATCAATACTGAATATTCGCCATTCATACCAACGCTCCCGATACCAAAAAAGGCAGCCGAAACCGGCTGCCTTTTTTTGATCAATCAAATTTCAATATCGACAATCTTGTCACTGTGAGCGATGAGTTTATTTTTAATATTTTCACGAACCAAGTCCGCTTTTAATGTGTTTTTGACAAATACCGTTTCGCCTCGATACAGGTTTACATTACGCACGTCGACGTCGACAAACAGCACTTTGGTAGACGTATTCTTGCGCTGGAAACGTACGGCGCCCAGGGCCATGATCGCCTCACCGTTGACTTCAACGCACGCACCCGCGGAAATTCCACCCACACCGTGTTGCAGCAGATTGCGCTCATAAACCGTCAGCGCAGCAGTATCACGCTTTTGCAGGGCGGCAATCGCATCTCCCGCCACCTTGAGCATCAACGCCGTAGCCGGGCCTGGCAGTGCAGCGCCGGCAATCACGGAGCCGAGAATTTCCAGTACCAGCTTATCCATACGCACGCTGGTGCCCGCGACGTCCAGGTCGCTGTAATACTTGGTGACTGGCGTCCAGCCGGCCTGGGTCATCACCTCACGAAAACGCAGATACCACTCCTTACCCTGCTCTTCGGCCGGGTATTGTTTGTTGGCTGCAAGCGTGGCAAAGAGGAAGGCGTTTTCCGCATCGGATCGGTTTTGGGCGCTGATTCCGCCCGCAAAGCCCAGCGAACCTTCTCCCACAACAGAACCCTTCGACGGTGCTTCTACGTCGTCCCCTACAGCCATCAGGGTGCGAGGACGAATAACCAACCGGTCGTCGATCTCACACTCTTCAATCGCTTTAACACAAGAAGCAATATAACTTTCACGAACAGCTTGATTATGCACAATAAAATCCTTATTAATTATCTGACAAGTTCCTCTTGAACTTGCGATAAAACAATAACCAAACAAACATACAACCACAAACCCGAATCTGTAACATCATATCCAAACAACAAAAACAACTAACAAACGACAACAACACAACGATCAAAATAAAATCCGGAAAAATGAGCTGCCGTGCGCAGCATCTTCTGCGCACACAAGCAACTAAGCGACTGATAGACTCGCTGCCACCCCTCTCCGGATGCGAGCCGCCCTCATGCTCCACGTGTTATTCAGCGTTTACCTGAAGATGCTGGTGCTCTACAGCCCGTTCTTCGTGTTGTCCTGCTTCATCAGCCTGACCCGGGGCTACTCGCGCAAGGAACAGCGGCGCCTGGCCTGGAAAGTGGCGATTGCCACGCTGGTCTCCAGCGTCCTGCTGTACCTGTTCGGACGGGTGATTTTCGATGTGTTCGGGATCACTGCGGACGCATTCCGCATCGGTGCTGGCAGCGTGCTGTTCATCTCGGCGCTGGGCATGGCCCAGGGTAAGCCGGTGGTGCAGAGTGACAACGTGCAGCAGGACGTAACGATCGTTCCGCTGACCATCCCGCTGACCGTCGGCCCCGGCACCATCGGTGCCCTGCTGGTGATGGGCGTCAGCCAGCCGCACTGGGACGACAAACTGACCGCGATCATGAGCATCACCCTGGCCAGTTTCACCGTCGGCGTGGTGCTGTATCTGTCCAATCACATCGAACGGGTTCTGGGCGATCAAGGCCTGCAGATCGTCAGCCGGCTGATGGGATTGTTCGTCTGTGCGCTGGCGGCGCAAATCATCTTTACCGGGATCAAGGGCTACCTGGTGTCCTGAGGGAAAGTCAGAAGGTGTAAACCTTATTCAGGACGAGACAGAATCAGGAAAAGGGCCTGTGCAGTAGTCTGCGCAGGCCTTTTCAGCTGCCCTTCTGTTTTACGCCGGCACAGCGCTCAGCAACTGCGCAAGCGTTGCACCACCGTCGGCATCATCGGCTCCGACGATTTCCCGCAGCCTCTGCACCAGACTTGATACCGCATGGGAACGCCCGCCCTCGAACCCGAGGAAGACGTCGCCACGCATCGCCGGATCCACCGAGCACACATCCCGCAGGATCAGGCTGTGCTGGCGATCCGGATCGACGATCAGCAAGTGCTCGTCGACAAACGACAGTTGCAGTGTTTGCGGTGCTTCCAGCGCCCAGACCAGCTTGCCGGGAATCGCCGGGACCTCGCCCAGCGGGTGACGGCAATCGACGATCACTGAATCCAGCCGCAGCCAGCAGGCCCTCGACAGGTGATACGTCACGCCGCCCTGCCCCAGGCGCAACACCAGACAGCTCACGTCATCCGCGATCAGTGGCAACAGGTCTTCGACCTTGTTCTGGCCCTCGACCACCAACACCTCGGCGTCGCGCCGCATGTATTCGAACGGGCCGATGCTTTGCTGACCGGGGTAGACGTGTACGCGGTGTGCCTGAGGCTCGTGCAACAGCACATGACGATGACGGGTGCCGAGCAATTCGCAATCGTGCGGCAGGTCCTGGCCCGCTACCCGGATCAGTTGTGCATTCGCCACGTCGAACCATTGCAGGTTGCCGGCGCCGGACTCCACGACGATGTAGGGCTCATGCTCAGCGGTCTCCAGCAATGCCTGCAGAGATTGCGGCAAATGCGCCGCGTGCTCGCTTGCCCAGTGATGATCGACGCCAATGACTTGCTCAGCTTCCTGATATCGCAGCTTGAGTGACACGCCGTCGAACGATGTCCCGCACAGACCGGAGCCGTCATTGCGCACGGCGCTGAACCGCCAGTCGTCCCACTCGGCCTGCGGTGCGGGCAGCAAGTCGCTTGCCAGTAACTGTGCGCCGTCGCCGAACGCTGGCTCGAGTTGCCGGCTGTCGAAGAACCGCTGACTGCAAATCTCACCGCTGGCGACATCGAGCAGCCAGACCGCCTGGTTGTCCGGTGTGACCCCGAGCAGACGCATTTCCCGTTCATGCCCGGGGTCACACAGCAGCAGACGGTTATCCACATACCAGGCGCACAGGCTGCGATCACCGGCGGCGTTGCGCAGACCCAGAATGGCGAAACTGTTGACCGGGTATTTCGTCGCCAGCGATTCGAGTGCTTGCCACCAATGTGCACGTCCCTTGAGCCAGCGCTCACTCAAGCCACCCAGCAGCACTTCACCCTCTGCGCTCAGGTTGAAGAACAGACCGTCGTCGGTCAGGGCCAGATACCCGTCCTGTACCGGCACCACGTCATTGAGCCCATCAGGCTGCAGCCATTGATGCGTCCATTGCGCCGGCCAGCGCTCGCTGCCAGCGGACCCGCGGCGTTGCACCTTGCACAGTTTTTGCGCCCGCCGATCGTAGATGAAGAACAGCTCGTGCTCATCGTCGACCGGCAGCAGCAACAGTTCACCCAGATGCTTGATCGAATCGGCCCAGCCGCGGGTATGCCCGAAGGCAAACGGATGAATGCACAACAGGTCACGGCTGCGAATCCAGACCAGGTCGCGCTGGTCCGGATCGAACGCCCAGCAGACCGACACATAAGCGGCCGGCTGCCAGTCGACGGTGCTGACGCCTGCGCGCTCGGGTACTGGCGATAATTTGAAATATCGACCAAGCACCACCGACCAATCCGTCAAGGTCGGGTGGGCGAACACTCGGCGGCCCAGATCACGGTCAATCTCTCGGGTAACTGCCACCAGTTGCAGCAGGCCCTCATGGATCAGGTAGTTGAGCTGCGTGATTTGCTGATCGGGACCCAGCCATTGCTGTTCGATATGAAGCACGCCTTGGGCATCGACATCGATACGCCGAACGCTGCACTGCCCCTCCATCACCAGCAACCGGTAACGGTATTTGAGCAGACCGCTGACAGCGTCGACCTGCCAGATATCGTAGTTGTGCACCTCATAGAAAAAGGCAGAATCGCCGACCACCGCCGCCAGCAGCATTTCATCAGCCGCCAGTACCTCTTCACTGCGAATGTACAGAAAGCGATCCCCGGCGGCGTCGTACCAGGCGGTGGTGTGACGCGGCTGACCCTCGGGTTCGAAAGGAATCGGAAAGTGATGAACCGGTGTGTACGGCAGCACCAGCCGATGCTCCCGCGCCAGCATCTGGTAATGCGTGAGCAGCGACTGCTCGTTCTCCCCGACTGGCGCGCTCTGCCCGACAATGTCCAGTCGCCTGTCACTGCGGTTGACCTTGAACAATTGCTGCCCATTCAGCTGGAGCATGACCTCATGCCGTCCTTTGCCGTCGAACGTCACCTGCACGCCAGCCACAGAAAGAACCCCGCCGACGTCGATCCGCACATCGCTCTCGGTGGCCCAGGTGGCTAGCAGATTCCAGCGGCACAGCTGCAGGCTGGGCGACTGCAACTGGACATTGACCCCGCGATTGAGGATCAGTGAACAGGCGCCGCCCGCACCTTCGATGCGGTACGACACCTTGTCGTGCCAGACGGGGGGCATTATTGGCACCGCCAGCGCACGTTCTCGGGCATCCAGCCGTACCTCGATCACGGTTGGCCGATACGACGGTGCCAGACGGTTGACGATGTAGTGCACGGGAAAGGAATAGAACGAAAACAGAAACCGCCACTGGCCAGCCGCATCCTTCTTCTCCAGCTTGCGGGCTGTATCGAAGCCGGTGTCGTGACGCAGTGTCGAGAATGGCAGCGCCTTGTATTCGTAACCGTAGTACGTGGTCGGCGTGCACGGCAGGACAACCAGTTGCATGGGCGGTGGGTCAAAACGGATGTAACCGGGCAGACCCAGTTCACGCCGCAGATCGAGCGCTTGTTGATCATCCGGATTGAAGTCCGGCACCCCGAAATGATCGCGCAGCCGATACACCTTCGGACTGTCGAGCACCATCCTGGCGCGAGTGAAGTCCAGGCCATGGACGACCAGCGAGGGGTGAGCGACCCACGCCCCAAGCCCAGCGTCATACCGATAACCGACACCCCGACAGGCCCGCTCCAGATCATCGAAAAACAGCCCGACCTCCTGCGCCTGCTCGGCGATCCTGGCAAACCCCTGGGCCAGGGCCGCCACCCCCACGGCCAATCCGCCCAGAATCACTCCGGCCCCGCCGAGCACGGCTGCCGCAGTCGCCGCGCCCGCCGTGGCGGCTCCCAGGCCACCGGCGGTCAACGCCAGACTGGCGGAGTCGAAGGCCAATTGGGTACCGAACTGCGCGCGCTCGATCTCATTATCCGCGGTCGCCAATTGATAGATGTCGAAGCCGACATTGGCCAGCCCCAGCACCGCGCCCACGCCTTCGTTGGCAACATGTCCCAGCGCCTCGCCCACCACCGGCGCACAGGTACGGGCGATGATCTTCTCTTCATTGAGTGCGGTTTTGATCAGACTGATCAGGCCGGCGACGTCCGTGACATTGCCGTGCACCAGTTGTGCGTAATTGACGTAAGCGTGCAACCGCACGGCGGTGGTCAAGGTACGGTCATCTCCCTCTCGTCCACGCAGGACGTTCATCAGTGCCTGAATCGTGAAACCGGTATTGAGGGTGTGAACGGCACCCGCCTCTGCCATCTGCGGCGCGGCTCGAGTGCCAAGTGCCGAAAACTGCTCCGACAGGTAATTTCTGATGCGCAGCAGACGATGATCGGTGCTGACCACCTGCACCACATGCTCGGCCTGCGACGGATCGATCAGGTTGATCCGGTACTCGCCGGTGGGCGTTATCTCCAGGGTTTCGAAGACCGGCACCAGCGGTTTTGCCGAAGCATGCAAGGCCTGTAAAGCGTCAGTCGCCAGGGCAATCTGTTGTCCCCACCAGTGACTGTCCAGCTCGCGCAGGCTGCGTCCCAGATGCGGATTGCTGACCAGCGAATGGCCGCGGGCACTGCTCAGGCGCCGACGGATCGGCCGCTGCGTCTGTTCCGACAGGACATTGTCGGACTCCAGCAGTTGCCCGACATGAAATCCGCCAGACAGGTTCAGAGCCGATATCTTCTGCCCCTGCAGCTCGATCAGATCAAACGTCGGGCGGGCAGCGTCGCCATAGGCCGCATAGTATTTCGCCATGCCCTGCTTCTGGAACAGGTCGGTCAGTGCCCGCTGGAACTGGTCCGCCTGGCTGAACTCGAACACGCCGAAATTGGGATCATAGAAGTGATAGGTGGCGTGTTCACCCTTGAAGGTTTTCGCCACCAGCATGGCGTGGTTGTCCGAGTTGAGCATCAGCGAGCGCGAGCTGGCGAACCCTTCCAGCGTTGCGCCAAGCTGCTGCAGTTCGACACGTCCCAGCGGCTTGCCGATGTCGTGCAATTGCACGTCGCGCAATTCCTCGAGTGCTTCCAGAAATACCATTGAATCGGGTTGATGCGGCTCGGCAGTGGTCAGGAAAAATCGCTCGCGCAAACGTCGCGACGCTGCATCGCCGTGCTCCAGAGCAGCGCTCATGATCAGCGCCAGCGGGTAACAGCGGCCACCGGGATCACCCGGCCCCTGGAGCAACAGATCCTGCGGCACCAGCTTGACATCACTGGCCTCGATTTGCCCCAGTACCTGACCCAGCCGCAGGATTACCTGCTCACGATGCTCACGGGTGGCGATGGTCTGGATATGGGCAACATGACGCCCCCATTGAAACAGCGTATGCGCCTGCGACAGCGCGGCTCGTTTCAACGTCAACGCGCTGTCCGACGACACCATCGGCTGGTCGGCATGGCTGGCGAGACCGGCCATGAATTGCGGCGCCCGATGCTGATACAGATGGCGTTCAATGGCCGCATAACGCACCGAGGCTCCTACCTCGGCAACGCTGTTGGCGAGGTTGTCGAGTTCAGCCGCGACCTGCTTGAAACTTTGGTTATCCAGCGAGCGTACGCCCAGTAGCTGGCCCAGCAATACCCTTTGCAAGGCGCTGGCCTGGAACAAGTGCAGCGGCTCCTGCGCAATACCACTGAGCAGCTCATCCAGCGCCAGCCCGTGAACGCTTGCATCGTCGAGCGACGCCGGAGCCTTGAGGCTGGCAGGCTGGGCCTTGATGGCCTGGCGATCATCGAAGCTGAGCCCCGGTCCGTCAGGAAACCGCAGCGGGCCGTTATGCCCTTCGCGCATCGCGGCCACAAACAGTTCACCGAGTCTGTCGATCATCCGCTGCAATACATCCGTCAACAGCACCGGCCGGCCCTCGATGACCGGCCAACCCTCCTCGAACACCACGCTTTGCTGGGTGAGCAATGCCGTTATATCGCCGCTGTAGCGCGCGCTGTACTGTCCTTCGCGCCAGCGTTGCTGCTCGTCGAGCACCCACTGCTCGGCATCACTGGCGTTGTCTTTCCAGGAGTGATCCTGCTCTTCCTCGGTCTTGTCGTTGACCATCCACAGCGGTTCGATAGCCGCCTCCACACGTAACGCTTCCGCTTCGCGCGGGACGAAGTTGTGCCGTTCGTAATCGGCCATGCCATCGCGCATCGCCGCCGGGCCGGTCAGATAAATCGTCCCTTCGCTCTGCGGGCGAATACCGTCACTGAAGTAGCCCGCGATGGCCAGCATCAGAAAGTTGGCCGCCACGTCCTCGGTCATCGACAGTTCGGCCAGAGGGCCAAATGTCTGCTCGAGCACTTCGCGCGCCAGCCCTGTCATGCCGTCAAAGTCGCTCAGTGCGACGCCACGCTCGGCAGCGAGGCGACTCGTCTGATCAATGGCCTCATAGTTGAACCGAAACCGCTCGATCACGCTTTTGAGCATCGGCGATTGCGCGTGAGCCATCAGGAACGAGTTGCTCAACGTGTTCTGCACGGCAACTGCACGCAGATCTTGCGGGCGTACAAGCAGCTCTGCCGGCGCCTGGAACACCTCGTTCAGCGCCGGCTGCTGCCGGGCAAAAGCCTCCAGCGCGGCGCGGTGCTCCTCGGGGATTCGGCTCAGATAATCGGTGTATCGGCTACGTAATGCCTGGCGTCCCGGCATCCAGTGTGGATTGTGATCGAGCAGCAATTGCAGAACACCAAGACGCGCATCGCCGCCGAACGTACTGATGTCCACCCCGCCCATGGTTTTGACCAGTGGCGGCAGATTATCGACATCGATGTAGCGGCCCCCCTCGTCGTAAACGGCTTCGGCCCGCACCACATCGGAAGCGGCGGCCAGATTGCCGCGCAACCGGGTTTCGCGATCATAAATGTCCTGCAATCGAAGTGGCGCGTCGAGGTCACGCAAGTCGCGCAACTGCACATCCCCACCTGCCAGAGCCAACAGACTGCGCCGGTTCTGCTCGATCAGGACTTCCAGTTGCGCAGCGTCCTGACCATAGGCACGGGACAACAGGTCGACCCGCGCTTCATCCGCCGATAACCCTCGCTCCAGCGCCGCCTTGATGTGCAGGAACATCTGCTGCTTGAGGACGATGACCCGCTCTTCGTACAGCGTCCCCAGCCTGGCGTCGGTAATATTCTCGCTGCCGCCGTGCTGCATGGCGTCAGCCTTGGCGGCATCGACGATCAACTTGTTGGTTTGCCAGGCCAGTAACGCGTCACTGTCATACCAGAGATGGAGGCTGTAACCCTGCCCACTCAATACTTGCTTCCACAGATTGAGGTAATCATGCTGGATCGCGCCCAGACCACCGCCCAACCAGACAAAGTGCAGATTCTTTACAACTGGTGTTGCGGCAGTCTTTGCGTAAACCTCGCTGTTTCGCAGGCGGGTCTCGAAAGCCTGAATATTCTTATAGATGTGCGATAAAGCATCTTTCGGCGGTTCAGACTGGCTATGGGTGTCACGACGCACACGCGGTACGCCAATCAACTGTTCCAGCGAATGCTTGAGCAATGTCAGGGGTTCAATCATTCGCGGAGAATCGAGCAACCCGATACATGCAAAGTAATAACGCCAGACTGACTGATAAATGTCACTGCCCCGGTGTACCAACAGGGCCTGCTCAAGATCAGCCTGCTTGAACAGACTGATAAAACTGACATAACCGCTGATATCTTGAAGCCTTTGATCGCGCATGAAAATCCCTCCGTTACTTGACTAACATCAGGTGTACAGATGGGCACCTGGATGACGAACAAGCTAACGACTGGTGAATCAGCATTCAAACTTCAGAACTTTCAATACATGTCAAAACAGGCAACTTAAAAACAACTGATAAAGCATGTAACAGCAACAAGTCATTGCGCCAGGCCTGGCGTATAAATCAACACATCTGGAGAATATGCGGCGCAACGGCGCGCGGACTTTTTCTGCGACCTGTGAAGATTCAGAATAAGTCCGACAAGATGTAAGTAACAAGAAAGATCCCACGCGGCGCAGGATCAACTCACACACGTCCCGCTGAAAAATACGACACCTGCAAATCCGGAAACACTCTACCCGCAATATCCGGCATGGCGAGGGAGCAGGCCCCCTCGCCTGCGGTCATGCCTGCGGTTTTTCGCCGTACCAGCGCGGCGTGTAGACCCACTCGCCACCTTCAGCCTTGGGAAAGGTGCACGTCGTCGAAGAACCAACCAGCACCATGGTGCGCATGTCCACCTGATCCGGGGTCAGTTGCCCCAGTGTCGTCACGCGCAGGGTCTGCCCCGGACGACCGATGTCGCGCCCCAATACCACGGGCGTCGCCGCAGTGCGATGTTGCGCGACGATTTCCAGCGCGCGCCCCAATTGCCAGGGACGCGCGCGGGAGATCGGGTTGTAGAAGGCCAGCGCCAGATCGGCCTCGGCCGCCAGATCCAGACGCTTTTCAATGATCGACCACGGTTTGAGGTTGTCCGACAGCGACATCACGCAGAAGTCATGTCCCAATGGCGCGCCTGCTTGTGCGGCCGTGGCGAGCGAAGCGGACACCCCCGGCAGGATTTCCAGCTCGACGCTGTGCCAGGCTGGATCGGTCGACTCGTGCAATGCTTCGAGCACCGCTGCGGCCATGGCGAACACGCCGGGGTCGCCGGACGAGACCACGATCACCGAACGGCCCTCGGCCGCCAGCCGGAAGGCGTGGCGGGCACGCTGCATTTCTTCGCGATTGTCGGTGCAGTGCTGCACCTGATCATCGCGAAACGGGCCGGCCATGCGCACATAGGTTTCATAACCGAGCACATCGGTGGCCCGCGCCAGTTCCGCCTTGACCGCAGGCACCATCAATTCGGCAGCGCCAGGGCCGAGGCCGATCACCGCCAGGCGCCCACGTTGACGACCGATCTGCGCGACGTCCAGCGGCTGTTCGGCGCGCGCAATCACCAAGCCGTTGGCACTGCTGATCGAGGCCTGCGGCAGTGCCTGACGAGCCACCTCGTCGAGGTCCTTTTGCGCCGCGACAAAGCGCAGCGGCACACCCAGTTCGAGGGCGGCTTCACGCAATTTCGCCGACGCCATTTCAGTATCAGCCGCCAGCAGACAGGCCAGCGACTGCTGCGCAACCCCGGCCTGCTGCAACGCGGCGCGCACGGCATGCGGCAGTTCGTCCGACTGCGCACTCACCGCCACGGCGACGCTGCGCGGATAGATCAGCAACTCGTTGGCGCTTGCAACACGCTCGGCACTGCCGACATGAATCGAGCGCTGCGCCTGCGGGTCTTGCGGCAACTGCGCCTGCTCCAGCCACGGCGCCGCGCCTTCGATACGCACGCTGTGCCCGGCCAGCAGATCGGAAACGAAGCGCTTGCCCAGCTCCAGATCAGCCAGCGCATAACCGTTGGGTGGATTGAGCAGACAAGTGCCAAAACGCAGTTCGCCGCTGGTGGTGATCGCCGCCGCGACTTGCAATGCGGCACCGATTTCCCGGGCCATGACGTTCACCCCGCCGAGGCCGCCGAGCAGCGGCACCACGGCGCTGCCGTCTTCAGCAACAGCGAGTACCGCCGGTTCAGCGCCCTTTTCCAGCAGCAACGGCGCCAGGGTGCGAATAACGATGCCGGCCGCGCACAGGGCGATAATCGGCGTGTCTCGCTGGTACAGCTCACGCAGGGTCGCACCGAATTCCTGATAGCTGCAGTTGGCGCCTTCGACACGCCCGGCGAGGCCGTGGATCTGCGCCGTCGGATACAACTGCTGGATCCGCCGCGCGGTGGCAAGCGCGCCCTGTCCGAGGATGACAATGGCCGGTGTGGATGGCGTCATCAACCTTGCCACCGTTCGCCCGGGACGATGATCAGCGAGAAGTACGGCGAGGACATCGGCTCGACCTGATCCAGCGGCACGATCTTCTGATTGGCCATGGTCGCGCGTTCGACGTAGAGCGCACGCTCGGCCAGACCGAGCTCTTCGAGCACCGCACGGACTTTGGGAAAGTTGCGCCCCAGCTTCATGATCACCGCCGCATCGGCGTCGGCCAGGCGTCGCTTCAGATCCTCGTGCGGCAGCACGCCGGAAAGCACCGACAGGCTCTGGTTGCGATACACCAGCGGCGCGCCGAGCACCGAGGCGCCGCCAAGCATCGAGCACACGCCCGGCACCACTTCGGCTTCATAGCGCGTGGACAACCGATCGTGCAGATACATATAGGAGCCGTAAAAGAACGGGTCGCCTTCGCAGATCACCGCCACATCACGGACGGCGTCCAGATGCGCAGCCACGGTCTCGGCGGCTTCATCGTAGAAATCGCTGATCACTTGCTCGTAGGACAGCGGCGCCGGCAGCACTTCGGTGGTCACCGGGTACACCAGCGGCAGCAGATTCTGCGCATCCTGCAGATGCGCTTCGATGATGCCGAACGCGTTGCCTTTCTTGCCCTTGGCAACGAAGTACGCCACCACCGGCGACTCGCGCAACAGACGCAGGGCTTTGACGGTGATCAGTTCCGGATCACCGGGGCCCACACCGAGGCCGATCAGACGTCCTTTGGCCTGCATCATTCGATCTCCGTGGCGAGGGCATTGACTGCGGCGGCGGCCATGGCGCTGCCGCCGAGCCGGCCTTGCATGATCACGAACGGTACGCCGCGACTGTCAGCCGCCAGCGCCGCTTTCGATTCGGCGGCGCCGACGAAGCCCACCGGGAAGCCAAGAATCAGCGCCGGTTTCGGTGCGCCGGCGTCGAGCATTTCCAGCAGATAAAACAGTGCGGTCGGCGCGTTGCCGATCACCACCACGCTGCCTTCCAGGTGTGGACGCCACAACTCCAGCGCCGCCGCCGAACGGGTGTTGCCCAACTCACGGGCCAGCTCCGGCACGCTGTCATCGCGCAGGGTGCAGATCACTTGATTGTTCGCCGGCAGACGGGCACGGGTCACGCCTTCGGAAACCATCCGCGCATCACACAGGATCGGCGCGCCGGCTGCCAGTGCATCGCGCCCGGCCTTGCCGGCACCTTCGGAAAATTGCAGACCGTCAATGGCCTCGACCATGCCGCAGGCGTGGATCACCCGCACCGCGAGTTTTTCCAGATCGGCCGGGATGCGTGCCAGATTGGCCTCGCTGCGAATGATCGCGAAGGAGTTGCGATAGATCTCCTGACCGTCGCGGATGTAATCAAGCATCAAGGGGGCTCCGTGAGCGGGCGTCGAGCAGGGTCGCGGCCGCTTCAATAGTAAGGTTGCGTGCGTGCAGCGCGCCGAAACCCGGCAGCGCTGCATCGCGAAAATAGAGGTCGTAATGACCGGGGCTGACCGCCAGCAATGTCGCCGGGGTGCGATGGGCTGCAGCGCAAGAGCGCGGGCAACCGGACAGGTGCACGTTCTGCGCCTGTGGCAACAGCGTCGCCAGCCGCCGGGCGTCGTGTTTGGTATCGGCCAGGCCTTTGCCGCAGCCACTGGAGCCGGTGCAGGCGATCAGCCGGGACAGCGGCTCGCTGGCGTCGGTCAGCCAGGGCAATTGCGTCAGATTTTCCAGGACTTGCGCCGCGTCGGCGGGCTTCACGTTCGGCAACAGCAGACTTTGCCAAGGGGTGAAACGCAGGGTGCCGTCACCGTACTCGCGGGCCAGTCGGGCCGCGCCACGCAGCATGGCCGGATCGAGACGGCCGAGTGCCGGTACCGCGCCGACATACACCCTATCGTCAGCATTTTGCCGGTGAACACCGATGTGCAGCGCATTCGCCAGCGGCGTGCGCTGTCGGGCAATGGCGGTGTTGATCGCCACGCGTTCGCGTAACTGTTCGAGAAAGGCCAGCATCGGCCATTCATTGAGCAAATGGCGCATGCGTGTCTGCTCCGGGCGAGCCCGCTCAAGGAACAACTCCAGCACCGCGACCACCAGCGCATGGCCGTTTTCCACGGTCACGGCACCGGCCGCACGATCAGTCGGGCAGCCGGCCAGACCGAACGCCAACAAGACTTCACCGTCACGCTCGAACGCCGAGAGCCACAGATCGTGCGGATGCTCGAGCATCGCCAACGCCTCCCCGCCGTCGAGTTGCACGGCGAACTTGGCGCTCAACTCGTGAAAGCGCGGATGCGTCTGCAGGGTCGCCAGAATCTGTTCGGCCAGTGGCCGGGTATCGAACAACAGTTGCCGATCGATCCCGGCACTCGGGCTGAGCATCAGATTGCGTACATCGTCACCCGCTGCAGTTTGCGGCCCCAGACCGGCGGCCAGCAAACTGTCGATCAATGCCGCTGACTGCTCGCCGATGCCGCGAATCTGCAGATTGGCGCGGTTGGTCGCCTCGATCGCGCCACTGGCAAAACGCTCGGCAGCATCAGCCACCGCGTCAGCCTGATCAGCAGTGATCGAGCCACCATTGAGCTTGATCCGGCAAATGCCGCCGTCCAGCGCCTGGACAATACGCAGCAACCCCGGACAAGCCGAGGGACGCAAAGCGGTGGACAGAGGACGTTCGTTCAAGGGATGACCGGCTGGCTGGCAGCGCTGTGGTGGGCGAAAGGTCGCCATTATGCCTGCTTTGCCCGAGCGCATGAAAATGCCTGCCGGTCGGAAACTACGCTGATGGCACTTTTTCAACGTAAAAGTGCTTCATCGCACGGAGTTCAAAGTTCGTAGTCTTCAAAATCGAATGCAACCCCCTCCAGGGCTTTCTGCACACTGAGGCGGCGGGCATCCATGACACGGCGGCTGATCACCACCTTACGCACCATTACATCTAGTTGAGTCATGACTTGCGAAACATCCCAGAAAAAATACTCAGTATTCATACTCGATTTAATAAAGCGGATATTGGTAACGAGCAACTCCATATCGCCGTTGGGGTTATAGCTGACCGGCATGATCTTGAAATCAAATAGCTTGCCACTGATGCCTTTGACTTTTTTCAAAAGTTCCACGTCCCTTTCCAGCGCAACCAGTCCACGGTCAACCCCGTCCACTTGATCACGACTGAGCAATGGCGATGCAACTTCCCCCCAGAGCCTGCGCACATTGCCATTGAACTGCGGCTGCACATGCTCTATCGGCCGATGATCGCGATTCCAGCCATGTGACCACAGGAGATCGGCGAAGTAATCGATCCAGCGCCCCGGTTGCGTCTCACTTTTGTAAGTGATATCTGCCTGGCGTTGTGCCAGATAAATACAGTTCAAGGCGAATTGGTAATCCTCGCGAGACTGTCCCTGAGTTCCAGCCAGCAATATGTCACCGACTAAAGTCGCGTTATGTTTTATGTCATCCATGTTTTCCAACCTTATTGCAGGTGGACGCCAAAAAGGCGTCCGTCAATTAGTTACCGAACACTTACGCACGGCTTACAAGTTTTTTTCAGCTATAACTTTTAAAACTTGATAAAAACAAAATAACAAAGGAGCTCAATTCGCCAACCCGTTTTGAAACACATAACATTTCAACCGTTGCCAGCGTCTGCGACAAGGCGTCAGCGCCAGACAACAGAAGCCGCGCTATCATGCGCCGCTTGAGCGGGCACGAGCGATGTGAGGAACGGCATGACACCCTGGCTGACGGTAGTGGGAATCGGTGAAGAAGGCTTCAAGGGCCTGGGCAAAAATGCCCGGCGCGCCCTGATGGGCGCCTCGCGGATCATCGGCGGCCAGCGGCAACTGGACTTGCTGCCGGTGTGTATTCGCGGCGAACGCGAATTGTGGCCGAGCCCGTTTTCCCTCGCGCCGGTTTTGCAGCAACGCGGCGAAGCCGTGTGCGTGCTGGCCAGTGGTGATCCGATGTTCTACGGCGTCGGTGCCAGCCTCGCGCGGCAGGTGCCGAGTGCCGAGATGCTGATCCTGCCCGCGCCATCCTCCTGTTCGCTGGCAGCTGCCCGCCTCGGCTGGCCGTTGCAGGATGTTGTGACATTGTCGCTGGTCGCGCGACCTTTGGCGGCACTCAATGCGCAGCTGTTCAGCGGGGTGCGCCTGTTGCTGTTGAGCAATGACCGGCACAGTCCGGCGGCAGTCGCGGCGCTGCTGCGTGAGCGCGGTTTTGGCGGCAGTCGCCTGAGCGTTCTGGAGCACTTGGGGGGCGATGCCGAGCGGCGCATCGACGGTACAGCCGATGACTGGAGCGATCCAACGATTGCCGATCTGAATGTGATCGCCATCGAATGCCTGGCCGATGCGCAGGCACCACGCCTGTCGCGTCTTGCCGGGCTGCCCGACTCGGCATTCCAGCACGACGGTCAACTGACCAAACGCGATGTCCGCGCCATCACCCTCGCCCGCCTCGCACCGATCCCCGGCGAATTGCTGTGGGATGTCGGCGGCGGTTGCGGCTCGATCGGCATCGAATGGATGCGCGCACACCCCAGCTGTCGGGCCATCGCCATCGAGGCGGATGAGGGCCGACAGGCGTTGATCGAACACAACCGCGACGCATTGGGCGTACCCGGCCTGCAACTGGTGCGCGGTCGCGCGCCGCAAGCCCTCGCCGACCTCGAGCGCCCGGACGCGATCTTCATCGGCGGCGGCGTGACCCGTGAAGGCGTGTTCGAAACCTGCTGGGATCAACTCAAGCCCGGTGGCCGACTGGTGGCCAACGCCGTGACCCTGCAAAGCGAAGTCACGCTAATGCACTGGCGCGAACGCCACGGCGGCGAACTGACACGCATCCATGTCGCTCAGGCGCAACCACTGGGCGAGTTCGACACCTGGCGACAGGCGCTGCCGATCACCTTGCTGGATCTGGTCAAACCCCTCGATGCGTGACGAAACCGCCGAACAACCCGCCCCGCTGCGCAGCGGTCTGACCACTGGCAGCTGCGCCACTGCCACCAGCCTCGCCGCCGCGCGACTGCTGCTGCTGGGCGGCACGTCGGCGGACGCCGTGCAGATCGTCCTGCCCAAGGGTAAGCAGGTGCAGATGCGCCTGGAATTCTGCCGCTTGACCGAGGGCGGTGCCGAGGCCGGGACGATCAAGGACGCCGGCGACGACCCCGACGTGACCCACGGTGCGCTGCTCTATTCCCGCGTGCGCTTGCAGGCCGAACCGGGGATCAGTTTCAAGGCTGGCCTGGGGGTTGGCACCGTGACCCGGCCGGGACTGGTGCTCGGCGTCGGTGAGCCGGCGATCAATCCGGTACCGCGCAAGATGATCAGCGACCACCTCAACCTGCTCGCCGCCGAGAGCGGTTATGCCGGCGGTTTCGAGGTGACGGTCAACGTCGAGGGCGGCGAGGCGCTGGCGCTTAAAACCATGAATCCGCGTCTGGGTATTCTCGGCGGGCTGTCGATCCTCGGCACCAGCGGCATCGTCCGGCCGTTTTCCTGCGCGGCCTACATCGCCTCGATTCACCAAGGTATCGACGTGGCGAAAACCAACGGTTATCTGCACATTGCCGCGTGCACCGGCAATGCCAGCGAAGACACCATGCGCCGGGTCTACGACCTGCCGGAAATCGCCTTGATCGAAATGGGCGATTTTGTCGGCGCGGTGCTCAAGCACCTGCGCAAAGTGCCTGTGGATAAACTCAGCCTGTGTGGCGGCTTCGGCAAGATCAGCAAACTGGCGGCCGGGCACATGGATCTGCACTCACGGCATTCCAGTATCGACCTGCCGCAACTGGCCGAATGGGCGGCGGCGATTGGCGCCGATCAGGCGTTGCAGCAAAGCATTCGTGAAGCGAATACCAGTCAGCAGGCCTTGGCGATGGCCAGCGCGGCGGGCGTCGCCCTCGGCGATGAAGTCTGCCGCCATGCGCTGAATTTCGCCCGCAGCGTGGTGCCGGCGCAGGTAAAGGTCGAGGTGTTTGCGATTGATCGCCAGGGCGGCATTGTCGGCCATGCCGGAGGTTTTGCATGAAGCGGATCTTGTTGCTCGGCGGCGTCACTGAGGCGCTGGCCATCGCTCGCACGCTGGGGCCAGAACATATTTACAGTCTGGCCGGCGTGGGCCGGGTGCCGACCGACCTGAGCTGCCAGGTGCGCGTCGGCGGCTACGGCGGGGCCGAAGGTCTGGCGCAATTCATTCGCGCTGAAGGCATCGAACTGCTACTCGACGCGACCCACCCTTACGCCGCACAAATCAGCCACAACGCCGCCCGCGCCGCGCAACTCGCCGGCATTCCCTGCTGGGCCTTGCGCCGCCCCGCATGGCAGCCGCAGCCGGGCGACGACTGGCGCGAGGTCGGCGACTGGGCCGAACTGACCGCAGCCCTCAAACCGTTCCGCCGCCCGCTGTTCACCCTCGGCCGCGAACCGCTGCAACACCTCGACGAAATCCCTGCCAACCAGTTCTGGACCCTGCGCGCCCTCGACGTCTACCCCGGCAACGAACGCTGCGAAGTGATCGGCGCCCGTGGGCCGTTTCTACTTGAAGATGAACGCGCGCTGTTCGAGCGTCGGCAGATCGATGTGCTGATCAGCAAAAACAGCGGCAGCACCGCGACCGAGCCGAAGCTGGAAGTGGCGCGGGAGTTGGGGGTGCCGGTGATGGTGTTGAAGCGGCCGGAGTTGGCGGGGGTTGATCGGGAGTTTTGGACGACGGCTGAAGTCCTCGCTGCCCTTGCCTCCTTCACTCGACTTTAACCAAGCGCAGATCTCGAGTACGCCTTCGCGGGCAAGCCCGCTCCCACAGTGGTCGGCGGCGACCGCATAGTTTGTGTATGCCGCGGATCCTGTGGGAGCGGGCTTGCCCGCGAAGGCGCCGGTACTGTAATCCTCTCTCCAGCGCCCGACAGCTAAACCGGATGCTACGTACAACCACTTAAAGAACCACTGACTGTCTGCACTAAATGCCTGGTTTTATGCTCACCGCTTTTGAGCCCAAAGGTGAACATTGCGATGACCGAAAAATTCACCCGTTTCGACGCCGCCGAATACCTCAAAACTCCCGAAGATATGGCGGCGTATCTGGACGCCTGCTTTGATGATGATGAAGGCGATGGCGTGCTCATCCGTGCAGCATTGAATGACATAGCCCGAGCTCAGGGCATGACACAGGTGGCACGTGATGCCGGCCTGGGTCGTGAAAGTCTCTATAAAGCGCTGAGCAGCACGGGTAACCCCGAATTCGCAACTATCATGAAGGTCATGAAGGCTTTGGGTTTGAGATTGCACGCCGTCGCGGTTTGATTGATCTGCGACACCAAACCGCACGACGCCTTTTTACTTATCGGCCCTGATCAGGCTAAATAGCCGCGCCTGATCGCCCACCCAACGGATCTGTCCCATGAACCGACACCGGCTAGCCATTGCCTGGATCGCCTGCTTTGCAGTGCTGTTCAACATGCTCGCCATGCCGATGACCGGGGCGATGGCGCAGGCGGCCAATTCACCGGCCGAACAATTGCTGTGGAGCAGTTTCTGCACCGGCAGCGGGACGAAAATGGTGGCGATCAACATCGGCACCCCGGAGCAGAAAGCCCCGTCCAACGACAGCCATTCCAACATGCAGCATTGCTGGTGTTGTTCGGGTTCAGCGCCGCTGGTGGCGCTGCCGGGCCATACGCCGCAGCTGTATTTCGCTCGCTACGAAAGCAATCGCAGCGTGGCGCCGCCCTCGTTGCAAACACCGACACCGCGCCAGCAATGGCCGAGTCTCAATCCCCGCGCCTCGCCTCTGGTCTGATCTGTCTCGCAATTGACCTGCGTTTCATATCGTTCTGGAGAACTGCCATGTTGAACAAACTCTTCGTCATCGCTGCGCTGTTGCTGCCGGCGTGCTTCGCCCATGCCCACGAATACAAGGCCGGCGAGCTGGAAATCGCTCACCCGTGGTCGCAGGAGCTGCCGCCCAACGCGCCGACCGTCGCTGCTTATTTCGTGATCAGCAATCCCGGCAAGACCGACGACCGCCTGCTCAGCGTCGATTCGCCGATCACCGACCAAGCGCAACTGCATGAGCATGTGATGCAGGGCGATCTGATGAAAATGCAGCAGGTACCCAACGTGGTGATTCCGGCCGGCGGCAAGGTGACGTTCGCGCCGATGGCCTATCACGTGATGCTGCTCCACCCGAAAGACCGCAGCCTGCTCAGCGACGGCAAACGCTTCCCGCTGACCCTGCACTTCGAGAAGAGCGGTGACGTCACCGTCGAAGTCGCCGTGCAGAAGAAACCACCGCAAGACACCCAGGCACACGATCACGCCCAGTAACCGACCCGGCTGACCACGCCCGTGCGCCCGCAACGCGCCGGGGCGTCCCGCCTGCATCGCCAGAGCCAGACTCTGACCCGCGGTAGCTGGATCGCCCTGTTCGCCATGTTGATGATCTTCATCGGCCCGCTGATTTCTCAGTCGATGCCGATGGATCAGCACGTCTCGACTTCCATGCCGATGAGCATGGACATGGCGATGGACATGCCGGGCATGGATCATGCCGCGCACGGTGCACCATCGGCTGCCGAACACTGCCCGCCGCAATCCTCGCACCACGCCCTGTGGGAGAAGTGCGGTTATTGCAGCCTGCTGTTCAACTGCCCGGCGCTGACCGGTGGCGGCACGTTCGCCACGTTCAGCATCGCCCACGTCAACACCTTCACCCCGCGCTCCCCGCGTCTGGGCCATGCCCGGCAGACCTTCTTCCCCGGCGCCCGCACCCGCGCCCCGCCCGTCAACGCGTAAACACCGCACCTTTGATTGCACACGGTTGAGAAGACAGCTTCAGGCTGCCGGCCGTGTCGTTTACGACTGTTTGATGGAAATTGTCATGTCCAGGTTTTCTGCTGTTCCACGCTCGGGTTCTGCCCAGGCGTCTTTCGCGCTGAGCGCATCGCGCATTCGTTTCTCGCACGCTACTGCCGTCCTTTGCGGCGTCCTGCTGTCGCCGTTGGTGCTGGCCGATGACCACGCCGGTCACGTTGATGAACTCAGCCCGACGGTGATCACTGCCATCGCCCCCAGCTCACCGCTGACCATCGTCACTAACCCAAAGGACCCGCGCCAACCGGTGCCAGCCAGTGACGGCGGCGATTACCTGAAGACCATTCCCGGCTTCGCCCTGGTGCGCAATGGCGGCACCAACGGTGATCCGGTGCTGCGCGGCATGTTCGGTTCGCGACTGAACATTCTCACCAACGGCAGCATGCTGCTCGGCGCCTGCCCGGGGCGGATGGACGCGCCGACCTCGTACATCTCGCCGGAAACCTACGACAAACTCACGGTGATCAAAGGCCCGCAAACCGTACTTTGGGGGCCAGGCGCATCCGCCGGCACGATTCTCTTCGACCGTGAACCGGAAAGCTTCGGCGAACTCGGCACCCGGGTGAATGCCAGCGTGCTGGCCGGCTCCAACGGCCGCTTCGACAAGGTCATCGATGCTGCTGCCGGCGGGCCATTGGGCTACGTGCGGGTGATCGGCAATACCGCGCACTCCGACGACTATCGCGACGGCAACAACGACATCGTTGCCTCGCGCTACGACAAGTGGAACGGTGACATCGCGCTCGGCTGGACCCCGGACGCCGATACCCTGATCGAACTCACCGCCGGCAAGGGCGATGGCGAAGCGCGCTACGCCGGACGCGGCATGGACGGTTCGCAGTTCCTGCGCGAAAGCCTCGGGCTACGCTTCGAAAAATCCAACATCACCGACGTGCTGGAGAAACTCGAAGCGCAGGTCTACTACAACTACGCCGACCACGTGATGGACAACTACACCCTGCGCACACCGTCCGGCACCGGGATGATGGCCGGGCCCATGGCCTCCAACGTCGACCGCCGCACCCTCGGCGCGCGGATCAAGGCCACCTGGCGCTGGGCCGACATCCAATTGATTACCGGCCTCGACGCGCAGACCAACGAACACCGCCAGCGCAGCGGCATGGGCATCGACACCTACAAGGATCAGCCCTACACCAAGGACGCCGATTTCCATAACTACGGCGTGTTCAGCGAGATGACCTGGTACGCCGCCGACCGTGATCGCCTGATCACCGGCGCCCGGCTCGACCGTGCTTCGGCCAAGGATTACCGGCAGAGCATTGGTTCGGGAATGATGAGCCGGCCAAATCCGACCGCCGACGAGACCCGCGCCGACACCTTGCCAAGCGGCTTCGTGCGTTACGAGCATGACCTCGCTGACAGCCCGGTCACGCTATACGCCGGCCTCGGTCACGCGCAGCGCTTCCCGGATTATTGGGAGCTGTTTTCACCGAAGTCCGGCCCGGCCGGTTCGCTTAATGCGTTCGACTCGATCAAACCGGAGAAGACCACCCAGTTCGACTTCGGCGTGAACTACAAGACCACCGAACTCGAAGCCTGGGCCTCGGGCTACATCGGCGTGGTGCGCGACTACATCCTGTTCGACTACACGCCGACGATGATGGGCATGAGCACTTCGCGCGCGGAAAACATCGACGCACGGATCATGGGTGGCGAACTCGGCGCCGCCTACAAACTCACCGATAACTGGAAAGCCGATGCGACCCTGGCCTATGCCTGGGGCAAGAACAGCAGCGACGGCAAGGCCCTGCCGCAAATGCCGCCGCTGGATGCCCGCTTCGGCCTGACCTACAGCGAAGACAACTGGAGCGCCGGGGCGTTGTGGCGCGTGGTCGCGGCGCAAAACCGCATCGACCAGAACAAAGGCAACGTGGTCGGCAAGGACTACGACAAGAGCGGCGGCTTTGGCGTGTTCTCGCTCAACGGCGCCTACCGGATCAACAAAAACTGGAAGGTCAGCACCGGCGTCGACAACCTGTTCGGCAAGCCTTACGCCGAGCACTTGAACCTGGCCGGTAACGCCGGTTTCGGCTACCCGGCCAACGACCCGCAAGCGATCAATGAGCCGGGGCGCACGCTCTGGACCAAGGTCGATATGAGTTTCTGACAAAAAAAAATCAAAAGATCGCAGGCTGCGCCAGCTCCTACCTCGGAGCGCGTAGATCCTGTAGGAGCTGCCGAAGGCTGCGATCTTTTGATCTAAAAATGATTCGCCAAGCGGAGCAAACGTGATGCAAAAGCCCAAACCGAACTTCTACAACCTGGCCTGGCGCTGGCATTTCTATGCCGGCCTATTCGTCGCGCCCTTCATGGTGATGCTGGCCCTGACCGGCATCGTCTACCTGTTCAAACCGCAACTCGATTCGCTGATGTACAGCAGCCTGCTCAAGGTTCCGGCCGGGCAGCACACGGTGCCGGCCGATGACCTGCTGCAACGGGTCAAGAGCGCTTATCCACAGGGCCAGATCACCCAGTACCTGCCGCCGGCCAACGCCGAACGCAGCGCACAGTTTGTCGTCAAGAATGCAGATCGCGAACTCAACGTGTTCATCGATCCGTACCACGGCGACATCCTCGGCGAGCAGGATGCCAAGCAGAATCTGCAAGCCGTCGCCCGCGCCATTCACGGTGAATTGATGATCGGCACGGTGGGTGATCGCCTGATCGAACTCGCCGCCGGTTGGGGCGTGGTGCTGGTGGTGTCGGGTGTCTTTCTGTGGTGGCCGCGCGGGCAAGCCGCAGGGATTCTGTGGCCACGGCTGAACAGTCGCGGCCGGGTGTTGTGGCGTGATCTGCACGCGGTTACCGGGTTCTGGGGCGCCGCATTGCTGCTGGTGATGCTGCTCAGCGGCATGACCTGGACCGGTTTCTGGGGCAAGCAGTACGCCCAGGTGTGGAACGTGTTTCCGGCCGCGATGTGGAACAACGTGCCGACCTCCAACGTCGAGGCCGGCAGCCTGAACAACGCCGCACGTCAGACCGTGCCATGGGCGATGGAAAACACGCCGATGCCGATGTCCGGCGACCACGCCGAACACATGGCCCACGGCGGCATGCAACACGGTCCCGCCGCACCCGCGATCAGCCTGCAAGATGTGCAGAACATCGCCGTCGAGCGCAAGGTCGAGCCCGGCTACAGCATCACCTTGCCGACCACCGCGACCGGTGTGTTCACCATCGCCGTGTTCGCCGACGACCCGCGTAACGACGCCACCCTGCATGTCGATCAGTACACCGGCAAGGTCCTCGCCGATGTGCGTTTCGAGCAGTACGGCGCGGTGGCGCGGGCCACGGAAATCGGTGTGATGCTGCACGAAGGCAAGATGTTCGGCACCTTCAATCAGATCATCGTGCTGCTGATCTGCCTGATGATTCTGCTCAGCGCCGTCAGCGGTGTGGTGATCTGGTGGAAGCGTCGCCCGCAGGGCAAGTTCGGCGTGCCGCCGCTGCGTCATGACCTGCCGAAATGGAAAACCGGCGTGGCGATCATGCTGGTGCTGGCGCTGATTTTTCCGCTGGTGGGGGCTTCGCTGGTGCTGGTCTGGCTGCTGGATCGCCTGCTGTTGTCGCGTCTGGGCCGCCAAGCTGAATCTGCCTCAACTTCATCATGAAGCAGGCGAGATGCGCGTTTTAGACAGATCTTTAAACTGCCGGGCCTTAAACTCCGGCATTTTTTAGTGTTACTGTATAACGCAAATGTGCCGCTCTGCCCGCAACCACACGTTGCGGGCTTTCTTTTGAAGAAGTGATTCACCGCCCCGATGAACAAGTACCTCTTGTCCAGCCTCTGCCTGCTTGCCCTGAACAACGCCAACGCCGATGGCCAACCGTTGACGCTGCCCACCGGCACCATCAGCGCCCCGGCCATGGATGACGAAAACGTCAGCCTGACCACGCCGACCACCGCCGGCTCGCGCCTGAACCTGACGGCAATGGAAACCCCGGCCAGCGTCGAAAGCCTCAGCGGCGAGCAGGTGCGTGCCCGTGGCGCTCGCAGCGTGCAGGACGCCGTGACGCGCAGCACCGGCATCAGCCGCACCGGCACCCCAGGCGATGGCGGCACCTCGTTACAGGCACGCGGTTTTACCGGGCAGAGTTCGGTGATGCAGTTGTATGACGGCAACCGCATGTACACCGGTATGGGCACCGTGACCTTTCCGGTCGACACCTGGTCGGTGCAGCGCGTCGACGTGCTGCGCGGCCCGGCCTCGGTGCTGTACGGCGAAGGTGCGACCGGTGCGGTGGTCAACGTGATTCCGAAGAAACCGTTCGAGGGCGAAATCGAAAACCACTTGCGCCTCGGCTACGGTTCCTACGACAGCCAGCAGCAGGCGTTCGACAGCGGCGGCTCACTGAACGATACCCTCAGCTATCGCCTCAATCTCAATCGTCTGCGCAGCAACGGCTGGGTCGATCGCGGTGATTCATCAAGCGATTTCATCAGCGCCGCCCTGCGCTGGCAGGCTACTGATGATCTGGCCTTCACCCTCGCCCACGACTACGGCGACCAGCGCCCACAGAACTACTTCGGCACGCCATTGATCAACGGCCAATTGCGCGACAGCCTGCGCAACAAGAACTACAACGTGCGCGACGACAAGCAGCACTACAACGATCAGTGGACGCGCCTGACCACCGATTGGCAGATCAACGACGCGGTCAGTGCCAGCAACGAGCTTTACTACCTCAAGGCCCAGCGCCGCTGGCAGAACGCCGAGAACTACAACTTCGACCGCGACAGCCAACAACTCAGCCGCAGCGGCTACTTCGGCATCGGCCACAAGCAGGAACAGGTCGGCGACCGCCAGACGTTCACCTTCAAGCACTCACTGTTCGGCCTCGACAGCCAGACTGTGACCGGCGTCGATTACAACCGCATCCGCTTCCAGCTCAACAGCAACTCGCCGTTCAACGACGTGCTGCCCAACGGTCAGCCCTTGGATCTGTATCACCCGCAACCGGGCTATTTCGAAAGCGCCAACCCGTACCGCGACCAGTTCGACAGCACCACCAAACAGATGTCAGTGTTTGCGGAAAACCGCACGCAATTGAGCGAGCGCTGGTCGCTGGTGACCGGCGTGCGCCGCGACTATGTGCATGTGGATCGCAACAACCTGGTCGATGACAGCCAGAGCGACAAGACCCTGACCGGCAACAACTGGAAGGCCGGACTGGTATTTGCCCTGACGCCGCAGACCTCGTTCTATGGCCAGGTCGCGACCAGTACCGATGGCATCGGCGGCCTGATTTCCCTGAGCCCGAGCCAACAGCAATATGACCTGTCGACCGCTCGCCAGACCGAAGTCGGCATGAAACAGTTGTTCTGGGATCAACGCGGCGAGTTCACCCTGGCGGCCTATCGCATCGTCAAGAAGAAGCTGCTGACCGACGATCCGGGCAACCCGACGCTCAAGCAGCAAGTCGGCCAGCAATCGTCCAATGGCCTGGAGGCCAGCCTCGACCTGCAACTGCCGCACGCCTGGCAACTGCAGGCCAACGCGGCGATCGTCAAGGCCAAGTACGATGACTTCTCCGAGGTGGTCAACGGGCAAACCCTGTCGTACAACGGCAATCGCCCGGTGGATGTGCCACGGCGCACCGCCAATCTGTGGCTGAACAAAAACCTCAGCGATGACCTGAAGGCCGGCGCCGGCGTGCGTTATGTCGACGCGCGCTATGCCGACATGGCCAATCGTAATGAGCTGCCGAGTTACACCGTGGTCGATGCGACGCTGTCGTGGCAGGCCCTGCGCAATACCACGCTGGGCCTGCAGGTGAACAATCTGTTTGACCGCCGGTACGCGCAAAGCCAATACAATGAGGGCCAGCAATGGATTCTCGGCGAGCCGAGATCGTTCTTCGTCACCGCTGATTACACTTTCTAACCCAACCCCTGTAGGAGCTGCCGCAGGCTGCGATCTTTTGATCTTGATCTTTAAAAGCAACAGCAAAAGATCGCAGCCTTCGGCAGCTCCTACAGGGGCAAGCATCATGAGCATTTGATGACCTCGCTAAACCTCGCCAACCTCGCCTGGACACCTCTGGGCCACGGCCACTGCCATCACCAGTTCCAGCTGCGTGATGCCTCATTGCAGGTGGCCGCCGGTGAGTTTGTCGGGCTGATCGGCCCGAACGGCAGCGGCAAGACCAGCCTGCTGCGGTGCGCCTATCGCTTCAGTCAACCGGAAAGCGGTGAGGTCAGACTCGATCACCACAACGTGTGGAAACAGTCCTCGCGCTGGTGTGCACAACGCATCGCCGTGGTCCTGCAGGAATTCCCCGATGCCTTTGGCCTGACCGTCGAGGAAGTGGTCGCCATGGGCCGCACGCCGCACAAAGGCCTGTTCGATGGCGACACGCTGGAAGATCGCAATCTGGCGACGCAAGCGCTCAAATCCGTCGGCCTCGACGGCTTCGAAGACCACGCGTTCGCCACCCTCTCCGGCGGTGAAAAACAGCGGGTGATCCTCGCCCGCGCCCTGGCCCAGCAACCGCAACTGCTGATCCTCGACGAACCGACCAACCACCTCGACCCGCGCTATCAGCTCGAACTGCTGCAACTGGTCAAACGCCTGCAGATCGGCACCCTCGCCAGCATCCACGACCTGAACCTGGCCGCCGCATTCTGTGACCGACTGTACGTGATCAACCACGGGCGTATCGTCGCCAGCGGCACGCCGCAAGATGTACTGACCACCGAGCTGCTGCGCGACGTGTTCGGCGTCGAGGCGTTGATCGACTCCCACCCCCTCCACGGCTACCCGCGAATCACCTGGATAACCCGACCATGACTGTGCGTTCCCTGCTTTGCGTCGCTCTTCTGTTGTGCAGTGCTCACGCCCTGGCCGAAGCCACCAAATACCCGCTGACCATCCACAGTTGCAACCGCGAAGTGACCTTCAACGAAGCGCCGAAACACGCGGTCAGCCACGACATCAACATGACCCAGATGATGCTCGCCCTCGGCCTCAAATCGCGCATGGCCGGTTACAGCGGTGTCAGCGGCTGGAAGTCGGTGACGCCCGAAATGCAGTCGCTGCTCGACGGCTTGCCGGAGCTGGCCGCGAAATACCCGTCGGTGGAAACCCTGCTCAACGCCAACGTCGATTTCTTTTTCGCCGGCTGGGATTACGGCATGCGCGTCGGCGGCGACCTCACGCCGCAGACCCTGCAACCGCTGGGCATCAACGTGTATGAGCTGACCGAATCCTGCGCCTTCGTGATGAAGCGACCGGCGGCGACACTGGACGACACCTACAACGACCTGCGCAACCTCGGGAAAATTTTTGACGTACAGGATCGCGCCAACGCACTGATCGCCGACATGCAGAATCAGGTTGCCGAGATCCGCAAAGACCTGCCCGCCGACAAGCCGCGGGTATTCCTCTACGACAGCGGCGAAGACCGCGCCATGACTTCCGGGCGTCTCGGCATGCCGCAGGCGCTGATTGACGCTGCCGGCGGGCGCAACATTCTCGACGACGTCGACGCGAGCTGGACCCGGGTCAACTGGGAAACCGTGGTCGAGCGCAACCCGCAGGTGATCGTGATCGTCGACTACAGCGAAATCACTGCCGAGCAGAAGATCGAATTTCTGCTGAAAAACAAGGCGCTGCAATCGGTGGACGCGATCAAGAACCAGCGCTTCATCGTCATCCCTTACGTGCAGGCCACGCCGGGGATCGATAACGTGCTGGCGGTGGAAACCCTGGCCAAGGGGTTCCACGGCGAATGATCGACCGTCGCTACACCCTGCTGCTAATTGCCCTCGGTACCGTGTTGCTGGTGTCGTGCGTGGTGTCGCTGGGCTTTGGTCCGGCGCGGGTGCCGGTGGACGTGGTGTGGCGGATTCTGCTGCACAAGTTGTTCGGCCTCGGCGTACCGGATTGGAGCGCTGGCCAGGAACACATCGTCTGGCTGATTCGCGTGCCGCGCATGTTGCTCGGTGCACTGGTCGGCGCCGGTCTGGCGTTGATCGGCGCAGTGTTGCAAGCGGTGACGCGCAATCCACTGGCCGATCCGCACCTGCTTGGCGTCACCTCCGGCGCGACGTTGGGCGCGGTGATCGTGGTGCTGCACATCGGTGAGATCGTCGGCCTGCTGACCTTGCCGATTGCTGCTTTCATCGGTGCGCTGCTGAGCATGTTTCTGGTGCTGGGGATTGCCAACCGTCAGGGCCGGCTCGACAGCGATCGCTTGCTGCTGTGTGGCGTGGCGGTGTCGTTCGTGATGATGGCGATCGCCAACCTGCTGCTGTTCATGGGCGACCATCGCGCCAGTTCGGCGGTGATGTTCTGGATGCTCGGTGGCCTCGGCCTGGCGCGCTGGGAGCTGCTGACGATACCCGCGCTGAGCGTGCTGCTTGGCCTGGTTTTGCTGTTGGGCATGGCCCGTCCGCTGAACGCCTTGATGGCCGGCGAACAGACCGCCGTCACCCTCGGCCTGAATGCCCGCGCGGTGCGCCTGCGGGTGTTTGTAATCGCCTCGTTGATGACAGGAGTGCTGGTGTCGATCAGTGGCTCAATCGGTTTCGTCGGGCTGATGGTGCCGCACATCGCCCGGCGTCTGGTCGGCGCCGAACACCGGCGATTGCTGCCAGCCTGCGTCCTGCTCGGCAGCCTGTTCCTGGTGTGGGTCGATGTCGCCGCACGCACGATGATCGCCCCGGAAGACCTGCCCATCGGCGTCGCCACCGCCGCCATCGGCGGCCTCTTTTTCATCGGCCTGATGCGCCGCCGCTGACACAACACAATCCCCCTGTAGGAGCTGCCGAAGGCTGCGATCTCTTGATCTTGCTTTCGATCATTAAAAACCAAAGTCAAAAGATCGCAGCCTTCGGCAGCTCCTACAGGAATTGTGGGCGCCCCAATCTGGCGCGGTTGTCTGCACCAACGCTATGTGCGCGTGCCTTTGTGGTGCACCCCGCCAACGCACAACCGCTCTAAACCGACATTTTCCTGCCCGATCCCGACCGGGCACAGCCCTTGCAAAACACCCTTCAGTCGTCCGCATCTGCCAACCATAAAAAACTTTAACGTTCATGGAGATCGCACAATGAAGCGTCGCAGTTTGATCAAGGCTTTCACTCTCACGGCAGCCATTGCCGCGATGGGCATGACCTGGACTGTCCAGGCGGCCGAGACCATCAAGGTCGGGATTCTGCATTCGTTGTCCGGGACCATGGCGATCTCCGAAACGTCGCTCAAAGACATGGCGCTGATGACCATCGACGAGATCAACGCCAAGGGCGGGGTCAACGGCAAAATGCTCGAACCGGTGGTGGTCGACCCGGCGTCGAACTGGCCGCTGTTCGCCGAAAAGGGCCGGCAGTTGCTGACCCAGGACAAGGTCGCGGTGGTGTTCGGTTGCTGGACCTCGGTGTCACGTAAATCGGTGCTGCCGGTGTTCGAAGAACTCAACGGCCTGCTGTTCTACCCGGTGCAGTACGAAGGTGAAGAGATGTCGCCGAACGTGTTCTACACCGGCGCCGCGCCGAACCAGCAAGCGATCCCGGCGGTGGAATACCTGATGAGCGAAGAAGGCGGCAGCGCCAAGCGCTTCTTCCTGCTCGGCACCGACTACGTCTACCCGCGCACCACCAACAAGATCCTGCGCTCGTTCCTGCACTCCAAAGGCGTGGCCGACAAGGACATCGAAGAGGTCTACACCCCGTTCGGTCACAGCGACTATCAAACCATCGTCGCCAACATCAAGAAATTCTCCGCCGGCGGCAAGACTGCGGTGATTTCCACGGTCAACGGCGACTCCAACGTGCCCTTCTACAAAGAGCTGGCCAACCAGGGCCTGAAGGCTACCGACGTACCGGTGGTGGCGTTCTCGGTGGGTGAAGAAGAGCTGCGCGGCATCGACACCAAACCGCTGGTGGGCAACCTTGCGGCGTGGAACTACTTCGAGTCCGTGGAGAACCCGGTGAACAAGAAGTTCGTCGCCGACTGGAAGGCCTACGCGAAGAAACACAACCTGCCGGGCGCCGACAAAGCGGTGACCAACGACCCGATGGAAGCCACTTACGTCGGCATCCACATGTGGGCGCAAGCAGCAGAAAAAGCCAAGTCCACCGACGTCGACAAGGTCCGCGAAGCACTGGCCGGCCAGACCTTCGCCGCGCCGTCCGGCTACACCCTGACCATGGACAAGACCAATCACCACCTGCACAAACCGGTGATGATCGGCGAGATCCAGAGCGACGGTCAGTTCAACGTCGTGTGGCAGACCGAAGGGCCTATCCGCGCCCAGCCTTGGAGTCCGTTTATCGATGGCAACGACAAGAAGCCGGATTATGCGGTGAAGAGCAACTGAGCCATTGGGTGTCGGGCTGATGAGCATTTTCGGCCCAACACAATCCCTCTGTGGGAACAATATTTTGTGGTGAGGGGATTCATCCCCGACCGGCTGCGAAGCAGTCGCGAAATCAGCCGACGCGATCAATCTGATACACCGCGACCGCTGGATTTGGGGCTGCTTCGCAACCCATCGGGGATGAATCCCCTCGCCACAAAGACTGTGCCCACCATTAGTCCGCGCAAGGCGACTCTTTATGCCGACTACCCTTTACCGCTTCATCCTCGCCATCGCACTTCTGCTGCCGATGACTGCCTTTGCCGGCGACGCCGAAGACTTCGTCGCTGCCAACCCGGTGCAACAAGCCAAATTGCTCGAAGCCTGGGCCGCGCAGCCCGAGCCTGCCCGCATCGAGCTGATCAACGCCCTGCAACAAGGCGAACTGACCGTCGACGGCCAGCCAAAAACCCTGCGCCTGAACAACCGCCTGCGGGGTCTGATCGACACCGCTCTGGCCAGCCATCAATTGCTCGCCGCCGACGCCAAAATCCGTCTCGCTGCCGCGCAGCAATTGCAGAAAAGCGCGAAACCCGCGCAGCTGAAATTCCTCGACCAGCAACTGGCTGGCGAAAAAGACGAGAACGTCCACGCCGCCCTGAGCCTGGCGCTGGCCAATCTGCAACTGGTGGACAGCGATCCGGCGGTGCGTCTGGCCGCCGTGCGCCTGCTCGGTGAAACCGGCGATCCGCTGGCCCGCACCCGCCTCGAAGGACTGCTCGAACCCGGCGTCGAAAGCGATGCCGGGGTGCGCACGGCCGCCGAAACCAGTCTCGCTCAAGTCAAACGCAAACTGCTGATCGGCGAAGTGTTGGGTCAGGCGTTCAGCGGCATGTCCCTCGGCTCGATCCTGCTGCTCGCGGCCCTCGGTCTGGCGATCACTTTCGGCCTGCTCGGGGTGATCAACATGGCCCACGGCGAGATGTTGATGCTCGGTGCCTACTCGACCTACGTGGTGCAACTGATGTTCCAGCGTTACGCCCCGCAAGCCATCGAGTTCTATCCGCTGATCGCGCTGCCAGTGGCGTTCTTTGTCACGGCGGCGATCGGCATGGCGCTGGAACGCACGGTGATTCGCCACCTCTACGGCCGACCGCTGGAAACCCTGCTCGCCACCTGGGGCATCAGCCTGATGCTGATCCAGTTGGTGCGCCTGCTGTTCGGAGCGCAGAACGTTGAAGTAGCGAACCCGGCGTGGCTGTCCGGCGGGATTCAGGTGCTGCCGAATCTGGTGCTGCCGTACAACCGCATCGTGATCATCGCTTTCGCCCTGTTCGTGGTGGTGCTGACCTGGCTGCTGCTGAACAAGACCCGCCTCGGCCTCAATGTCCGAGCGGTCACGCAGAACCGCAACATGGCCGCCTGCTGCGGCGTGCCCACCGGGCGCGTCGACATGCTCGCCTTCGGCCTCGGCTCGGGCATCGCCGGCCTCGGTGGCGTGGCGCTGAGCCAGATCGGCAACGTCGGCCCGGATCTGGGTCAGAGCTACATCATCGACTCGTTCCTAGTGGTGGTGCTCGGCGGCGTTGGCCAGTTGGCCGGCAGCGTGCTCGCTGCATTCGGCCTCGGCATTGCCAACAAGATTCTTGAACCGCAGATCGGTGCGGTACTCGGCAAGATCCTGATCCTCGCGCTGATCATTCTGTTCATCCAGAAACGTCCGCAAGGCCTCTTCGCACTGAAAGGACGGGTGATCGACTGATGAACCAGCCTCTGCTTGTCACGGCCACGCAAAAGGCTGGCCCGAAAGTCACCATTGCCATCGGCGCGGTGATCCTCGCGCTGCTGATCGCCCTGCCGCTGCTCTCGCTGCTGGCGCCGGACAGCACGCTGCATGTGTCGGCGTATACGCTGACGCTGGTCGGCAAAATCCTCTGCTACGCGATCGTCGCTCTGGCGCTGGATCTGGTCTGGGGCTACGCCGGGCTGCTGTCGCTGGGCCACGGCCTGTTCTTCGCCCTCGGCGGCTATGCGATGGGCATGTACCTGATGCGCCAGGCCGCCGGTGATGGCTTGCCGGCGTTCATGACCTTTCTGTCGTGGACCGACCTGCCGTGGTACTGGAGCGGCACCAGCAGCTTTATCTGGTCGATGTGTCTGGTGGTGCTGGCACCGGGTCTGCTGGCGCTGGTGTTCGGTTTCTTTGCCTTCCGCTCGCGGATCAAGGGCGTGTATTTCTCAATCATGACCCAGGCCCTGACCTTCGCCGGCATGCTCCTGTTTTTCCGCAACGAGACCGGGTTTGGCGGCAACAACGGCTTCACCAATTTCCGCACGATCCTTGGTTTCGGCATCACTGAACCGGGCACTCGCGCGGTGCTGTTTCTGGCCACGGTGTTGCTGCTGGTGGCGAGCTTGTTCATCGGCTGGCGTCTGGCACAGAGCAAGTTCGGCCGGGTGCTGACGGCGCTGCGCGATGCGGAAAACCGCCTGATGTTCTGCGGTTACGACCCGCGTGGTTTCAAGCTGTTCGTCTGGGTCTTGAGCGCGGTGCTGTGTGGTCTGGCCGGAGCGTTGTACGTGCCGCAGGTCGGCATCATCAACCCCAGCGAAATGTCGCCGACCAACTCCATCGAAGCGGCCGTGTGGGTCGCCCTTGGCGGTCGCGGCACACTGATCGGGCCGCTGCTCGGTGCCGGCGTGGTCAACGGCATGAAGAGCTGGTTCACCGTGGCTTTCCCCGAATACTGGCTGTTCTTCCTCGGCGCGCTGTTCATCGTCGTGACGTTGTATTTGCCCAAAGGCGTGATCGGCCTGCTGAAGAAACGAGGTGAACAATGAGAGTCACTGCGAGTGCTGAATTCATGCTCGAACCGGCGTTTTTCCCCGTGGAACCGAACAAGGACGAAGGCACCAGCCGTGACTCGATCGGCCTCGGCCAACGCGTCGGCCCGGGCCTCGACACCCGCCACGGCACGATCCTGACCCTGGAAGACATCAGCGTCAGCTTCGACGGTTTCCGCGCGCTGAACAATCTGAACCTGTACATCGGTGTCGGCGAACTGCGCTGCATCATCGGCCCCAACGGCGCGGGCAAGACCACGCTGATGGACGTGATCACCGGCAAGACCCGCCCCAGCCACGGCAAGGCCTGGTTCGGCGAAACCCTGGATCTGACGCAAATGAGCGAAGTGCAGATTGCCCAGGCCGGCATCGGTCGCAAGTTCCAGAAACCCACAGTGTTCGAAGCGCTGAGCGTGTTCGAGAACCTGGAACTGGCGCAGAAAACCGACAAGTCGGTGTGGGCCAGTCTGCGGGCGAAGTTGAGCGGCGAGCAGAAAGACCGGATCAGCGAAGTGCTCGACACCATTCGCCTGACCACCTCGGTCAATCGCCCGGCGGGGCTGCTGTCCCACGGGCAGAAACAGTTTCTGGAGATCGGCATGCTGCTGATGCAAGACCCGCAACTGCTGCTGCTCGACGAGCCGGTGGCGGGCATGACCGATGCCGAAACCGAATTCACCGCCGAGCTGTTCAAGTCGCTGGCCGGCAAGCATTCGCTGATGGTGGTGGAGCACGACATGGGCTTCGTCGGCTCGATTGCCGACCATGTGACGGTGCTGCATCAGGGCAGCGTGCTGGCCGAAGGTTCGCTGGAGCAGGTGCAGGAAAACGAGCGGGTGATCGAGGTCTACCTCGGCCGCTGAATTTGCGAATGCAGAACCTGTGGGAGCTGGCTTGCCAGCGATGAAGGCGGCCCATCCAACATTGAAGTTGATTGACACACCGCCATCGCTGGCAAGCCAGCTCCCACAGGGTTTTGGATGTAATTGAAGGATTTCGGACATGCTGCAAGTCGACAAGCTGCACCAGTACTACGGCGGAAGCCACATCCTGCGCGGCCTGAGCTTTGACGTAAACGTCGGCGAAGTCACCTGCCTGCTCGGGCGCAACGGCGTGGGCAAGACCACCCTGCTCAAGTGCCTGATGGGCCTGCTGCCGGCCAGGGAAGGGGCGGTGAACTGGGAGGGCAAACCGATCACCACGTTCAAGCCGCACCAGCGCGTACACGCCGGGATCGCCTATGTGCCGCAGGGCCGGGAAATCTTCGGCCGGCTCACGGTGGAAGAGAATCTGCTGATGGGTTTGTCGCGGTTTCCCGGCAGCGAAGCGAAAGAAGTCCCAAGTTTCATCTACGAATTGTTCCCGGTGCTGCTACAAATGAAGCAGCGCCGCGGCGGCGACCTGTCCGGCGGTCAGCAACAGCAGCTCGCTATCGGGCGCGCATTGGCCAGTCGTCCGCGTTTGCTGATCCTCGACGAACCCACCGAAGGCATCCAGCCCTCGGTGATCAAGGAGATCGGCGCGGTGATCAAGACCCTCGCGGCGCGCGGCGACATGGCGATTTTGCTGGTGGAGCAGTTCTACGATTTCGCTGCGGAGCTGGCCGATCAATACCTGGTGATGTCCCGGGGCGAGATCGTGCAACAGGGTCGCGGTGAAAATATGGAGGCCGAGGGTGTACGAGGTCTGGTAACAATTTAATCTGTAGCTTCCTAACGATAATTACAAACCATGAACTTACCGCTTCCCACTGCCCTGTTTACCCCGAGCTGGCACGCCGAGCTGGAGCTGGCCTACGCCCGCTTCGGCGACTGCACGCGGCCGGTTCAGCGCCGGCATCTCGGCCCGCTGCGCGTGCAAAAGCACTTGTATGCCGAAGGCCCCGAGGTCTGCCAGCACATCATCGTCCACCCGCCGGGCGGGATCGCCGGCGGTGACCGGTTGAACATCAGCGCGCGCGTCGAACAGGACGCCTGGGCGCAGATCACCAGCCCCGGCGCGGCCAAGTGGTATCGCGCAGCGGGGCCGGCGTATCAGCAACTTGATTTGAAAGTCGCGGCCGGCGCGACGCTGGAATGGCTGCCGCAGGAAACCATCGTCTACAGCGCCGCTCAGGCTGAACTCAGCACCTCGATCGAACTTGAGGGCGATGCGCGGCTGTTCTACTGGGACGTGGTGGCGCTGGGCCGACCGGCCAGCGGCGAGCGCTTCGACCTCGGACACTTTCAGGCGCATCTGGATATCCGCCGTGACGGGCGATTGCTCTGGCATGAGCGCCAGCGCATCAGCGGCAATGATGGTTTGCTCGATTCGCCGATCGGGCTGGATGGCAAGCCGGTGTTCGCCACGCTGCTGGTCACCGGCGAGATTGATGCAGAGCTGCTGGAGCGGTGTCGTTCGCTGGGCCATGAGGTGCGCGGTGATCTGACCCAATTGCCGGGGCTTTTGGTCGCCCGTTGCCTGGCGAGCGAGGCACTGCTGGCCCGCGCCTGGCTGATCGACCTGTGGCGCCTGCTGCGCCCGGCCCTGCTCGGCCGCGAAGCCCAGCCACCCCGAATCTGGAACACCTGAAATGCATTCCCCTGTAGGAGCTGCCGCAGGCTGCGAACTTTTGATCTTGCTGTAAAAAATCAACGTCAAAAGATCGCAGCCTGCGGCAGCTCCTACAGGGTGTACGACTTAACTTTCTTCTGCCGAGATTTGAAAAACAAATGGACCTGACCCCACGCGAAAAAGACAAGCTGCTGATCTTCACCGCCGGCCTCGTCGCCGAGCGCCGACTGGCCCGTGGCGTGAAGCTCAACTACCCGGAAGCGATGGCCTACATCTCCGCCGCCCTGCTCGAAGGCGCCCGTGACGGCCAGACCGTGGCCGAGCTGATGCACTACGGCACTACCCTGCTGAGCCGTGAACAGGTGATGGAAGGCATCCCGGAAATGATCCCGGAGATCCAGGTCGAAGCCACGTTCCCCGACGGCACCAAACTGGTCACCGTCCACCAGCCAATCGTCTGAGGCCGCGCCATGACTTACACCATTCGCGATGCCCTGCATGCCGACCTGCCGGCGATCCGCGACATCTACAACGACGCGGTGCTCAACACCACGGCGATCTGGAACGAATCGGCGGTCGACCTCGGCAACCGCCAGGCGTGGTTCAGCGCCCGTCAGGCCCAGGCCTACCCGATTCTGGTGATCGTCGACGCCGACAACGTGGTGCTCGGCTACGCTTCGTTTGGCGACTGGCGGCCGTTCGACGGTTTCCGCCATACCGTCGAGCACTCGGTCTACGTGCGTAGCGACCAGCGTGGCAATGGCCTTGGCCCGCAATTGATGAGCGTGCTGATCGAGCGGGCCAAAGCCTGCGACAAGCATGTGATGGTCGCCGCCATCGAAAGTGGCAACGCCGCTTCCATTCGTCTGCATGAACGCGCCGGTTTCAGCATCACCGGGCAGATGCCGCAAGTCGGCACCAAGTTCGGTCGCTGGCTCGATCTGACCTTCATGCAACTGACCCTCAATCCTGGCGCCCAGCCGCCGGTCGCCAACAAGGAGTGACACGCGATGAACCCCGCCCAACTGCGACGCGTCAATGCGGAAAGTTTTGCGCACTATCGTCAGGGCCTGATTGATCTGCTGCTCGACGCCGTGGGTTATGGCGCCAGCGTCGGTTTCATGGCCGACCTCGATGCCGCGCAAGCCCGCGCCTATTTCGATGAAGTGCAGCAACAAGTGAACAAGGGCAACGTGTTGCTCTGGGTGGTGGTCAAGGATGAAGAGGTGCAGGCCAGCGTGCAGTTGGGTCTGTGCCAGAAGGCCAACGGCCTCAATCGTGCCGAGGTGCAAAAACTGCTGGTGCGCGAACAGGCGCGCCGACGCGGCCTCGGCCAGCAATTGATGAATGCGCTGGAACTTGAAGCAGCCAAGCACAAACGCGGCATGCTCTACCTCGACACCGAGGCCGGTTCGCCCGCCGAAGATTTCTACAAGGCCCTGGGTTACACCCGCGCCGGCGAAATTCCCGACTACGCCTGCGACCCGCATGGCACGTATCGACCGACAGCCCTCTACTACAAGATTCTGCAAGGAGCCCGGCCATGATTCCCGGCCAGTACCAGATTCAGCCTGGCGACATCGAACTGAATGTCGGCCGCCGCACCCTCACCCTGAAAGTCGCCAACAGCGGCGACCGGCCGATCCAGGTCGGTTCGCACTATCACTTTTTCGAAACCAACGATGCGCTGACCTTCGATCGCGCGGCCAGCCGTGGCATGCGCCTGAACATCCCGGCCGGCACCGCGGTGCGCTTCGAGCCGGGGCAAAGCCGTGAGGTCGAGTTGGTGGAGTACGCCGGGCATCGCCGGGTGTTCGGTTTTGCCGGGCGGGTCATGGGTGATCTCGACTGACGATGATTTATTTGTGGTGAGGGGATTTATCTGTGGTGAGGGGATTCATCCCCGATCGGCCGCGCAGCGGTCGCCAACCGCCACCTGCCCCACCACAAAAATCACTTTTGCTGAATGGCGGGTTCTTCGCACCCGATCGGGGATGAATCCCCTCGCCACAATAAATTTGTGCAAGGAATTCGGATGAAAATTTCAAGACAAGCCTACGCCGACATGTTCGGCCCCACCGTCGGCGACAAGGTGCGCCTGGCGGACACCGAGTTGTGGATCGAAGTCGAAAAGGACTTCACCACCTACGGCGAAGAAGTGAAGTTCGGCGGTGGCAAAGTCATTCGCGACGGCCAGGGCCAGAGCCAGTTGCTCGCCGCCGAAGTGGTCGACACGCTGATCACCAATGCGCTGATCATCGACCACTGGGGCATCGTCAAAGCCGACGTCGGCCTCAAGGACGGGCGCATCGCCGCGATCGGCAAGGCCGGCAACCCGGACGTGCAACCGAACGTGACCATCGCCATCGGCGCCAGCACCGAGGTCATCGCCGGTGAGGGCATGATCCTCACCGCCGGCGGCATCGACACGCACATCCATTTCATCTGCCCGCAACAAATCGAAGAAGCACTGATGAGCGGCGTCACCACCATGATCGGCGGCGGCACCGGTCCGGCCACCGGCACCAACGCCACCACCTGCACCTCCGGCCCGTGGCACCTGGCGCGCATGCTCCAGGCCGCCGACGCGTTCCCGATGAACATCGGTCTCACTGGCAAGGGCAACGCCAGCCTGCCGGAGCCGTTGATCGAACAGGTCAAGGCCGGCGCCATCGGCCTCAAGCTGCACGAGGACTGGGGCACTACCCCGGCGAGCATCGACAACTGCCTGAGCGTCGCCGACCAGTACGACGTGCAAGTGGCGATCCACACCGACACCCTCAACGAATCGGGTTTCGTCGAAACCACCCTCGGCGCGTTCAAGGGCCGCACCATCCACACCTACCACACCGAGGGTGCCGGCGGCGGCCACGCGCCGGACATCATCAAGGCCTGCGGTTTCCCTAACGTGCTGCCGAGCTCGACCAACCCGACCCGACCGTTCACCCGCAACACCATCGACGAACACCTCGACATGCTGATGGTCTGCCACCACCTCGACCCAAGCATCGCCGAGGACGTGGCGTTCGCCGAAAGCCGTATCCGCCGCGAAACGATCGCCGCCGAAGACATCCTTCACGACCTCGGCGCGTTCTCGATGATCAGCTCCGACAGCCAGGCTATGGGCCGTGTCGGCGAAGTCATCACGCGCACCTGGCAGACCGCCGACAAGATGAAAAGGCAGCGCGGCCCGCTGCCCCAGGACGGCGCAGGCAACGACAATTTCCGCGCCAAGCGCTACATCGCCAAGTACACCATCAACCCGGCAATCACCCATGGCATCAGCCATGAAGTGGGTTCGATCGAAGTCGGCAAATGGGCCGATCTGGTGCTCTGGCGTCCGGCGTTCTTCGGCGTCAAACCGACGCTGATCCTAAAGGGCGGCGCCATTGCCGCCAGTCTGATGGGCGATGCCAATGCTTCGATTCCAACCCCGCAACCGGTGCACTACCGCCCGATGTTCGCCAGCTACGGCGGCTCGCTGCACGCCACCAGCCTGACCTTCATCAGTCAGGCCGCGCAGGAGGCCGGTTTGCCTGAAGCGCTGGGTTTGAAGAAGAAAATCGGCGTGGTCAAAGGCTGCCGCGACGTGCAGAAAACCGACCTGATCCACAACGATTATCTGCCGAGCATCGACGTCGATCCGCAGACCTATCAGGTCAAGGCCGACGGTGTGTTGCTGTGGTGTGAACCGGCCGAGACCCTGCCGATGGCCCAGCGTTACTTCCTGTTCTGACGCACGGTAAAAGGCCCCGGGGTTGTGTCTTGCGCACGCTCCCGGGGCCTTTTTCATGGTGCTGGAAAAGCACCGTGCAAACGGTCGTGTATTTCCCGCCAAAGGGACTAATATTCGATTCGCTCCGCCTTTTTTCAGGAACTGCCCATGCGTCTTTCCGAGTTCATCGTGGCCAATATCGACCCTATCGTCGATGAGTGGGAACAGTTCGCCGCGACCATCACGCCGGCCGCCGACTATCTGGATTCCACTGCGCTGCGCGATCACGCCAGCGAGATTCTGCGGGCCGCCGCCCGCGACATGAACAAACCGCAAAGCCCCGCCGAACAGGCTGCCAAAGCCAAGGGCGAAGGCCCGGAAAAAACCCCGAGCCTGGACGAGGCCGGCGCCAGCCATGGCGAACTGCGCCACACCGTCGGTTTTGACCTGGTGCAGATGACCAGCGAATTCCGCCATTTGCGCGCCTGCGTGATTCGCCTGTGGGTCAACAGCCTCGAATCGCCGGACATCGCCTATTTCCAGGACATGATCCGCTTCAATGAGGCCATCGACGAAGCCCTCGCCGAATCCACTGCGGCTTACGCCGAGCAGGTCAACCGCTCGCGGGACATTTTCCTCGCCATTCTTGGCCATGACCTGCGCGCACCGCTGCAGGCGGTGAGCATGTCCACCGAACTGCTGCTGCGCAAATCCAGCCTTGAGGGCGATGCACTGGCCTGCGCCCTGCACATCAAGCGCGGTGCGCGGCACATGGCGACGATGGTCAGCGATCTGCTGGAACTGGTGCGCAGTCGTCTGGGCCGTAGCCTGCCGATCGAGCCGGCACCGATGGATCTGGCCGTTGCGGCGCGAGCGGCGATCGCCGAAGCCTGCGCCGGTCAACCGCAATCCGATCCCAGGCTCACGGTGCATGGCGACACCCGCGGGGTGTGGGACGCCGGACGAATCGACCAATTACTGCAGAACCTGATCGGCAACGCCTTGCAGCACGGTGCCAGCAAACGCGACGTGACGCTCAATATCAGTGGCGAGGGCGACAGTGTTTGCCTCTCGGTACACAACTACGGCACGCCGATTTCCGAAGAAGCGATCGGTACGATTTTCGACCCGCTGGTGCGCAGCGCCGACGAAGAACTCGGGCAGCCGTCGACCAGCCTCGGATTGGGCTTGTTCATTGTCAAGGAAGTGGTGACCGCCCATGGCGGGACGATCGACGTCAGCTCGAGCGAGGCTGACGGCACACTGTTCAGTGTGGTGTTGCCGAGAAAGGTTTAAGCAGGGAAATCTACGGAGTATTCATCGCTGGCAAGCCAGCTCCCACAGGTCCGGCGTCGAATACAAACTTTGTGTACGACAGGGTTCCTTGTGGGAGCTGGCTTGCCAGCGATGAGGCCGGCCAATACCACCGATAACCTATTCGACCACGAGCCGCCCCAAGCGCTGCCTGAGCATGCGGTTCTCCGCCCGCAACTCATGCACCTCCTCCAGCAGATTCAGTGCCAGCGCGACGCCCTCCCACTCCAGCTCCAGCTCGCGCCGCAACTTCGCGGCGCGCTTGGCCAGGCTCAGCTCGTAGTCGGTGAACCGCCATTCCCGGGGCTGCGCGCCCTGAGGTTCGAGGATGCCGTGTTCGACGATTTCGATCACGTAGACGTCCGACAGATCGGCCGCCTCACAGAATTCTGCCATGTCCAGTTGAACGATCAGGGGGCTGCTCATGATGGGCTACTCCGTCGTCGGATTCAGAAGTTCTCTCGTGGGTTGAACGCGGCTTTCTTCGCCAGTTCCTGCCACAGCGCCTTGACCTCGTCGTCGGAGGTTTTCGGCATCACGGCCTTGAGCTGCACGAACAGGTAACCACGCTCACCGGCCTTGTTTTTCAAACCATGGCCCTTGGCGCGCATGCGCTGGCCGTTCTGGCTGCCGGCCGGAACCTTGAGGTTGATCTTGCCGGTCAGGGTCGGCACGGCCACTTCGGCGCCCAGCGCCAGCTCCCACGGTGCCAAGGGCAGGGTGATGATCAGGTTTTCGCCTTCGACATCGAATTTCGGGTGCGGCGCAAAACGAATGGTCAGGTACAGGTCGCCATTGGCGCCGCCACCGATGCCCGGTGCGCCCTGGCCTTTGAGGCGGATGCGCTCGCCGTCGGTCACGCCCGCCGGGATCTTCACGTTCAGGCTCTTGCTGGTATTGCTGACGTGCTGACCGTTGGCGTTGTATTGCGGCACCTGAAAGGTGACCTTCTTCGATTCATTCGAGAGCGTTTCCTCGAGGAAGATCGGCAGTTCCATTTCCACGTCTTGCCCTCGGCGCCCTGCACTGCGTGATTGCCGACCCTCGCCGCCACCGAAACCGGGGCCGCGATTGCCGAAGATCGAACTGAAGAAGTCCGAGAAATCGCCGGTGTCGCCACCGCCGCCACCAAAGCCGCCACGACTCTGCCAGCCCGGTGGGCCCTGGAACGGCTGACCGTGCTGGCCATAGCGGCGCAGGTCGTCGTATTCGGCGCGTTTGTCGGCGCTTTTCAGCGCTTCATAGGCTTCCGAGGCGTCCTTGAACTTGGCCTCGGCGTCTTTTTCCTTGCTGACATCGGGGTGGTATTTGCGCGCCAGCTTGCGATAGGCAGCCTTGATCGCCTTGTCGTCCGCTGTCGGCTCCACGCCGAGTATCTTGTAATAGTCTTTGAAGTCCATCGAAGGAATCACCATCCGTTATCGATTTCGCGCCGAGACCAGCATGCGCTCATTCGCGCGTGCCGGGTTGACCGATCTCAAGCTTGTGACCGGGTGGCGCAGCAGAAGTTTATCGGCAGTGGACGGCGGTTCTTGTGACCGCCGGTATGTCTGCCGGCCCATGCCAGCAAGTTTGGGGCGAAGCTGCGACTTTCAAGAAGCTTAGTCGTGAAATAGCAGATGACCGGCCTTCGAATCTGCCGCGCACTGACATACACTGCGCGGCCGTTTTTTGACCGGAACCCGAAAGACATGAACAACGCCTCTCCAGCCCGTGCCTGCGGTATCGACTTCGGCACCTCCAACTCCACCGTCGGCTGGCTGCGCCCCGGCATGGAAACGATGATCGCGCTGGAAGACGACAAGATCACCCTGCCGTCGGTGGTGTTCTTCAACATCGAAGAGCGCCGTCCGGTGTACGGTCGCCTGGCCCTGCACGAATACCTGGAAGGCTACGAAGGCCGGTTGATGCGCTCGCTCAAGAGCCTGCTCGGTTCCAAGCTGATCAAGCACGACACCAGCGTGCTCGGCACCGCGATGCCGTTCAAGGACTTGCTGGGGCTGTTCATCGGCCAGCTCAAGAGCCGCGCCGAAACTGCCGCCGGTCGGGAGTTCGAACAAGTGGTGCTGGGGCGTCCGGTGTTTTTTGTCGATGACGACCCGCTGGCTGACCAGGAAGCCGAAGACACCCTGGTCGAAGTGGCGCGCAAGCTCGGTTTCAAGGACGTGTCGTTCCAGTACGAACCGATCGCTGCGGCATTCGACTACGAGTCGACCATCGAAAAAGAAGAGCTGGTGCTGATCGTCGACATCGGCGGTGGTACTTCGGACTTCTCGCTGGTACGTCTGTCGCCCGAGCGGCGCGGCATGGACAACCGTCACGATGACATCCTCGCCACCGGCGGTGTGCACATCGGCGGGACCGACTTCGACAAACAGCTGAGCCTGCAAGGCCTGATGCCGCTGTTCGGCTACGGCAGCCGCATGAAGAGCGGCGCCTACATGCCGACCAGCCACCACATGAACCTGGCGACCTGGCACACCATCAACTCGGTGTACTCGCAAAAATCCACCCTGGCGCTGGGCAGCATGCGCTACGACATCGAGGACACCGGCGGCATCGACCGTCTGTTCAAGCTGATCGAACAGCGCGCCGGGCACTGGCTGGCGATGGAAGTCGAAGAAACCAAGATCCAGCTGACCCACGCCGACAGCCGCCACGTACCGCTGGACCGTATCGAGCCGGGCCTGAGCGTGGAACTGAGCCGCGCCCTGTTCGAGTCGTCGATCGACGCTTTGCTTGAACGCGTGCGCGGCAGCGTCACGCAGCTGTTGAACGATGCCAACGTGTCGGTGGCTCAGGTCGATACGGTGTTCTTCACCGGCGGTTCGAGCGGCATTCCGGCGCTGCGCAACAGTGTTTCGGCGATGCTGCCGAATGCGCGGCATGTTGAAGGGAATATCTTTGGCAGTATTGGCAGTGGTCTGGCGATTGAGGCGATGAAGCGTTACGGTTCGATGGCCTGATCACACAACCTGTAATGGTCTGATCACACACCTTGTGGCGAGGGAGCTTGCTCCCGCTGGACTGCGCAGCAGGCCCAAGCTCTTGATTCAAAGAGCGGGGGCGCTTCGCGCCCCAGCGGGAGCAAGCTCCCTCGCCACAGTGGTTCGCCCTACACCATCCCGCCCAGCTTCAACTCACTCTTCAGATACGCGTAATAAATCGGCCCCGCCACCACCCCCGGCAGGCCGAACGCGGCTTCGAACACCAGCATCGCCAGCAGCAGCTCCCACGACTTGGCACTGATCTGCCCGCCGACGATGCGCGCGTTGAGGAAGTATTCGAGCTTGTGGATAAAAATCAGATAGCCCAGCGCCGCTACCGCCACCCAGATCGACAGCGACAGACCGACGATGGTGATCAGGGTGTTCGACATCAGGTTGCCGATCACCGGCAGCAGGCCGAGCAGGAAGGTCAGGACGATCAGCGTCTTGGTCAGCGGCAGCTTGATACCGAACAGCGGCAAGACCACCACGAGGAAAATCGCGGTGAAGAAGGTGTTCAGCAGGGAAATCTTGATCTGCGCGAAGACGATGTTGCGAAAGGCTTGAACCACCAGGTGCAGACGGTCGAACAGGGCGGCGGCCAGCGGTTTGCGCTTGGTCAGGTCCGGTACGCGCTGCAAGGCAATGATCGCGCCGAGGACCATGCCGATCAGCAGGGTGACAAACATGTGCGCCGCGTCCTTGCCTACCAGTTGCAGCTCGGACAGATGCTTGCTCGCCCATTCGCCGATGGCCACGCGAAATTCCGCAGCGCTGGCCGGCAGGTAGGCATCGAGAAACGGCGGCAGTTGCCCGCGCGCGCGATCGACCACGCCCATGAATTTGTCGAGCGAGGCGCCCGGATTTTCCGCTTCGTGCAGCAGAAAACTGATGGCGCCGGCAAAGATCAGGGCCAGCACGCTGACCACCAAAGTGCCCAGCAGCGCCACCGCCAGCCAGCGCGCGCGCCGGCCTTCGATCAGCCGTTGCAGTTGCGGGGTGAGCATGTTGACCAGCTCGAACACCAGCAGACCGGCCAGCAGGCTGGGCAACAAGCGCAGCGGCAACGCCAGCAGCAGACCGCCACAAATGATGATGCAACTGACCCAGAACACAACATGACGCTCAGAAAACGTTGGCATACAGCCTCAAAACGAACGGCGTAAAAGGATTGGCAGTCTGCCAGCGATCCGGGGAGAGCACTAGGGATATGCAGGGGCTATTGTCGCGCTCAATGGCCCCTTCGCGAGCAAGCTCGCTCCCACATTGGAATGCGCACTCCTGTGGGAGCGTGCTTGCTCGCGAAGAGGCCAGCCCGCTCACCACAAGACTCAAGTGCTTACTTTTTCTTCAGGCAATCACTCATGAAGGTCTTGCGCGCATCGCCGGTCAGGGCCTTGGTTTTCGCGTCGGCGTTGCAGGTTTTCATTTTTTCCTGCTGCGGGGTCAGCACTTTTCCGTCATTGGCGGCCGGTGCAGCCTTGAGACAGGTGCTCATGAAAGTCTTGCGCTCGTCGCCCTTGAGGCTTTTGGCGGTAGCGTCAGCATTGCAGGTGGTCATTTTGTTCTGTTGCGCCGTGGCGGCGAAACCCTGGGAACACAGGAGCAGACCGATCATCAACAAAGGGACACGCAACATCTTCATGGAGTTTTCTCCTTGTCGCCGCATCGATGGATGCGACCTCCGCTGAAGTGTAGCCAAATCTTGTTACACCTTCCTGCCTTCCAGGTGGCTACGTCGGTATTGTTCCGGCGTACACCCGGCCTGCCGGGCAAACATGGCAATGAACGCCGAGCCGCTGCTGTAGCCGAGATCGAAGGCGATTTCCTGCACGCTGCGGGTACCTTCCAGCGCCTCGATGGCCGCGAGATAACGCAGGCGCTGACGCCATTCGCCGAAACTCAGTCCCAGTTCGCGCACGAACTGCCGGGCCAGCGTGCGTTCACTGACGTGTACCTGCGCCGCCCAGTGGGCCAGCGGCTGGTTGTTCCCTGGATCGGCCTGCAAGGCGTCGAGAATCGCCAGCAAGCCGGGATTGCTTGCGTACGGCAGATAACACTCATGCACCGGCGCCTGTTGCAGTTGATCGACCAGCACCTGGGCCAGACGCTGGTCAGCGTCGAGTTCGGGGATTTTCACGTCGCGGGCGGCGAAGTCCTTGAGAATCGCCTTGAGGATGTCGCTGATCGCCAAGGTGCAGGCGCGCGCCGGCAGATCGGCGCAGACTTTGGGGTCGAGGCACACCGCGCGGTAGTTGACCGGTTGATGGCTGTAGAAACTGTGCTCGACCTGCGGCGGCACCCACACCGCGTAGTGCGGCGGCGACATGAAGCGGCTGCCGCCGACGTCCATGTGCAGCACACCGTGGGCCGCGTACTCCAGCGTGCCCCACGGATGGCGGTGCGGCGCGGCGTATTCATGGGCGTTGAAGTCGGCGTAGCGGAAGTACACCGCCGACGGCAGTTCGCTGAAATCCAGCAGATCGATGTGTTTACTGTTCATGCTGTCCGGTTGCAGAGGCAGGTTGTCCGGTTCGCAGTATAGGGCTACATCCAGACAGGGGATAATCAGCGTTCATCAACGTTCTGGTTTTAACCCCATGCAATACGCGTTTCCCCTGCTGGCGATTTTCATCTGGGCCGGCAATACCGTGATCAACAAACTGGCGGTCGGGGCGATCTTCCCCGCCGAGATCGGTTTCTACCGCTGGCTGCTCGCCGGCCTGTTGTTCACGCCTTTCATGCTCAAAGCGGTGATCGCGCACTGGCCGCAGATCCGCCCGAACCTGGGCAAGATCTTCATCCTCGGCGTGCTGGGCATGGCGGTCTATCAAAGCCTGGCCTACTTCGCCGCGACCCTGACCACCGCGACCAACATGGGCATCATCCTGTCGCTGATGCCACTGATGTCGCTGGCCATGGCGATCATCAGTCTCGGCCAGCGCCTGACCGCCGGAGCTTTGTTCGGCGCAGTGCTGTCGTTCGCCGGGGTGCTGGTGGTGGTGTCGTCCGGCAGCCTCGGCGCGCTGCTGCAACACGGGGTTAACCTGGGTGACGCGATGATGCTGATCGCCACCCTGGCCTACGCGATCTACAGCACCCTGCTGAAAAAATGGCAGCTGCGCCTGCCGCCGCTGGTGTTGCTGTACCTGCAGGTGCTGGTGGCGATTGTGGTGCTGTTTCCGCTGTACGCCGCCTCGCCGAAAACCGGTTTCACCGCGCAGAACATTCCGCTGGTGCTGTACGCGTGCCTGCTGGCCTCGATGCTCGCGCCGCTGGCGTGGATGCAGGCGGTGCAGCGCCTGGGGCCGAGTCGCACCACGTTGTTCTTTAACTTGCTGCCACTGATCACCGCGCTGATTGCGGCAGTGGTGTTGAAGGAGCAGTTGGCGATGTATCACCTGGTGGGTGGGGTGTTGACGTTGGGTGGGGTGATTTTGTCTGAGCGCTGGACCACGGTGCTGGGCCGCCGGATCAGCGTTGCCTGACAAATTCCTGTGGCGAGGGAGCTTGCTCCCTCGCCACAAGAGCAGGTTAAACGCCAGCAGCCTTGAGCCGCGCCGCATGCTCGACAAACAACCGCACCGGATCCGCGCCCTTCCCCACCAGCCCCAGCGACTGATTGACGATGTCGAAGTGATCCAGCGGATAGTCGTCGCCAATCACCGTGCCGAGGTGCGAGCTGTAGCGCCCGACCATCCCGTCACACTGCCCCGGCTCGCGCACGAAGGTTTTCGCGAACAGCCGGCAGCTGCGGTTGGTGCCGTCGAACAGGTTGCCACCGCGATCGGTCTTGCCCGGTTGCAACGTCCCCGACCACGAGTAATAGCGCACGCCGTTGACCTCTTCCGGCCCCTGCCCGCCCCAGGTTTCGGGCAGGCCCTGTGGATAACGCTGATTGAACAGCGCCACCCCTTCACTGGTCAGCGATTGGTGCGAGGCGTGGATATCCACCGGCAGTTTCGGCCCGTGGTAACCGGTTTCCAGCAATGCCATCAGCCAGCCGACAACCCGCAGCAGCGCTTCGAGCAGACGACCCTTGGCAGTGTTCGCCGGATAGTGTTGCTGCAGATAGTCGGCCAGTTCCGAACCATGATTGGGGCCGGCCACGGACGTCACCGAAGCGACCAGATCCGGCCGTTTCGCGGCGGCATAACGCGCGGTCAGCGAGCCCTGGCTGTGGCCGAACAGATTGACCCTGGCAGCGCCGGTCTCGCGCAGAATCTCGTCGATGCGCGCCAGCAACTGCTCGCCACGCACCTCGGTGGAATTGAGCGGCGACACCTGCACCGCAATTACTGTCGCCCCGCCACGACGCAACGCCTTGATGATCCCGTACCAGTACGGATACAGCAGCAGCCGGATAAACCCGAGCATGCCCGGCACCAGCACCAGTGGATAACGTGTCGCCGAACCTTGTGACATGGGCAAACATCCTTGTGGTCGTGAGTGGATGCCGGACGTGCAAAACGCCCGCCAAGCCTCCCCCTTGATGATGACAACTGCACCATCAGCCTACTTCAGGCCCACCACCCCCGCCACAATCAGCCCCACCGACAGCAGTTTCATCAGGGTCAGGCTCTCGCCCAACAGGGCAAAGCCGAGAAACACCGTGCCCAGCGAGCCGATGGCGGTCCAGATCGGATAAGCGATGCTCACCGGTAATTCACGCAGCGCCAACGTCAGGAAATAGATCCCGCCAATCGCCGCCACCACCGTGATCAGCGACGGCCACAGGCGGGTGAAGCCTTCGGCGTACTTCATGCCCATGGCGAAAGTCACTTCGAAGCCGGCGGCGATCAGCAGGAACAGCCAGGCCACTTAGAACGTCCGGGCGAGGTCGAGCAAACGCTGCTCGGCCTCAGCCACCGACACCGCGAAGGTGCGCTCGGCCGACTCTTCGCCCTCAGCCGCAACCACGGTGACGTCGTTGATGCCAATAAATCCCAACGCCGTACGCAGCCATGGATCGGCGTGGTTCAGGGCTTCCAGTTCACCGCCGGGGCCGAAGCCGAAACCGCCGCGACTGGTGACGATCAGCGCTTTCTTGCCCTGCAGCAGCGGGGTGTATTGGGCCACGCCGTTGTCCAGGGTGTGGTCGAAGGTCAGGCCCAGCCGCACGATCTGATCGACCCAGGCCTTGAGGCCGCTGGGCACGCTGAAGTTGTACATCGGGGTGGAAATCAGCAGCAGATCGTGATCGAACAACTCGCCGACCAGCTGATCGCTGAGCGCCAGATCGGCCTGCATCGACAGTGGACGCGCCTCGGGTTCAGGATGAAACGCAGCCGCGACAAAGGCTTCGTTGACCGGCGGGATCAAGACGCGCCCGACTTCGCGGCGGGTGACCTGCGCTTGGGGATGGCGCACTTGCCAGGCGCTGAGAAAGCTTTCTGCCAGGCGCCGTGAATGCGAACGGTCACCCCGTGGGCTGGCATGGATCGCAAGAATTTTGCTCATCTGTATTTCCTCCGGACTAGAATCAAACGGCTTGTGGCTTGCAGCTTGAAGCGCGTGGCCGCGTCCATTCAAATGAGCAAAAATCAGTCGGGATGAATTCATTTCATCCATGGAGTTCTCAATGTTCGCCTCGTTGCCGCTGACCGCCCTGCGCGCCTTCGAATCCGCTTCGCGCCTGCTGAGCTTCAAGGCCGCCGCCGAGGAATTGTCGGTCACACCGACGGCGATTTCTCATCAGATTCGCGCGCTGGAAGACTGGCTCGGCGTGGCACTGTTCGAACGCTTGCCACGTCAGGTGCACCTGACGGAAGGTGGCGAGCGGCTGTTTCGCAGCCTGCACGGCGCGCTGCTGGAAGTGGCGCAAAGCGTCGACACCCTGCGTCCGCAACGCAGTGGCGCCAGCCTGACGTTATCGACCACCGCCGCGTTTGCCGCGCTGTGGCTGGTGCCGCGCCTCGGGCGCTTTTATGCGCAGCACCCGAACATCAACGTGCGCCTCGACACCCACTGCGAAGTCATCGACCTGCATCAGGACGCCAGCGTCGATCTGGTGCTGCGCTACAGCCTCGACGATTACCCCAATCTCTACGGTCTGTGCCTGTTCGATGAGTCCTTCGGTGTGTATGGCTCGCCGGAGCAGGTGGCGCTGGCCGCCCGACGCACGCCGGCGCTGATCAGCGTGCGCTGGCACAACTCGAAGCTGTATGCCCATGGCTGGGAAGCCTGGTGCGCTCGCTCCGGCGAGTCGTGGCTGAACCAGCATCCGGCGATCCGTGAATACGACGAAGAGCATTACGCCCTGCAAGCGGCGATTGCCGGGCAAGGTCTGGTGCTGGCGAGCAATATTCTGGTGTCGCAAAGCGTCGCCAGCGGGTTGCTGGTGCCGTACAAAGGGCAGGTGCAGGTCGATGGTGCCGGGTACAGCGCTTTGTGTGTGCCAGGGCGCGAGCGGCATCCGCCGGTGCGGGCGTTTTTTGCCTGGTTACAGGAGGAGGCCGTGTTGTCGGGGCTCACGCCAAGATCGCAGCCTTCGGCAGCGCCTACAGGGGGGACGCTGGAAATCTGATAAAACTTTTTCGATCGCGCAGGACTCACAACTTGGTATGCGATCACGCCTGAAGAGCGTGGCGCCCATTGGATTAGCCTCCTGGAGATCGAAATGAGCGATGACCTGCATTTGTCTGATGTTCAAACCCTGCGCGAGCGCGCACGACAGCACGTCGAGAACGGCGCGGTAACCGAGAGCTACAGCGCCGACCGTGACGAGGTGCTGCGCCTGCTCAATGAGTCGCTGGCCACCGAACTGGTCTGCGTGCTGCGTTACAAACGTCACTACTTCATGGCCAACGGCGTGAAGGCTCACGTGGCCGCCGAAGAATTCCTCGAACATGCAACCCAGGAAGCACAACACGCCGACCGTCTGGCCGAGCGCATCGTGCAACTGGGTGGCGAACCGGAGTTCAATCCGGACCTGCTGTCGAAAATGTCCCACGCCCAATATGTTGCGGGGAACACCTTGAAGGAAATGGTCTACGAAGACCTGGTGGCCGAACGGATCGCCATCGACAGCTACCGCGAAATCATTCAGTACATCGGCGAAAAAGACCCGACTACCCGGCGCATCTTCGAAGACATCCTCGCGCAGGAAGAAGAGCATGCGGATGACATGGCCGACATTCTGAAAGACCTCTGAACCTTCGATACCGCTATCGCGAGCAGGCCCACTCCTACAATTTTTGCGCTGTACCTGTAGGAGTGAGCCTGCTCGCGATGACGCTTTTACAGACGCTGAAGATTTACTTGGATGGCTTGACGGTCACGGGCGCCTTGCCCGCCTTCATCTGCTCTAGCAGCGGCGCACACTGATTAGGCTCCCCACCGCTCGGCGCCACCAGCGCCAGCAGCCCCGCCGCGGGTGCGGCAATCACGCCCAGCGCGACCATCCCCGCCCCACGCAGCATCAACGGCACGGCCTTCACGCCAGCATCCGGCTTGATGAACTTGCCGCGCACGTACAACGGTGAACGCAGCGAAATCAGGCGCCAGCCCTTGGATTCCGGCGTTACGGTCAGGTCCAGTTGCTCGGTGGCCATGTTCGCAGTGCCGTCGATGTAGATGATCGCGTTCTCGGTGTCGAACACAAACAGCCGCGTGGTCGCCAGGCCAGTCTTGATGTCGAAGTCCGCCGCCGCGCAGTTGATCTTCACTTCCTTGTCGCCAAAGATCTTGCCGACCACGTAGTTGCCGACGTTGAGCCCTGCCAGTTCCATCAGCTCACGGCTGATCGCACCGTCGTTGATCAGCATCTTCAACTGGCCATTGGCGCCGCCGAGCAGCTTGGCCACCGAGTTGCCGCGACCGCTGATGTCGGCGTCGCCATTGAGCTCACCGAAGCTGGTTTTCATCGGCTCGAAGGTCGGGAACAACTGCTTGAGCTTGAAGCCACGCGCGGTCAGTTTCGCCCGGCCTTCCAACGGTTCGCTGCGACCGTTGAGGCGGATCTGCGCGTCCAGATTGCCACCCGCCACACCGAAGCGCAGCGGCTCAAGGCTGAGTTCGCCATCGTTGAGTTTCAGGTGGGTATAGAGGTCGGTAAACGGCAGCTTCTCGCTGTGGACGATGCGCTTGCCGGTGAACTCGACGTCGGCGTCCATCGCGCGCCAGCGGTCGGTCTTGAACTCTTCCACTGGCAGCACTTTGTCCGTCGGTTGTTTGCTCTCGCCGCCGCGGGCCTTTTGCTTGTCATTGGAGTCGGCGCCGATCAACGGCGCGAGGTCGGCGAACAGCAGTTGATTGGACAGCAGCGCACCGCTGAGCTTGGGCCGTGGCTGGCTGGCGACGTAGGTCAGATCGCCGTGAATGTCACTGCCGCCGATCTTGCCGTTGAACTGCTCGTAGGTGAATTTCGCCCCGGCGGCGTCATGCAATTTGGCGATCAAGTGACCGTCGGTGGAATACGGCGGCGTATCCGGCAGGGTCACGCCGGTCAGCGGATAGAGGTTGCCGAGGCTGGCGCCGGCCAGTTTCAGGCGCAGGTCGAGGGCACCGAGGTTGAGCGGGTCAGTGAGGGTGCCGGCCAGTTCGATGCTGGTGGCGCCGATCTTCGCCTGGGCCTGCAGCGGGAACGGTTTGTTCGCGTCCTGCAACGCCAACAACCCGCCGATCTTGCCCTGGCCGGTGAGATTCTGGCCGTGGTATTGGCCTTTGACCTTCAGCGCAAACGCATAATCCTGCGGCGCGGCGCCCTTGTCCTGCGCGGTTTTCGCGGCTTTGTCACCGACGATATCGCTGAACGGAATCGGCTTGCCCAACGGATCGATCACCACGTCGAGGTTGGTCTTGAGCGTCTGGTCATCCAGGGTAACGTGGCCTTTGTCGAAGCCAATCGCACCGATGTCCACCACCCAGTTCGACGGTTCGGCATTCGGGTCTTTCGGGTCGAACTTGAAGGTCCAGTTGGCGCGGCCATCGGCCAGGCGTTGCAATTGCGCGTTGGGTTCGGTCAGGTCGATACGCGGGATCGTCACCCGTTGCACCAGCAGGGCCAGCGGCGAGATACGCAGTTCCACGCGTTTGAGCGTGACCATCTGCGGCTGCTTCGACCAGTCCGGGTTGCCCAGCGTCAGGTCTTCAGCCACCACGTGCGGCCACGGCACCCAGGCTCGCCAACCGCCCTCTTCCGGCTCGCGCTGCCAGATCACCGCGAGGTTGCCATTGATGGCGAACGGTCGATGCAATTCTTCCGAGACTTTGGCGTTAAGCGGCGGTTTGATCCGGTTCCAGTCGAAGAACACGATGATCAGAACCAGTACCGCCAGCAGCAGTACGAGGATGGCGAAGGTCCAACTGAAGATTTTTCCGGTGCGCGTCATGCACAAAACTCCTGATGACGACCGCACGCCGACTTCGCGACGCACAGCTGAAACGGCGGGCCAAAGCGGCCCTCATGAAATCTACGACTGGCAAACAGTGCGCAGGTTTAATCGGAATATAGATTCCGTGGCAAAAAATCGCCCGAATGCTGACCGATTGGTCGAACAGCGTTACCGCCACCCGCACATTTGCGAGGCGCGAGTGAGTCGAAAATACCCACTGCAGTGCAAAACCACCGTCCGCAAACGCCCGAGCTAGAGCGCCTCGGCAGAACAATCAATTCTGTTGATTATTACCATTGCGTTTATGAACTTTTATATCGACTTATCGAGAGTAGCATTGGCTTCGTACCCACTTTATCGCCCTCCCAAGGAGCAACCCATCATGAAACGCCAATTACTGCTCAGCCTTACCCTGTCGATGCTAGCCAGCACTGCTTTCGCCCTGCCCGCTGCCGATCAGGCTACCCCACAAGTGAAAGCCAGCCACTCGGTGTTCAGCCAGACTGTGGCGGCTGACGGCGGCGACCGCACGCCACAAGGTCAGACCCTGGCTGAAAACGGCCGCAATCGTCTGGAAGAAAAAGGCCTGGTACAAGATGGCTACGACAAGACTCCACAAGGCCAGGCTGTAGCAGAAGGCGGCCGTGATCGCCTGGAAGAGAAAGGTCTGGTGCAAGACGGCTATGACAAGACGCCACAAGGTCAGACCCTGGCATCCGATGGCGGCGACCGCACTCCACAAGGTCAAACCCTCGCTGAAGGTGGCGGTGACCGTACCCCACAAGGTCAGACCCTCGCCGAAGACGGTTTCGATAAAACCCCACTGGGCCAGGCCGTTGCCGAAGGCGGTGGTGACCGTGTGATCGAACGCAACAGCGCTTTGAGCTAAGCCCATGGCGGCCTGGAAAAAAAGCCCAATCAGCGGATTGGGCTTTTGATTTTTTCAGCACTGCAATCCGCAAAAACCCGTTTCCCCGCTCACCTCCCTCCCCCTGCCGTTCGACGCCAGCAAAGCCGATTTGCTAGAGTGCGGCGCTTGTCCTGCCTAAGAAAACGCCTTTGCGATGCTGCCCCGCGCCGAACAGAAACAACAGACCCGCAACGCCCTGATGGACGCTGCCCGCCATTTGATGGAAAGCGGCCGAGGATTCGGCAGCCTGAGCCTGCGCGAAGTGACCAAGACCGCCGGCATCGTGCCCACCGGTTTCTACCGGCATTTCGCCGACATGGACGAACTCGGTCTGGTGCTGGTCAGTGAAGTCGGCCAGACCTTCCGCGAAACCATCCGCCTGGTCCGCCACAACGAATTCGTCATGGGCGGCATCATCGATGCCTCGGTGCGGATCTTCCTCGACGTGGTCAGCGCCAACCGTTCGCAATTCCTGTTTCTGGCGCGCGAGCAGTACGGCGGCTCGCTGCCGGTGCGTCAGGCGATTGGCCGTCTGCGCGAGAACATCAGCGCCGACCTTGCGGCCGATCTGACGCTGATGCCCAAGCTGCAACATCTGGATGCAGCCGGACTGAGCGTGATCGCCGACCTGATCGTCAAATCGGTGTTCGCTACCCTGCCGGACATCATCGACCCGCCCGCCGAAGCCCTGCCGGAGCATCTGACGCCACAGGCGAAGATCACCCAGCAACTGCGCTTCATCTTTATCGGCCTCAAGCACTGGCAAGGGCTGGGCAGTACCGAATAACCTTCCTTTATTTGAGATCAGACCAAATCCCCCTGTGGGAGCGAGCTTGCTCGCGAAGGCGTCGTGTCAGCCAACTTCCAATTCACTGATCCACCGCCTCCGCGAGCAAGCTCGCTCCCACATTTGGTTCAGTGCCAAAGCCTCCATTTGGTGCATGTAAAAATCTTCACGCACCAAAACCTTCCAAAATTCTGCAACATCTTGAAACATCCTCTACGCTCCGACAGGGATTTCCTACATCTCGGCCGGTTGGCAAGCCCCTTGCTCTAGCCCTCCCTACAAGTCCACTGCTGGAAGCTTTCCGATGCTGGTGATTCATCGCAGAATCGACCCTCAACCTGTCTGGTCCGCCGAGTTGCACCTGACCTTCGAAGCGCGGAGCAAAAGCCGTCTGCGCTGTTTCAGTGCCGATGGCGAAGACGTCGGGTTGTTTCTGGAGCGCGGTCAGGCGCCGTTATATGACGGCGAATGCCTGCAGGCCGAGGACGGCCGCATCGTTCGCGTCTGCGCCCGCCCCGAGCAACTGCTGCATGTCACCTGCGCCAATGCCTTCGAGCTGACCCGCGCCGCCTATCATCTGGGTAACCGCCACGTCGCCTTGCAAGTCGGCGATGGCTGGCTGCGCCTGCTCGACGACTATGTGCTCAAAGCCATGCTCGAACAGCTTGGCGCACAGGTCGAGGCGATTGAAGCGCCGTTCCAGCCGGAACACGGTGCTTACGGCGGCGGCCATCACCATTCGCGACACGGCGACGAAGATTTCAACTACGCGCCCAAACTCCATCAGTTCGGCGTACGCCTGTGAATCCGGCCTGGGCGCTGCTGCGCCTGGCCAGTCCGCAACTGCCGATTGGCGGCTACAGCTATTCGCAAGGCCTGGAAATGGCGGTGGATAACGGCCGCGTGAACAACCCGGACAGCGCCCGGCGCTGGATCAGCGATCAACTACTGCTCAACCTCGCGCGTTTCGAGGCGCCGCTGCTGCTGGCTCATTGTCAGGCCGCGGCCGAGGAAAACTGGCCCGAGTTGCTGCATCTCTGCGAAACCCACCGTGCCAGCCGCGAGACCCGTGAGTTGCATCTGGAGAGCCGGCAGATGGGTTACTCGCTGCAGCAGTTGCTCAACGGTCTGCCGGAACTCGACGCGCCGGCCCGCCGCTTTCTTGAGCAATGCGCCGAACCGCATCTGGCCCTCGGCTGGGCACTCGCCGCCCGCGCCTGGCAGATCAGCCCGCAGGACGCGCTCGCCGCGTGGCTGTGGAGCTGGCTGGAAAACCAGCTCGCGGTATTGATGAAAACCCTGCCGCTGGGCCAGCAAGCCGCCCAGCGCCTGACCAGCGAACTGCTGCCGCTGCTGCAACAGGCGCAGCAGGACGCCACCCGCATCCATCCCGAACACATCGGCAGTGCCGCGTTCGGCCTGTCCCTGGCGTGCATGGCCCATGAGCGCCAGTACAGCCGTCTGTTTCGCTCTTAGAGCCTGTCATCTTGGAGAAGCACATGAACACACAACCCCTGCGCGTCGGCATCGGCGGCCCGGTCGGTTCCGGCAAAACCGCATTGACCCTGGCTCTGTGCCTGGCGCTGCGTGATCGCTACAACCTGGCCGTCGTCACCAACGACATCTACACCCGCGAAGACGCCGACTTTCTGGTGCGCAACCAAGCGCTGGCGCCGGAGCGGATCATCGGCGTGGAAACCGGTGGCTGCCCGCACACGGCAATCCGCGAAGACGCCTCGATCAACCTCGAAGCGGTCGATCAACTGAACCGGCGCTTTCCGGGGCTGGACCTGATTCTGGTGGAATCCGGTGGCGACAACCTGTCGGCGACCTTCAGCCCGGAGCTGTCGGACCTGACCATCTACGTGATCGACGTCTCCGCCGGCGACAAGTTGCCGCGCAAGGGCGGCCCGGGGATCTGCAAGTCCGACCTGCTGGTGATCAACAAGATCGACCTGGCGCCGCTGGTCGGTGCTTCGCTGGAAATGATGAACAGCGACACCCAGCGCATGCGCAACGGCAAGCCATTCGTCTTCAGCAACCAGAAAACCGGTCAGGGCCTGGAAGACATCATCGCCTTCATCGAACGCCAGGGCCTGCTGAACGCCGCCTGACTTTTTGACCAACAAGGAAGCTTATCCATGACACTCAAACGCATTCTCGGCGCCGTGGCGCTGCTGCTGACCCCGGCCCTCGCTTTCGCCCACCCGGGCCACGGCGACAGCGGTCTGGTCGCCGGTATCAGCCACCCGATCGGCGGCCTCGACCACTTGCTGGCGATGGTCGCGGTCGGCCTGTGGGCCGCGCAGCAACAAGGCGCGGCGCGCTGGGCGCTGCCGTGCACCTTCGTCGGCACCATGCTGATCGGCGGCCTGCTCGGCTTTGAAGGGCTGGAGCTGCCGGCGCTGGAAAGCGGGATTGCAGCTTCGGTACTGGCGCTGGGTCTGGCGGTGGCGCTGGCGGTGCGTCCGCCGCTGGTAATGGCGGTGGCCGCAACGGCGCTGTTTGCGCTGTTCCATGGCGTGGCCCATGGCCTGGAACTGCCGGACATGAGCAGCCCTTGGGCATATGCCGCCGGTTTTGTCGCGGCGACGGCGGTGCTGCATGCGGCGGGTTATGCCGTGGTTCGTTTTCTGCCGCAGGCTGCAGCACCCTTGGTGCGAGTGGCGGGGGCCGCTTCGGCGGTAACTGGTGCATGGTTGCTGGCCGGCTGATCTCTATCGCCTGAACCGGCCCCATCGCTGGCAAGCCAGCTCCCACAGATTTTTGGTTGATAACAATCCTTGTGGGAGCTGGCTTGCCAGCGATGACGGCCGATCAGACACCGAGACTCTAACAGCAGTCTCTCTGCTACCATGTCGCGCAATCGCCCCAGCCGTGACGACGTCCGCCAATGCCCCATGCTTCCCGCTCCACCTCCCTGCCCGAATTGACCGCCCTGTTCAGCGACGTGCAACAGCACTTTCTGAACGTGATCGTGCCGCTCTGGCAAGGCCCGGGCTGGAATGCCGACATGGCGCTGCCCTACGAAGCACTCGACGCGGCGCATCAACCCTTGCCACCGCAACGCTATCGGGCGATGGCCTGCGCACGGCAGCTGTATCTGTTTTCCAGCCTGATCGGGGTTGTGGATAACGCCGAGGTGCGCGCCGCCGCGCTGTTCCGCTCGCTGCAACGGCATTTCCACGATGCCGAGCACGGTGGCTGGTTCTACAGCATCGACGCACAAGGCAAGCCGCTGGATCAGCGCAAAGACCTCTACACCCACGCCTTCATTCTGTTCGCCTGCGCCCATTACTGGGCCAAGTCCCGCGAGCCGCTGGTGGAATCCACGCTCAACGCCGCACTGGAAGTCATCGGCCGCCGTTTCGCCACCGGTGACGGGCTGTACGAAGCCTGCCTGGACCGCGACTGGATCACCCTGCAAACCGGCCCGCTGCAAAACCCGCTGATGCACCTGGCCGAGGCATTTCTCGCCACCCTCGCCGTGCGCGAAGACGCGCAGACGCAGCAAGCGCTGGTGCAGTTATGCACAGCCATGCACAAGCAGTTCGTCGACCCGCAATACGGGGTGTTGATGGAGAAACCGCTGGGGGCTGTGGATAACTGGTACGAACCGGGGCATCAGTTCGAATGGTATTTCCTGCTTGAGTCTTCAGCCCTGCTGCGCGGCTCGAAACTGCACGCTGCGCTAGACCGGGCATTCGCTTTTACCGAACAATTCGGTGTTGAACAGCCTTCAGGGGCGGTGCGGGCGATGCTCGATCTGCAACTGGACGGTCGCCCGAAAGATTCGACTCAGCGGATCTGGGCTCAGGCGGAATACCTGCGCGCCCTGACCTTGCGTCCGGACAGCGAAGCCACTGTGCTGCGCCAGTTGCAGGCGCTGCAGCAGCGTTTTCTGCATGCGGGCGGGTGGCATGAGTGCCGGGATGAACTGGGCGAGGTCAGCCGCAAGGACATGCCTTCGACGACGCCTTATCACTTGGCGACGTGCTACAGCGGGCTGGCTGAATACCTGAACTGATTGACTGAACTTATTCTGTGGCGAGGGAGCTTGCTCCCGCTTGAGTGCGCAGCACTCACAAAAATCCGGGGCCGCTTCGCAGCCCAGCGCGAGCAAGCTCGCTCGCCACAGGAAATTCAGCAGCCCAGAATCAGGCAATCCACTTCTTGTCACCGGTAAAGCTGATGGTCAACCAGCGCGCCGCATCCGGCTCGCCCAGCTGCGCCGAGATCTCCTCGCGCAACGCATCCAGTTGCCCAACGCTCTGCAACCGGTAATCCGCCGGCAACACCACATGAATCTCGATAAAACGCGCCCGCCCGTGCTTCTGCACGTAGGTCACGTAGTCGTCGAAACCATGCTCGACCTTCGCCGTCTCCATCACTTGGCGCACCTGATCATCCAGGGTATCCGGGGCAATACCCAGTACATCACGCAGTGCCGGGCCGAGGATCTTGAACGCCGGTGGCAGCATGGTCAGCGCCAGCACGATCAGGATCAGCGGGTCGACAAACTTCGCCCACTCGCCGAAGCCCTGGGCCTTGAGCAGCAACGCGGCGAGAAAACTGATCAACAGACCCACCGAGAGCATCGCGTCCACCAGCCAACTGATGTTGTCGAACTGGATCAGGCTGGACTTGAGCTTGCGATTGCGCCGGCGCACGTAGAAGAAATAGGCGAACTCGACGACGGTGAACACCGCCGCATAAATGATCACCAACCCCAGCTCGATCTCGCGACCGCCGTTGATGATGCCGAACACGCCGTTGAGAAACGCATAGATGGCGATCAACAGCAGGAAGCTGCCTTCGATCAGCAGCACCATCGGCTCCAGATGCCAGAAGCCGAACTGGAAGCGGTGATTGCTTTCTTTGGCGATCAGCCGTGCGGTGATCAGCATCAGCACTTTGATGAACGTTGCGATCAGCGAGAAAAAACCATCGAAAAGGATGGATTGCGAACCTGAAACAAAACCGGTGACGATCCCGGCAATCGACACGGCGAACATCAGGATGGTCGATTGTTTGAGCAGTGACTGCTCACCTCGGTTACTCACGTAGCCTCCTCTAAAAACCTTTGAACCGCGGGGTGCGGTGGGGTTTGTCGGAGTTGAGTTTACCTTATCGCCGGTTATGCCCGGTTTTGTGGCGAGGGAGCTTGCTCCCGCTGGGGTGCGGAGCGCCCCCGCTCTTCAGTGCAAAAAAGCGGGCCTGCTGCGCAGTCCAGCGGGAGCAAGCTCCCTCGCCACAGGGTCTTACGCCTTGTTACGCTCGATGGCAAAACCGGCCCAGGTCTGGCTCACCGGCATCAGCTCCAGGCTGTTGATGTTGATGTGCGCCGGGGCATTAAGCACCCAGAAAATGGTCTCGGCGATGTCCTGCGGCTGGATCGGCTCGGCACCGGCATAAGTGGCGTTGTAACGCTCTTGGTCACCGGCAAAGCGCACCAGCGAGAACTCGCTTTCGCACAGGCCCGGCTCGATGTTGCTGACGCGCACGCCGGTGCCCTGCAGGTCGCAACGCAGGTTCAGCGAGAACTGTTTGACGAACGCCTTGGTCGCGCCATACACGTGACTGCCCGGGTAAGGATAGTTGCCAGCGATGGAGCCGAGGTTGACGATGCCGGCGCCACGGCCGTGGGCGATCAGACGCGGCAACAGCAGACGGGTGCTGTACATCAGGCCTTTGACGTTGGTGTCGACCATGGTGTCCCAGTCGTCGAGGTCGCATTTCGGTGCTGGGTCGACACCCAGCGCCAGTCCGGCGTTGTTGATCAGGCCGCGCAGTTTGGCGAACGAGGGCGGCAGATTGGCGATCGCCTCTTCCATCGCTTTGCGGTCACGCACGTCGAGCACCAGACCATGCACTTCGGTCTGCTTCGACAGTTCGGCGCACAGCGCGTCGAGACGATCTGCACGACGACCGGTCAACACCAGTTTCCAGCCAGCCTCGGCGAAACGACGGGCACAGGCTTCACCAAAACCGGAGGTTGCGCCGGTAATAAACAGGGTGTTGGACATCGTGTTCTCCTTTGCGTCGGCCACGAGTGCGGCCATTGGAATAGAAAATCAGCAGCCAGCATGCCCGGCCCGGCATTTACGAGCAACACCCGCACCGGGACATCTTTCGATCAAATTTTGATCAACCGTCGCTACGCCATACCTGCCGTGGCCTGTAGCCATGTGCACGCACGTTATCCACAGTCCCTTCCACAGTTTTCGGGGGCAAGTGGAAACGCGCAAAGCCGCGCCACACAAGGCTTTGCGCGGGAAATAGAAAGTTTTTTGCTTGACCCTGACGCGGCTGTTGTGCCGGAGATGGCATTTTGCACGACCGACCGGTCAGCGCAGTGATTGCGCGAGGCCAGTAATTACGGCCCTCAGCGCGGTCTTTCCAGAGTTTAATCACAGACTTATCCACAGGTTTGTTCACATCGATTTGTCACTGCAGTGCAGCCTAGAAAAAGGTTGACAACAGCGTCTTCAGCTCCCGCAAAAACGCCTGATCAAAAAGCGATCACCAGCCTGTAAGCCACGGTTCACAAGGGCTGCAGCCAGCTACCCCCACGTTATTCACAGCCAGCTCCACAGCAATCGGGGACAAGTCGAAACTGTGGAAAAACAGCCATTTGCAGCGTCTATATGTCGCGCTTTGGCAGGTGTGGGAATTTGTTTTCCACAATTTTGTAAATCGCGCAAAACCTTGTAGGAGTGAGCCTGCTCGCGATAGCGGTATATCAGCCACCTCGAATGCGGAATTTAGTACCGCTATCGCGAGCAGGCTCACTCCTACAGGGGACCTGTGTGGACTTGAGATGTAAAAAGCCCCGGGACTTGCGTCGCGGGGCTTGTGGACAACGCATGAAGAATCAATGCCCACCTAGATAAGCGTTACGCACCTCCTCATTCACCAACAGCTCTTTACCGGTACCGGTCAAGCGTATTTCGCCGTTGACCATCACGTAAGCCCGGTCTGACAGCTTCAGCGCATGGTTGGCGTTCTGCTCGACGAGGAAAATGGTCATGCCGGTTTTCGCCAGTTCCCGCAGGGTGGCGAAGATCTGTTTCACCACGATCGGCGCCAGGCCCAGGCTCGGTTCATCAAGCAGCAGCAGTTTCGGCCGGCTCATCAGCGCACGGGCGATGGCGAGCATTTGCTGCTCGCCGCCGGACATGGTCATCGCCCGCTGGGTACGGCGCTCTTCGAGCCGCGGGAACAGCTCGAACATGCGCTGCATGTCCTCCTTGGCGTACTTGTCGCCAATCGGGATGGTGCCCATCAGCAGGTTTTCCTCGACGGTCATGTCGGGGAACACCCGCCGCCCTTCCGGCGACTGCGCGATGCCGTTGGAGGCGATGTAGTGCGAGGACTTGTGGGTGATGTCGACACCTTGATAGAGGATCTGCCCGCCCGCCGCCCGTGGCTGGCCGAAGATCGACATCAGCAGTGTGGACTTACCCGCGCCGTTGGAACCGATCAGGCTGACGGTCTCGCCTTCGTTGATCTCAAGCGACACGCCTTTGAGGGCCTGAATCGGGCCGTAGAACACGTCCAGATCTTTGAGTTCGAGGATCGGTTTGCTCATACCAGCTCCTCTTCGTCGGCGCCCAGGTAGGCGGCAATCACTTTTGGATCGTTGCGGATCGCCTCGGGTCCGCCCTCGGCGATGACAATGCCGTGGTCCAGCACCACGATGTGGTCGGAAATGCTCATCACCATGCCCATGTCGTGTTCGATCAGCACCACGGTCAGATCGTGCTCGTCGCGCAGCAGCCGGATCATCGCGCTCAGCGCTTCGGTTTCCTGAGGGTTGAGGCCGGCGGCCGGTTCGTCGAGGCAGATGATCTGCGGCCGCGTGCACATGGCTCGGGCGATCTCCAGACGGCGTTGCTGGCCGTAGGACAGTTCACCGGCCAGACGGTTGGCGCAGTCCACCAGATCCACCACTTCGAGCCAGTAGAACGCGCAATCCAGCGCATCGCTTTCCGCTTTGCGGTAGCCCTTGGTGTTGAGGATGCCGGCGAGCATGTTGCGGTTGACCCACATGTGCTGCGCCACCAGCAGGTTTTCCAGTACCGACATTTCCTTGAACAGACGAATGTTCTGGAACGTCCGGGCCAGGCCTGCGCGGTTCACCAGATGCGTGCCGCCGAACATCTTGTAGTACAGGCGACTGAGGAAGCTTTTCGGCGACACGAAGTCGGTCGGTTTGAACGACTCGCCCAGCAATTGAATGACGTTGGTCTGCTGGCCGCGCACGTTAAGTTCGATCTTGCCGCCGGAGGCCTTGTAGAACCCGGTCAGGCAGTTGAACACCGTGGTCTTGCCGGCGCCGTTCGGCCCGATCAGGGCAAAGATCGAGTTGCGTTTGACCTTGAGGCTGACATCGCTCAAAGCCTTGATGCCACCGAAGTGCATCATCAGTTTTTCCACAGAGAGTACGACTTCACTCATGGCGCAGTCCTCTCATAGTGAATGGCACCTTTGCGTGGAGTGACCCCGCTACGGCTGATGCGAATCAGCCCGCGTGGTCGCCAGATCATCATCAACACCATCAGGATGCCGAACAGCAGCACGCGGTATTCGGCGAAGCCGCGCAGCAATTCCGGAGCTACCGTCAGCACGAACGCCGCGATCACCACGCCGATGGTCGAGCCCATGCCGCCGAGCACGACGATGGCGAGGATCAGCGCCGATTCGAAGAAGGTGAACGAGGTCGGGTTGACGAAGCCTTGATAGGTGGCGAAAAACACCCCGGCCAGGCCTGCCGTCGACGCACCGATGGTGAACGCCGAGAGCTTGACCAGCACGTGGTTGAGGCCCATCGAGCGGCAGGCGATTTCGTCTTCACGCAGCGCTTCCCAGGCACGCCCCACCGGCATCTTCACCAGACGATGCTTGATGTACAGCACGGCCAGCACCACCAGGAACAACACGGTGTAGATGAAGTAATACTTCACGTCCGGGTTGTAGGCGATGCCGAAAAACTCATGGAACGGCACCCCGCCATCCTTGGCCCGCTTGCCGAACTCCAGGCCGAAGAATGTCGGCAATGGCGCCGGCATACCGTTCGGGCCGCCGGTCAGCGACAGCCAGTTGTTGAGGATCAGACGGATGATTTCCCCGAAGCCCAGGGTCACGATCGCCAGGTAGTCACCGTGCAGACGCAGCACCGGAAAACCGAGGATGCAACCGGCCAGGCCCGCGGTGATCGCCGCCAGTGGCAGCACGGTCCAGAAGCCCAGCCCGAGGTACTGATAACCCAGCGCCAGACCGTAGGCGCCGATGGCGTAGAACGCCACGTAACCGAGGTCGAGCAGGCCGGCCAGACCGACCACGATGTTCAGCCCAAGCCCCAGCAGCACGTAGATCAGCCCGAGGATAACCACGCCCAGCAGGTACGAGTTGGAAACAAACGGCACAATGACCGCGAGCACAATCAACAGTGGAATGATCCAGCGCAGGCGTGATTTGTGATCGGCAGGCAGCACATGCACACCGGACCCGGTGCTCTCGAAGCCGTCGAGAATCTTCAGGCCCTTGGGCGTCTGCAGAAACAGGCTGAGGGCAAAGCGGCCGATCATGACAATGCCGATGATCCACGCCACGCGGGTTGGTTCGAGGTTGAAGCTGTAGCCGTCGAGCACGACACCGACAATCGGACCAAAAACGATCAGGGCAATCAGGCCGGCCAGAATCGCCTCAACCAGGCTTTTTTTGATATCGATATTTTTTTGAGTGGTTGAAGACATCGCTTACACCTTCGACACAAGAGGACGGCCCAACAGGCCCTGAGGCCGGAAGACCAGAACAAGTACGAGCAGCGAGAAGCTGAACACGTCTTTGTAGTCGGAGTTGACCAGGCCCGAGAACAGCGACTCGGAGATCCCGAGAATGATCCCGCCGAGCATCGCGCCGGGCAGTGAGCCGATCCCGCCAAGCACGGCGGCGGTGAACGCCTTGATGCCGATGACGAAGCCTGCGTAAAAGTCGAACGTGCCGTAGTTCATGGTGATCAGCACGCCGGCCAGCGCCGCCATCGCTGCACCGATGATGAACACGTAGGAAATCACCCGGTCGGTGTTGATCCCGAGGATCGAAGCCATCTTGCGGTCTTGCTGGGTGGCGCGGCACATGCGGCCGAGCTTGGTGTACTTGATCACGTAGGTCAGCAGGCCCATGCCGACAAATGCGGCGACCAGAATGAAGATCTTGGTGTAGGTCAGTTGGACGAAACCGCTGCCAACGTCGATACGCCAGGCACCGGTGAGCAGCGTCGGAACACCCTGTTGGCGGGCGCCCTGGCTGATCTGGGCATAGTTTTGCAGGATCAGCGAGATACCGATGGCACTGATCAACGGTGCCAGTCGGGTGGAGTTGCGCAGAGGTTTGTAGGCGACGCGTTCGATTACCCAGCCATAAACGCCAGTGACGACGATGGTGAAGACCAGCGTGCCGAGCATCAACAGCGGGAAGGATTCGATACCGAAATAAGCCAGCAGAGCCAGACTGATTGCCGCGAGGTACGCGGAAATCATGTAAACCTCGCCGTGGGCGAAGTTGATCATGCCGATGATGCCGTAGACCATTGTGTAGCCGATGGCGATCAGGCCATAGACCGACCCGAGGGTCAGGCCGTTGACCAGTTGCTGCAGGAAAATACCATCCATAACGCAATCTCACGCAATGAGAACCTGCCCACCGGAGCGGGCGGTTCTTCTAGGAAAAATACAGATTTACGTCGGAGCAATGTCAGAGCGCGATCAGCCCATCCCCACCGAGGCTCCTGTGGGAGCTGGCTTGCCAGCGATAGCGGTGGATCAGCCAACCTGTGTGTCGACTGACCTGACGCCATCGCGGGCAAGCCCGCTCCCACAGGTATTGGTGGGGGTTAAGCGAATCGCGTCAGCCCTTACTTCTGTTTTTCCAGCTGATGGTATTTGCCGCTCGCGTCCCACTGGTAAACCACGTAGTCGGACACTTTCAGGTCGCCCTTCTTGTCCCAGGCTTTCTCGCCCATGACGGTTTTCACCGGGTTGGCCTTGAGCCACTCGGCGGCTTTTTCGCCACTGTTGGACTTGGCGCCGTTGAAGGCGGCCGCCAGGGTCTGAACCGACGCGTAGGCGTACAGGGTGTAGCCCTCAGGCTCGGTGCCGGCCTTGCGGAACGCATCCACTACCGTCTTGCTGTCTGGCAGCAGGCGTGGGTCCGCGCCGAAGGTCATCAGCACGCCGTCAACGTATTGCGGGCCACCGGCGGTGGTCACCAGTTCGTCAGTGACGATGCCGTCATCAGACATGAACTTGACGTCTTTCAGGCCTTCGGTACGCAGTTGCTTGACCAGCGGGCCGGCTTCCGGGTGCAGGCCGCCGAAGTAGACCACGTCGGCACCGGCTGCACGAATCTTGGTGACCACGGCGCTGAAGTCTTTCTCGCCGCGGGTCAGGCCTTCATACAGCACCGGCTTCACGCCACGTTTTTCCAGTTGAGCCTTGGTCGCATCGGCCAGGCCCTGACCGTAGGTGTCCTTGTCGTGCAGCACGGCGACTTTCTTGCCCTTGAGCACGTCGACGATGTAATCGCCCGCGACGATGCCTTGCTGGTCATCACGCCCGCACATACGGAACATGGCGCTCAGGCCGCGCTCGGTCACCTGCGGGTTGGTGGAACCCGGGGTGATCGCGATAACGCCGGCTTCGTCGTAGATTTCCGAGGCTGGAATGGTGGAAGAGGAGCAGAAGTGCCCGACCACGCCGGCGACTTTCTGGTTGACCAGGTCCTTGGCGACTGTCACTGCCTGCTTCGGTTCGCAGGCGTCATCGCCCTTGACCAGTACGATTTTCTCGCCATTGACGCCGCCCGCCGCATTGACCGCGTCCGCCGCTGCCTGTGCACCCTTCATGTACTGCTCGCCAAATGCCGCGTTGGCGCCAGTCATTGGACCCGCTACACCGATTTTCACATCAGCTTGAGCAAACGCAGAAACACCCAGCGCAGTAGCTACTGCGAGGGCCAGAAAGCCTTTCTTGTAAAACGTCTGGGACATGAGGTGGTGCTCCAAGGTTTTTTTTAGTTGGCACTGCGACTTCACTTCACTGAATGCTCTGAGCAAGCGCCGTGCCATCGGTTTTTTATTCTTCAAAAAGTCGCTGCTTTCTTGTTATTTCGACTGTTTCGTTCCCATTTTCATTGGGCGTGCAACCGTCTAAACCGCGGAAGGTGAAACCTTTTTAAACCTCAGGCGCAACCCGCTTGCGCCATCATTGCAACCGCGACACCAAACGATGTGCAACCAGCCTGTAACAGCTCGCGTCACCGAACTGCACACTGCTGGTGCGGGACTGCTACAACCCGCACCATTACAGGCTAGTCGCTGCATCGAAAAGCGCCGCTTCCGGCAACATATTTCAACACTCAAATGACGATGCGCAGGCACTGGCCCGCGTGATACAGCGAGAACCCGGCCTCGTACAGGCAACTGCGCAGGCCGACACCGGCCAGGGGCTGCATCGGTGCGAAGGGGATCGGCAGGGCTTGAGGATTTCCGTTACACAGATAGTCGGCGAAGGCTTTGCCGACCACGGTGCCGGTGGTCACGCCACGACCGTTGTAACCGGTGACCGCCACCAGTCCGGGTGCCGGCTCGAACAGTCGCATCAAATGATCGGGGGTGAAGGCGATGCGCCCGGTCCAGGTGCATTCCCATTCCACCGGTTTCAGGTTGGGGAAGTAATGCTGCTGCACCCGGTCGGCCCAGGCCTTGAGGAACCACGTCGGTTTCTGATTGCCGTTGCCCAGACTGCCGAGCAACAGGCGGCCGTCCTTGTCGCGGCGAATGCTGCTCAGCACCTGCCGCGTGTCCCACGAACCCTGCCCGCCGGGGAGGATGTCATGGGCGGCGTCTTCGGTCAGCGGCACCGACGCGACCTGATAGTAGTAACCGGGGAAGAAGTTGCGCTTGAGTTCGGTCCAGTCGCCTTCGGTGTAGGCGTTGGAGGCGATCACCACTTGCTCGGCGAGCACCGAACCGTGCTCGGTCTGCACTGACCATTGCTGGTCCACGCGCTCGAGACGGCTAACGGGCGAGTGATCGAACATCTGCCCGCCCAAGCGCTTCACCGCATTAGCCAGTCCAGTGACATAGGCCATCGGATTGAGCGTACCGGCGCGGCGATCGAGCAGTGCGGCGGCGATCTTCTGCGTGCCGGTGGCTTGTTCGCAGGCTTTACCGGTGAGCAGTTCGACCGGCGCACCCCGGCGCTTCCATTGTTGCTCGCGACTGCGCAGATCCGCCTCGCCCTTGGCGTTGTGCGCCATGTGCAGGGTGCCTTCGCGGCGCAACTGGCAATCGATGTTGTATTTATCCACAAGGCTGAACACCAGCGCCGGCGCCGCCCCGAGCATGCGGTTGAGCTGACTGCCGACCGCCTCGCCGAATCCGGCCTCGATCTCGTCCGGCGGGATCCACATGCCGGCGTTGACCAGCCCGACGTTGCGTCCGGAGCCGCCATGCCCGGCACGATGCGCTTCGAGCACGCAGACGCTTTTGCCTTTTTCCAACAGATGCAGCGCCGCCGACAACCCGGTAAACCCGGCGCCGATCACGCAGACATCGACTTTGACCTCGCCCCGCAGCGCGGTGTTATCCGGGCGTTGCGGCGTGAGTTTTTCCCACAGACATTCTTCGCGTAACGGCATTGCCAGACTCCAACAGAAACCTAACAAACACTGCATACCCTGTGGGAGCGAGCCCAGTGGTGAGGGGATTTATCCCCGACGGGCTGCGTAGCGGCCCCAAAACCTGCAATCGCGCACTGCCAGACAAAACCGCATACAACTGTTTTGCGGCTGCTTCGCAGCCGGTCGGGGATAAATCCCCTCGCCACAAAAGCTCTCCTACAGGAGATATCCACCTGTCAGTCGAAGGTGATGCCCTGCGCCAGCGGCAACTCCAGCGAGTAGTTCACGGTATTGGTCTGACGGCGCATGTACGCGCGCCAGGCGTCGGAGCCGGACTCACGACCGCCGCCGGTCTCCTTCTCGCCACCAAACGCGCCACCGATTTCCGCGCCGCTCGGGCCGATGTTGACGTTGGCGATGCCGCAGTCGCTGCCAACCGCCGACATGAACTGCTCGGCCTCGCGCACATCAGTGGTGAAGATGCACGACGACAGACCTTGCGGCACCGCGTTGTTCAGGCGCAGCGCTTCCTGGAAGTCGCTGTAGCCCACCACGTAGAGAATCGGGGCGAAGGTTTCGCTGCAGACCACATCACTCTGCTCCGGCATTTCGACGATGGCCGGCGACACGTAGTAGGCATTCGGGAATTGATCTTCCAGTTGGCGCTTGCCGCCAAACACCCGACCGCCCTCGCTCAGCGCCTGCTCCAGCGCGTCCTGCATGTTTTCGAAGCTGTGCTTGTCGATCAGCGGACCGACCAGATTGCCTTCCAGCGGATGGCCGATGCGCACTTTCGAATAGGCGGCTTTGAGGCGGGTGACGATTTCTTCCTTCACCGACTCATGAGCAATCAGTCGACGCAGGGTGGTGCAACGCTGCCCGGCAGTACCGACCGCACTGAACAGAATGGCGCGTACGGCCATGTCCAGATCGGCGCTCGGGCCGAGGATCATCGCGTTGTTGCCGCCCAGCTCCAGAATACTGCGGGCGAAACGTGCGGCGACTTTCGGCGCCACTTCGCGGCCCATGCGGGTGCTGCCGGTGGCGCTGATCAGCGCCACACGCGGGTCATCCACCAGCGCTTCGCCAGCGTCACGGCCACCGATGATCACCTGGCACAGGTGCGCCGGCGCATCGCTGAAATTCTTCACCACACGATCGAACAGCGCCTGACAGGCCAGTGCGGTCAGCGGGGTTTTCTCCGACGGTTTCCACACCACCGGGTTGCCGCAGACCAACGCCAGCGTGGTGTTCCACGCCCACACTGCGACCGGGAAGTTGAACGCGCTGATCACGCCGACCACGCCCAGCGGATGCCAGGTTTCACGCATGTGGTGGCCCGGGCGCTCGGAGGCGATGGTCAAACCGTACAACTGACGCGACAGGCCGACGGCGAAGTCGCAGATGTCGATCATTTCCTGCACTTCACCGAGACCTTCCTGAGTGATCTTGCCCGCTTCCCACGACACCAGCTCGCCGAGGTCAGCCTTGTATTCGCGCAGCACTTCACCGAACTGACGCACCAGCTCGCCGCGACGCGGGGCCGGCACCTTGCGCCACTGCTCGAACGCATGATCTGCGCGACTGATGTGCTGCTCGACTTCGGCCGGGCCTTCCCAGTTCACGGCGGCGATGCGGCTGCCGTCGATGGGCGAATGCACCGGCACTTTGCCGTTCTGGTACAGGGCCGGGTTCACACCAAGACGATCAAGCAATGCGGCTACCATGGGTCACTCCTCAAGCGAAAAACTGAATGTGTGCGGCCGAACGTTCACGACCGGGCAGGCCTTTAGTTGTAGCTTCCCGAAGGCAAGGCAACAAACGACCTTTACGCGAGATATCATTCCGTTTATTCATGCTGCGCATAGAAAGACAAGAAAAAGGGATCACCCATGCTGAACAAACGCCACTTGCCGTCGATCACTGCGCTGCAGTGCTTCGAAGCCGTGACCCGGCACCTGAGCTTCACCCGGGCCGCCGAAGAACTGAACCTGACCCAGAGCGCGGTCAGCAAACAGGTCGCGCAGCTTGAGGAACTGTTGCAGCACTTGTTGTTTCGCCGGGTGCGTCGGCGTTTGCAGATGACCCCGGCCGGGGATTTGTACCTGGTGGAAGTCCGAAAAATCCTCACGCAGGTGGAAATGTCCACGCATTACCTGCGTTCCTACGGCGGCGAGACCGAAGTCCTGCGCGTCTCCACGCCCTCGACCTTCGGCGCGCGCTGGCTGGTTCCGCGCCTGAAGGGTTGGCGCCTTCGCCATCCGTCGATCCATCTCGACTTGTGCAACGAGCAGGAAGCCGATGACCTGCTGCAGGGGCGCAGCGATCTGGCGTTCTATTTCGGCCAAGGCTCACGTCCCGGCACCGAATGCCTGAAGCTGTTCGGCGAAGAACTGGTGCCGGTCTGCGCGCCGGGCAGCCTGCCGGATCAGCCGTTCACCGACCCGACGCAACTGACCGATCTGGTGCTGCTGCAAAATGCCTCGCGCCCGCAGGCATGGCACGACTGGTTCGACAGTCAGGGCTATCACACCGAGCACAGCTACCACGGGCCACGTTTCGAAACCTTTTATATGTGCATCCGCGCCGCCCAGGTCGGCTGCGGCGTGGCGCTGCTGCCACGGTTTCTGGTGGAAGAGGAATTGGCCGACGGCAAACTGGTCATTCCCTGGCAGCATGCAATGCCCAGTTCCGACGCCTATTTCCTGGCCTACCCGGAGCATGCGGCGGAAGTGCCGAAAGTGCGGGATTTTGTGAAGTGGATGCTGGAGCAGATCGATAGCCCGGATGCGTAACCGAGGCACGTTTGCTATCTCTGTGGCGAGGGAGCTTGCTCCCGCTCGGCGGCGCAGCCGTCGTAAGGCGACAGACGCGTTGTAACTGACATTATCGGGGATATCGACATCGGGGCGGCTTCGCCACCCAGCGGGAGCAAGCTCCCTCGCCACAGTTGCCTTCATTCAGCGCAAAAATTGCTGGCAATCCCCACCATTGATATGCGCCACTAGCGTCATTGATTGATCCCGCGCAACCGCGCGGTGCACCTGGAGACCCCGTTTATGAGCGAGAGTGTGTTTGCCGATCGCATCGTGCAGAACCTGCTCGACACCGACTTCTACAAACTGACGATGATGCAGGCGGTGCTGCACAACTACCCCAACGTCGAAGTCGAATGGGAGTTCCGTTGCCGTAACAGCGAGGATTTGCGGCCGTATCTGGCCGAGATTCGCTACCAGATCGAGCGCCTGGCCGAGCTGAGCCTGAGTGCCGACCAGTTGAGTTTTCTCGAGCGCATCACCTTCCTCAAGCCGGATTTCCTACGCTTTCTCGGCCTGTTCCGCTTCAATTTGCGTTACTTGCACACTGGCATCGAGAACGGCGAACTGTTCATCCGTCTGCGCGGCCCGTGGCTGCATGTGATTCTCTACGAGGTGCCGCTGCTGGCGATCGTCAGCGAAGTGCGCAACCGCTATCGCTACCGGGAAATCGAGCTGGTGCAGGCGCGGGAACAGCTGTATCGCAAGTTCGACTGGCTCAGCGCCAACGCTTCGGCCGACGAACTGGCGCAGTTGCAGGTCGCCGATTTCGGCACCCGCCGGCGCTTTTCGTATCGCGTGCAGGAAGAAGTGGTCAACGTGCTCAAGCACGATTTCCCCGGGCGCTTCGTCGGCACCAGCAACGTGCACCTGTCCCGGGAGCTGGACATGAAACCGCTGGGCACCATGGCCCATGAATGGATCATGGCCCACCAGCAACTCGGCCCACGGCTGATCGACAGCCAGATCGCCGCCCTCGACTGCTGGGTGCGCGAGTACCGTGGTCTGCTCGGGATCGCTCTCACCGACTGCATCACCACCGACGCCTTCCTCGGCGATTTCGATCTGTTTTTCGCCAAGCTCTTCGATGGCCTGCGCCACGATTCCGGGGATCCGGTGCAGTGGGGCGAAAAATGCATCGCCCACTACCACAAGCTTGGCATCGACCCGATGAGCAAGACCCTGGTGTTCTCCGACAGCCTGACCCTGCCCAAGTCGCTGGAGATCTTCCGCGCGCTGCACGGACGAATCAACGTCAGCTTTGGCATCGGTACCAACCTGACCTGTGACATTCCGGGTGTCGAACCGATGAGCATCGTGCTTAAAATGACCGCCTGCAACGGCCAGCCGGTGGCGAAGATCTCCGACGAGCCCGGCAAGACCCACTGCAAAGACCCGAATTTCGTCGCCTATTTGCGACATGTGTTCCAGGTTCCTGCCGATTCCAGTCTATCTAGCAAGGAGTGAATTCATGCAAGCCGTACAGCGTGAGATTGCTGAACAGCTCAAGGTACAACCGCCATTCGCCGGGCATCAGGCCCTCGAAGCGGAAGTCGCCCGGCGCATCACCTTTATCCAGGATTGCCTGGTCAATTCCGGCCTCAAGACCCTGGTGCTGGGCATCAGCGGCGGTGTCGACTCGCTGACCGCCGGCCTGCTGGCCCAGCGCGCCATGCGTGAACTGCGCGAGCGCACCGGCGACAGCAGCTACAAGTTCATCGCCGTGCGCCTGCCGTACGAAACCCAGTTCGATGAACACGACGCCCAGGCTTCGGTGGATTTCATCGCCCCGGACGAACGCCACACCGTGAACATCGGCCCGGCGGTCAAATCGCTGGCCAGTGAAGTGGCGGCATTCGAAGGCAAACATGCGGTGTCGGTGGATTTCGTGCTCGGCAACACCAAGGCGCGGATGCGCATGGTCGCCCAGTACACCATCGCCGGCGCGGCGCACGGTCTGGTGATCGGCACCGACCACGCGGCGGAAGCGGTGATGGGCTTCTTCACCAAGTTCGGTGACGGCGCCTGCGACCTGGCCCCGCTCAGCGGTCTGGTGAAAAACCAGGTCCGGGCGATCGCCCGCAGCTTCGGCGCACCGGAATCGCTGGTGGAAAAAGTGCCAACCGCGGATCTGGAAGACCTGTCGCCGGGCAAACCGGACGAAGCCTCCCATGGCGTCACCTACGCCGAGATCGACGCCTTCCTGCACGGCGAGCCGGTGCGTCAGGAAGCGTTCGACATCATCGTCAATACGTACAACAAGACTCATCACAAGCGTGTGATGCCGTTTGCCCCGTAAGTTGAAAGCCCCTGTAGGAGCTGTCGAGTGAAACGAGGCTGCGATCTTTTGATCTTCAAAAACAACATCAAAAGATCGTCCGATCGCGGCCCGAGCCTGCGGCAGCTCCTACAGAAACGAAAAAAGCGTCCCGAGGGACGCTTTTTTTATGCCTGCAGCCATTACTTCACAGCAATGGTGCCTTTCATCATCGAGATGTGGCCCGGGAACGAGCAGAAGAAGCCGTAATCGGTACCTGCGGCCAACTTCGATACGTCGATGGTCAGCGTGTCTTTTTCGCCAGCGCCGATGATCTTGGTGTGAGCGATAACGCGCTCGTCGCCGTCTTTCAAGTAGTTCTTGTCGATGCCCGCGGCCAGGCCGTCGGTGGCGATCGCCTGCATGTCAGCGGTTTTGCTGATCACCAGGTTATGGCCCATGACGTTCTTCGGCAGGTTGCCGGAGTGAGTCAGTTCGACGGTGAAGGTCTTGCAGCTCTTGTCGATTTCGATGGCTTTGGTGTTGAAGGACATCTGATCGGTGGAATCTACGGTGGTTTTGCACTCGGCAGCCATCAATTGGCTGCTGGCCAGCGCCAGCAGGGATACCGCACAACTTTGGAAAACATGGTGAATCTCCAAGGCAGGGTTAACAAAAACACTAATGGTGGAAAGACTGCCTGAAATCTTCGCAAGTTCCTATGACTTGAGTCAAAAATTGTATACAACTTTCAGGCTATGGCACTCATCGAAACAATCTACCGGCCAGATTCCCTGGCCGGGCCTATGATCGGCGCATCTACTGAACGGAGTGCGTGTCATGTTCTTTAACGGTCTGTTGTGCAGTTTGCTCGCCGCCTACGCCTATGGCGCCAGCGGTACCTTTGAATCGCCAGAACGCGAAGCTTAGCCCTTGGATCGAGGCGTGCCAGCCATTACCCTGTGACGGATTGACCCAGGAGGAAGGCATGTCTCTCACATCCGTTTGTGTATTTTGCGGTGCCAACGCCGGCACTGACCCGGCTTACACCGAAGCCGCCCAAGCCCTTGGCCGGGCACTCGCCGAGCGCCAGCTGACGCTGGTTTACGGCGGTGGTGCCGTGGGCCTGATGGGCCTGGTGGCGGACGCCGCACTGGCCGCTGGCGGCGAAGTGATCGGAATCATTCCGCAGAGCCTGATGGATAAGGAAATCGGCCACAAAAGCCTGACTCGCCTCGAAGTGGTGGACGGCATGCACGCGCGCAAGGCGCGCATGGCCGAACTGAGCGATGCGTTCATCGCGTTGCCCGGCGGCCTCGGCACCCTGGAAGAGCTGTTCGAAGTCTGGACCTGGGGCCAACTCGGCTACCACGGCAAACCGCTGGGGCTGCTTGAGGTGAACGGTTTTTACAGCAAACTCACTGCATTTCTCGACCATATCGTCGGCGAGGGCTTCGTTCGCGCGCCACACCGTGACATGCTGCAAGTGAGCGAATCGCCACAAATCCTGCTCGACGCCCTGGACCAGTGGCAGCCGACCGTCACGCCCAAGTGGGTCGACCAAAAACCTGGCTAACCGCCGGACACCGATACAGGGCAGAATACGCGCCGCTCAACCTCACCTTCGACCCCAGAGGATCGCCCATGGCCAAACCCAATTACTCCTTCGCCAAACGTCAACGAGACCTGGAAAAGGAAAAGAAGAAAGAGGAAAAGCTTCAGCGCAAGAAACAGCAGGCTGAAGAAGCGGCACTGAACCCAGACGGGGAAGTGGCGACTGACGACGATGTTGATGTTGATGCACCGAAAGACCAGGCGCCTGACGCCTGAGCTGATTGCTGATTCGCTCCCTGCGGGAGCGATCTGTGGTGAGGGAGCTTGCTCCCGCTGGGTTGCGCAGCGACCTCAAATTGTTTTGCGACTGCTTCGCAGTCGAGCGGGAGCAAGCTCCCTCGCCACATTGGCTCCCGCCAGTGAAATTTCCTTATTCCAATGGCATCACCGTGACCCGCACTTCCGGATCATGCGAACCGCCCCCCAGAATCACCCCGCGCAACGGCGACACATCGGAAAAATCCCGGCCCCACGCCAGGGTGATGTGCTCCAGCGCCGGCTGCACATTGTTGGTCGGATCGAAATCCACCCAGCCCAGCACCGGACAAAACACTGACACCCAGGCATGCGACGCATCGGCGCCGATCAGGCGTGGCTGCCCCGGTGGCGGCTGGGTCAGCAGATAGCCACTGATGTAGCGCGCCGCCAGCCCCCGTGAACGCACGCAAGCGAGCATCAAATGCGCGAAGTCCTGACACACGCCGCGCCGGCGCTCCAGCACCTCGACCAGCGGCGTCGCCACCTGCGTCGCCTCGGCATCGAAGGTAAACTCGCTGAAAATCTTCTGCATCAAGGCCTGCACACCGAGCAGCAACGGGCGGCCCGGCGGAAAACAGCTCTCGGAAAACTCGACGAAGCTGCGTTTCAGATGCACGTAGGGTGACTGAAAGCGATAGCGACAAGCCTCCAGCGTCTCGGCGGACAACGGCTGGCTGCTGTAGGTCAGCGCATTGCGCGTCTGCTCCCACGCTGGGGACAGACTGAAATCCGCCAGTGGCCGCGCCAGCACCTCGACCGTGAGCTTGGCGTTGACCTGCAATTCATCATGCGGGCGCTCGAAGGCCAGACGAGTCAGCGGATTGCCGAACACATCCAGCTCATCCCGCCGCGTCGTCGGCTGCGGGCTGATCAGCAATTGCTGCTCGGTGCAGCGCTGCCATGTGCATTCACGCGGCCACAGGTGCGCCAACTGCTGTGCCAGCGACACCGGGCTGTCGTAGTGGTAACAGGTGTCGTGAAAGATCTGGTAATGCGAGCTCATCAGACGGACACCGTGCGCTGGCTGACATCATCGACATGGGCAAAGTGGCGCAGCGCCAGACGATCCGAGACCTGCCCGCTGGCCTCGGCAATCTCTTGCAGCAGATCCGCCAGACCATCGAGCGCAGCACGCACGCTGTTCTCCCCGAACAGCGGGTTCTCCAGACAGCCCAGATCAAACCGCGCCAGACGCTCGACCAGTTGCGGCAACCCGGCCTCGCGAGGCACGCCGAAATCATCATTCAATCGCTTGAGCGTGCGGGTCACCAGTTTCAACTGAAACAGCACCGCATGCGGGTTCTGCTCGTCCAGCAGCAACAGGTCGAGCACCGGAATCAACTGCGCCACCGCCAGATACCGCGAACGGTAGGTGATGCTGCTGTTGCCCAGTTCCAGCAGCCATTCCAGCCCGGCCTGATCGAACGCCCCGGCGCCGCGCAGAAACGCCGCCAGACTGCTGCTGAGAAACTGCAACCGTTCGATGCGCCGGCCGATCATCAGGAAGCGCCAGCCTTCATCGCGCGTCATGTCGTCGAGCGCGAATCCCGAGAGCGCCGCCAGCGACATCACCAGCCGGTTGAGGAAGTCCAGCAACTCGCCGAAGTCCGGCTCTTCGGTGTCCAGTTCCAGCGCCTCGCGCTGCAACTCGACCAACGCCTGCCAGTTCTCCCGCGAAAGCTTGCCGCGCACCTGCGAGGCCGCCCACTGCAAGCGCTGCAGGTTGGAGCGCAGGCTGAACGACCAGTCCTCGCCGAGCAGGGCCGCCAGCAGCCGCTCCGGCAGCTCACCCTCCTCCGGCAGCAACATCAGGCGCTCGCCCAGCTCCACGGCCGCCTGCAAGGCTTGCGGATCATCGCCATCGACATACCGCGCGAGCATGATCCGCAGCAGTCGCGCACTGTCGTCACAACGCTCGCAGTAACGACCGAACCAGAACAGGTTTTCCACTACCCGCGAGGGCAGATAAGGATCGCGGCGCACCAGATCGTGTACGCCGACGTTGCGCTGGGTTTTCCATTGTTCGCCACTCGGCGCACGCTCGCCCAGCACCCAGGTGTCCTTGCTCGCGCCACCGCGCTGCATCGACACCACTTCGGCATCGGCCTCGGCGGCGACCCGGGTCAGCCCACCGGGCAATACGCGATAGCCGTCACCACTGGCCACCGCGTACACGCGCATGCCGATCGCTCGCGGTTGCAGTTGGCCGTCTTCGGCCTGCCAGATCGGCGCCTGGGACAGCTGCGCCAACTCTTGCGCGACATACGCGTATGGCCGCGCCTGCATGCGCTCGGCGAGTGCCTGGCGCTGTTGTTCACTCAGATCGCGGCCGAATACCGGGGCGAAGCTTTGCGAGGGGAATGCCGGTTTGATCAGCAGCTCGGGAAGCTTTTCCAACGCCTGCGCCAGCACCGGCGCCTCGCCGCACCACCAGGTGGCGATGGACGGCAGCAGCAGTTCTTCGCCGAACAGGTACTGATTGATCTTCGGCAAAAATCCGAGCAACCCCGGCGACTCCAGCACGCCGCTGCCCAAGGCGTTGGCCACCAGCACCCGGCCCTGACGCACCGCTTCCAGCAGGCCAGGCACACCAAGTGCCGAATCGGTGCGCAGCTCCAGCGGATCGCAGAAGTCATCGTCGAGCCGGCGCATGATTGCGTGCACCCGGCGCAGACCACTGAGGGTTTTCAGGTACACCGTGGCATCGCGCACGGTGAGGTCGCCGCCCTCCACCAGCGGATAACCGAGCTGGCGTGCCAGGTAAAGGTGTTCGAAATAGCTTTCGTTGAAGCGCCCGGGCGTCAGCAGCACCACCAGCGGCGCATCGTCGGCACACGGTGCCTGACGCGCGAGGGTTTCCTGCAGGGTGCGGAAGAATCCAGCCAGATGCTGCACTTTCAGATCGCGGTACAACTCGGGAAAGGCGCGCGACACAATGGTGCGATTTTCCAGCGCATAACCCGCCCCCGACGGCGCCTGAGTACGATCCGCCGTGACCCACCAGCGCCCGTCCGGCGTGCGCGCCAGATCCACGGCGTACAGATGCAGAAAGGCATCTTCCGGTGGCGCGATGCCCTGACAGGGCCAGAGAAAATTGTTGTGGCCGAACACCAGCTCCGCCGGTAACAACCCTTCGCTGATCAGCCGCTGCGGGCCATACAGATCGGCCAGTACCGCATTGAGCAGGCGTGCTCGCTGGGCAATCCCCGCTGACAGGTGCTGCCACTCATCAGCAGCGATCACGTGCGGCAGCAGATCCAGCTCCCACGGGCGGTCAGCGCCCTTGGGATCGGCATAGACGTTGTAGGTCACGCCGTTTTCCTGAATCTGCCGGGCCAGCAACGCCTGCCGCTGCACCAGTTGCGCCGGGGTGCTGCGCTGCAATTGATCGAACAGCCGCCGCCAGTGCGGGCGCACTTCCCCGCTGTCATTCAGCAGTTCGTGATAAGTGCCCGCGGTCAGCGGGTAGCGGTCTAGCAGGTCAGGCATGGAAAGCTCGGCAGACAGCAGGGAACGGTCAGACTAACGCAGGCACATGACGTGCGGATATACGAAAAATCCGCATGTCGTGCAGGACTTAGAAACGTCGTAAATCGAGCGTCATCGGCAACTCGTCGGAGATTGTGAGGTTCGGTATCGGAAGTTTCCCCGGCGTGTGTCCGATGCGGAAAAATCGTGCCATGCGCCGGCTCTCAGCTTCGTTGGCATTGACCGGTAACGTCTCGTAATTGCGCCCGCCCGGGTGCGCCACGTGGTACTGGCAACCGCCCAGCGAACGCTGCATCCAGGTGTCGAGCAGGTCGAACACCAGCGGCGCATGCACCGGGATGGTCGGTTGCAGGCAGTTGGCCGGTTGCCAGGCCCTAAAGCGCACGCCAGCGACGAACTCACCGATGCGCCCGGTCGGTTGCAGCGGCAGCGGAATGCCGTTGCAGGTCAGCAGATAGCGCTGCGGCGGCAGGCCGCTGAGCTTGATCTGCAAACGCTCCAGCGACGAATCGACATAACGCACCGTGCCGCCCGCCGTACCCTCCTCGCCCAGTACATGCCAAGGTTCCAGCGCCTGGCGCAGCTCCATCTCGATGCCGCTGACCGCGTAATCGCCGACCTTGGGAAAACGGAACTGCAGATGCGCAGCGAACCATTCGGCGCGCAATGGATAACCGGCGTTGTTCAGTTCGACGATGACGTCGGCGAAATCCTGCTCGATAAAGTGCGGCAGCATGAAGCGGTCGTGCAGCTCGGTGCCCCAGCGCGCCAGTTTCGGCGGCGCATATGGCTCGCGCCAGAATCGCGCAACCAGCGCGCGCAGCAGCAACTGCTGAGCCAGGCTCATCCGCGCATGCGGCGGCATTTCGAAGGCGCGCAGCTCCAGCAGGCCCAGACGCCCGGTAGCGCCATCCGGCGAATACAGTTTGTCGATGCAAAACTCGGCGCGGTGAGTGTTGCCGGTGACGTCGATCAGCAGATTGCGCAGCAGTCGATCCACCAGCCACGGCGCACACGCTTCGCCCGGTTCAGGCATCTGCGCGAAGGCGATTTCCAGTTCGTACAGGGCGTCGTTGCGCGCTTCATCGACCCGCGGCGCCTGCGAGGTCGGGCCGATGAACAAGCCGGAAAACAGGTAGGACAGCGACGGATGGTTGTGCCAGTAGCTGATCAGACTGCGCAGCAGGTCCGGACGGCGCAGAAACGGTGAGTCCGCCGGGGTCGCGCCACCGAGGACGAAATGGTTGCCGCCGCCGGTGCCGGTGTGGCGCCCGTCGATCATGAATTTTTCGGTGGTCAGGCGGGTTTGCCGCGCCTGTTCATAGAGAAACTCGGTGCGTTCGACCAGCTCGTCCCAGGTCGCGGACGGCTGCACGTTGACCTCGATCACGCCCGGATCCGGGGTGATGCGGAAGTTGCTCAGGCGCGGATCACTCGGCGGCTCGTAACCTTCCAGCAGCACCGGGCAATGCAGCTCTTCGGCGGTGGCTTCAATGGCCGCCACCAGCTCCAGATAGTCTTCGACCCGCTCCAGCGGCGGCATGAACAGATACAGACGCCCTTCGCGCGCTTCGGCGCAGAAGGCGGTGCGAGTCAGCCAGTCGGCGGACTCGTCGATTGTCGGCGCACGTTCGGCGGCAGTGGCGGGTTCGGCATGGCTGTTGAGCTGGGTGGTGTCCGGCAGCTCGGGGAAGTCCTGATTCGGATCGTTGGGATGAATAAACGGATACTCGGCGGCCTTCACCCACGGCTGCGAACCGAGCGGCAGGCGATAGCCCAGCGGCGAATCCCCCGGCACCAGCCGGCAATGCTCGTCGCGCAGATACCAGCGCCCGCTCTGCCATTGATCACCCTTGGCGGTGCGCGCCAGCGGCAGCACCTGGCCGATCACTTTATCCAGGCCCTGAGCGAAGACCTTGCGCAGACGCGCACGCTCCAGCGGTTCATCAAGACGCGAGTCTTCGGCGCTGACGTTGCTCGGCAGCGCGCCCTCACGCCAGAGGTAATAGAAATTGTCTTCGTAGGCCGGAAACACGAAGCGTGCCGGCAGTTTCAGGCGTTCAGCGACGCTCGCCAGAAAACGCCCGGCCAGTTCGCCATCGGCGCCGTAGTCCTGCTGCTCATCGGCGATCAGCGCGTTGTTGTGCCAGATCGGCACGCCGTCGCGGCGCCAATAGCAGTTGAGCGACCAGCGCGGCAATGGCTCGCCGGGATACCACTTGCCCTGACCGAAATGCACCAGACCTTTCGGCGCATAGTGCTGGCGCATGCGCTGGAACAGTTCGGCGGACAGTCGGCGCTTGTCCGGCCCCAACGCGGCAGTGTTCCATTCGGCGCCGTCCGGATCGTCAATGGAAACGAAGGTCGGCTCGCCGCCCATGGTCAGGCGCACATCACCTTGCAGCAGGTCGGCATCGATCTGCCGGCCCAGCGCCTGAATCGCCAGCCACTGCTCATCGGTGTAGGGCTTGGTCACCCGTGGCGCTTCCCAGATCCGCTCCACCGACATTTCGTGGCTGAACTGGCATTCGCACGGTTCGACCAGACCACTGATCGGCGCCGCCGAGGACGGATCGGGACTGCAGGCCAGCGGGATATGCCCTTCACCGGCGAACAGCCCGGACGTGGCATCCAGACCGATCCAGCCAGCACCGGGCAAGTACACCTCGCACCAGGCATGCAGGTCGGTGAAATCCACCTCGGTACCGGATGGGCCGTCGAGGCTCTTCACATCAGCGGTCAGTTGAATCAGGTAGCCAGAGACAAACCGCGCGGCCAACCCGAGGTTACGCAGCAGTTGCACCAGCAGCCACGCCGAGTCGCGACAGGAGCCGGACGCATGTTCGAGGGTATGTTCCGGAGTCTGCACGCCCGGTTCCATGCGAATCAGGTAACGGATGTCTTCGCTGAGGCGCTGGTTGAGCATCACCAGGAAATCCACGGCGGGCAGCGGCGTGCGGTCGATCCCGTCCAGATAGGCTTTGAATGCCGGGGTCAGCGGCAGGGTTTCGAGGTATGGCGCCAGCTCCTTACGCTCATCGGTCGCGTAGGTGAAGGGGATTTTCTCGGCATAGGGTTCGAGGAAAAAGTCGAACGGGTTGAACACCGCCATCTCGGCCAACAGATCGACCTCGATGCGCAACTCATCGGTTTTCTCGGGGAACACCAGACGCGCGAGGTAGTTGCCCTGCGGGTCTTGCTGCCAGTTGATGAAATGCTGCTCGGGCGAGACTTTCAACGCATACGAAAGAATCCGCGTGCGGCTGTGGGCGGCCGGGCGCAGGCGTACGATCTGCGGGCCGAGTTCGACAGCGCGGTCGTAGCGGTAATGCGTGACGTGATGCAATGCGACATGAATCGACACGGCGTGCCTCCTGCGAGCCTAAGCGTATTCGAAAGCGCGCAAGACTTATGCCATGCAGGGGCTTGAGCGCTTTCCCGGAATGCTCAGGGCAGTACAGCACCAAAATCGGGCGATGCGAGGAAATGGTTCGAGGAAGTTGCGCCTAAATGTGGCGGGCAGTGATTGATGAGGTGAATGATCTGGCCCCATCGCTGGCAAGCCAGCTCCCACAAGGTTCCTCGGTGGCCACAGTTTTGTGAGCGACAGATAAACCTGTGGGAGCTGGCTTGCCAGCGATGAGGGCAGTGACTTCAGCAAATTTCCTGACACCTGAAATGCAAAACGCCAACCCGAAGGTTGGCGTCCTGTTGAAACAAAAAGCGGTTTAGCGCGGAACGACTGGCTTGCGCGCCGGTTTCGGCCCCTTGCCCTTGGCTGCTTCCTTGCGTTCCTTGGCCGCCTGCTGGTTGCGGGCGAACGCCGCAGCCTTGGCTTGTTCACGCTTGTCCCAAGGATTGCCACCGTCGCTGGCACGCGGTGGCAGGCCGGTGTGCTGGGTGAGAATCTTGGTGGTCTTCTCTTTCGCGACCTTGTGGCTGCCGGCCGGCGTCGAGTTTTTGCGTCGAGCGCTCTGGTAGCTGTCGGTGGCCGGCTGATGCAGCGGAATCAACTGATCCTTGCCTGGACCGATCAGGTCACCACGACCCATGCGGATCAACGCTTCACGCAGCATCGGCCAGCCTTTCGGATCGTGATAACGCAGGAACGCCTTGTGCAGGCGGCGCTGCTCTTCGCTCTTGACGATGGTCACGCCGTCGCTCTTGTAGGTGACCTTGCGCTGCGGGTTCTTGCCCGAGTGGTACATCGCGGGGGCGGTCGCCTTCGGCGACGGGTAGAAAGCCTGCACCTGGTCGGCACGGAAGCCGTTGCCCTTGAGCCACAGCGCCAGGTTCATCATGTCTTCGTCGGTGGTGCCCGGGTGCGCGGCGATGAAGTACGGGATCAGGTACTGCTCTTTGCCTGCTTCCTTGGTGTACTTCTCGAACATGCGCTTGAACTTGTCATAGCTGCCAATGCCCGGTTTCATCATCTGGTTGAGCGGACCTTCCTCGGTATGTTCCGGGGCGATCTTCAGGTACCCGCCGACGTGGTGGGTCACCAGTTCTTTGACGTACTCCGGCGACTCGACCGCGAGGTCGTAACGCAGGCCGGAGGCGATCAGAATCTTCTTCACACCCGGCAAGGCACGGGCGCTGCGGTACAGCTGAATCAGCGACGAGTGGTCGGTGTTCAGGTTCGGGCAGATGCCGGGGAACACGCAGGACGGCTTGCGGCACGCGGACTCGATTTCCGGGCTCTTGCAGGCGATGCTGTACATTTTCGCGGTCGGGCCGCCGAGGTCGGAGATGACGCCGGTGAAGCCCGGGACCTTGGCGCGGATCTCTTCGATTTCGCGAATGATCGATTCTTCGGAACGGTTCTGGATGATCCGGCCTTCGTGCTCGGTGATCGAGCAGAAGGTGCAGCCGCCG
>Ga0153923_100031_pt1 | contig 86155 bp, 77 predicted proteins | sample TSNJ007MetaG_FD_104682 | JGI IMG/M metagenome (GOLD analysis project Ga0153923, IMG submission 104682) | Attine ant fungus gardens microbial communities from New Jersey, USA - TSNJ007 MetaG | ecosystem: Host-associated > Fungi > Mycelium > Unclassified | place: USA: New Jersey, Brendon T. Byrne...
GAACTGCCAGTTGATGGCGGAGTCGTGGCTAAATAATAAATTTCTAAATAGGCAACACTAAGAAAGCCGTCTCATGCGTAGATTCTATCTACACGTGGGGCGGCTTATTTGCGTTCATTTCTACCGAACATTAGCCTATGCCCCTGCATAACATATAGCACTTGTAAGCAGGAGAAGGGTGTGGTTCAGAGATGGGCATCCAATTAACAGCGCTCCATTATGTATATTTGGCATTCATCGTGTTCATTATGGCACTTCTGATTAAGCGGCGGGATACAACGATGATCTGTATTTCAGGCATCTTTGTATTAGGCTGGCTCGCGACAGAAACGATTAGTGGTTCAGTCACAGGCGTATTCAACTCTTTTGTATATGCAACAAAGGAGTTAATGGGTACGATTATGATTATTTCGATCATTGTAGCCATGAGCAGAGTATTAACACGTACCGGAATAAACGAGACGATGGTTGCCCCACTTACCCGTTTTTTACGTACGCCGTTTATGGCATTTTGGGGCATTGGCTTGATTATGATGGTGACATCATGGTTCTTCTGGCCTTCGCCAGCAGTGGCCCTGATAGGGGTTGTGCTGCTGCCCGTTGCTATTCGCGTAGGATTGCCTGCACTTGGAGCAGCGATTGCGATGAATCTATTCGGTCATGGGATTGCGCTGTCGAGTGATTATATTATTCAAGGTGCACCTAAATTGACGGCAGATGCGGCAGGACTTCCGGTAAGCAGTGTCATGGAAGCGAGTATTCCGCTTGTTATAGTGATGGGTGTAGTCACTACGGTAACAGCCTATTGGATGATGCGACGAGATCAGAAGAACGGTACTTGGCGAGACGGACTTATTTCCGGGAAAAATGCCGCGAATGCGCTAGCTGCAGACAGTGACGCGGTCGAGGGTCAAGCGGTGATTCCTCCCACACTGAAGAAATGGCTGGCGATCGTTATCCCACTCCTGTTTCTAGCTGATGTAGCAGGCATGTTTCTGCTGGATTTACAGGGTGGAGACGCAACGGCCTTAGTTGGCGGGACTGCTGTATTTATCTTGGTTGTAGTAACATTGCTCGCACATCGTAATAAGGGACTGGAGCAAGTCACCTCATATCTAATTGATGGACTTACATTTGGCTTTAAAGTATTCGGTCCAGTGATTCCAATTGCGGCATTCTTCTATCTGGGAGATTCGGCCTTTGCTGAATTGTTTGGCAAAGTCTTACCTGCTGCATCTCAGGGAATTGTTAATGATCTAGGGGTTGCTCTGGCGCATAATGTACCTCTAAATGGTGCTGTAGGTGCTGTGACCGCTACCATAACAGGGGCCATTACGGGCCTTGATGGTTCAGGGTTCTCGGGAATCTCACTTGCGGGGTCCATCGGAAAATTGTTCGCTGTTGCCACACATTCCGACGCAGCTACTTTAACTGCACTCGGTCAGGTATCTGCAATTTGGGTTGGTGGGGGAACGCTAATCCCATGGGCATTGATTCCAGCTGCCGCCATCTGCGGCGTAAGTCCATTTGAGCTCGCTAGACGCAATGTCAAACCGGTGCTGATTGGGCTGATAGTTACAACGATTGTTGCTATGTTTCTGGTGTAGACCTGGCATAGAATATTGATTCAAAAAAAGGCTGCCGGGAATATCCCGACAGCCTTATATATTTATCGTATACCCTTCATGAAATTTTGAATCTTAGAAGAGAACAGGAAGAGAATTAACGCGAGCACAATGGCGACTCCGCCTATGACTCCGAAGTACAGCATTTCGGTATCCGGGGTATAGAACTTCACAATTTGAGCATTAATAGCTTGTGCAGCAGCATTGGACAAGAACCACATGCTCATCATCTGAGCGGTAAAAGCAGCTGGCGCCAGTTTGGTTGTTGCTGATAAGCCAACAGGCGACAAGCATAGTTCCCCAATGACGACGATAAAGTAGCTGAGAACCAGCCATAATGGATTCACCAGTGAATTGGCTCCACCGAAGTAAGCCGGTACCAGAATCACTAGGAAGGACAGACCGGCAAACAATAAACCAAGCGAGAACTTTTGTGGAATCGTTGGTTGGCGGTTACCGAGCTTTAACCAAAGCCATGCAAATGCAGGTGCAAGGGCGATAATAAATAGCGGGTTAAGCGATTGGAACCAAGCTGGAGAAATGTGTATGCCTGCAAAGTCCAACTGGGTACGCTTATCAGCAAAGCTTGCTAGAACTGTTGATGTTTGTTCCTGAATCGCCCAGAACATAATCGAAGCAATAAATAAAGGGATGTACGCAAGAATCCGTGATCGCTCTACAGCTGTTGTTTTGGGACTACGGTACATCACAATGAAGTACATTGTAGGAATAAGTAGCCCTAACACCCCTACGATTTTAATGAATGTCTCAAAGGTGAGTACTCCAGTAAGAATGCCGATCGTAACTAATACAGCAAGCACAACTAGTCCAATGCCAATCCAAGTAAATAATTTTTTCTTTTGTTCGGCTGGAATCGGGTTGCGTACAATCGTACCTGCCAGACCTAGATTTTTGGTGCGAGTCACTAAGTAAACAACTAATCCAATAAACATGCCCACCGCGGCGATCGAGAAACCGAGATGGAAATTATTCATACCTACAGCGCCTACAATCAGTGGAGAGATGAATCCGCCGAGATTAATACCCATATAAAAAATGCTGAAAGCAGCGTCGCGGCGGTTATCTTGTTCGCTGTAGATTTCGCCTACAATACTTGATACATTGGGCTTAAGAAGTCCGGTTCCAAGCACGATCATAATCATCGAAGCAAAGAATAGTGTGGCATTCCCCGGTATGGCCAATAAAATATGTCCAAACATAATTAAAACGCCGCCGTAAAAGACTGCCTTCGAAGTCCCAAAAATTCGATCCGCAAGCCATCCACCTATAATTCCAGACATATATACGAGTGATCCATAGATAGACATAATCGAAAGGGCCATATCCTCTGGAAATCCGAGCCCGCCTTTGCTTACTTCATAATACATGTAGTAAACAAGGATCGCTCTCATGCCATAATAGGAAAAACGTTCCCAAAATTCAGTAAAGAAGAGTGTGAATAGTCCCTTAGGATGTCCGAAAAATCCGGTTTGCGGGACACTATCTACAATTTTTTGCCTGTCTGTTGCTGACATGAATCAAATCCTCCTAGATGCTAATTGCTCTTTTCATGAAGTTAACACAACTCTACACTACCTTAATATTTATAATACCCTCATGAGGAAAATCACAACCCTTTGGCGAGAAGGTTCTGAATAACGTCATATTTTTTAGTAATATTTCCAGTGGAAATAGGGAAATAACTTTTACTGTATTTTCTGTACGGATGAAAGTTGTAAAAATTATAGTTGATTTTAAGTTGCATTATTTAGGAGATGAGCATATACTCTAATCAAGAAAGTGATTGATCAATAACCTAATGGATTAGGTTGCGTAAGGAGATTATGATGACAACAGAATCTAGTTCCGGTCGCAAGAAAGCGGATGAATCGGTTTCCGTAAACCGCCGAGAACAAATCTTGGAGGCAGCGGTTGTTGTATTCGCCGAGAATGGCTACTACCGAGCTACGACAGCACAGGTTGCGGAAAAGGTAGGTATTTCTCAGCCCTATGTGTTTAAGGTGTTCAAGAATAAAGAAGAATTGTTTGTTGCTTCCTTAGAGCGGGCTTTTGAATGGATTATTCGTTCGTTTCAAGGAGTAGAGGGCACAGCAGATCAAGTGTTAAAGGAAAGCATTAAAGTATACGAGTTGTTGATGGAGACACATCCGAATGAGATTATTTTGCAAGTTCAGGGGTTAGGGATTCGCGATGAAGTCATCCGTGAAACGATGCAAAAAGGAATGCTTGAGATCACCAACCTTGTGCACGAGAAGTTTGTCGCCGCTGGGATCGAGCAGCCTGAAGTAGAGGTAAGTACCTTTATGGCCAATGGTATGCTCTGTAATATTTCTATGGCTCTTGGAATGCCAGCGTTGAAGCCGAAACACCGGAAAGAGTAGTAGAGATGAAATTCATTCTAACATCTAAGAGCTCAGGCTCTTAGATTTATGATCGTTAGTTAGTGATTAATCAATAACAATAATAGGAGGGATCATTTATGTTAACAAAAGCGCTTGTGCTTGGTGCAACCGGGGGAACAGGGACGGTAATTATCGCTGAATTATTAAAGAGAGGGATAGAAACGGTGGCCTTTGGGCGATCGATTCCAAAGTTGGAGAAGCTTGCAACGAAGCTGGGTAATCCCGCCGCTCTTAAGCTAATAGCAGGGGACGTATTTAATGCGAAGGACGTATTATCAGCTGCACAGGATGTGGATGTTATTTTTCATAGTGCATCTGTTCCGTATAATGAAATGAGCACACGACTGTTACCTATGGGAGAGGCGGTCATGGAGGCGGCTAATAAGCTGGGGATAAAGGTTGTCGCAGTGGATGGCATTTATCCTTATGGAAGAAGACAGAATGACAAGCCGATCAACGAGGAATATCCGAAGAATCCGCATACAAAAAAAGGTAAAGTGAAACTTGAGTTTGAACAAATGTTTTTTAGCCAGCGTTGGAGTAAAGCACAGCGGCTCATTGTCCGTTTACCGGATTATTATGGACCTACTGCCAATGAGGCTTCCTATTTAGGATCGACTCTGGAGTCCATCGCTGCAGGTAAACCTGCAGTGTTCATCGGAAATATGACCGTTGCCCGTGAGTATGTGTATTTGCCGGATGCCGCTATCATGATTATTGAGCTCGCTAGTAGAGATGAAGCTTATGGTCAGAATTGGAACATTCCCGGGGCAGGCACAATCTCAGGACGAGATATCGTTAGAATAGCGCAAGCAGCAAGCGGCTCCAAGAAGCCTGTTATCTCATTAGGAAAGACTGGACTATCGCTGCTCGGTATATTCGTTCCAGTCATGAAAGAGATTGTTGAGATGCTGTATTTAACCAAAGAGCCTGTGGTCCTAAGCGGTGGTAAATACGAGCGTGTTGTGGGTCCAATTCCCGCTACTCCTTTTGAGCAAGGGATAACAGAGACTGTTCAAGTTCTAATGAGTCGTCAGTCCAAGGCAGAATAAAGAGCCAGGCTCATTGTGAAAGATAGAATAAAAGGCTAACTTATGATACTATTTACTCCTATATAGAAAGAGGACGTGAGCTAAATGATCAACATAACTATGCCCAATGTGGATGTTAGTATTACTAAACAAATCAACCCGCAGTTAAGCAATATCTACGGATTCACTGATTTCCATCTGATTCCTAGAGATTACGGCGGTATCTTTATGTTCTACAATGACCAAGATGAGTTGTTGTTTGTAGGTAAAGCGAGAAAGCTAAGACCCAGAATCAAAAAACATTTTGAAGATACCGTATCTGATATTAAGCTGCATCGGGACGAGGTCACCAGAATTGATGTAAGTTTAATCGAGAGCCCCGTTCATAGAGAGATCTACGAAACGTATATCATTAATGAATTTAAGTCTAAATACAATGTAGATAAAGTGATGTTCAGATAAGTTTAAGGAAGAGGCGCCGTCTAATGACGGTGCTTTTTTTTATGTAAAAGAAGATAGGAATGAAATAAGAGCATCGGTACACACTATACAAGATTGTTAATAGATGCTTAAAAGGAGATAGGTCATATTGAAGCCTAAGTTTTTGATTGCGAAGTTAGTTTTTGTGTGTATGTTCCTTGTTGTTAGTGTAATGCCTGTAACTGCCGATGCTGCAGCCAAAGAGAAAAAGAGTTCACAAAAGCAATGCTTTACGCCCTCTGTAATAGAGCTTAAGGATAATCTCAGGAAACTATGGAGCGACCATGTGATATGGACGAAAAACTACATAGTTAGCGCCTTTGCGAATTCCGAGGACAAAGAGAAGGTACTGGCAAGGTTGCTACAGAATCAGCAGGAGATAGGGAATGTTTATAAGCCGTATTACGGTGAGGCAGTAGGTGATAAGCTAGCTCAATTATTGCGGGAGCATATCCTTATTGCCGGAAAGGTAGTTGCTGCTGCACTAGCAGGTAATCAGGCGGATTTGGAAAAATACAATAAAGAGTGGTACGACAACGCTGACGACATTGCTAAGTTCCTTAGCGCACAGAATCCCAAATATTCGTATGAACAATTGAAAGAGATGCTTCATGAACATTTGGAGCTAATAACGGATGATGTGACAGCTAGAGCTAAAAAGGATTGGGATGCCGAGATCGTCGCTTTCGATAAAGGGCTCGAGCATATGATTATGTTTGGAGATATACTAACCGAAGGTATTGTTAAACAATTCCCCGATAAATTTAATTAAAACCAGAGCACCCGCAAGGGTGCTTTTTTCTTGTTATTGGCAAGAATTTAGGTCTTTTGATCCAATTCAAAAAGTTAGATATAAAGGCTCACTTACAGACAAGACAAGTAAACTATAATAGACTCGTGGGCACTCGACATTTTTTGACATTTTTTTATAATTGAGGTGATAAGATCAATGATTTCTCCCTTTTTTAAAAAGAAAGATTCAGTGGATAAGCAGTCCAAACCGGGTATGGTTCAAAAGGTGCAATTATCAGAAGAGCAGGGCGAGGAAGTAGAGGAACAGATTGCTGGCGAGACTTTAGCAGGAGTGGTTACTACAGGGAAAGCGCCGCTTGATAAAAAATCACTCGATTTGATCTTCTCCGTGGAGCAGATCATTCAGGCCAGACAGCATGCTGAGACGAATATTAATGAGCTTCAGGATCGGTTGACTCATTCCAGCAGCCATGTTGAACGTTTGAACCGGGACATGAAGAATCTCAATAAAGTGATTGAGGAAAGAGAGAAGAACGTTCGAGAGCTTGAGCATAAATTGATTGAGAAGAATCTGAAAGTCGATCAAGTGCTGGAAGATTATCGGGAGCTTCAGACTACCCTCACTGCAGAGATTGAAGAATTAAAGAGTACGATTGATCTGGAGCATCAAAAGTATGTAAATCTGATCCAAAAGCATAACGAAGCTCATGCAGAGAAGCTCAAGAAGATGAATGATCTGGAAGAGAAGCTTGGACGGATTGAAACTGAGAACGCGCATTTAAGACAGAAATACGATACGATCCGCCAAGAAAAAGCATATCTCTCCGGTATGATCAGCGATTTTACCAATCGTATGACCGTTCCTTTTGGGAATGGAAGCACACTGGCGGGACGAAATGACGAAAACGGAGATACATAAGATTCATGGCAATGAATGAACCGAGCACTGTTCTAATGATTGAGTTGCTGTCGCTTGAGCATGAACAGGCCGGTTACCAGATTGAAGTAGGTTTAACCCGTGATATTGGGTATGCCAGACGCATGCTAAACATAGACGAATTTACATATGAACAACTAAACGCGCTGGCTCCCTTTTTCGGGGAAAGAATGAGATTGTCATTGTATCCGAAGTGGGATCCATTTCGCAACAGTTATTACAGCACACTGATTATTATGAACCAAACCTTCAGCGAAACCATGTATTTTGCCTGCTCTGAATATTATGTGTCTCAGCTTCTTCAATTAAAGCAAGTGAACGATCCCCATGTACAGGAAGAGATTACTGTTGAAACTACGCCACCCTCTATACCTCCAGCACGCAGGCTAAGAAAGAAGAGCAAAAAACGGGTTGGAAGACTTAGACTGCAGAGTATCATGTTCGCTTGTTTAGTAGTTATATTGTTGTCTCTTCGAATGGGTGGTCAAGATATGGACCGTGCAGAAGGATTGGAAGGTCCCTCACTAGGCGCCAGCGCTGAGGGGATCGAGAAAATAGTCTCTCTACCGTTCATTCCTCCTATTGGTAAGATAGAAGCGAGCCCTAGCCAGCAAGAGGAGTCTGAGCCTACGCCAGAACCTTCTAAACCTACACCAGAACCTACAGAGCCTCCTCAAGAACAAACACAGCGGTATGAGGAGATTAAATTAACCGGGAATAAATACACCTATAGCCTGCCGAAGGGTTACGTGGCCTTGTCATTTGATGATGGTCCGTCGAAGTATACGAAAGAAATCGTAGATATTCTAGTAGAACATGAGGTGGCAGCCACCTTTTTATTTGTTGGGAATAAGGTCGCTCATAATGTGGAAGCGGTTAAGTATGCGAGTGAACATCAGATGTCGATTGGAAGTCATTCGTGGGATCATAGCAAGATGACCGACAATGGGGCTAACGAGAATCAGAATAATTTGGCGAAGGCTAACCAGGCATTGGAGCAAATCATTCAATCGCCGATTACTGTTTTTCGGCCGCCATATGGTGCGATTAATGATAAGTTAGCAGCCAAAGTGACAGAACAGCAGATGAAAGTATTGTTATGGAATCGTGATTCCGAGGATTGGAGACGCAAGACCCCAGAAGACGTCATTCAATTTGTTCATCATACTGATCCGTCCGGTGCTGTATATCTTTTTCACGAAAAGAAGATTACCGTAGAGGCATTGCCTGCTATCATTCAGTATCTAAAAGGGAAAAACATGAAATTCGTTATTTTTAAATAACATCAATGATCCATGATTGGGTCTTATCTTAGAATAAGAGTAGCTGTTACAGGGTTATGATCGCTGTGTTCAAAAGATAGGTCATGGCCCTGTACGCCACTTATTGTGATATTTGGTGAAACTAGGAAGCCATCAATTACAGCCCGGAAATTTACACCTTCTGAATAAGCTACATCAAGTGTCCGGACGGACGGCACTTTAGCATCGACAGCCCATTGAAAGCCCTCCGGTTTGAAATCTTCAGGGAACTGCTGCAGCCATTCTGGCCAAGCTTGTGTAGTCTCAAAGGCCTCAGGGGTTGTGCCCGGTAAAGAATGATTCCAGTCTCCGCCTAAGATGAGGTAATTGCCTTTATCATTCTCTCTCTGAATATAAGTAGAAAGATATTCTAATTGCTGCTTGCGAATCGTTCCCCCTTGGTCAAAGGCTGATAAATGAAGGTTGATCAGGATCAGTTCTTTCCCGTTATCGACGGGGAATCTGCTCTCCATAAAGGCGCGGTCAAGTTCAAACAGTTGACGAGGCCAGCTTTCTTTTCCCGGAAGATCATATCTAACGTTACTTGTGCTACCGAATTTAGATAAGGTTAATAAACCGCTATTTACTGAGCCCATCGGATCAAGAACGGGAATCGGTACCCAAGGCACCTTGTAGTTCGTTGCGAATACGTTGCTGTAATCAGAGAAGGTATTCGATAACAAGGAGACCTCATCTATATGGTTGCTACGAGAAGAATCGAGATCTACCTCCTGCAACATAAATAAATCTGAGCCTGAAGTAGCCATTAGAGAGGCTATTGCCTCAAGATTTGTCTTCGTTTGTTCCTCGCTGCTTGAACGTGATTTGGTCCCGCCATCCATAAAGAAATCCTGATCCTTATCCAGCCCAGCATAGCCAATATTAAAGGTTGTTATTGCAAAAGGTTCTCCCTGCTTCATCATTAGTTCCTGATTATGGTTTACCGTTAGTGGAGTAGTCTCCTTCGGCTTATAATCGGTAATGGTAATATACAGTAAAAAGCCACCAAAGATTATAACGGCAGCTAGAAGGGCAAAACCGATGATTTTTATTGTGGTTGAGCTCATTTGATTCGATCTCTCCTCAGATGTAATTTCATAGAACGGACTTCTAATGGTGTAAACTTCGACGCTTCGCTACAACTCCCCTTGTTTAAATAAAAAAAATTTGAGACAATGAGTAGTGATGGACTGAACTTTAATGTTTTGAAAAGAGGATAACGAATGAATATGGAATCCATTTATGGATTAACTTTTGATCAACTGGCGGCATGGCTGTTAGAACGTGGACATAAAAAATTTCGAGCTACGCAGGTCTGGGATTGGCTTTATCGGAAGCGGATTACAGAATTCTCAGAAATGCTCGATGTAAATAAAGATTGTGTAGAATTATTGGAGCAGCACTATGTGATCCATACGCTGGAAGAACATGTGAAGCAGGAGTCTGCGGATGGGACGATCAAGTTCCTGTTCCGTTTGAAGGATGGCAACCTGATCGAGACGGTGCTCATGAGACAGAAATACGGTTTGTCCGTATGTGTCACTACTCAGGTTGGATGTAATATCGGCTGCAGCTTTTGCGCTAGTGGACTGTTAGCGAAGAGTCGTGATCTTTCCAGCGGTGAAATTGTAGAGCAGATTATGAAGGTTCAGCAGCATTTGGATGCAGCAAACCTCGAACAAAAGGTTAGTCACGTTGTAGTCATGGGAATTGGCGAACCGTTCGACAACTTTAAGAACCTGCTCAATTTCTTGTCGATTATTAAGGACCACAAGGGATTAGCCATCGCAGGAAGAGGTATTACTGTATCGACGAGTGGGCTTGCTAACAAAATCGTAGAATTTGCCGATGCGAATACACAGGTGAACTTGGCAGTATCGCTTCACGCGCCTAATAATGAGCTGCGGACGAAGATTATGAAGATTAACAAGGCCATTCCAATTGAGAAGCTAATGGAGTCCATAGATTATTATTTGGAAAAAACAAATCGCAGAATTACGTTAGAATACATTCTGATGAAGGATGTAAATGACGGCAAGGAGCATGCGCTTGAGCTGACCGAGCTAATCGGCGACCGGCGCCAGCTCGTCAATGTGAACTTGATTCCTTATAATCCAGTCGATGAGCACAGTCAATATCAAAGAAGCGAGCGGGAGACCGTACGAGCCTTTTTTGATACCTTGAAGAAGCAGGGCGTCAGCGTAAGCACTCGTCTGGAGCATGGTGTAGATATTGATGCTGCTTGCGGACAATTGCGAAGCAAGCAGATCAAGAAGTCGAAAGCTATGGCTTGAGGGACGGGCGACCCCTTCATGCAGCTTTTTGTGATACAATGACGTGGCAGGTATTAGGAAAAGAGGTTGATTGAGCAATGTTGACATTTACAAGCTACAACGTGGAGAATGTTAAAGATCCTTTTGGTATACTAACCGGTAAACGGTATGAATTCGTGGTTCAACTGGATGTTCCAGAAGATGATGAGCTCTATGTAGAGAACGGAGTATCCGCTAGAGCGATTATTAAAGTGGATGAAGATCAAGTTAGCATCGTGAGTTATGATCTACAGGAGACAACAACAGGTCAGTTGCTTGACTTTGATATGGAAGAGGACGAGGAAGCAGCATTACTCCTTTTCTGTAAAGAGCATTTGCCAGAATAATGATGCAGCATTGACATCCTTGCCCAATGTTCAATTGTGGCAGGGATTTTTATTTAAATATAAGAAAGTATAGGTTTTGCACCTATACTTTAATTTTTATATTTCTCGCTTAAACGCTTACCGTCCTTACAAGGACGCCGAAGACGTTTATGCTTGTCGCATGAATGTGAAATATAGGTTAAAATATTAAAAAGCATCCAAAATAGGAGTTGTATACATGTCTAATGAAGAAGTGTTCTTGACCAAAGAAGGATTGGCTCAATTAGAGGAAGAACTGAAGGAATTGAAGGGCCCAGGGCGCAAGGAATTGGCAGCACGGCTCAAATTGGCGATCAGCTATGGAGACTTGAAGGAAAATAGCGAGTACCATTCGGCCAAGGACGACCAATCGTTCATGGAGACTCGTATTATGATTTTGGAGAAAATGCTGACCAAAGCCAAGATCGTAGATGAGAGTCAGATGGATCTGTCAAAGGTTAGTATGGGTTGTATCGTTACCCTGAACGATATCGAATACTCCGAGAAGATTGAATATAGAATTGTAGGGGCTGCTGAAGCAGATGTCCTAAACAACAAGATTTCCTATGAAAGTCCGCTGGGCAAGGAATTGCTGGGTAAAAAAGTCGGGGATATCGTTAGTGTAAACGCACCAATGGGTATCATCAAATATGAATTGCTTGAAATCAAAATGATGTAACACATGATAAAAAGGTCTCAACCCCGTTATAGGGGTTGAGACCTTTTTTAATTATAGGTAATGGCTATTGTGTATATTGATTTCATATCTTAGACGTCATGCTCTGTTGCGCTTATAGTTTAGAGTAACTTAGAGCAGAGGAGTACTGTTCATGATCCAGAGCGTGTTATCAACGTTGTATCAAGTCATCGTGCCATTATCCATTCCGGTGATCGTCGGTGCACTGCTTGGACGGTTTAAGAATTTGGATACCAAGCCGTTATTGACGCTCTATTTATACTTTTTAACGCCGGCTATTATTCTTAATACACTGGCTACGGCTGAGATTTCTATGGATGATATTTACAAGACGCTCGCTTTTTCGCTGCTAAATCTGTGCTTTTTATGGGCGATTGCAAATATCATCGGAAAGTTATTGAAGCTCGGCCCCTCTGAAATATCGGGATTGACTCTGGTCTCGACATTTACGAATAGTGTGAATTATGGACTTCCCTTGGTGTTGCTGGCTTTCGGACAGCTTGGGCTCGATAAGGCTTCTGTTTATGTGATTGGGCAGATGATTATCGTGAATACTGTGGGCGTTTATTTTGCGGCTAGATCGCAGTTCTCGGTGAAAAATGCGGTAAAGTCCGTGTTCTCTCTCCCAGCCATCTATGCAGCTATGCTAGCACTTTTTCTTAGAATATTTGACCTGCATTTACCTTCTGAGCTTGCTACAGGGGTCTCCATGGTTGCCGGAGGTTATTCACCAGTCGTACTGGCGATTCTGGGTGCACAGATGGTCAAAGTACGAACCATGTCATCTGAAAAGGGTCAGTCTACTTTTTGGGCAGGGATGATCATTCGATTAATCTTAGCTCCACTAGTGGCCTACCTCGGATTATCTATTCTGCATATTGATGGTATTTTATTCTCTGTGCTGCTGATTCTGGCCTCCATGCCAGTTGCCGTCAACGCGGTGGTATTAGCGGAACGATTTGACGCCTCTCCAGAGCTGGTATCCAAATGTATTTTATGGACGACGCTTGCTTCCTTTCTTGTGTTGCCGATCCTTATTGTGCTAGTGCAAGGGGCGTAAAGACAAAAAGGACCCCTCTTTCATTTCTGAAAGATAGGGTCTTTTTTTTACTGTTACTTAACCTAGTGGTTAATCTCTTAGAAGTCGAAATTATCAGGGTCAGGACCTACCCGTTGATCTTGGTTCAGAGCGTTGATTAGATTCATATCCTCTTCTGTTAACAGAAAATCAAACACATCTACGTTTTCGATGATCCGGTGCTCTTTAGTAGACTTTGGAATGGTAATAATTCCACGCTGCAGGTCCCAACGGATAATCACTTGAGCTACGGATTTACTGTGTTTAGCTGCAATTTGTTTCAGTACAGGCTGATCCAACAATTGCCCTTGCATTAATGGAGACCAAGCCTCCAGTTGAATTCCTTGTTCCTGGCAGAAGCTAAGCAGTGCTTGCTGACTCAAATAAGGATGGAGCTCCACTTGGTTTACCATCGGCTTAATTTCCGCATCCTTCATCACATCTTCAAGATGATGGATCTGGAAATTGCTGACCCCAATCGCTTTTACGCGTCCCTCTTTATACAAGGTTTCAAGTGCTCTCCAAGTCTCTTTATATTTTCCTTTTACAGGCCAGTGGATAAGATATAGATCAAGGTATTCAAGTCCAAGCTTAGCTAGGCTAGCTTCGTAGGCGGCAATGGTTTCTTCGTAGCCCATATCTGCAGTCCAGACCTTTGAAGTTACGAAGAGCTTTTCTCTGGACAGGTTGTTGTCCTGCAAAGCTTCTTTGATCGCTTGACCTACGCCAGTCTCATTCTGATAGATCGCTGCTGTATCGATGCTGCGGTAGCCGTGTGCAATAGCAGATTTGACCGCTTGGATCAGCTCAGAACCTTCTTCGACTTGAAATACACCAAGTCCAAGCCAAGGCATGTTTACCCCGTTGTGTAATGCAGTTGTATCCTGTAGATGTTGAGCCATAATAAAATTACCTCCTGAGATATTTAAAAGTTTGATTGGTATGTTAAGGCAAGGCTGATTAAGCAGCCTCAGACTGGAGAAGAGTCTCATCTTTCTTCTCCAGCGCACGACTCCAAGCGGTTAGGAATACAGCGGACAGAACCATTATAGCACCCACCCAAGTGGTATGAATCAGTCCCATATGATCCGTGACGATACCGCCAAGATAGGCCCCGATGGCAATGCCAGCGTTAAAAGCAGCAATATTCAGCGCAGATGCCACATCTCGCGCACTCGGAGCATATCGATCTGCAAGTGTAACTACGTGTACTTGTAGACCAGGTACGTTCATGAAGGCTAACAATCCCATAAAGAAGATCGTAAGTAGTGCAGCCACTTTGAAGGGTGCGGTAAAGGTTAAGACGAACAGTACAACAGCTTGTATAGCAAACATGTAGAAGAGGGCATTCATAGGGTTACGGTTGGCTAATTTGCCTCCAATGACGTTGCCGATGGCGATCGCTATGCCATAAACAAGAAGGATGATGGCAACGGTACTCTCTTTGAAACCGCTGATTTGATGAAGAAGTGGAGATAAATAAGTAAAGACTACAAAGGTACCTCCATACCCTAAAGCAGTGATTGCGAAGGCAAGCAGTAACCGTCCGTTCTTCACGAGTTTGACTTGTTCGCGAAGCGGTGTTCGGGTTCCTTTGCGCAGCCCTGTGGCAGGGACCAAGATCAGATTACCGATAAGCGCTATAAGCCCGATGGCAATAATGGCGATGAATGCAGCTCTCCAGCCTAACTGTTGCCCTAGAAAGGTACCCAGTGGCACACCGGTAACAGTAGCTACGGTTAGCCCTGTGAACATGATCGCAATAGCGCTGGCTTTACGATTCTCAGGCACAAGGTCGGCGGCAATGGTCGAAGCAATCGACATGAACAGACCATGCGAAAGGGCAGATATTACTCTAGCTATTAGCAGAATTGTAATACTGTCCGCAGCCGCGGCAAGGCTATTGCCGATAATAAAAACAATCATAATGATAAGCAATAATGTTTTGCGCGATATCGCCGTAGTCAGCGACGTTAAGATAGGGGCGCCAAAAGTTACCCCTAAAGCGTACAAAGTAACAGTTAATCCGGCTGTGGTCAGCGGTATATTCAGGTCATCAGCGATTAAAGGCAGCAGCCCTACACTGATAAACTCGGTGGTTCCGATCGCAAAGGCGCTAATGGCTAAAGCCAGGAGTGCCAGGGTACTTCTTTTTTGGTTTAACAACATGTCTCTCACTCCTACACTCTGATAATCACCGGCCGGTAAGTGCAATTATGAAGGCATGAGTCATTTAAGTATAGTACGTACTTTAAAGTGCTATAGGTACTAAAAAGTACCTATAAGAAATCACCTAAGGATATTGTCATCCATTCCTAGAAAATTATCCGCAAAAAAGCGTTGGGCTTCCTTCAGTTGAAGGGAATACCAACGCTTTGATGATTGATCTATTGTGTTCAGTATGTTATTCGAAGCTGTATTTGATTCCCCATTGTTCTCTAACATTACTCATAATGTCCATGACATCTAAGGAGAGCTTGAGGGTTTCCTGGTTGCTGTTTGCCGCGATATAGCGCTGCATATCCTCGATTTCGTATTGTAGCGCTTTGGAAGTATCGCCGGCTTCGATCGTTTCTAGGGTGCCATCTAAATATTGAATTGTAGCTGTAGAGGCCCGTGGGAAATTGTCTACAGTAATAAAGCCAAGTTCTCCAGCAACGACGCCGCGTTTAGGCATTTTGGAGCGCATGGTAAGGGAGATGATCGCCATTTCATCCGCATCGTTGTTCAGAATGATTCCGGATTGTTCATCGACGCCTGTCTCAAAACGTTTCACTGTCGTTAGAATTTCCTGTGGCTGTTTGGACAGGAAGAATCTTGTGAAGGACAAGGCATACGTCCCAATATCCAGCAGCGCTCCGCCCGCCAGATCTTTGCTGAAGAAACGGTTGTTCACATCATATTCTTTATGGCTGCCAAAGGAGACCTGCACCATTTTGAGGCGTCCGATCTTACCTTCATCCACGATTTTCCGTAGCTTTTTGTACAGTGGCATATGGTAGATGGTCATAGCCTCTGCGACGACTAAGCTTTTTTGTTTAGCAAGCTCGGCGATTTCCTGCAGTTGTTTGCTATTTACGGTGATCGCCTTTTCACAGAGGACATGTTTGTTATTCTGCAAGCTTTCTATGATGTATTCGTAGTGGTTACTATGTGGTGTTGAGATGTAGACGACATCAATTTCTGGATCTTGCAGCATTTCGCTGTAATTGCCATAAGCCTTCTCCGCTCCATATTGGCTCGCGAACGCCTGGGCTTTCTCTAAGGTTCGTGATCCTACCGCATATAAAGTTCCGCCGATGTCATTTAGAGCAGCCGCAAATTCAGTAGCGATACTTCCCGGGCCGATGATTGCCCACTTCAGATTGTTCATGGTTAGCACCTCGCCTGTTTTGATTGTTTGAGCTTACTTAGAGATTACCTTGATTCCATTTGAACCAGCCACAAGTGCTGAGGTAACTTCTTTCGTGAATAGGGAGGTCTCAATGACCCCGTTAATAGCTTTGAGTTCAGTTTGGAGAGCAGTGCTATCCTCTACCTACCAGCATTATATAATGATCCGCCATACTAGCAATCAGTTTTTCTTTCGTATGAATGCCGTCACCACTCTTAAGCGCATGCAGTTGCTCATCCACCTCATCACAGCCGTCAAAAGCAACAGCTATTCGGTCAACGGACCAAGTGGGTACAACCTGCAATCCATTTTGGACACAGAGTGAAGCTGTAGTGAAGGAGGGGGTCACTACCTTTACCCGAAGATCTGCTTCTTTAATATTCCCGATAAATAGGAAATCGTACTACCCCCACCTAAACCAATGGTTGTGTCGTTCTCAATATACTTTAGAGCTTCTGCGGCACAACTTTTCTTTCTAAAGTCCATATTCAAAGCCGGTCATCTCCATTAAAAAATTGATAATCTGCACATTTGTGCAATATAATAAAAAATGTGCAAAATAATCGTCTACAGTATAGCTAGGGGTTATGGATCTGTCAAATCCTTGAAAAAAGCGAGGAGTTCTATCATGGATCGAAAAGAAGACAAGAAGCTGCTCATTAAGATTGCACAAATGTACTATGAGCAGAATTTAACGCAAAGTGAAATTTCTAATGAACTTGGCATATATCGCACCACCATAAGTAGGATGCTAAAGAGAGTCCGTGAAGAGGGCATCGTTACAATCACCATCAATTACGATATTGGAGATCGTTGTACACTGGAGCAGGAATTGAAAGAACGGTTCGGGCTGAAGGAAGCCATTGTTGTAGAGATAGATCCAGCCCAGTCAGGGGTGAACAAACGTAAAGCCATTGGACAGGCTTGTGCAAGATGGCTGGAGCAAGTGGTTCAGCCGAAAGATACGATTGGGTTCTCTTGGGGAAGCAGCTTAGCTGCCGTTGTAGACAATCTGACCCTCGGACAGAGGCCTTTTGTAACCTGTGTTCCTACGGTGGGTGGTCCATCTGGAAAGATGGAGAGCGGATACCATGTCAATAATATCTGCTACCAAGCTGCCTTAAAGTGGGGGGCGCGCTCATTAATGATTGACGTGCCAGCGATCACGGAGCAAAAGGAAACCAGAGATCAACTGATGCGTTCGCAGTATTATCAGACCATTGCGAACGCATGGGATCGGCTGGATATCGCTATATTCGGCATTGGATCACCGGAAATTAAAGGCGAAGAGGCATGGCGCGGATTTTATGGCGATGCTGTGATTGATGAGCTGGAGGACGGGAAAGTAGCTGGTGATATTTGCTCGCGTTTTTATGATGGCAATGGATTGCCTGTACGCACAGCAATATCGGACCGAACGTTGACCATTGAGCTGGAGCAGATCAGACGAGCGAGGTACGCTATTGGTGTAGCGGAATCGCTGGAGAAGGTTTCGGGGATCTTGGGCGCGCTAAATGGCGGGTATATGAATGTGCTCGTAACGACCGAAGAAACGGCGCAGAAGATCTTGGAGTAACCCCTACTAAATGTAAACCATTGAATTTCGTGAAAATAACCTGAAAATGGTATGCAAAACACTAAAAATTTTGCTTGTAAGCACCAGACAGAGCGTGTAAGATATACAAGGTATTCATATCGAACATTAATAAAACTCATATAATCTTGGGGATATGGCCCATAAGTTTCTACCGGATAACCATCGTAATTATCCGACTATGAGTGAAATAGCGCATCTAGGGTTCCGCTTTCTTCTTTGGAGGAAAGGTCTGGACCGAGCGATGCGGACACTATGTAGTGTTACACCACTAAGGGACAAAAGCCCAGAAGGACAGATTCACTTGAGAGAAACGACTCAAGGGATTTGTCCTTTTTTTGTTTTTTTAATGAAGAGGAGAGATTAGTTCACGATGAAAGTACTTCAAGAGCGCATTAGACAAGAGGGTCTTATTTTATCAGATACGGTACTGAAGGTAGATTCATTTCTGAATCATCAGGTCGATACGGAGCTAGCGCTGCAAATCGGTCAGGAGTTCAAAAAGTTGTTCGGTCATCAACCGATCACGAAAGTAATTACTATTGAAGCTAGCGGGATTCAGTTTGCCATGGCTACTGCGATTGCATTAGGTGTACCGTTTGTTTATGCGAAGAAAAAGAAAGCAGTAACGCTCTCAGAGGCTGTCTACTCAGCGCCTGTACATTCCTTTACTCGCCAAGAGGATTATCTGGTCAGTGTCTCTCAGAAATATCTTGGGCCGGATGACAAGGTGCTTATTGTGGATGATTTCCTCGCTACTGGTGCTGCTCTTGTAGGACTGGTTGATATCGTAAAAGAGGCGGGAGCAAAGCTCCTTGGCGTCGGTTGTGTCATTGAAAAGAGCTTCCAGGAAGGCCGGAGCCTTCTGGAGAACAGAGGCATAGAAGTCCATGCCTTGGCCCGTATTGCATCTATGTCACCAGGTGAAATTCACTTCATTGATAATGAAAGCTCATTAGAGAAAATCAAGGAGAGTGCGGGATGTTAAGCAAGCAAAAGGTATTTACGTTAGGTCTTCAGCATGTCCTAGCCATGTATGCAGGAGCAGTAATTGTACCGCTGATTGTTGGGGGTGCCTTGAAGCTAAATGGGACTCAAATGGCTTACCTCATCGCAGCCGATTTGTTCACTTGCGGATTGGCTACACTGCTGCAAATAATGGGCACCAAGTATTTTGGTAGCAGGCTCCCAGTTATTCTTGGATGTACCTTTACAGCCGTTGGCCCGATTATTGCGATTGCCTCGACACATAATCTGGCGACTGCGTACGGTGCGATCATTATTTCCGGTTTGTTCGTTGTTCTTGCGGCCCCGCTTTATGGGAAGCTGCTGAAGTTCTTCCCGACCATTGTAACGGGTTCTGTCGTGACCATTATCGGGTTATCTCTTATTCCAGTAGCCATGAATAACGTTGCTGGCGGAGAAGGCAGCGCTGATTTTGGACAACCCCGCAATTTGCTGCTTGCACTAATTACACTACTTGTCATTTTAGCAGTTAATCGTTTCGCCACTGGATTCCTGCGCTCGATCTCAGTTCTGGTAGGTCTTGTGGTGGGTACAGCGATTGCTTATGGAATGGGTATCGTTAACTTTTCTACGGTAGGTGACGCTTCTTGGGTAAGCATCGCACAACCGTTCTACTTCGGATGGCCTGAGTTCAGTCTTACTGCAATCTTCACTATGATCATCGTTAATATTGTTAGTATGGTGGAGTCTACTGGGGTTTATTTTGCAGTTGGTAAAGTAATTGATCAGAAAGTTGAACAGAAGCAGATCGTAAACGGACTGCGTTCCGAGGGAGTAGCAATTATGCTGGGCGGAATCTTTAATGCTTTCCCATACACTGCTTTTTCTCAAAATGTGGGTTTGATTTCGCTGTCTCGCATTAAGACCCGTAATGTTATTTTTGCCGCTGGCGGGATCATGATTGTACTAGGACTCCTACCTAAGCTGGCTGCCTTGACGACGATTGTACCGAATGCCGTACTTGGTGGAGCCATGATTGTCATGTTCGGATCGGTTGCCGTTTCCGGGATATCCATTCTATCCGATGTGGATCTCCGTAAGGATGGTAATCTACTGATTGCTGCTTGTAGTATTGCTGTTGGCTTAGGTTCAGCGACACTTCCTGCAATGTTCGCAGAGCTGCCTGAATTTGCCCGAATGCTGCTACAGAACGGTACCGTATCCGGTTCGCTTACAGCGATTGTGCTGAACATTGTCCTCTCCAAGACAAAGGATGATGTGCAGGTAGAGGATAACACTGTACCTGTTCTTGCTAAGGAATCTCAAGTCTCCTAAACTAATTTGATTCATAATAAAAGACCAAGCCTGGGTGAAGTATAAACCTAAGCTTGGTCTTCTTTTGTGTTCGGTGCTTGTGCATTTGCACAAAAAAATAGGTTGTCCCGTCAATATAATTGGGTTTGTAAGCGCAGTATACTCAGTTTAGAAAGCGTTATCAAAACACACACTTTAAAGTGTCATACTTTTATATTAAGGGGGCAACTAGAGATGGAAGGCACAGTAATTAACTGGATGGGCGCTGTTGCAGGATTGATATTAGCCGTCGTATTGATTTTTAAAAAGGTTAATCCGGTCTACGCACTCTTTTTAGGCGCAATTGCCGGAGGGATATTGGGCGGCGCTTCTATTGCGGAAACGGTACAGTATATTATCGATGGAACGAATAGTGTAATGGGGGCAGTTGTACGTGTACTCGCGGCAGGTGTGCTGGCGGGGGTACTGATTGAATCAGGTGCAGCCGAACGAATGGCTGAGACCATCGTAGACAAGCTTGGTGAAAAGAAAGCCTTATTGTCTATAGCACTAGCTACTATGATTATTACAGCAGTTGGTGTATTCATCACGGTAGCCATCATTATCGTCGCTCCGATTGCTTTGTCTGTGGGTAAAAAAATCGGCATTTCCAAAACAGCCTTACTACTCGCTCTGGTTGGTGGCGGTAAAGCAGGTAATATTATTTCTCCAAACCCAAATACCATTGCCGTAGCGAAGGGCTTTGATGTAGATTTGGCTCAGGTGATGATCCATGGGTTCATCCCAGCTGTTGCGGGTCTGATTGTCACTGTTATTATTGCTAATCTCTTAGTCAACAAAGGTGTGAAAATCGCAGACGGCGATGTTGTAACGAAAGAGGAAGATACCTCTAAGGTTAAACCAAGCTTCGGCCGTGCTATCGTCGCTCCAGTTGTCGCTATTCTGCTTCTGGCCATTAATCCGGTCGGAAATATTCTGAATATCGAATTGCTGAAATCCTTTAAAGTTGACTCTATGATCATCTTGCCTCTTGCCGGTATTATTGGACTGATTGCTATGAAACAGACGAAGAACATCATTTCTTTTACAACCTCAGGGTTAAATAAAATGACAGGTACAGCCATTATCCTGATTGGTGCTGGTGCTATCGCTGGCATTATCTCAAAGTCTGACTTAAGTGCTACGGTTGTTGATGCAATTACAGCTATGGGGATCTCAGGAACCTTCCTTGCTCCGATTGCAGGTATCTTGATGGCGGCCGCTACAGCGTCCACATCTACGGCTTCCATTGTGGCAGCCGGATCGTTCGGGCCCGCTATTCTATCTATGGGGACAGCGCCACTTAATGCGGCGATTATGGTGCATACCGGGGCTACAGTGATTGATCATCTGCCACATGGTAACTTCTTCCACGTCACTGCGGATTCCGTTAAGATGAACATCAAGGACCGGATGTCACTGATTCCTTACGAAAGTCTCGTGGGTCTGACAATGGCTATCGTTGCTACTATACTTTACGGCTTCATCCTATAATAATATCTCTAACTAGAAGGGACAGATATTCTATGAAAAAAGACCTGGTTATCGTTCTGGCACCGGATTCTTTCAAAGAAAGTATGACAGCTAAAGAAGCTTGTGAAGCCATGGAAAGAGGCATTCATAAAGTGAATTCTAATATAAATTGTATTCATGTACCTATGGCGGATGGCGGCGAAGGAACGATGCAGTCCTTAGTCGATGCAACCGAGGGCACCGTATATACTACTAAAGTTAAAGGCCCTCTTGGCAATGAAGTTAGCGCATCCTACGGAATTACAGGTGATGGATTGACAGGCGTACTGGAAATGGCCAGCGCGAGCGGCATTCAGCTGGTATCCCCTGAGGAACGTAACCCTTTGATTACAACAACTTACGGAACAGGACAATTAATCAAAGCCTGTCTGGACCGTGGTGTCAGCAAACTGCTAATAGGTATCGGAGGTAGTGCCACCAATGATGGAGGTGCCGGGTTGGTTCAAGCGCTAGGCGGCAGACTTCTGGACGAAGAAGGGGATGAACTGATATTTGGCGGCGGTGAGCTTGGCAGATTAGCAAGGATCGATTTGAGTGAATTTGACCCTCGCCTGAAGGATGTGCAGGTTGAAGTGGCCTGTGATGTTACGAATCCATTATGTGGTCCGACCGGAGCTTCTAATGTATTTGGTCCGCAAAAGGGTGCTACTTCAGAGATGATCAAACAGCTCGACAGTAATCTTCAGCATTATGCGAGTGTCATCAAGGAACAGCTTGGAAACGATATTATGGATATGCCTGGAGCTGGTGCAGCCGGTGGACTTGGTGGAGGGCTGGTAGTGTTTTTAAACGGAGTGTTAAAAAAGGGCATTGAGCTTGTCATTGACTACACCGGACTTGAAGAAAAGGTGCAACAGGCTGATATGGTGTGGACCGGGGAAGGAAGCATCGACTTCCAGACTCAATATGGCAAGACACCGTTAGGCGTTGCCCAGGTCGCTAAGAAATATAATAAACCCGTGCTAGCCTTCGCGGGACGGATCGGCGATCAGACAGAAGTGCTGTATGATAAAGGAATCGATGCTATTTTTGGCATTATGCCAGGTGCGGCTTCATTGGAGGATGCCCTGAAGAAAGGGCAGGAGAATCTGGAAAGATCCGCTGAGAACGTGGCCCGGCTAGTCGCACTGAACCAAGGTTGATCATTATAAAAAGCGACGGAGATATTACATCATCCTTATTATTCCTACGAGAAACGGTTATCGTCTTTTAAGGACGACAACCGTTTCTTCTTGTTTATTTTTAAGGTAGAAGCTTTCTGAGTAGAATATACAGGAACAGGAGGGGCAGACATGAAGATATCCAAATCACTCGCAGGACAAATCGCACAGGAAATGATGAGTGTAGTTCCTTATAACATTAATGTTATGGATGAGAACGGCTTTATTGTAGGGAGTGGAGATCTAAAACGGGTTGGGACCTTACATGAGGGAGCGAGAATAGCCATTCAAAGTGGGCATGTCTTTGAGGTATACGAGGACGGCATTGGAATGAAGCCAGGGGTGAATGAACCCATTATTATAGACCGTAAAGTTTTGGGTGTGGTAGGCATTACGGGACATCCGGATGAGGTTAGACCGTTTAGCAAGCTGGTCAGAGTTACTACCATATTACTTATAGAGCAGGAAGCAAGGAATAAGCAGGAACAGGATGACAGAGTAAAGCGTGTGAAATTTTATCATGAATTGTCTTATCGTAAAGAGGCGTATGATCTTGAATTTCTAGAACGGGCGAGTAGCTATGGGCTTGATCTGAAGAAGAAATGCTGGGCCATCCTGGTAGATGGAGACGTGAATGGGAAGGAGTTCAGAAGCGTTTTTAGATCCTATCCGCATTACTGGAATTTGGAGAACGACAAGGCTGTTTTTTTCATCACAGATGGATTTCTCTATAAAGAGCTGATAGGAAAGCTTAGTGCTTGCGGTGATGTGAGACGGATCGGCTCTGGCGAGGCAGAGGAGTTAGCCGCTTATTCGTTGGAACAGGCACAGGCGGCCATTCATATTGGCAGTAGAGTCGATCCACTCAAAAAACTATATACCTATGCAGAATTGAGGTTTCTAATACACTTATCCTATGAAGGGGATGAGCGGCCAGGGACGATTTATGCTCTTCTGGATCAGTCGGGAGACAAGACGGGTCTGATTGAAACACTGCAAGTATTTATTGCGGAGAATGGAGATCATAATCGAACGGTACAGAAGTTGAATATTCACCGAAATACACTGAATTACCGACTTAACCGCATTCATACATTGACGGGTAAAAATCCACGCAACTATATAGAGCTGTTCGAACTGGTATGTGGATTGATGTGGCGCAAGTAATTTCCTCTTCTAATTGCCAACCTCTTTTTATAGGCATAAAATTAGTTGAGCATGTATAGATAAATTAGGACAGGGATGGAGTAGGAATGAATGAGAAAGTAGGAATGAATGATAAAATTGTCATGCCATTATGGACGATGTGCCTCTTTATTGTAGTGATGAACACAACGATGTTTAATGTATCGCTTCCAACCATTATTCAGGATCTCCAAATTTCTGCTGACCTAGGCTCATGGGTCATTTCCAGCTATTCGATTGGATATGCGTTGTCGACGGTTATTTATAGCCGGTTATCAGACTTGGTGCCGATTCGCAAGCTCTTGACCATTGGCTTAATTACGCTTGGGACAGCATCAGTGTTTGGATTGTTCGCACATGACTTTAATATGCTATTGATTACAAGAATCCTACAATCTGCGGGCGCCGGATCTATGGCTGGATTGGGGCTTGTACTCGCCAGTCGCTATGTTCCGATTGAAAGACGCGGTGCTGCTATTGCGATGATCTCGGCGGGTAGTGCAATGGCCTTTGGTTTGGGTCCTATTGTGGGAGGTGTCATCAGCCAGTACTTTGGCTGGAACGGATTGTTCGGCATAACTTGCCTTGTGCTTATCGTGCTGCCGGTATTGCTGCGGTTATTGCCTAAGGAACAGCCACAGCCTGCAAGCTTTGACATCCTGGGGGCGGCGCTGACCGTGGTAAATGCAGCAAGTCTGCTGGTAGCTGTAACTACCCAGTCGCTTGTATGGCTAGCGGTGGGTGTAGTGTCTATTATCGTGCATACCGTACATCTGAAGAAGGCCAAGGAATCATTCATTAATCCACAGCTGCTTACCATGCCGGGTTACTTGAAACTGGTTGCCATAGGCTTTTGTATTCTGGTGCTGAACCTAGGGAACTTGTTCCTGATGCCGCTTGCGCTCGCTAATCTGTTTGATAAATCAGCGCTGATGATTGGTTTGTATATCGCACCGGGAGCGCTATTATCTGCATTTCTGACCCGTTATGTGGGACGTTTTATTGATCGGTACGGTAATATACGCTTCTTAGTGATTGGACATTGTATACTTGCAGCCGTTATGGCTGTGTTTGCCCTGAATCTTTCTGTATCACCTGTAGTACTGCTGCTAGGTTATCTATGCTTCTCTCCCGCTTTCTCAGCTACGATGGCATCCTTAAACAATGAAACTTCTATAGTTCTTCCAAGGACTTGGATTGGTTCTGGTATGGGGCTTTTACAGCTGGTTCAATTCTTCGGAGGCTCTGTATCTGTTGCAGTCTGCGGGCTTTTGCTGCATGCTCAGCGTGATATCTCCCCTGCAAAAGCATATCAGCATGTATACGGCGTGTTGCTCCTCGTTTGCTTATGCTCGTTAGGAATTCTTCTTATATATAGACGTTCTAACGCCAAGAGTAAGGTTGGGCAGTCTATGCACACCTAGAACTGAAACGAAAAGGTAATAAAGACGTATCAGATGCTATAGCAGAACTAAGGAAGGAATGGTAATAATGGACAATGGGATGAATGTAATCTTATTTGAAAAAATGCCGGAAGGCGGGCTGCGAGTCATTGAGGAACGCACGTGGAGCATGAATATGATCGCAGCGCTAGAGCATGTCAATTATATTGTGGTTGGCAGTGTTGAATATGAAACGGTTGAAGGACGGCTGAATGTAGATGAAGGCAAGCTGGAGCTTTTACTTGTTCCGATGCACAACGAATGATTGAGATAAGGGAAGGAGAACCTTACGATGTCTAAAGATGAAAAGGATAAGGAATTAGCGGTATCCAAATTATTCACTTCTGATGGTAAGCCCATTCGAGTATTATCTACTTCGCTAGGCATAGCTTTGTTAGCGAATGCTATGTTTATTCCTGGCGGCGCAGGGGCTAGCGCAAATACTTCCGGAGATGAACCACAGCTAGTGTCCTGGTCTACCGAAGAGGTTAAAGCCTATTTTGACAAAAATGTGGATTGGAATATTCCATATCCGGAAGGTGCACAAGAGGTAGAACAGGAAGGCCAAGGTGTTGTAACCAATAATGGAACGACGGTAGTGAATAACTATGGTGGATATCATTCAGGTTTTGGTTGGGATGACTTGCTGCTATATCACATGCTGTTTAACAGTGGTGGCAATTACTCTTCCAGAGGATGGTCTAAGGACCGTCCAACTTATTATGGAGGCACGAGAACAACTTATAAGCCGCCTACCTATAGCAGTGAGAAATTCCAGAATAAGAAGGTTCCCGGTTCTGTTGTAAAGCCCAAAACATCGACTTCCTCGACAGGCTCCATTACGAGAAGAGGTTCTTCCTCAAAAAATGGAATCGGTGGCACTTCCAGCGGATTAAACTCTTCGAAGAACTCTAAATCTAGCTCAGGCTCGAAGTCCTCTTCGAGATCAGGCTCAAGTAAGAGTGGTTTTGGCGGATGAGTGAGCAGCAGAGTGTATTTGAAATTCTAGATCAGTCTGAGCTTGAAAGAGGTCCACGGGTTAAAGCGTTATATGAACTCGGGTTCACTTGGGCTGATCTTGAGGATGAAGAGTACTGGTTGGATGCAATTGCTCTAATGCACAGGGACACTTATAAGGAGCTTGAAGAAGCCTCATCAAAACTCTGGGCCATCCTCGATAAAGCGGTTCGCTATGTTCATCTAAAGCGCGATTTGTATGAACTGCTTGGGATTCCCCCTGTACTTTGGGAGATGCTTGACGGATGTCCTATGCCAGAAGAAGGATTCATTAGTCGGTATGCCAGATTCGACTTTGCCATAGCCCATGATGGGACGATTAAGCTGCTCGAACTGAATGCGGATACCCCAACAGGATATGTGGAAGCCTCGATAGCTACACCATGGATCTGTGAGCAAGCTGGAATGCAGAGTCCAAATCAAGGAATGAAGGCGCAAGTTGCGGCAGCTTGGCAGGTAGAACGTCCGGATACCGCAGCTTGTGTCGCTTATGGATCTCATCTTGAAGATTCAGGTACGATAGAAGCATTAGTGAAGCACAGTGGTCTCGATATCCAGTGTGTGGATTGTCTTGATCTATGGGTCGACAACGGAATTCTCAAGGATGGAGAGGACCGTGTGATCGAGCGGATGTTCGCTCTATATCCAAAAGAGTGGATGGCTGTGGATGAAGGCGGCGATGCCCTCGCCTATGCGGTAGAGCAAGGGAATCTTCAGCTCTTTAATGGTCCTCACAGTATATTGCTCCAATCCAAGGGACTGGTTGCAGCGGTGTGGGGAATGTATGAGCTGGGCCTGCTATTCGACAAGGAAGAGCGAGAGACGATCTCGCGCTATATTTTGCCTACTTATAATAAGCCTGTATTCTCAGGGAACTTTGTGTCCAAATCTGTTTTTGGCCGTGAAGGGGGTTCGGTGCGCATGTTTGATGATAGCGGTGCGCTAGAGCTTGAAGATGAAGACGGTTATGACAGTAGTCAGCTCTTCCCCACTGTGTATCAAAAAAGAGCTGATTTAGCACGGATAACGACATCAGAGGGTGAATTTCATCTACTGACAGGCATGTTCGTGATTAACGGGAAGCCTTGTGGTATGCTCGGCCGAGCGGGCGGATTGATTACAGGCAATGCCAGTCATTTTATTGCGTTGGGAGTGAGATAATTGGATAAGAGCAAGAAAGCCCGAATCGGAGTCTTATGTATGATGCTTTTGACGGTACTGTTGCTAAGCGCATGTTCCAGTAATCAGGGCAGTGTATTTGATTCAGGAACAGCTCAAACTTCAGATAGTGTAGCACGGGTACCGTGGGACTACCGGGTGGTAGAGAGTACCGTAGGGGATTTAATTGGGAGTGACATGACGGTTTTGCCGGATAATGAACTGCTCCCGAATGATGGGAATTATGCTACTGGCGATAAAATTTGGACACTTCAGTTCATGGACGCCGAGTTAATCACGGATGCTGATCAGAAGAATGAAGTTCGCCTGTCTTCATGGAGCACGATTAAGTCTTATGCAGATGAAAAAACGGCAGCAGAGGATCTTACCAATCTTAAAGTATCGGTAACCACTGATGTTGATCTTGTAGGAGTATACAAGACTAAGTATATGGATAAGACAAGAAACTTTGCGGTGCTTGAGCTCCCTTCAGGTAATCGGATTAAGCAGCCGATTGATGATGAACGCTATACCGCATTAGAGAAAAAGAAAACCGCTTCCGTAGTCCTTGAGGAAGTACATGATTTTGCCGACTATGATTCGGCTTATGCGAAATTTCGGGGGTGGGCGAAGTGACGATGGTGGTTAATTTGGTAGTGAGTGTGTTTGTGATTATTCTTTTGCAAGTGTTAGGCATGGTGATCTTTGGTTTAATGACTCCGTTTAAAGATATGGAGGAGCTGAAGAAAGGCAATGTGGCTGTAGCTTTGGCTTTAGGCGGCAAGTTTCTGGCAACGGCTATTATTATTGGCGTAGCGGCGTATACGAATACCTCCATTTTGCACATGATCATTTGGTTTGCGGTAGGTTATGTGTGCTTGATAGCGGCTTATTGGATCTTTGAATTGGCAACCCCAACCTTTAAGATTTCAGAGCATCTGGAGAAAGGGAATGTGGCTGTAGGCACTATGCTTTGCTTGGTGTTTATTGGGACTGCATTTGCGATTAGCAGTTTGATTGTTTAGTTTCAACTTGAAATAGGATAAAGACAAAGGTTGCCCCGATCCATCCGTCGAGTGGCAGCCTATATTTCTCGCATAAACGCTTACTGTCCTTAAAGGACGCCGGAGTCGTTTTGCTTGATGTGAAGAAGGGGTGGGCAGATGCATCTGTTTCTGAGAATTTCCACCAAGATGATGCGGTTACGTAAACGGACGATAGGGCTAATCATTCTGATCTTTATAGTTCTTAGTGCGTCGATTGCTTACCTGATCGAGCCGGGTACGTTTCACAGTTGGTTTAATGCATTTTATTGGGTCATGACAACGATGGCGACCGTAGGATATGGAGATTATTTTGCAGAGACCGTAGTTGGAAAGCTGTTTACCATGTTTCTATATATCTTTGGTATCGGCCTCCTCAGCTTGGTTATTGGTAAGGTCATTGACTCCATAGCGGAGGTGCAGAGAAGGAGAGGAGCGGGAACGTTGAGCTTTCGGGGAAAGGATCATGTGATTCTGATTAATTGGAGTAAGAAAGCACAAGCTGCCGTAGAGGAGATTCTATGCTATTCGCCGAAATGCCACATTGTCATCATTGATGAGACAGGAAGTCATCCTCTGGAGCATATGGATCAAGTTCACTTTATAAGTGGCGATGCCTCCAGTGATGAGATTCTTCTTAAGGCTAACATCCATGAAGCAAGAGCAGCCATTGTGTTCGGGGACACAAAGATTGATGAAGCATCGCTGATCGACGGCAAATCTTTGTTAATTGCCTCTAGCATTGAGCGCATTGCACCACAAGTACATACGACTGTAGAAATAATGCAAGAGAAGAATATTCAGAATTTCAGGCATGTCCAAGTAAACGAGTTCGTTCTTTCGCATGATGCCATCTCCAGACTGGCTGTTCGTTCTGCACTGCAAGAGGGCAACTCTGAGGTGATAACGCAGCTGCTGAGCCGTAAATATGGTGATGATATTTATGAGATTCCAGTGAATACTACGTGGAAGACTTATGGGGACGCGTTTCAGAGCCTGCTTCTGCAAGGTGCAACCTTATTGGCGGATCGTAGCGATCTAAGTATCAATCGAAAGCTGGATCAGGCTATTCCTAAGGATGCTAGATTGTATGTTGTTTCCGATGAAGCGACGTATCGTAGGATCAAGGGTTAGGTCAGAATTAGATGGAATAGGCGGATTTTCGGGAGCTATGGCTTCGCGGAATTCCGCCTTTTTTTGTTTGCCAAACTTTCCTAAAGGGTAAGAGATACATGATAATATTTACTTTACCTTTGGAAGGAGCCATTGTTAATGAGTGAACATCAAAAAGTGAACGGAAAAAGCAAGAATGAGCAACTGGAACAGTTTCGCAGTAAGGATGAAGGTCACACCTTAACAACGAACCAGGGTTTAAAAGTATCAGAGGACGAGTTCTCCTTAAAAGCGGGTGATCGGGGCCCAACCTTACTGGAAGACTTTCATTTCCGGGAAAAAATGACGCATTTCGATCATGAGCGAATCCCTGAGCGAGTCGTGCATGCACGTGGATTTGCTGCTCATGGTGAGTTTGAAGTATATAAATCACTGAAAGAATATACAAAGGCGAAATTCCTTCAAGATCCCTCTGTGAAGACACCGGTATTTGTCCGATTCTCGACGGTAGCCGGATCACGGGGATCAGCCGAGACGGTGCGGGATGCCCGCGGATTCTCTACCAAATTCTATACAGAGGAAGGGAATTACGATTTAGTCGGAAATAATATGCCCGTCTTTTTTATTCAGGATGCGATCAAGTTCCCAGATTTAGTACATGCGCTTAAGCCTGAGCCGCACAATGAAATGCCTCAGGCCGCATCGGCTCACGATACCTTTTGGGATTTCATAGCCAATAACCAAGAATCGGCCCATATGGCAATGTGGCTGATGTCGGACCGCGCTATTCCACGTAGCTTCAGAATGATGGAAGGGTTTGGGGTGCATACTTTCAGGTTGATTAATGAGCAAGGAAAAGCCCATTTTGTTAAATTCCACTGGAAACCGGTGCTCGGTGTACACTCTTTAGTGTGGGACGAAGCTCAGAAAATATCAGGTGCGGACCCTGACTTTCATCGCCGTGATTTATGGGAATCGATTGAAGCCGGCAACTTTCCGGAATACGAATTGGGCATTCAGCTTCTAAGTGAAGAAGATGAATTTAAGTTTGATTTTGACGTGCTGGATCCTACAAAGCTCTGGCCAGAGGAAGATGTACCTGTACAGATTGTTGGGAAAATGACCTTGAACCGCAACGTGGATAATGTCTTCGCCGAAACGGAGCAGGTAGCTTTCCACCCTGGACATGTGGTTCCAGGCATCGATTTCACCAATGATCCACTGCTTCAGGGCAGATTGTTCTCATATACGGATACTCAGCTAATTCGGCTTGGCGGTCCTAACTTCCATGAGTTGCCGATCAATAGACCGGTATGTCCTTTCCACAACAATCAACGTGACGGGTATGGACGGCAGACGATTAATCAGGGTTCAGTGAGCTATCACAATAATTCGCTTGCTAACAATACGCCTGCACCTGCAACAGAGGATGCAGGTGGTTATGTACATTATCAGGAGAAGGTTGAGGGCCGTAAGGTGCGTAGCCGGAGCAAAAGCTTTGAAGACCATTTTTCACAAGCCAAGCTGTTCTGGAACAGCATGAGTGCTCCAGAAAAAGCGCATATTATTGAAGCCTATTCATTCGAGCTCGGGAAGGTAAAGAGTAAGTCTGTCCGGCAGCAGGTTGTAGATATGCTCGCGAACGTTACGTTAGAGCTTGCTGTGCCTGTAGCAGAAGCTATTGGGGCGACTTCACCGAAAACAGGGGGTTCCGAGGTAGCTCAAATCTCCCCGGCACTAAGTCAGGCAAATACGAAGAAGCACCCAAACACACGTAAAATAGGTGTGATTATAGGCGACAGATTTGATGAAGACTTGGTGATGCCTGTTCTGGATACGCTTATGAGAGCCGGGATCCAGCCGGAAATAATCAGTGATAAGCTTGGATTTATTAAAGGCTCGAAGGGGACAGAGCTTGAAGTCATTCATACCTTATCCACGACAGATTCGGTGCTCTTTGATGCAATTTATGCAGCTGGTGGAAATTCGGAACATAAGAAATTCCATAAAGATACAGCGCAATTCCTGAACCAAGCCTATTCTCACTTTAAGCCCATAGCGGTGACTACTGAAAATGCTAAACTACTTGAAACGGCCGAGCATAGAAGCAGTCCGGGTGTAATCATTGGAGATGGCGGAGAGGTGTTCGCTGCCAGCCTTGTCGCGGCAATTACTGCCCATCGTTTTTGGGAACGTATGAATGAATAAATAACTGATACAGAGGGGATATCCCGCTCGCCAAAGGCGTAAGGATATCTCTTTTTTGTCCAAGGATAGATACATAACACTCACAGTTTGATTTAACATTTTGTTGTATATTACCGTTATAGATAATACTAGGCAGTAAGCAGAATAGGAGAATATTAAAAGGAGGTGATCACTTGAGGAAAATAATTATTGCTGCACTAGCGATATTTGCAGGCATTATAGGGTTAACGGCATGCGAAAAAACGGCAGTACCGAATCCGTCCAATAGTGTTCATACTAATTCTCCAGCTCCAGTAGATTCGGAAAATGATACTAAGGTAATCCAGACGCAGGAAGTAACTAACTTAGAGCAGTTTATTACCTCGAAACTCACAGGTGAGTACGGTGTATATACTAATTTTATTGAAACAGATCAGTCGGCGGAAGCGGCGAGTGGACACGAAGTTCTGAGTGAATCGGCATCTCTCCGGATGCTGGCAGCTGTGCGTAGCGGCCAACAAGAGAGATTTGCAGAACAATGGCAACTGGCTAAGCAAACTTTTGATATCAACAGTGGTTTCAGCTACCGTTACAGTCCTAAACAGCAGAAGCTATACCCCTTGAATGCTGCCGTTGATGATTTGCGTATGATTCAAGCTCTTTATGAGGCGGGGGAGAAGTTCGGCGATAAACATTATACAGCTGAAGCGGATAAATATGGCGAAAGATTTTATGATTATAATGTAAAAGACGGAAAACTTTATGATTTCTACGATATGGAATATTCTTCAACAAACACATTCGTCACTTTGTGTTATATTAATTTGGGCACTTTGCGAAAAATGTCGATTCCTAGCCAATTTAGTAAGAAACTGACGAATGATTTGAACGTAATATTGGAAAACGGATATTTATCGGATGAATTCCCCTTTTATGAGACACGGTTTAATTATGAGAGCGGAAAATATAGTTCGGAAAACATCAATACAGTAGAGTCGCTTTTATCCATTCTAGCCTTAGCTGAGGTGGGCCAGCAGAAAGCCACCAGCATTGATTTTATCAAGCAACAGGTCGAAGCTGGAACGTTGTATGGGCAATATTCGAGAGAAGGTAAGCCGCTGAACGATATCCGCTCCACAGCCATTTATGCCATTACGGCTATGATCGGCGCAGAAATCGGCGATGAATCTCTCCACCATAAAAGCATTGAAAGAATGAACGAGTTCAGAGTAACAGATGTGGATAGCCCACTGTACGGAGGATTCGGTGATGTCGCTAGCGGCCAAGCTTATTCTTTTGACAACCTGATGGCATTACTGGCCTATGTCTATTAACTTAAACTTATTGTATTGAAGGTGAACCTGCATGATGGACAACACGGTGAAAACACCTCTAAGGCAGGGGATAGCACTTGCTAATTTATCGGTTTCTCCGGCATTTCTTGCTGCATTTGGAGTGCTGCTTATAACCATCATTGCGCTGTTCACAGCTCCGTATGTCGGAGTGGCGGATAACGGTGACTTTTTCCGTAGCATTTATAGTAATGGACTCTATTTCAATCTGCCGGATTATGATAGTCAGTACTTTGGTTATTTTGTGAAGCAATATGGGATCTTTCAATATTTTAATGAGAATGGTGCAATGTTATTTTCCTCTCAGTCCTTATTTATCAAGCTGGCTATAGGACTTAACAAGTTGTTCTTCAGTAGTGAGGTATTCGACATCCGCTTTCAAGCGGCGATTTATACGATTCTTTATGTAATCGCAATTTACTTATTAATAGAGGCTATTACATGGAGGATGTCCCGAAAAAAGGGATTCATTATTGCAGGTATTGCTATTTTTATATTCGGAGATACCGGGTATACGGCTTATTTTAACTCCTTTTACGGCGAGAGTGTTGTGATGATCACGATGATCTTCATGTTCGCTTCATGGCTGATGTTATATCGAAAAAGATTCAATGACTACGCGACGCTGGCCTTGTTCGTAATTAGCACGCTGATCCTGACTACTTCTAAGCAGCAGAATGCGCCAGTGGGTATGATCATTGCTGTTCTGGCATGTTCACTGCTGTGGATTCGTAGAGACAAGATATTTCGGATCCTGACAATGGCGTCTCTTGCTCTGATGCTGTTTGCAGGTGTGTTCACGTATTTGAATATCTCAAATGAGTTCGTAAACATTAACCAGTTCCATGCCATGACCCGAGGGGTGCTGAAGGAATCACCTGATCCAGAAGCCGCTTTAAAAGCGTTAGGGATGGACGAGCAATTCGCCATTCTGAAGAACAGCATTCACTATGAGAAATACGTGACCATAGACGTGAATTCACCACTTCTCGAGGAGAATTTCTACAGTCGTTATGGATTTGTATCCATCCTTAAATATTATTTAACGAACCCTGACCAGCTTAATTCGATTCTTAATGTAGCTGCTCAAAGTGCATTCTCGATTAAGCCTGCGGCTATGGGGAATTTCGAGCATTCTGTTGGTAAGGAGTTTCGAGCACAGAGTCACTTTTTCACCGGATACAGCCAACTGAAACAAACGCTGGCCCCGCGAACATTCGGGTTCATCTTCCTCTGGATGGTGCTTGTCATCGGTCTCTATATGCCTTCCTTTGTAAAAGCGATCAAGTCCCGTGACTTCAGAGGTATGCAGCGAATGGTATTGATTGTCGCTTCGATTGGCATTGGGCTTTCAGGTATTTTTGTATCGATTATCGGGGCAGGCGATGCCGATATTTCCAAGCATGAGTTCTTATTTACATTATCCTTTGATTTAGTCACTTTTCTGACCCTATCCAGTGTGATTGGGCGTAGAGTTTCTAAAAACAGCAATCGGGTTAAGCAGGTTATCAAGAGCACCCCTTCTAGCCTGTATACAAAGCCTCAAAAGGATGTGAGTGTGTGAGCATCAGAGGAGTTTTAAACGGAATATTGCTACTGACGTTGACTCTAACAGCCCTTCTGATTCCCGTCACACCTGTCCAATCTGCTGCTTCGCCACAGCAGGTCCTACTACTCTACGACAGCCTCGCTAAGGGGACAACGAAGGAAGGCAACGTGACTGAACTCCAGCGACTGCTGGCGGCCTATTCCATGAAGATCACACTTAGAAGTCTGGATCAATATGAACAAGGGATGCTGAATCATTACTCTAAAGTGATTATGATCCGTAATGCAGCGGATATTTTGATTACTAATAAATTTTATGTAGAGGATTGGGAGCATTATCAGGGACAGTATTTGCACATCGGGTACAGTCCTCCAGCCTCGCTGACAAAGAAACTTCAGTTAACCACAGATGTCATGTATGACGCGAATCCAGATCTCCAGATCGGACAGTTCTCGGGAATTTCACTTCAGGTACAGGATATGCTCTATATAGCCGGAAGTCAGGGAACCCAGTCCCTTGGAAAGCTGATCTTCCAGGATGATAGCCTGCAAGTACCTTATGCTGTGAGTAAAGAGGATGCTGCTTATGTTCCGTATTTTGAACAAGGGAATGTCAGTGCACTGGCGATGGGGTATGTTCTGAAGGATTGGCTTCATATCAACACAACGCCTAAAGTGTATCTTGCGATCAAAGAGATCTATCCCTTCTCTGATCTGGGACTGCTGACAGAGACTGCGGAGCGGCTGTATCAAGTGGGGATACCTTTTCTTGCAAGTGTGCGGCCAGTGTTCAGCAATACCGATTATCCGGCAATGCAGCGTTATTTGGTAGCCATCAAAAGAGTGCAATCGAATAATGGCAGCATTCTGGTCAATGCCCCTATTGCGATGCATTCAACGAGTACTAGTAATATGGATCATTCACTTCAGGTGAAGATGAATGCGTTCATTAATCTGCTGGTGCACAACAAGATTGGGCCGCTTGGAATCGGAGCACAAATGCACTGGGCGTATGACAAGGAATACTCGGAGGCGGGGATGGGGTTTTTCGATTCTGTGATACTGTATCCGGATGAAAACGTTGATTATATGGAGCAGAGCGACACCTCCAAGTCCTTTCCATCCTCTTTATATAGTGTGCCGATTGATTTTTTGCAGGATCTGCAAACATCCAATACTGTGATGCCAGAACTGCCGATGGACACGGTAATCACTGTGGATATGCCTAAGGATAAGGAAGAACTTGAGGAAATGCTGAAGATGCTGGAACAATACTGGGTTTCTTTTGCAGATTATAAACAAGAAAGGCATGAGGTTGTTACAGACGTCAATACGATCACTTCATCAGAAGGAGTGATTTCTATTAATGGACAACCCCTGAGTCTGAATTATACGCCAGAAACAGTGAATAGCGATTATCGGTATACAGAAGAGCAGAAGAAGAGCTTTACGACGCTTTTTAATATACAGAATCAGTTCTTTATAGTTGCAATAATGATTTCTCTGTTGCTATTTGGCGGATTAATGATCATCGGATACCGATTGTATAGGAAAAAGTATTTGAAATGAGACAACTAATCGTGATTTGGAGGATCCTATGACGATTTCAGACATACTGATGGTAATTGCAGTGATCTGTATCTGGTCTCTATTACTGGTGAATGTGACCCTCATTATCGCAGGCTATTTATATTACATTAAATCTGAAAATGAGGACATACCAGAGATAGAGGGCGAATATCCTTTGGTTTCAATTATGGTTCCTGCTCACAATGAGGGGGTAGTAATCTGTAAGACGGTAGAGTCTCTGCTAGCGCTTGATTATCCGGAAGATCGATATGAGATTATTGTGATTAATGATAATTCCTCTGATAACAGTGCTGAACTGCTGGCCGGTATCCAAAACCGAAATCCGGGGCGGCAGCTGATCGTCATTAATACGGATGCGATTACGGGTGGCAAGGGGAAATCGAATGCGCTGAATATAGGCTTCACCCATTGCAAAGGGCAGTTAATTGCGATTTATGATGCAGACAACACTCCTGAAAAAACGGCTTTACGTTATCTGGTCGCTGAGATCATGAATGACTCTAGCCTAGGCGCAGTAATCGGTAAGTTTAGAACCCGTAACCGTAACGCAAGCCTACTTACCCGGTTTATTAATATTGAGACGTTGTCCTTTCAATGGATGGCGCAAGCGGGACGCTGGAAGCTGTTCAAGTTATGCACCATTCCCGGCACTAATTTTATTATGCGCAGGTCTATCGTAGAAAGTATCGGTGGCTGGGATGTTAAAGCGATAGCCGAAGATACAGAAATCAGCTTCAGAATATATATGATGGGTTATCGGATCAAGTTCCAGCCGAAATCGGTCACATGGGAGCAAGAGCCACAGACTTTAAAAGTCTGGTTCAAGCAGCGAACGCGCTGGGCTAAGGGCAACATTTATGTCATTGTCAAAAATATCCCCCTGCTGTTCGATAAATCCGCCGCAAAAGTCCGATTCGATATTCTTTATTTTCTAGCCATTTACTTCTTATTGCTGATGTCGTTAATCACCTCGGATGTGCTGCTCATCCTGCATGCTTTGGGCTATGTACATACTACCATTGCTGGGCTTAGCAATTTCCTCTGGCTGCTCGCCATCATTCTGTTCGTTGTAGGTACTTTCATAACGTTGACGACAGAGAAGGGCGAGATGAGCTTCTCCAATTTATGGATCGTAATGTTGATGTACGTCTCTTATTGTCAGCTGTGGATGGTTGTCGCCGCCTACGGACTATATCTTTATGTCAAAGACCTCATCTTCAAAAGAGAAGCAAAGTGGTATAAGACTGAACGCTATTAATAAAGAACAAAGAAGTAATGTGAGAAATATGTGATCACAGGAGAAACAGAACATGATGATGAAAAAACAAATGGTTATACTGTTAACCTGCCTCTCTCTTTTTCTAATTCAATTGAATGTTGCAGCCGCCGAGGCTCCGCCTCAGGATACTAGATTAACCTACACAACCTCTTTTACAGGAACAGATACTGCGTTAAAAGGTTCGAGTGCCCAGCAGCAATATTTTGAGGTCATGGATTATTGGAATGTGGATGAGATCAGAATTAACCTGCACTTTCAAATTTCGCAAATTACCAAGGAGCAGATTTCTAGCGTTACCTTAACACTAAATGGCAGCCCATTCTATACATTTAGACCCTCTCTAAAAGATAATGGCGAACAACAGCTGGTCCTTCAGGCACCTAAAGGGTTTCTAAAAAAAGGAACCAATACGCTTGGAATTCAGGGCTATTTGCAGTCGAACTATACAGATGAACAATCTTGTTCTGTCGATTATGATTTTGATAATTGGCTGCATCTGTTTAATACATCCAGTATTGGCGTGATGTATACGCCAAAGCCCTTGACTGGAGGGATTAGTGACTTTAGCGAGCGCTTCTCTGGCGTTGATACCTTAACGAAGAATTATAGTGTTCTGACCGTACCGGATAAAAGCACAGGGGCAGAACTGGAGTCGGCTACTTATGCGCTCTCCGGACTTGTGAAGGGGAATACATTGGACAATAGAACGATTCCAATGCTTCCCTACCGGTCAGATACGGTGAAGAATAAAGCTGCGGTTGTACTGGTAGCTATGTATGACCGAGTACCAACTGGGCTTAAGGCTCAGTTAAGCACCTCTGAAGATTTAAGTACACATGCACTGCTGCAGTTAGTGAATAAGGATACTCAGCCCACACTAGTCGTAACCTCGAAGGATGAGAACTTACTGATTAAAGCAGGCCGTTTTGTTGCGAATGAAGAGTTATTGGGTCAAATCAGCAGTGATTTAAAGGTGGTCGATGATGCTACAGAAGTATCTGCACCCCCCCTTTCGATTAGCTCCAATATTACGCTTACAGAAACGGGTGATAAACTCACTGGGGCACGTCATCAGGAGCAGACATACTTTGTTGCATTGCCCTCTAACCGCTCGCTTGCAGATTCAGGCAGAATCAGATTGGATTTCCGTTATGCACAGAATTTAGATTTCGACCGTTCATTAGTGACTGTCAGCATCAACAACACACCCATTGGCAGCAAGAAGCTGACCAAAGAGCTGGCGAATGGCGATAAGCTGGATCTTCCAGTTCCCCAAAGCTTGAATATTTCGGGTAATTTCACGGTAAATGTAGCCTTTGATTTGGAGCTGAAGGGAGCCGAATGTACTTTAGATAAGCAACAAATGCCTTGGGCGTATATCAGCAAAGATTCTGTAATGCGTCTTAATACTAAGGATCGTACGGATCTTTTGTTTAATAACTATCCGTATCCGTTCATACGCGACGGACTTTACAATCAAGTAGCAGTCGTTCTACCACAAGAAATGGATGATTATTCATATTTGAGTTTAGCTAATGTATTTAATCTACTGGGAAAATACGCTAGCGGAAATATAGGCAACATTCAGTTCTACACGGATAACATTAGCGCTGATCATTTGAAGAATAATAATGTTATCGCCATAGGTACGTATAAGAATAATAAGATCATCCGTGATCATAATGATAAGCTCTATTTTCAATATAACGGGAACGGAACAGCGATTCGCTCCAATGAGAAGATGAGTATTGAAGATCATTACGGTGCTCAAATCGGTACACTGCAGCTGATTGAATCGCCATTTGAAGCGGGACGGGGGTTGCTTGCTGTTACGGGAGCCCACTCTGAAGAGTACTATTTGGCGTCGAAGTTGATCGCAACAGAGCGGGATAAATGGAAGGTGTTTGGCGATGGGGTAATCGTTGATAAGGACGGTAATGTCAATGCGCACCGTTTCAAGATCATTACTGGAGCAGCAGAGGATTCCGTGGTTAAAAAAATAGCGGAACGAACGGACGTGCTGAGTTTCATTATCGTAATTGTGCTGGTGCTGACACTGGTGATTCTATCGCTGATCCTGCTGCTTCGTAAACATATGAAGAAACGTGGTGATAAGCGTGAGACGTAATCGCAGCGGTTTAGTTTCGGATATCGCTCTCTTATCGTTCCTGGTGCTTCTTTTTATTTGTATTGTCTTCATTTCAGGGGCACCCGATGATTATATCCAGAATATTATTATTTTAAATGTGGCTTTTATTCTGGCGATTGTTACTTATTTTACAACGGTGACTGCAGGGTTGGTCTTGAACCTGGTGTTTATATTTGCTTATGGCTTCTACACGATGTATCAGACGATATCTTTGGGAGAGACAATTGGACTGAATACTTACTTCTGGCTAATTATGACCCCATTGTTAACAGTGGTACTGTGGATATTTACACTAAGCAATCGTGAGCTGCAGGCTGAGAATCAGCGTTTGGAGAATAAGACTGCCAATATGGCCATCATCGACGAGAACACAGATCTGCGTAACAGTATTTCTTTTCAGAAGGATGCCGCTTTATTTACAGGCATTTCTACTCGATATCAGATTCCACTCACACTGCTTGTAGTGAAAGTGAAATACTGGAATGAGATTAGACGTATTATTCCCGAAGATAAGCTGGCTGAGGCCATTCATGACGTGTCTCAGCTCAGTCAGGCCAGCATTCGTACCAATGATGCACTGTATCTGCTGGACAAAGATGACGCAACATGGGGCCTTCTGCTGTTCACCGACAACGATGGAGCAAAAATCGTGATCGAGCGGATTAAATTGAAGCTTCAAGAGCTTAATGACACTGAATTTGTCAAAAAGTATAAAGTTAGCCTCGGTCTCAAAATAGGTGCTGTAGAATATCAATCCAGCACTATTGAGAACCCGTTAGATTTTATTGTTCAGGCTAAAAAACAACTGGAGTATGATGTATAAGTCAGTTGAACGTAAGGGAATATAAGGAATATCGGATAGTAGTTGACTTTACATGTCGATTTCACGTATGATGGAGTGGTGGTCTAAATCGTAAGATTTACGAATTTTCCTACGTTTATTAGGTTATACTTATAGATAAACCTACAGATCATTTGGTTAATTTACCATAAAGGCTCCACTAATTTGTTCAGAAGGAGGACGATCAGAATGAGAGAAGGCATACATCCAAAGTACAACAAGGTTATTTTCATGGATGCAAGCGTAGGCTTCAAATTCTTGAGTGCATCTACAAAATCATCCAATGAAACTATGGAATGGGAAGATGGTAACACTTATCCTGTTATCCGCGTGGACGCAAGTTCCGCATCCCACCCATTTTACACTGGTAAACAAAGAGATACAGAACAAGGCGGCCGTGTTGACAAGTTCAAACAACGTCTTGCACAAAAGAAATAAGCATTCATACGGTTTAAAAAGGGACAACCCATTTAGAAGCGATCGCTTCAGGGATGTCCCTTTTTTGTGTTCAGACATGTTAGAATGAAATGGAATTGACAAATTTCGATAGTGGCAGGGGAGCGATTAGTAGTGGAAAATGAAATAAAAGTAGATACCGTCCTTAAGAGTGAGGACGTTCAGGAGTTTAACCTATGGTTCAGCTTGAATAGCCGTATTATACTTAGCTCTTTCAGTGTGGTTGCTTATTTTGTGATTTTGCTGTTAATTACTAAGGATTACAGTATTAAAAATATTTCAATCCTTGCTGTGACTGCTGTGATTCTTGCCGCTGTTTTATGGTATATGACCAAATCAAGTTTGACCAAAAAATCTAAAAAAGCCTTCGCAACAGACAGTTTAGCCCAGCAACCTCAGAGCTATTCCGTATCAGATGAGGGTATAAAGTACGTATCTGAGGCAGGTTCCGGGCAAGTGAAATGGGAAGAGATACATAAAATAGGTGAAACGATGAACCTGTTCGTGTTTTTTGTGTCTTCTAATCGAGCGCTGATTATTCCTAAACGGTACTTTCAGTCGGTACAAGATAAAGATGCATTTAAGGACTTGGCCAGAAAGTATATGTTCTCCCATCGAGTAAAGTTCAAATCGTAAGATGTACAGATGTGCTGGTATTTGTTGATTCATTTGTAGGATTGATTAGGATATAATGATAGGAGCGACTTGAAAAATAGGAGAAATATGGCATGCCGTGGATTCAAGGATATCCGTATTACTTATTAATGGGCAGTGTTCTAAGCTTTTACATGGGCATCAGCTCCTATCGACATCGAAAGTCGGCAGGGAGACGCTATTTATGGATCTTAATGCTGCTGGTCAGCCTCATATTTATTGCAACGGCGGGAGAGATCATGTCATCCTCTTTTCAGGTTAAGCTGTGGTGGAAGAATATGCAGCAGGCTCCGCTTTTTTTAAGTGCGTTATTTACTTATGCTGTCGTTAAAGAATATGTGTCTCCTTCCGCGGAACGCCTACCTGTAAAACTTGCTATTTTCTCGATTCCAATTGCTTTGGACGTACTGCTTATTTTTACGGATACCTATCATCATCTAATGCGTAGTGAAGTGGGCATGGCCACTGTTGCGGGTGTTAGTGGAATTACTGTAAAGCCTACGCTTCTTAGCATGGCTTTTATTGCTTATGATCAGCTATTTGGTCTATATGCGGTCTGCTTGCTAGCTGTTTCCTTAATGAATAGACCGAGAGCTTTTTTGCGACGTGCGTTCTTACTATTTGCCGGGCTACTTGTTCCGGTCGTTTCTGTTTTTTTACTTCCCTTGTTGAAGATCACGCTTACAGGCTTTACGGCCTTCACTTATCTACCCGCAATTATAGCGGCTTATTTGTGTTTATTCATTGACTCCAAATCTACGATCTATCCTTTAACTAAAATTAAAATCCTGGAGCATATGAAAGATGGCGTAGTTTTGACAGACCGGAATGATAGTATCATTGGTATAAATGAGGCTGCAACCTCCATTTTGTTTGAGATTACCGGGATATCGAATGAGACCTGGATGGGGAAAAATATTGATCTTTTTATGAGGCATCACAAGGACATTGGCGCTCATTATAGTCAAAGGACCGAAGGACAGTTTGAGATTGTATGTACTGGAATAAGAGAGGTTTGTTATGGGGTTTCCTTGATAGCGACTGAACATCAGGCAACAGAGAACAAGGGGATGCTAATTGTTTTTAGTGACCATAGTGAAAAGAAGCGGTATGAACGTGAATTGGTCTATCAAGCAACGGTAGATGATTTGACAGGACTTTATAATCGCAGGCACTTTATGCAAATGGTGCAAAATCAAACGATTCCGGACGGGCTAGGACTGGCGCTGTTGTTATTTGATATCGATGATTTTAAGTTAATTAATGATACCTATGGTCATTTAGCAGGAGATCAGGCATTAGTTGATTTCTCGAATAAAATACTTCAGGTGTACCAAAACAAAGGCATTGCCGGAAGAGTCGGGGGCGAGGAGTTTGCTGTATGCTTTTTTGCTGAGGATAAACGTGCAGCCTTGATGGAAGCAGAGGATTTTCGCACTACGATGAGTGATTATAAAATAATTTTGAACGAACACGATAGCATTCAGCTTACCGCTAGCATCGGAATTTCTTTTACAGAGCGCAGAGAGGTGACTTTCGAAGATTTATATCGGGAAGCGGATGAAGCGTTATATCGTTCCAAGAATTCGGGCAAGAATAGAGTAACGCTGGGTCGTGAGCCCATTTTAAGAGAAGCGATGAAGGGATAAGAGGTGTTCTAATGAATCTGACAATTAATGAAGTGATGAGTAAGCTTGAGGAAATGGGTACAGAGCAGACGAAGCGTACCTTCATACGACATGGTGCTAAGGAGCCTTTATTTGGAGTAAGGATAGGGGACATGAAGAAGCTGGTAAAGGATATCAAGAAAGACCAAGGTCTAGCTCGCGCTTTGTATCAGACGGGGAATTATGATGCGATGTATTTGGCAGGGCTTACAGTTGACCCCAAGACGCTTACGAAGGAAGTGCTTCAAAGCTGGGTAGTGACAGCTTACTGCTCTGGAATAGCGGAATATACGGTAGCGTCTGTCGCTGCAGAGAGCCCTTACGCACTAGAACTTGCAAGAGAATGGATTTCTTCATCGGATGAAATGGTGGCCACCTGTGGCTGGAGTACTTATGGGAATTACATTTCAGTTACGCCGGATGATCTGCTAGACATCGCTGAGATCAGAAAGCTGCTACAGCAAATACAATCTACCATTCATCAGGAACGGAATCGAGTTCGTTACACGATGAATATGTTTGTAATTATCGCCGCCAGCAGCGTAACCGAACTGCATGATGAGGCAACGCAGATTGCTGCAAGCATTGGAAAGGTTCAGGTACAAATGGGACAAACCGCATGTAAAGTACCGCTGGCAGTAGATTATATTGCCAAGGTTGAGCAGGCAGGAAAGCTTGGTGTGAAGAAGAAGACCTGTATTTGTTAATGGAGACAGTATAACATCGCCTTCAAGTTAGTCACTCTATTTCCCCCTCATATTCTATTGAGGAGTGAGTAAACTTGGAGTTTTTTTATGGTCAAATACACAGGTGTTTCAACGGTGCTCAAAAATGTTTAAGTTACCAGCAGTAAAAATTCACATAGAAAACTTAGTGGAGCAATGAAGAAGGAGCAAAGGGCCATTATTATAAGGAATTAGGTAAGGAGTTAGGCTTAGAAGACAGGACGGAGGCACTTTGTGAAAAAACATCGATTTACTTTGCAGTATAAAATACTATCTATAACAATTTTTATCGTGATCTGTCTATTAGGATTCGTGATGGTTATGCATGATAGAATCAATGCGCTGCAGCGGGAAAGTAGCTTTATTTCCCATCAGGACCGAGAGATAACTAGTTTGGCTAATCAGATCGAGAAGAACATTCTAGATATGGAAACGGGACAACGAGGTTATATTATCACCGGCGATGATAAGTATCTGGAGCCCTATAATTTGGGGAAAACTCAATGGAAGGCGAATTATGATGAGCTCTCCGTGCTTACTGCTAATGATTCCATGCAACTTCAGCGTCTGATGGGCATTGAAAATAATATTCAGCAGTGGATCAAGCAGTCCGGGGATTATGTGATAGAGTTGAAAAAAGAGGGACAGGAAGCTGAAATCTTACGATATTTCCATTCGGATGATGGCAAAGATCAAATGGACCGAATTCGTAGCCAGATCAGTACTTACCGCGAGACGATGAATGAGAATACTAATGATTTGATAGCTGGACAGGCAGATCAGAATAAATTGCTGCTGGAGCTCCTTTATATTGTTTGGGCGATTATTGCTGTTACCTCAGTGATCGCCTCGTGGATCATTTCACATGCCATCGTTAGTACGATTCGTAAGGTTACTCATACGATTACTGGATTAGATTCCGCTGATGATACGAAGAGAAGAGTGGAGATTACCACGAATGATGAAATCAGGGATCTCAGTGTCGCTACGAATCATCTGATAGACACGCAACAAGAGCGAATATGGATTCAGGATCATGCTAATGATTTGCTGTCAAGGTATCAGGGCATCACACGAGTCTCACAACTGGGCGATATCTTTTTAGGTAAAACTGCAGAAGTTATTGATTATCCATATGGTGCCTTATATATACGGATGCAAGATCATGATCGAGACATGTTAAATAGAACTTCTACTTTTGCTGGAAACAGCGACATAACAGATCATGGGACATTCCAAATTGGAGAAGGTTTGGTTGGTCAATGTGCTAAAGAGGCACGTTTGATTCACATACAGGATCTTCCAGATGAGTATATCAACATTCAGTCCGGGCTGGGCGTTTCCGCACCGAAATTCCTTATATTACTTCCAGTTTGTTTTTCGGGTGAGGTAGTTGCTGTGGTGGAAATTGCCTCCTTTTCTCCACTTACTGAGCCGCAGATTAAATTCTTGGAGTCTATTTCAAATGCATTTGGTGCTGCAATTAACAGTACCATCAGCAGTATGAGAATTGATCAACTTTTGGAGCAATCCCAACGCTTAAACGAAGAACTTCAAGTGTATACTGAAGAACTACAAACCCAGTCTGAGGAGCTGCAAATCCAGACAGAGTCGCTACATGCGACGAATAGAAAGCTGGAAGATAAGAATCTCTTAGCTGAACAAAAGTCAATTGAGGCTGAAAAAGCTCGAATAGAGCTTGCTCAATCTGCAGAATTATTGCGGCAAAGCTCGCAGTATAAATCGGAGTTCTTGGCGAATATGTCTCATGAACTCCGAACTCCGCTTAACGGCATATTGTTACTCTCCGAATTTCTCATGGAGAATCAGTCGGGGTCCTTAAGTGAGGAGGATATTGAATTCTCCCAAGCCATTCATTCTTCTGGGCAAGATCTGCTGGCGCTGATTAACGATATTTTGGATTTGTCCAAGGTTGAGGCAGGGAAGCTGAATATTGAAGTTGAAGCGATAAATCTAACGGAGATCCCGGAGGCAATGCTTCAGAGCTTCAGTCACCTGTCTCGAAAAAAAGAGATTCCTTTGCATATACAACTGGGGGAGGACTTACCTCCGCTATTTTATTCGGATGCTCAAAGGGTACGGCAAATTATTATAAATCTGCTGTCCAATGCGTTTAAGTTTACAGCTAATGGTTCAGTAACTCTTGAAATACGTTTGGCGACTACAGACGAACTACGGAGTTTGGCACATTTGGAACCAGGGTTATTTATTGCTTTCGCCATCAAAGATACTGGAATTGGGATTCCTTTTGAGAAGCAGGCTATTATTTTCGAAGCTTTTCAACAGGCGAATGGAAATACAGAACGTCAATACGGTGGAACTGGGCTTGGGTTATCCATATCCAGAGAACTGGCAACACTGCTCGGCGGTAGGATTACAGTGGAGAGTCAAGAAGGAATAGGTAGTGTCTTTACGGTGTATTTGCCAATGAAGCTTCAGGACCCTAGCCTTGAAGAAACCGCTGGGATAGCAGATCTTAATCATGAGGAAGAAAGTTCGGTTGCTCTTCCCGCAGCAACCAGTGAGAACATAAGCAGCGACTTCACCTCTTTAAATCATAAGCATGTTCTAATTGTGGATGATGATGAGCGGAATCTGTTCGCGTTATCTAACACGCTAAGGAAGCGTGGACTGCAAGTAACTACAGCTGCGGATGGAGAGAGAGGCATACATGCGCTGGAGCAATCTGCATCCATAGACATCGTTCTTATGGATATTATGATGCCGGTAATGAACGGATTTGAAGCTATCGCTCGAATCAGAGAAATGCCGGCAGGGAATAAAATTCCAATTATAGCGCTGACCGCGAAGGCGATGAAGGAAGATAAGGCGAAAATCTTACAAGCGGGTGCAACAGATTATCTTAGTAAGCCAATTAACTTAGAACGTTTATTAGCATTGATGCAATTAATCCTAAATAGTGATTCATAAGGTGATAGATTCTAGAAAAATCAAACAGCGCGCGCCAATGGAGTACTGGCGCGCGCTGTTTAGTTTGTACGAGCTGTCGATTGGACAGCTCTAGGGTTGTTGATAATGTTATTGTTGAACGGAATCTACTACGACTTTAGCAGCTGTGCCGATTGGTGGCAGGCTCTTAGTCAGCATAGGGCTGTAGAATCCTATAACTTTTGCGCCTTTTACAAGCTCGCTGCTATTTACAGCTTTGCCATCGGTATTAATTAGCACGGTATCTTTGCTAATGCGAAGTACTACTTCTTGTTGTGACTGTTCGTTCAGGCCACTGCCTTTAACGGTGATGCTGATGTTTCCTTCATCGTCTTTTTTAACTTCTTCAATGGTACCTGCAGTACCCAAAAGATCATTTTGTTTCTGCTCATCTAGAACAGTGATCTTGTAAGTTGGAGTTTGCGGTGGCAGGCTCATGGTCATGATCATGGAATGCTCTGCTTTTACGGTCATACCGATATGAAGATCTTTTAGAGCAAGCTTAGTACCGTCTGCCATTTCGATAGTCGTATCTTCACCTACATTCAGTACGATGCCATCTGTGCCTACACCCTGGATCTGAACGGATTGGTATTTGCCATCATTATTGACAGCTGTAATCACGCCAGTCTTGGTCATATGCTCTTCCTGATTAGCAGCAGTGATCACGATGGAATCTCCCTTCACTGTCATGTTGTGGTGGATGATTTCACTTACAAAGGAAGCTGGAACGTACAAAATGGAGTCAACCAATTGTGGTGCAGTTCCAAGCGTAGTATTCATTTTATTAATGCTATAGCGATCTTCTCCGGCTTTCACTGTAGTGAAGACAGCACCATTGATAAGATCAACGGATTTAGTTTGTCCATTCCAAGTTAATTCAAAGCCAAGTGCTTCAGTAACCGAACGAAGTGGCACCATAGGCTCTTTGCCATTTGTAGTTTGGAAGCCTGTTTCTTTCAGAGCGGAACCGTTGATTTCAATCGCAAATGTTTTTTGGTTAGCGCTAACGGTAGTTTGAGCAGCATCATTTTTGGCAGAAGTTGTTGTTGGTGCGGCATAGGCTGCTCCTGTTGATAGTGCTAGGGACAAAGTTAAAAGAACTGTACTTGTTTTTAAAATGTTGTTCATAGTTGTGAGCTCCTTTTTAAGTTCATTTGTTAGTGTTGTTATTATCTAGACGGGACATCCCTCAAATATGTTGCAGTTTTTTGCATAAAAAAGAGTAAGAGACTCTTCCGTTTGTAGTAAAATGGAAATATTAACAATCGCTCACATTAGGAGGCGCTATGGAGTCATTCAAAGATCGACTTAGATTCATGAAGGTCCAGCAGGACGGGATTATTAAGGAATATGAAGCTCTGATCGCGGAATATGAAAGTCACGATCTGGTCAACGAGAATGAACACTTAAAGAAGCAATATGAGAAACATAAGCTTGCTTTAGTGGAGTTAAAGACTCAGGTAGGGAAGCTTCAAGAAGAGAATACAGAGCTAAAAGTTACGCTAACGGAACAAATTTTAGATGAGAAGCTTGGCATTCTTAGTCTATCGAGACAGAAGCTGCAGACTTATTTTGCCTCTAAAAGCCTTGCCCATACGGACCGGCTGACGGCTTTTGAGATGGACACAAAGCGTCATATTCAGCAGCTGTACCAAACAGCCGCGAGGCAGCTCGGTGAGGATAAAGCGGAGTTATCCAGTCGACTTGGAGCGTTGTCGGCGGAGTTAAATGAGCGTGTACTAGCGCAGCGACAAAGACTGAGGGAATCCGAAATTGCTCTGAACTCCAGAATGGATAACGGATTACATGATTTTGCCTCAGAAGAGATCAGTGAAGAAGTATTGGAGCGTCGAAGAAAACAAAATCAGATCGAAATGAAAATTGGACTAGGCTGGATTAACAAGCTTGGGATCTTGTTGCTGATCTTGGCCGTGGGAGCGGCATTCAGATACTCCTATTCCAATTGGTTCACCGGTTATATGAAGGGAGGCGCCTTTTTCCTACTGGGTTTACTGATGTTAGGGGGCGGGGAGTGGCTCTACCGGAAAGGAAAAGGGACGTTCGCTTTAGGGCTACTTGGCGGCGGGATTTCAGTGCTGTACGGCTCTATTTTCTATAGCTATTTTTTACTGGATATTATCAGTATTTATGTAGGGCTGTCCTTATCCGTGCTCGTCACTTTGACTGCGGTGCTCCTGTCTTTAAGGTATGAATCACGAAGTATTTGTGCTTTGGGCTTAGTCGGAGGGTACCTGCCACTATATTCTTATCTTGGGGCTTTCGGGCTTTCAGGCAACGCAGTTTATGTGGCAATGGGCTACTTGTTTCTTCTAAATTTATTCATTCTACTAATCTCCTTCCGCAAACGCTGGAACGTGGTCAATTACATCAGCTACTTATTTAATACACCCTCCATGCTGATATTAATAGCGTTATCGGATAGCAACGGAATGAATATGATTTATGCGGTGCTGACTTTTGCGATGTATTTGGGCATTACGTTATGGTACCCGTTCAAGTATCGCTCCAAGTTGTCTTGGTGGGATTTCTCTCTACTGGGATGCAACACGTTTATTAGCTGTCTTACCTTGTATCTTCTATTTCTGGATGCAGGGCTCAAGGATTACAATGGTGCGCTGGCGCTGCTCTTCTGTCTGCTGTATCTAGGGCTTGGACGAGGGCTTGAAAAACTGATGCCACAAGAAAAAGAAAGCATGCTGCTGTTCTACGCTACTTCGCTGACCTTTGGTATTCTGATGATTCCGTTCCAATTTGGAGCGGCTTGGTGGTCCATTGGCTGGTTGGTTGAAGGCGTTGTGCTTACCTTGTTTGGTAATCTGAATCGGTTTAAAGGGATGGAAAGGGCAGGCTGGGGGATTTTAACGCTTTGCCTTGCGGTGTTCTTCGGATTAAATGTACCCATGCAGCTCAGTATAGCCAATGAATGGTTGAATTCCGCAGACGTCTATTTTCCGCTAAAATATGTCTTCATTACTGCAGGCATGCTGATCATTGCCGTATGGTACGCTGTTCAGCATAATCGAAAGGATGTCCTACAGCGCAGTGAGCCTTACGAAATCACCTTAGCCCTGTGGTTTAAATACGCGGCATTATTGAATTTCTGGATCTATGGTTTGTATGAATCGAGAAGACTGTATCGTCTGGCTGTACCGGAGGATTTCTCGCATAGAACCTTCTATAATTTGCTGCTGTCCGCTCTGTTAACTATTATTCTGGCCTATGTATTGCCAAAGGTGAAGGTGCTTTATGACACGATTGTTAAGTATTTTGTGAGACTTCTCTTTGGGATCGGCTACGCTATTTGTTTGGTGATTACAGTAGGCTTGCCAAGCCTGCAGAATGAGCTTGCACGTAATACCGGGGCTGATTATATCGCACTGGGTGTGCTTATTATCTTCAATATTTTCGTGTGGTTTAGTGGACGTGATCTGCTGATCACCTTACTTAAACGTGAGTATAAAAGTATGGAGATCTATCCTGTTTTCATGGGAGTGTATCTACTCGGAATCATCACCGCTTTTCTAGGGGTACAGCTGCAATTAAGCGATGCGGGATTAATATTTAGTCTTGTGTATCTGTTGATAGCAGTTCTGTTCATCATGTACGGCTTCCGCAAAAGATATGTGTATATCCGGCGCTTCGGCCTTGGATTAACGCTTCTGGCGACAGGTAAGCTGCTGCTATACGATTTGGGACTACTGAATACCGGAAGTAAAATTATCGCTTATGCCAGCTTTGGGATTTGCCTGCTGGGGATCTCCTATCTCTATCAAAAGGTGTCAAACAAAATGGAGGAGGGGCAGGCAGCGACGGAGAATGTGACTAAGGGGTAACTTACAATGTGAATCATGGGAAGGAAGACGGGGATGTATCAGACTTATATTTTCGATCTGTACGGTACACTGATTGATATTGAGACAGATGAGGAGCAATCTGAGGTATGGGAAAGGTTAGCTCTCCATTTCGGATATCAGGGACTCTCTATATCAGGTAGTGAACTGCAAGAACGGTTTTTGCGGGAGCGGGATCTTCAACTTGGTGAAGCCGCACGGAGCTGCGAGTATCCGGATTTCGTAATGGAGGAAGTGTTTCGGTCTGTGGTCCGTCAATTAGGTGGAGAACCGGATCAAGCGTGGTTATATGAAACCGTGAGGTGGCTACGGACGTTATCAATGGTCCATATCTCTCTATATGAGGGTGTGACTGAAATTCTACAAACGTTAAGAGAACGTGGCAAAAAAGTATTCTTGCTCTCCAACGGGCAGAAGACATTTATTGAGGCAGAGTTAACTATGCTCGGAATCATACATCTATTTGATGGCATTGCGATCTCTTCGGAAGCAGGGGTGAGCAAGCCTGATCCGCTATTTTATCGCTATTTAGTTGAAAGGTATGGAGCGGATTTGAGCTCAGCCATTATGATTGGAAATGATCCTCGTACGGATATTGAGGGGGCTCTGAAGGCAGGGATTGATTCCTGTTACATTCACACGGCTTCTTCACCGTCCGATATGGTTGTGAAGAGTACGTACTCTATATGGGATGGTGGTTTGCGGCAAATCCCAGGTTGGAACTCATAGTTGAATTAAAAAGTCCCCGTCCCCGGCTTCTTACTCACCGGTTACGGGGACTTCGTATGATCACAACGCCGTTTGTTTATGCTTGATTAGATTACGCCTTCAGCCAACATAGCATCGGCTACTTTCTTGAATCCAGCGATGTTCGCTCCTGCAACGAGGTTGCCGGACTGTCCATACTGCTCGGATGCATCTACAGACTGTTGATAGATGGAAACCATGATCTCATGCAGCTTCGTATCAACTTCTTCAAAGCTCCAGGACATACGCATGCTGTTTTGGGCCATTTCAAGCGCAGATACAGCTACGCCGCCAGCATTAGCAGCTTTGGCAGGTGCGAATAACACGCCAGCTTCTTGGAACTGGTGAATAGCTTCAAGGGTGGATGGCATGTTGGCGCCTTCGCCTACTGCTTTAACACCATTCTCAATCAGTTTCAATGCCATGGCTTCATCAATCTCATTCTGAGTAGCACTCGGAAGGGCGATATCACAAGGAATAGTCCAAATTTGCGTGGAATCTTCGGTATACACAGCGTTAGGGTGTTCATTCACATATTCACTTATCCGTTTTCTTTCGACTTCTTTCAGGCGGCGGACAGTTTCGAGGTTAATGCCGTTTTCGTCATAGATATATCCAGCGGAGTCACTACAAGCTACGACTGTTGCACCTAGCTGTACAGCTTTTTCAATCGCATAGATCGCTACGTTACCAGAACCGGAAACAACAACGCGACTTCCTTCAAAGGAAAGGCCTTTTGCTTTCAGCATCTCGTTTACGAAATAAACTGTACCGTAACCAGTAGCTTCTGTCCGAGCCTGACTACCGCCGTAACCAATACCTTTACCAGTCAATACACCAGCCGGATATCCTCCGCGGATCCGCTTGTATTGTCCGTACATGTAGCCGATCTCACGACCACCTACACCGATATCTCCTGCAGGAACGTCTTGGTCAGGACCGATGTAATTTTGCAATTCAGTCATGAAGCTTTGTGCAAAACGCATGATTTCGCCTTCGGATTTTCCTTTAGGATCAAAGTCGGATCCGCCTTTACCTCCGCCGATGTGTTGGCCGGTAAGAGCGTTTTTGAAGATTTGCTCGAAGCCGAGGAATTTGATAATACTAGCATTAACGGATGGGTGAAAACGAAGTCCACCTTTGTAAGGTCCAATGGCACTGCTGAACTGTACACGATATCCACGGTTAACTCTGACCTTGCCTTGATCATCTGTCCAAGGAACACGGAACATAATCAAACGTTCTGGCTCAACCAATCTTTCCAGAATGGCATTTTCCTGATACTTAGGTTCAGCAGCCAGGATTGGAAGCAAAGATTCAAGGATTTCCTTTACAGCCTGATGGAATTCGGGCTCGAAAGGATTACGCGCAACAACCTGTGCGTATACGTCTTCGATATAACGATGTGCCTTGTTGCTGTTTGTGTCTAATTGCTGGGAAGATACAGAGCTCATGAATTCAACCGCCTTTTCTAGTATTCAATTTGGTCCAACACTTTTTTTATATTTTGGCACAAGTCAATGTTCCTCACAACTGTTTTTATTAAATAACTTACCTGAAGTGGAATGTTGTAGAGCCCGTGATAGCAAGAAAAGTGTGAACAAACCGCGGTATACTTCGCGTAATGACGCGTTAAAGCGTGAAATATGCTACAATGGAGATGTAATAATTGTAGGGAGATGAAATTTGAAAAATGAGTGACAAATTAAACGAGCAGGAATTAGTAACCGTATTATCTGCCAAAACCAAAGTAGATCCTAAATTAATTCGTTTAGTATTGAAGCATGAACAGACCTTTATCAATAACGCCAAGGCCAATGCCAAAGGCGAGGTAGACATCGACAATGATGATCTGGTTGATTATGTTGTTGGCCAGCGTGATGTGAAGCTGGATGAAATCACAGTGGAGACGATTCTTGATGCGGAGATGGATTACTTAATGGATAAAGGGTTGGCAGGATACATCGATTAACCCGTGCACATTTCCGGCTCTAAAGCCTTTAATATAGAGGATATTGAGCCGGAATGAAAAAAGTAGGCATTTACATTGCATTCAATGATTTAGTGTGGTACAATGAAGTTAATCATAAATTTAACCCTTAATTCACATATTGTAAAAGGTTATCATTTGTGCGTATGAGTCCTTTTCCAATGTGTGAATTTTTATTTGTTCGTACACTACGTAGGAATAAAAGGACATGTGTTAAATAAAATATTGGAGGTAATATCATGCAAACAGGTACAGTTAAATGGTTTAATGCAGACAAAGGATTTGGTTTTATCGAGGTTGAAGGTGGAAGCGACGTATTCGTACACTTCTCCGCAATCACAGGCGACGGATTTAAATCTTTGGACGAAGGCCAACGCGTTGAGTTCAACGTAACTCAAGGCGCTCGTGGACCACAAGCCGAAAACGTTGTAAAACTGTAATTCGAAAATTAGGCTGCCCTTAACACAAGTTGAGGGCAGCTTTTTTATTTTTCATCTTATGAATCTGCCCCTAATAGGGTGGCGAAATCGTCTCGATTCGATCCAAGGAGGGGTACTTATGTATTTTCGTAAAAAAGCACTGGAGGATCTTCCGCAGGAAGACACAGCCATTTGGTCTTGTACCAAGGAAGGTTGCACCGGTTGGATGCGCGATAACTTTGCATTTCAGTACGTACCTACCTGCTGGCAATGTAACTCTCCCATGACGAGAAGTATGAAGATACTGCCAATGCTTGTGAACACGAATTCAGATATGAAGGCTATGAAGAAAGGCATCACGATTAAGTAACAGCCTTTACTAAAACCATGCTAGAGATGGTTAAATAGAAACAGCTAACATACTCAAACAGCTGGACCCTTGATGGTGGGCAGCTGTTTTTTTGTTGGAGTATTTTATTTCTGTTCGAGCAATTTCTCCCACTCGGTTAAGATGATGTTCTCTGAGAGATGCTTCAAATGTTCAGGAACCTCTACATGGCACATCAATTCCAGGCTGTTGCCGTCCGGGTCGTTGAAGTACACAGAAGCATTCCCTTGATAAGCTCGAATAAAAGGCTCAACGGAAGTTCGATTACGGAACGGAACAGCGTCTACCCCAATGGATTCCAGCCATTGCAGTGATTGCTTTAGATCCTCATAAGTTACGCGGAAGGCAATATGCCGTAAAGATGGGTGGTATGGCGTTTCTACTTCCTTTCCTTCCCAAATGCCGATCCAACTCCGACCTTCCTCCATCCAGAAGAATGCAGTTTCCTCATCCCGCCAGGCCATTTTTAATCCCAATTTCTCATAAAATTCGATAGATACCTCAAGATTGCTTACTGGTAAATGTGCTTCGTATAGTCCTTTTATCATATTCTCGTCTCCTCGTGCAGGCTTAGCCTGAATTTTATCAATAACTACCAATTTCTTTCATGTATTAGTTCCCATTCTTTCCAGGGTACCATTCCTAGCTCAGGTCTGGGTGAATCAGGCAGTATAGATAGGAACTCTAAGGAATGACCATCTGGATCACTGAAATACACGGATACGGCTGGCATCCAGCTAAATACATACAATTGTCCCTTATCATCATCGAGGAAGTTGGAGGCTTCAATCCCCTTGGCCTTCAGGTAGGATACTGACTGCTTCAAATCCTCAAGCGTTACTTGGAAAGCAAAGTGCTGACGCACAACCTCGGAAGGTGCCTTCTCCCAAATCCCCAGCATGGCCTGATTTCGATCTTCTCCAATCCAGTAAAATCGCCGCTTGCGACCTTCAGTATTCTCCGAATGTGCTAAGGGTAGTCCCAGAACATGTTCATAGAAATGAGCAGATTGTTCAAGGTTAGTCACGTTCAGATGGGTTTCAAACAGTCCTTTGATCATAGGGCGGCACCTGTCGGGCTATTGATTTTGCGAGCTAAATTTAGGAATGATTCTAAGACTAGGCGAATGCGATCTTCAATTTCTTGACCGCCCTCGTACCCGTCGTATTCAACCTCGAACCGCTTGCGCTGCATCCCGCCGATGGAGATCCAGTCTGGCGTATTAATCCCATGTAGATTGCGTACAACCGCCTGCAATTGAAGCAATGAGCTTACACCTACAGCTCCACCTGCAGAGCTAGCGCACAATACCACTTTGCCGTTGAAGTGCGTCTGGCCTAGATGGTCGAGAGCATTTTTCATCACGCCGCTCATGGAACCGTGGTATTCCGGGGTAATCAGGATGATTGCGTTCGCAGTTAGCATCTCTTGATGGAGGGCGCTTAGATGCTCATGCTCCGCGTAAGACTCATCTGGTGAATAAAAGGGCAGTGGGCGTTTATGGAGATTAAACAGGGTGACTTGTTCGCCTTGCTGATTAATAAAATGTGCGGCATGCTCTGCCAACTTCGTGCTGGTCGCTTCTTTTCGATTGCTGCCTGTCAGGATCATGACTTTCATCTGTATCCACTCCTATAAGGTTGATTGCTATAAACCAATGATAGCTGAATCGACATTTGTTGACGTCAGCACATGGAATGAACCTGCATAATAAAAACGCTCAGCCATTGTGCTGAGCGTCTAAGACTATAGTTGTAGATGGGCTGTGGCGCTATGAGTTGTAGCCGCTTTTCAATGCAAAAATGGCAGCTTGAGTCCGATCCGATAAGTTCAGCTTTCCCAGTACATGACTGACATGTGTCTTAACAGTCTTCTCGGTGATGACCAGCTTACTGGCAATCTCTTTGTTGCTCATACCTAGTGCAATGAGGTCTAACACTTCCTGCTCTCGTGGAGTAAGAAGCTCAGATCCGGTGATTGTAACCGATGTAGTACTGGATCCATTCAGATCTGAGTTGCTAACATTCAGTTGTTCTGGTGTAGAAGCTGCCATTAGATTCATCAGTTGACTGGCAGCTGCGGAATGCAGCTCAACTTGACCACTGTGTACCTTGCGGATGGCGACTACCAGCGCTTCTGGTTCTATGTCTTTTAGCAAATATCCTTTGATCCCTACGCGGATAGCAGGGAGTACATGATCCTGATCTGAAAAGGAGGTCAAAACAATGATTTTGACCTGTGGATGGGAGACCCGCAGCTGTTTAGCCGTCTCGATGCCGTCCATAACGGGCATGTGCAAATCCATTAATATGATATCCGGCTGGAGCTCAGCCGTTCTCTCTAGTGCCTCGCGGCCGTTCGATGCTTCTCCGATAACCTTGATGTCCGGTTGTGTCGAGAGAAACACTTGTAGCCCTCGACGAACCATTGCATGATCGTCAACCAGTAATAAACCTATTGTCATTTGTGATCACCCGACTTCATGTGGATTGGAAGGGCAAAGGGATGGTTACCTCAATCGTTGTGCCTTGGTGCTCCTCACTGTAAATATGAATATGGCCGTAGAGCGCCTCAGCTCTTTCCTTCATAATATGCAGGCCGAGAGATTCATTGGTGTCTATGTTACAGCGCCGTTTGGCACCGCCCTTGCCCTGATCGGCAATGCTCAGTATCACCTCGGTAGCGTTTAAATGTAGAGATACTTCAGCTTTAGAAGCTCCGGAGTGCTTACGTACATTATTAAGTGCTTCTTGACCAATGCGCAGCAGTCCTTCTTCCACATTGCGGGGAAGTTCGAGTACACCGCTGCGTTGAGTCTGTATCAACAGCCCTAGTTGCTGACCATGAGCCTGCAGCGCGGTCAATAACCCGGCTTCCAGTCCTGCAGGACGAAGCTGCATGATTAAAGCACGCATTTCTTTGAGTGCAGATTGAGAGAGCTCTTGAATATCGCGGACAGCCTCAGCAGCCGGATGGGAGATGTGCTCTTGCTGCAGCATGCTTTCTACACCTTTGGCCGTCATCGAGAGGGAGAACAGAATCTGGTTCACCGAGTCGTGGAGGTCACGGGCCAGTCGATTCCGCTCGTCCAGACGCGCGATTTCGCGGCGCTTCTCTCCGAGCTGTACACTTTCCAGTGTAGCTGAAATGTGCTCGGCAATCGCTTCGAGTACTTCTCCATCTGCGGTTGCGGAGGCGAGTGCTTTAGGCGAGGTGATGAGTAGAATGGCTGAACCATGTGCAGTAATCTGCCGAAAGGGGACGGCAAGCATTACAACTCGCTCTGTAACAGGCTGTTCGGAACAGCATGAGTTCGTAATTTCCTGTTCTTCGTCAGAGGTTAATGTTGCGAAGCGCTGTCCTTTTGCAATGTCCCTTAGACGATTCTTAAAGGAATCCGAGAGCTCAAAAGGAGCTAATTCAGGTGTTATATTAGCTGCATGAGCGGCTGCATGTACTTCGAATTTGCCCGCGTGTTGTCCAATGATCGCTGCAAAAGGCCAATCGAAATATTGACCAATCAGGGCGGTGGTTTTCTCCACCAGAATGCTTGGGGAGATGCATTCACTAGCCGTTATATTCAAAGCAGCGCTGAACTCCCCTAATTTGGCGTACAGATTGGCACGGCGCAGCTCGGTGCTATATAACTGCATGCGTTCAATGGCACTGCCAATTTGCAGGGCTACGGATTGTAGCAGAGCCAGCTCACTGTCGGGGTAATGTGCTTTGCCTGGTGCAGCTACATTCATAAGCCCTAAGTAGCGTTCGCCTGAATGCAATGGGATAGTGGCGTGGTGGGTGATCCCCAACGTATCGCCCCAGTTATATTGCCTGGCATTACTCAGCCGCTTGCAGTTTAGAATGTTAACGGCATGCTCTAGCCGTCCGTCCCATAGGCGGTCTAGGCACCAGCAGCTTCCACACTGCATCGGCTGTTTATTGTTCCGTTGCAGCGCTGGCGGTAAACCTTGATCTGCGGCGAATTCATACTCCATATTCTCTTCGCTCAGGAAGATCCAGCCTGCCGTATTTCCTGTTAGATCTAACAGCTTACCCATAACTGTATCGAGCATCGGTTTGAGCTCATTGGAACTGTTTAAGGTCTCCGCAATCGTCTTGAGCGTCAATAACTCGTGGATTCCGGTTTCTTCCGGCATGAGGTTCTCCCCTTTAGATTAATTACGTTCTATCTATTGTAACGTAGAATGCTTCATTCATTCTAATATTTATGTAATCATGAAGCGACAAAAAAGGTGGACCCTTAAGATCTGGTATGACCTTAGAGAACCACCTAAATAAATTCGTTAATTTACAGCTGCAGGGGTAGTGGAAGGCACGCTGTGTTCTACATCATCGTGCTGAATCAGTCCATGTTTCTCCCAAGCTCGACTCTTCCAGCGGAAATACATAATGACAGCTCTTGTCCACTCATCAGCCGCAGTGGCAATCCACACACCGGCTAATCCTAGGTTAAGCTGGAATACCAGAAAATAGCCAAGGGGTAAGCTCATGCAGACCATGGAGATCAGTCCCATATATACTGGGAACTTCGCATCGCCCGAGGCGCGTAGTGAGTTAATGATGACCAAATTAGTTGTGCGCCCGGTCTCTAGGAAGAAACTAAGCAGTATAACCTGAGCCCCCATCAGAATAATGTTCTCGTTGTCTGTGAAGAGGCCGAATAGTGGTACCCGGAAGACGATCACAAGAGCATCTATTACTACTGTGACCAGAAGTGCCCACTTCACACTGGTGAATACACGCGTATAGGCCTCCTTGGGGCGCCTAGCTCCCACCAGATGTCCTACGATAATGGAGGTTCCCATGGAGACGGCTACACTGAATAAATAAATATAATTGGAAATGTTGAGCGCGTATTGACGAGTGGCCATAGCCTCGGCGCCCAGATAGGTAATATACAGCGTGAATACGAGCTGACAAGATTGATAAATAATCGATTCAAACGCGGACGGGATGCCGATTTTGAGAATTTGCTGCACATATTTTTTGGAAAGATGAATGTAGTAGGTTAACTTTACCCGTACCTCCATCACTCTGTAGAGCAGTAAGAAGAAAATAATAAGACAGATAAACCGACTGACAACCGTTGAGATAGCTGCACCTTCGACACCTAACGCTGGAAGTCCAAAATGACCATAGATGAGTAAGTAGTTACCCACCACGTGAATGATGTTCATCAGCAAGGATACGACCATCGTCTGTTTAGTGAAACCGTGCGTACGGATTGTGGTCGCCAGAGCATTGATTAATGCTTGGAGAAAAATACCGCCCCCGACAATATGAATATAGGATTTAGCGTAAACGAGAATGTCCCCTTTTACATTCAGGGCAGTTAGTAGAGTCCCTCCGAATATCAGCAAAAATGTACTTAGGAGAATTCCTACTAACAGGTTTAGAGTAATGGCATTGCCGGTCACTTGAGCGGCTTCCAGAGGTTTTTTGGAACCGAGGTATTGGGAGACTACAATCGCTGCGCCGTTACCAATTACACTGAGAACTAAAATAGCCATCGCGATAATCTGATTCGCTGCGCCAACACCCGATACGGCATCGTCCGATACGGAGCTGATCATAAAAGTATCCACACTGCCCATGAGCATAAATAGGAACAGTTCCAGGAATATCGGCCAAGTTAGTTTTACAAGGTTAAATTCTTGGTGATTATTGTGCTTCATTGTACACCTTCTTACATCATGATTAAATTGCTGTTATTCCATAAACAAACTGTAATGTTAGCACAGCTTTCATGAAAATGCAGTACTTTTACAAAAATATGACAAAAGGTTGTTAATGTCTGCAAAGATAAAGCTGGCAGCAGCACATTAGTATCCTCCAGGTAACTACATCACAATAAAGTGCCTACTTCCCTTAAAGGATGTAAGGATCTACAATTTGTACATGACTTACTAAAATATATTAACAAGGAGTGCAAATAAATATGAAATTGCAATTAGCATTGGATCTAGTGGATATTGCGGGAGCGAAAGAGATTGTCTCAGAGGTTGCTGAATATATAGATATCGTTGAAATTGGAACACCTATCGTTATTAATGAAGGCTTGCATGCGGTGAAAGCAATAAAGGAAGCTTTTCCTGCTTTGACAGTATTGGCTGATTTGAAAATCATGGATGCTGGCGGATATGAAGTGATGAAGGCGGTAGAGGCTGGTGCTGATATCGTTACTGTGCTTGGTGTATCTGATGATGCTACCATTCGAGGTGCGGTGGAGGAAGCTAAGAAGACGAATAGACAGATTCTGGTTGATCTGATCAATGTAAAAGATATTAAGTCAAGAGCGGCTGAAGTAGACGCACTTGGCGTAGACTATGTCTGCGTACACTCTGGATATGACCATCAGGCGGAAGGAAAAAATTCTTTTGCAGATTTGAATGCAATTAAAAGTGTGGTTAAACAGGCTAAAACCGCTATCGCTGGGGGTATCAAGCTAAGTACGCTTCCGGAAGTTATTGCAGCGAATCCTGATCTTGTTATCGTTGGCGGAGGCATTACGGGTGAGGCTGATCAAAAGGCCGCAGCGGCAGAGATGAAACGTCTAGTTAACCAGGCTTAAGATTACAATGGACACATTGAAATATGCGCAGCAAATTATAGAGGAGCTTCAGTGCTCCATTTCTCAGCTTGATCAGCAAGAGGCTGAACGAATGGCTGAACTGCTTCTTCAGTCGAATAAGGTATTTGTGGCCGGGGCTGGTAGATCAGGATTGATGGGACGAGCTTTTGCAATGCGACTCATGCATGTCGGTAAAGAAGCGTACGTCGTGGGAGAAACGGTAACTCCGGGTATTGAGCCTGGTGATGTGCTTGTGCTCGGTTCGGGTTCAGGAGAGACTAAGGGGCTGATCTCTATGGCAGAGAAGGCCAAAGGAGTAGGTGCAGAGGTTATTGCCGTTACGATTGCGCCGGACTCGACCGTCGGACGTTTAGCGAGCTATGTAGTGAAGCTGCCGGGATCTACAAAAGATCAGACCAGCGGAGGCTACAGCACGATTCAGCCAATGGCTTCTTTATTCGAACAGACGATGTTAGTCTTTTACGATGCAGTGATTCTGCGGATGATGGAGAAGACGGGGCAGACGACTAAGCAGATGTTCGGCAAGCATGCTAATTTAGAGTGAGAGTACAGAAACGAATGCCTTCCTAGTAAGGAGGTTATTCGTTTTTGTGTTAGTATGACAACAGGAGAGAGGAGGCGCTTTAGTTATGGCGACCGAGATTAAAGATCGCATCAATTTGAAGGAAATTAACTGCGAGAAGGAACTGACGCTTGCGGTGATCGGAGGCAAATGGAAGCTGATAATCCTGTGGCATCTTGGGCTTGAAGGGACAAAGCGGTTCAGTGAGCTGAAGAAGCTAATTCCTCATATCACGCAGAAAATGTTGACCAATCAGCTTCGAGAGCTTGAAGAAGATCAGTTGGTTCTTCGGAAAGTGTATGCCGAGGTTCCTCCAAAAGTAGAGTATTCTCTGACTTCATATGGACAAAGCCTGCTTCCCGTCCTTCGATTGATGTATGATTGGGGTAAGAATTACGGGGAAAACGTGATCTGGAAAGACACGCCGCCGGAAGAAAGATGCTAATCGAATAGACTTTGAACATTAATAATCCCTGAGAGGTCTGAATCGACCTTTTCAGGGATTTTTTGTGTTCAATATGGAGTGACGTGAATTACGATTTAGGCTTTTTGTTCGAACAGCTTGGCGATCTCGACGATTACGTTTACCGCTTTTTCCATGTTGTCAGCAGAGGCGTATTCGAATTTGCCGTGGAAATTTTCGCCCCCCGTGAAAATATTAGGTGTAGGTAAACCCATGTAGGAAAGCTGTGAGCCATCTGTTCCCCCGCGAATCGGGCGGATGATCGGTGTGATGTTCAGATTCTCCATCGCCTCATGGGCAATATCGACAATATGACGCACCGGTTCGATTTTTTCGCGCATGTTGTAATATTGGTCTTTCATTTCAAGCACGATGTTCTCTTCACCATGGATGCTCTTGAATTCATCTACGATGGCAGAAAGAAAGGCTTTACGTGCCTCGAATTTCTCGCGGTCGAAGTCACGAATGATATATTGAAGCTTGCTGAATTCCGGTGTGCCTTCTATGGAGCTAAGGTGGTAGAAGCCATCATAACCGTCTGTGAATTCTGGAGCTTCCTCAGCAGGGAGTCTAAGGTGGAGCGCCATAGCGATTTTTGCGGAATGAATCATTTTTCCTTTGGCAGTACCAGGATGTACATTGACGCCGTAAACCGAGATTTTGGCTGATGCAGCATTAAAGCTTTCATACTCTAGTTCACCGAGTGGGCCTCCGTCCACAGTGTAAGCATAGGAAGCATTAAAAGCAGCTACGTCAAATTTATGAGGTCCGCGGCCGATTTCTTCGTCCGGTGTGAAGGCAACTCTAATCTTGCCATGTTTGATTTCTGGATGCTGAAGAAGGTAATTCATAGCTGTCATAATCTCGGCAATACCGGCTTTATTGTCTGCGCCAAGCAGGGTGGTACCATCGGTTGTAATTAATGTATGGCCTTTATATTCTGCCAGCTCTGGGAAGCTCGCTTTAGACAATACAACATTTAATTCTTTGTTCAGAAGAATATCTTTGCCATCGTAGTTCTCCACGATCTGTGGCTTTACATTTGTTCCTGTGAAATCAGTTGCTGTATCGAGATGCGCTAAAAAACCAATGGTCGGAACATCCTTCTCCGTATTGGCTGGGAGTGTAGCCATGACATACCCATGCTCGTCCACCTGCACTTCATCCATGCCGATCTCCTTGAGCTCTTCGACCAGCTTGTGAGCCAGCACCATCTGCCCCGGAGTGGACGGACAAGTTTCATTATCCTCGTTCGATTGGGTATCCATTTGAGCATACGAAATAAACCGTTCTATAACCTCTTTTTTCACTGTGGGTCATCTCCTCATTACTGTTGTATCTATATAGTATCACTTTCCATATCCGGTCTCATCCCTGAGGAGGAAGATTAAGAGTTAAGATTAGCTTTAATGAGGCGATATTTCTTTCTTTACTAGCTTCGCTGAAAGTAAATACCGGTCCGGTGCTGACCCCACGTATGAAAAAGGATAACAGGTGATCAAGGTAAGAATAGCCTTATCGCTTGGTTTTATTGCGCCGCGTTCAGTCCCGTCTACAATCGTGCTGCCTGTCACTTCATAGGTGAACGTACCGTCCATGCTTTCCAGTTCGATTAGATCTCCTGCGACAAGTTCTCCTAGATTGCGGAAGACGGTATCACGGTGTCCAGCAAGCACGCTATTACCGATGGCACCGATGGCTGCGCTACCTATATAGTGTCCAGCTCCTTTTTTTAATTCAGGGCTTTCCGTACCCTCCAGAATAGCCACCTTCTTATTTAAGGTGGGGAAGCGGATTTCTCCAATCACTTCACCCTCTTTATAGGAGGGAGGAGAAGATGGTTGTTCTTTTGAAGAACTGACCATTCCCTTGGGGAGAGGGTTCTCTTCATTTGAAAGGGGGCGGGCGATGGCTTCCTCCCTCTTTTTTGCCCAATCATTTAGGGCCTGCTTGGCCTCGATGGGTGCTTTGACGACTTGGACGATCGAATAAATCAGCACAACTAAAGAGAGTATGAAGATTAGCTTCACGGTTAATAAAACACCATTACGCTTCTTCATACTCTCTCCTCCAGACTTATATTACTAAATGTTATTCTTTCTTCGATTTCAATCTGCGCATGATGATCACGCTGAGTACCGCAATAGCTAAGCTGGCCAGAATTAAGTTATACCAAGGCTCGGCGGTATTTGGAAGCTCGTTGCCTGCCTCTGGTGCTCCCAAAGGAATGTCGCCGTCAGGTAAGGCTACCTCATCGCTTGGCTGAGGTGTTGCACTGGTGGTTTGACTACCAGCACCTGGTGACGCTGCAGGTGTAGGCTCATTACTGCTTCCGCCCATTGGAATCGGTTCTTCAGTAACGCTTATTTCATCGACTGCAGGCGGTGAAGCCGTAGGTGTAGGCGATGGTGTTGCTGTTGCTGTTGGAGGCACTGACTGACCTGGTGTTACGACAGCTGTAGGTGAGGCAGTAGTCGTTGGTGAATCCGTAGGTGTTGTGGTTGGTGCAACCGTAGGTGACGGTGAAGCTTCAGGTGTAGCTGCTGGTGTTTCAGTAGGTGTTTCAGTAGGTGTTGTAGTAGGTTCAGTTGTTGCTGTTGCTGTTGCTGTAGGTGATGGATCAGGTGTAGGTGCAACCGTCGCTGTTGGCGTAGGCGTTGAAGTAGGCTCGGTGGTTGGACCTGGTTCTCCGGAAGCGGAGAATTCAAAAGCTACGGTCGTGGCCTTCCCTTGATATTCGTTGCCGGCTTCCCATGGGAAGGTTACATCCATTTGAATTACACTCTTCTCTCCTCCAGCAAGTGAACCGATGGTTACTCTGCCAGCAGCCTCACTCATCACTCCCGAATAGATGATTACTCCCTCTTTTTCGAGTGTCATTTGGAGAATATTGTACAACTCTACGTCTCCAGAGATGAATTTAAAGTCCACAAAGTAATCAAAGCCTTCTGTGCCATCATTAATAATCGTGTACTCTGAGCTCATTTCGTCACCGGGCTTCATATTGTTCATGGTGGCTGTGCTCGTGGTATGAGAATTCACAGTAAGCTTAATGGTATCCTGAGCGCTTACCCCTCCAGCGTGCCATATTACTCCTACCAGAATAATCAGAACGTAAGCAGCTATGAAGACCGAATGGTATTTCTTCTTCACTTTCTTTGCTCCTTTCTCCTGAGCCCATTGTAGCTGTTGAAAAACAAAATCTGCGGGCTTCCGGCAAAATCCTCCGTTTTAAACGATTATTCCATTCTACATTGTCGAAATAAGTGGTATTGTGAAGTACCACTCTTTCATTTGTGGGGGGAATCTCTCTGAATGAACGGAGAAAGAGGGCATAGCCAAAATACAAATCGTTCGTTATAGCGAATATATAAAGTATAATCAAAATGATATCCAAAGAAAAATGATGTATTACAACTAATTAGATCATATTTGCTTAAATAGTAAGTATATGGTCTCTTTATCTGTTGATTTCTCTCTATATCTCTTTATTTTTATGTTTTTTACTATCTTAGTAGTGTTTTATTAAGAACGGTTTCGAAAACAAAACAAAAAAGGCAAGACGCATATCTGAAACGGGAGAATTCCCGATACTCAGATAACGTCCTGCCTTGTTAAGACTGCAATCTTACAGTTCTTTCATAGCCTCAGCTACAATTTCATAGGAACGAAGACGAGCTTCATGATCATAAATCCCTGCGGAGATAATCAATTCATCTGCTTGTGTCTCTTTCAGAATGTCTTGAAGTCGTTCTTTAATCGCTGCTTTATCGCCAGAGAAAGAATAACGCTGCTTATCGAGCATGATTGCTTTTTCTTGTACCGTCCATAGCCCATCCATACTCTCAACGGGTGGTTGTAACTTGCCTGTACGCCCGCGGATGATATTGAGGAACTGCTGCTGCTGCGAGGTAGCTAGCTTTCTTGCCTCATCTACAGTATCGGCTGCTGTAACCCCTAGTCCGACCATAACATAAGGTTTGTCTAGTACTTCTGATGGACGGAAATTACTGTGGTATATGTGCAGCGCCTGAAGTAAATACTCAGGTGCAAAATGGCTGGCAAAGGCAAAAGGTAACCCTAGCTTGGCTGCTAGCTCAGCACTAAAGCCGCTGGAGCCTAAGAGCCAGATGGGAACATTTAAGCCTTCCCCAGGAACCGCGCGTACTCCAGCTGGGCGCGATCCTGCTCCTGCAGGGTCGAAGTAAGCTCTTAGCTCACTTAGCTGCTCAGGGAATTCACTGCCATCGCTTCCGAGCCCGCGACGCAGCGCACGGGAAGCTGGTTGATCAGATCCGGGTGCTCTGCCCAGTCCAAGATCGATCCGTCCCGGATATAGAGATTCGAGAGTCCCGAACTGTTCGGCAATAACAAGTGGTGCGTGGTTGGATAGCATAATGCCACCAGAGCCAACACGTATACTTTGGGTGCCACCAGCAATATGTCCGATCAAGAGTGAGGTAGCAGAGCTGGCAACTCCGATCATATTATGATGTTCAGCGAACCAATACCGATGATAGTCCCACTTCTCAGCGTTCCGAGCTAAATCTAGAGAGTTATGAAAAGAGTCTGCCGCGGTCCCTCCTTCCACAATAGAAGCCAGGTCCAGTACGGAGAATCGAATGTCACGAGGTTGTTTCAATGTTATCCCTCCTATAATAAATGCTCTATGCTCATAGAGCAGTATTTGTAGCTACGAATATCGCTACTCGGATAGTATACCATGTAATAAAACTATATACACACTTTAAGTAAGTTGTTTATCTTCCGAGTGAAGAAAGAGGAGGAGAAGATGAATTTTTTAAAATAATGTAAGCGCTTCAAAAAATATATTGTTATTTCCAATCGGGCTTGCTATAATCACATCGAAAAGTTCCCTAAAAAAGGAAGTTATCATTATGAAGCCAACCATAAGAGATGTTGCCAGAATGGCCGAGGTGTCGATTAGCACAGTGTCACGTGTTATGAATGCACCGAATTCGGTAGTGGAGAGCAAACGGAATCGAGTGATGGAGGCTGTAGAACGATTGCGGTATCAACCTAATTCATTTGCACGTGGTCTGATTTACAAGAAGTCCTTTACACTGGGCCTGCTTATTCCGGATATTGAGAACCTGTATTTCGCAGGGGTGATTCGGGGGATGCAGGATGCTTGCATCAAGCTTGGGTATAGTCTAATGATCTGCAATACGGACCGCGACAAAGAACGACTACTGTCCTATATTGATAACTTCCATGAGAAGCAGGTGGATGGAATTGTATTCGCCAGTGATTTTCTTTACCCTGAGTATCATGACAAATTGGTCGGTTGTAGAATTCCATTTGTGCTAGTGTCGTCACATTCCGATGAGTTCGACATTCCAAGTGTGGAGGTGGATGATGAAGCGGCTGCCTATGATGCGGTAAAGTTCCTGATTGATTTAGGTCATAAAGATATTGGTATGATTGGTTTTTACCATGATAATTCGGTATCAGGACCACCACGCTATGAAGGGTTTGTAAGAGCACTAACAGAGTCAGGGTTACAGCAGAATATTGTGAAGAGTAAATATGCCAGTCACCGGTTTGAACATGCTTATCAAGCTGCGCATGAACTATTTACAGATTACCCTGAACTAACTGCTGTTTTCTGTGTGGCTGATGAATTCGCGATGGGGACGATTTCTTATCTGAAGGATCGTAATATTCTTGTTCCGGGTCAGGTATCCGTGATTGGGTTTGATAATCTAAGGATGTCGGGTATGTTCATCCCGAAGCTAACTACGATTGCACAGCCAATTTACGAGTTAGGGTATCGTGCGGCCGAGAAGCTGCATGAATTGCTTACAACTGGTGAAGTGCAGGTATTGAATGAGAAGATGGAGCATAAGCTGATTGTGCGGGAATCTACACGAGAAAAATAGGGGTAGTTCACTTCTGTACCACCCTCTGAAAAGCTTTTCAGAATTCAGCGCTTGTCTTAAGCAACATTTGAATATTTGCTTAGACAATAAAAATAATTTTTACCAAAACATTTCAAATACAGATTGGAAACGCTTACTTTATGTGATACTATAACAAATGTAAGCGCTACAATTAATTGGAATTTGTGATTGGATTCTTTTTTAGTATAGATCCTTAGATTCTGAAAAGCTTTCCAAGGAGGTGATCTGCTACAAGCTGCTTATACATGCCAGGGTACCGGATGATTGAGTCAGAAGCAATCTCTAAAACCATTAAAGGGGATGTACAAAAGATGAAGAAAACCTCAGGACGTAAAAAGTCATTGGCTTTAGTACTGTGTTTATCCTTCACTATGATGCTGAGCGCATGCGGCGGAGGCAATAACAACAATGCAGCGCCTACAGATCCACCTGCAGCGACTACCAGCCCAACAGCAGATAACACTGAGAAAGCTACAACTGCTCCTAGCACCGAGCCATCGGGATCTCCGCTAGAGCTAGCCATGAAGGGCGACTATAAAGGAACTAAAGTAACGATGTTCGGCCCCTTCGTAGATGCTGACCAAGTGAAATTTGAGAATAGTATTAAAGAGTTTGAAGAGAAGACAGGGATTGATATTCAATACGAGGGCTCAAAAGAGTTCGAAGCTACGATAAACATTCGAGTAGACGGTGGAAATGCTCCGGATATCGCTGATTTCCCGCAGCCGGGACTGCTAGCCTCGATTGCTAAGACTGGCAAGGTTATCGATTTAACTAACGTGCTGGATCAAGCCAAATTGACGGCTAATTACAACAAGAGCTGGCTTGATATGTCTAATATGGACGGGAAAGACGGCAAAATCATGGCGGGGATCTGGAACCGCAGTAACGTAAAGAGCTTGGTCTGGTATCCAAAAAAGCAATTTGATGAAGCGGGCTACAAGGTTCCTGAGACATGGGATGAGATGATGGCTCTGACGGAACAAATTGCGAAAGATGGTGATCCTGCTTGGGCTATTGGAATCGAGAGTGGTGCTGCAACAGGCTGGCCGGCAACAGACTGGGTAGAAAACATAATGCTGCGCACAACTACACCTGAGAACTACGATAAATGGGTAAAAGGTGAGCTGCCATTTACCTCTCCAGAAGTGAAGAATGCAGTTGAAACCATGTCGAAAATTTGGCTCAACAAGGATTATGTCTATGGTGGTGCAAAATCCATCGTGACGACATCGTTCGGGGATGCCCCAGCACCAATGTTCAATAATCCTCCTAAAGCATGGTTTAATATGCTCGGCAACTTTATTACAAGCTTCTTCCCTGAAACCGCAAAGGTTGATGTAGATTATGATTGGTTCTACCTGCCGCCTATTGATCCTCAATATGGTAAACCAGTGCTAGTTGCTGGCGATATTTACGCGATGTTCAACGATCGTCCTGAAGTTCGTGCAGTTATGGAATTCTTTACTACAGGAGAATCCATTAAGACCTGGGTGCAATCGGGCGGCGTAATTGCTCCAATGAATGATGCTTCCCTGGATTGGTATACCTCAGAATCCGATCGCCGGATGGCGAAGCTGGTTCAGGATGCTTCCACGCTGCGCTTTGATGGCTCTGACCTGATGCCGGGCAAAGTGGGCGCAGGTACCTTCTGGAAGGGGATGACCGACTACGTAAGTGGTACTGCGACGCTGGATCAGGCGTTGGAACAAATCCAGTCTGGCTGGAACAACTAACCTAATATTGAAAGCACACAGTTAAAAGAGGGGCAGTGAGATTTGAAGGTTCTCTGCCCCTCTTTTTGTTTTCCAAAGCGTGAGTATAGGAGGAGCTGGAGCTAATATGGGTGGACAATCACAACTACAACCACAAATGAAGCCACAATTAAAAGCCAAGCAGACGGTAAGCCTTAGGGCGGTATTGCTGTCTCTTTTAGTATTAATAGCCAATGTTGTTGTTAATGGCTCGATCTTTTTATTCTTTCGGGATTCAACGCTAAACCCGCTACTAACGGCGGTTCTGGCTGTTCTATGGGGGGTTCTGGGTGTTTATCTGATCTATTACACACTTACCTGGGCAGTCGAGCAATATCCTGATTACGTACGCCGAAAGGTATTGCCTTATATTTTTATTGGTCCGGCAGTGATTATATTGGGGTGGCTATTGGTGCTGCCTGCGCTGCGGACGCTGTATTTAAGCTTTTTCAATGCTTCTTCAGAGAAATTTGTAGGTCTCAGCAACTATGCAGCGATCTTTAGCGACCATCTAATGGCGACGGCACTGCGTAACAACTTACTTTGGGTATTCGTTGGTACACTGGCATGTGTAGCTTTTGGGCTCTTGATTGCAATTCTTGCCGACAGAAGCAGCTATGAGAAGCTAGCTAAATCGATCATTTTTATGCCGATGGCTATTTCTTTTGTAGCCGCAGGCGTTATTTGGAAGTTTGTATATTACTATCAACCCGGCGATGAACAAATTGGACTTTTGAACGCCATCGTTACTTATTTTGGGGGAGAACCACAGGCATGGACGAGTATGCTTCAGCCGTGGAATAACTTTTTCCTCATCATCATTCTGATCTGGATGCAGACCGGATTTGCGATGGTGATATTCTCGGCAGCTATTAAGGGAGTTCCTGACGACATATTGGAAGCTGCACGAGTGGATGGTGCTAATGAGGTGAAGATCTTCTTTGGAATCATGATCCCCTACATTTCAGCAACCATTCTGACTGTGACAACGACCATTATCGTCTTTACATTGAAAATATTTGACGTCGTCATGGTGATGACAGGAGGTCAATACGATACAGAGGTAGTGGCTACACAGTTTTACCGCCAATTCTTTATGTACCGGAATTTCGGTTACGGCTCCACGCTGGCTATTGTTCTGCTGATCGCGGTGTTGCCTGTGATCATAATCAATCTACGTCAGTTCCGTAAGCAAGGGGGATTCTAATGGCCGGGAAAAAGAAGAGAAAAGGCAGCAAGACGATTGTTAATATCGTGCTGGGTGTGATTTGTTTCATTTGGTTGCTTCCGACCCTTGGGCTGTTCATTTCCTCCTTCCGTCCGGCTGCCGATATTCTGCAGACTGGATGGTGGAAAGCTTTCCCCCATCAGGAGTGGAAGGCTGGAGAGACCCTTCAGCTATCGAAGGATGTGGATCTGCGGGAGCCGATCGAGGTAAACGGTAAAACCTATACCGATGAGCAGCTGAAGGCAGGCGTGAAGGCCGATGGCAGTCGTTTGATGTGGGAGAACCGCAGAGCGCGTACCATAAATCAACAGGAACAAGGCTGGAAAATGACACCGGATCTCACATTGGATAACTACAATAATGTGCTCTCGGGCAAGGAATACAAGCTCAAGCAAGCTGATGGCAGTGAAACGGTGCAAAAGGGTACCGGATTGTCGCAGGCCTTCTGGAATACACTGACGATTGCTGTTCCGGCGACGGTCATTCCGGTGTTGATCGCTTCTTTTGCCGCCTATGCTTTTGCTTGGCTACGTTTTCCTGGACGCCGCACGCTTTTTGTCATCATTATCGCAATGCTCGTTATTCCAATACAAGTGGCACTTATTCCAGTGCTTAAAGATTATACGGCTCTTGGACTGAACGGAAGTTACTTGGGCATTTGGCTGGCGCATACGGCCTTTGGATTACCGCTGGTTACCTACTTTATGTATAACTTTATCAGTCAGCTTCCTAAGGATTTGTTTGAGTCAGCTTTTATGGATGGGGCGAGCCATTTTACTATTTTCAGTAGGCTGATTCTACCGTTATCTGTGCCCGCACTGGCTTCTATCGGAATCTTTCAATTCCTATGGGTGTGGAATGACTATTTAGTCTCGCTGATTTTTATCGGCAATCAACCGTCAGTGCAGGTCATGTCGATGAAGATCGCCGACTTAGTAGGCTCACGAGGCAACGACTGGCATTTACTCACCTCGGCTGCATTTATCTCCATGCTGATGCCGCTCGCGATTTTTTTCCTGCTGCAAAAGTATTTCGTCAGAGGGCTTATGGGTGGATCATTAAAAGGTTGATTTGAACATTGCAGGAATTATAAGGATAAAGTATAGCTAATTGAACAAAACTGTGTCAGGAGGAGCATAGAGAGATGAAGATGAAACCATACGTACATCCGGCTGCGGTGTATCCTTACCGGGAGTGGAGTCTTGATGAGGAGACTTATGATGAAGAGAACAATCAAAGAAGCGAAAGTGTATTTGCTCTGGGTAATGGATACATTGGCATGCGCGGTAATTTCGAGGAAGGTTACCATGGCCACTCGGGCTCATCTGTAATAGGGAACTACTTGAATGGATTTTTTGATTCCGAGCCTATTGTGTATCCAGAGGGAGCTTATGGGTATCCTTCCCGCAACCAAGCTATGCTGAACGTGACGGACGCCAAGATTATTGAACTCAGCATTGAAGGTCATACCTTTCAGTTGAACAGTGGGCAAGTGCACCGTTATGAACGGAAGCTGGATATGCGAAATGGGATCTTGCATCGGCAGGTAGAATGGGAATCTCCTGCCGGACACAGGGTACAGCTGAACATTCGTCGGATGGTGGCCATGCAGCATAAACATTTAGCGGCCATAGATTACGAGGTCAAGGCATTGAATTTTGAGGGAACCCTAACGATTACTTCATCGATCGATGGTGAGATCCAAAGGCCGGAGGTCACGGATGACCCCCGGCTGGGATCAGGGAGTAAGGAACCCAACTTGCTGCTAGTCGAAACCGGTCATGAGCTCGAGCAGTCCTTTTTGTGGATGAAACAGAGGACGCGGCATACCGGGTTTGCTCTTTTAACAGGGATTAGCCACAGTCTGAATTGTAGCTCTGGATATGAAAAGCTCCTGCGGCTAGAAAATCAGCGATTATCCATGCAATGGGTTGTACCAGTGGTGATGGGGGAAAGAATCTCTCTGACCAAGTACATTTCGTATCACACTTCTAAGGATTATATAGAAGACGAGCTGTTGAGCAGGTGCTTAGAAGTACAACGTTTGGCGGAGAATTGTGGGTTTGAGGCTCTTGTTCATGAACAACGGGCTTTTCTGGATCATTTCTGGGCACATACCGATGTAGAGATTCAGGGCGATCTTGCGCTTCAACAGGGTATCCGGTTTAATGCTTTTCAATTGCTGCAATCCGTAGGACGTGACGGGGTTACGAACATCGGGGCCAAGGGCCTGACGGGTGAAGGGTACGAAGGTCACTATTTCTGGGATACCGAGATGTATATGATACCCTTCTTTACATTTACACAGCCGGAGATTAGCCGGAAGCTACTCGAGTTTCGTTATGCTACGTTAGATAAGGCACGGGAACGGGCAGCAGTCATGTCTCAGAAGGGAGCACTGTATCCTTGGCGCACCATAGACGGGGCTGAGAACTCTTCCTATTTTCCGGCAGGAACAGCACAAATGCATATTAACGCGGATATTGCCTATGCCATTAAACAGTATGTGCGGGCAACTGGCGATTATGAGTTTCTGGTCCTGGAGGGGGCGGAAATGATTTTCGAGACCTCCCGCTTTTGGGTGGATCTGGGTCATTTTAATCCAGCCAGGGAGGGTGCGTTCTGTATTGACGCAGTAACGGGTCCAGATGAGTATACAGCTATCGTTAACAATAATGCATACACTAATCTTATGGTACGGGATCAACTCTATTATGCATATGAGATAGCCAGACTGTTAGGAAAGCAGTATCCGGAGCATTTTGAACGTCTGAAGGGCAAGATTGGTCTGACTGAGGAAGAGCCTGGTGATTGGCTGGTCGCCGCAGAAAAAATGTATGTCCCTTTTGATGATGAGCTTGGCATCTATGCTCAGGATGATACGTTTCTGACTAAGAAGAAGTGGGACTTTGAACATACGCCAGCGGATAAATATCCACTTCTGCTTCATTACCATCCGTTGGTGATTTACCGTCATCAGGTGCTCAAACAGGCAGATCTGGTGATGGCCATGTTTCTGTTAGGTGATCAGTTCAGCTTGGCGGACAAGATCCGCAATTACAATTACTATGAGCCGCTAACGACACATGATTCTTCTTTGTCACCGTGCATTCACAGTATTATTTCTGCTGAGATTGGTGATTTAGCGGGGGCGTACGCCTATTTTGACCGCACGGTACGGATGGATTTAGATGATATTAACCGCAATGTGAAGGACGGGCTGCATACTGCTGCTATGGCAGGATCTTGGCTGTCGATTGTGAATGGGTTTGGTGGGATGCGCTTATGTGGCGGTATGCTATCCTTTAATCCTGCCTTGCCAGCACAATGGGACAGCTATCGGTTTAAAATAACAAGCGGTGGGCATTTATTGGATATTTATGTTGATAGTAAGGTAGTGATCTATACACTACTGACAGGTGAAGTGGTTGAAATTCTACATAAAGGGAGCCTTGTGCAGTTAACTGTAAAGAAGCCGGTGTCTCTTTCAAATGTGAAGCAGCTTGAAGCTGTTATTTTCGAGCTGGACGGGATTATTACCGATTCTAGTGAGTATCATTATCTGGCCTGGAAAGCCTTAGCCGATGAGCTGGCGATTTCTTTTGATAGAGAGAAGCATGTACGTCTGAAGGGCCATAGTCGAATGGAATGTTTAGAGATTCTACTGGAGGGAAGCGGTCTGAATTTACCCCAACCGGTAAAAGGAATGCTCTGCAACAAAAAGAACGAAAAGTATAAACAGCTGATTCAACAAATGACACCGGATGATTTGCACCCGGGTATCCATAGTCTTCTGACCGATTTGAAGAAAAAGCGAATCCCTGTCGGACTGGCTTCCGTTAATGAGAATGCAATGCTGATTCTTGAACGATTGAAGATCGGGCGCTTGTTTCAGGCGATTGCTGACCCTAAAAACATCCGTATGGGCAAGCCAGATCCGGAAATTTATTTACAGGTTACCGAGATGCTGGGCATATCACCTGACTGCTGCGTAGCTATCGAAGATACAGCGGAGGGGATAGCTGCCATCAAAGCCGCTGGTATGAGGTCCGTTGGAGCCGGAAGTCCATCCTTGAAAGAGAGTGCTGAGCTCTGGTTTCCTTCTACCGCGGAGTTACATGTAGAGGAATTGGTACAGCTGTTCAAATAATGAAAAGTGGTTCCTCTGAAAAGTATCAAGCCTCCCAGTCATGGGAGGCTTGATACTTTGTCTATTTTAATACTTTTCGTACAAGCTTGATCTTATTCCCATAGGGTGGGTACACAATCCCGAGGTCGATTCGTGTGCCTCTTTTAACGATGCTTTTGCGGTGGGAAAAGACTTCAAAGCTGTGCTTCCCGTGATAACCGCCGATTCCAGAGTTGCCTACCCCACCAAACGGCAAGCTAGCGTTCGCCACATGCGAGATCGTATCATTGATGCAGCCTCCTCCGAAAGAGACTCGGGAAAGCACCTCTTGTTCAACATTTTTATCCTCTGTGAATAGATAAAGTGCAAGTGGTTTTGGGTGCTCGTTAATACTCCGGATAGCTTCATCCAATTGATGATATTCCAATATGGGTAGGATCGGACCGAAGATCTCATCTTCCATAGAAGCGTCAGTCCAAGCCGCAGGATAGATTAGTGTAGGTTCAATATAACGTTCTTCTGAAATGACGGTTCCGCCCATAACCACCTTTTCCCGATCCCGTTCAATGAGACTGGCGAGTCTTTGCAGCTGGCGCTCATTTACGATCCGGCCATAATCTGTATTCGGCTGCGCTTTTTGACCGTAGAATTCAGTAATCTGATGTTTGATTTTGGTGATCAATTCATTAGCAATGTCCTTATGAAGCAGCAAATAATCGGGGGCGATACAGGTTTGACCGGCATTTAATAATTTTCCCCATACGATTCGCTTCGCTGCAATATCAAGATTGGCTGATGTGTCGACAATGACCGGACTTTTCCCGCCAAGCTCCAAGGTTACAGGCACTAGATTCTTCGCAGCGGCTTCCATCACGATTTTGCCGACCGGAACACTGCCCGTGAAGAAAATATAATCAAACTTAGCATGGATCAGCAGATTGGTGGTCTCTTTCTCCCCCTGAACTACGCGAATATACTGGGGTTCGAAGGTCTCCTGAATGAGCTGCTCTATAACAGCCGTAATGGCTGGTGTGCTCTCCGATGGCTTGAGGACAGCGCAGTTTCCAGCGGCAATGGCGCCTATAAGCGGTTCGATCAGCAACTGAAATGGATAATTAAAAGGACCTATAATGAGCGCGGTACCGTAAGGTTCACTTAAGATATAACTCTTCGCAGGAAATAAGTGCAGTGGTGATCTAACCTTTACGGGCTTCGCCCAACGTCTGAGATGCTTCATCATGTAACCTAGGCTGTCCAAGGTGAAGCCGATTTCTGTGGCATAAGCCTCGAACTCACTTTTTCCTAAATCCTGTTGTAAGGCAGTGATAATACGACTCTCGTATCGTTTAATACTGTCTTTAAGTTTCTGAAGCTGACTAAGCCGAAAGGCAACCTCTTTAGTTGCGCCACGATTAAAAAAGTCCTTATGCTCTTCAAGCATCGCTTGAATGCTAGCTGTTGTATGTGTTGTCATAATACTCCCCTCCTTCATTGTAATAGCTAGATTATGGGAGCCGATAAAAAGCGAAAGGCTCGCCAAAGCGGAAGGAATCACTTGCCTCATCCAGCTTGCTCACTGTTTCTTCGTTAAGCTGAATGGAGGTGCTATGCAAATTCTGTTCCAGCTGCTCCACGCGTGTAGCCCCCACAATAACTGTCGAGACGGCAGGACGATTCATGAGCCAAGCTAAGGAAAGTGCAGTAGAAGAGGTTCCCAGTTCTTCAGCGATCTGCCCCACTTTGTTCCCCAGTTCGATCCGTTCATGATTCAGGAATCTTTTGAAATTAGGATCGGTATCTGCTCTGGACCCTGAAGGTGCGGAACCGTTTGAATTATATTTGCCTGTGAGAATCCCGCCCGCCAGTGGAAAATAAGGAATAATCCCTACACCTTGATCAAGACAAAGGGAGAGAAGCTCATTCTCCGGGGTCCGATCTGCTAAGGAATAGCTACACTGAATTGAAATATATTTGGCGAAGCTCCGTGCCTCACTAATTCCAATCGCCTTCATTAATTGCCATGCTGTATAGTTGGAAGCCCCGATATAGCGTACTTTGCCCGAAGATACCATATCGTCCAAGGTCCGTAACGTCTCTTCAAGTGGCGTATTGGGATCGAAGGTGTGAATCTGGTATAGATCGACATAGTCCGTTTTTAGGCGGCGAAGACTATCTTCTAATTCCTGCATCAAATGGTGCCTCGAGGAGCCGCTTCCGTTAGGTCCGTCATGCTTAACTAAGCCTGCTTTAGTGGCGAGAACGGCCTCATGTCTTCTACTTTCCAAGGCCAAACCGATGATTCGCTCAGATTCGGAGCCGGCGTAAATATTAGCGGTATCGATAAAGTTAATGCCATGATCCAGCGCAGTATGTACGATCTGAATGGAGGTCTCTTGATCTGCCCTTTTACCAAAAGCGTTTGTGCCCAGTCCCAATGCGGATACTTGTAGTCCGCTATTTCCAAGTCTTTTAAAGTTCATCTTCAGCACTCCTCATCATCCATTTTTTTAGGCTTAGTAAAAAGATCCAGAGCTGTCTCCATGAACATCTTTACAGCTATGGAAGTATCGGTAAGCGAGCTGACTGCGATATGTATATCTCTGTAGGCGTCAGGCTGCAGTTCACGGGTTACTACATTTGGAGGTAAAGATAACAAGGATAGCTCAGACATCACACCTACAGCCAGCCCCTCTTGAACCATATTAAGAGCTGTTGCATAGTTATTAACCACATATTTTACATTCAGATAGCTGCTGCTTCTGCGGAATAAATCTACCACCGGTGGTTCATAACCTGCTTTACAGATCAGCATAGGCTCACCTGCTAATTCTCTCACACCTATGACAGAACGCTCGTGCAAAGGATGGTCATTTCTGATTACAGCGTACAGCTTTTCTCTATATAGTGGGATGGTTTCGAACGCCTCGCAAGGAGCGAGCAATAAGCCAACATCAATTTCTTTGGATTCCAGCCATTCTCTAACTTCAGCGATAGAGCCCTCCCGCAGGCTAATCGTAATATTCGGATATCTTTCAGTGATAGAGCTAATAATCTTCGGTAAAAAATAGGCGGAAGCCACTGGAAAAGCCCCAATTCGAATGCTTCCCTTCTCAAGCCCCCTCTCGGCGAAGATCTCCTGATTGACCTTATCAAAGCCCATTAGAATTTCACGAAAAATAACAAGGATACGCTTGCCGATGTCAGTAAGCATTAGACCGTTCCGTCGATCTCGAAGTAATAGCTTTACATCCAGTTCGGCTTCTAAAGAGGAAATTGCTCGACTGACAGCAGGTTGGGTCATATTCAGTTCTACACCAGCTTTGGTAAAACTACCGCTTTCCGCGATTTTGACGAACAAACGAATTTGATTATTGTTCATAACAAATATGATATGCCCCTTATGAGTATTATTCATTTCATTTATATTCTTAATTATTGTATCATTTGTGATGAATCTACACCAAGGAGTGAATACATGAATCAGCAGAAGAAAAGCATCATCCTTCTTATATTTTTGGTGATTGTATGGGGCATAAATTGGCCTATATCGAAAATCGCCTTAGACTACGCTCCACCCTTATTATTTGCAGGTATCCGAACCGTCATCGGCGGATTCATTCTGATTCTAATTGCACTTCCTAAGATGAAGGAGCTTCGCTTCAAGCAGCTATGGCCGATCTATCTGACCTCGGCTATATTAAGTATCGTGTTTTATTATGGATTTCAGACAATTGGCTTGCAGTATGTACCCGCAGGATTATTCTCGTCCATTGTATTTCTGCAGCCGGTATTGCTGGGCATTTTTTCATGGCTGTGGTTAGGAGAGAGTATGTACGGGCTCAAAATGGCAGGTCTGTTGCTAGGGTTCATCGGAGTAGGCTCCCTCAGTATTGGAGGACTTAACGGAAGCATTTCTATATGGGGAATTGTGCTTGCTTTAGCCAGTGCTTTGAGCTGGGCATTAGGAACGGTATATATGAAACGAAATGCTGTGCGCGTGGATATGCTATGGATGACCGCTATGCAAATAACGATCGGTGGTATCATTTTACTACTTTCAGGATCTGCTACAGAGAAGTGGTCGGATATCACCTGGAGTGGAACGTTTATAGCCGATACGCTGTTTATTGCAGTCTTTGTGATCGCTTTAGGCTGGCTGATCTATTTCAAGCTGATTAACGAGGGAGAGGCAGGGAAGGTCGGATCATTCACTTTTTTGATTCCACTGATCTCGATAGGTACTAGCGTAGTCTTTTTAAATGAGCAGATTACTTTGAATCTTGTGATTGGCCTACTGCTTATTGTTAGCAGCATTGTTCTGGTGAATGTGAAAATAGGACGTGCCGCGAAGCAGTCGGTTTAGTTAATTTATGTGGTGATTGTAGTAATCAGGGGCGTATGAGGGCATATTGATGAATAGGCAAGCATTATATTTGAACAAAAGGGACACTCCCGAAGCTTATAGCTTCTGGGAGAGTCCCTTTTTAATAAAACGTAAAGCGCGTGCGACTTCAGCCGTTGAGGGCCGAGTGGCTACAACATAAGTAGCAGATTTAGCCCGCTCTACTTCCTCCAACACCCGGTTTAAGTGACTGAAGACCGCACCAAGATCACGAATGCTTGATAGCGAACAATTCCCTTGTAGTTCAGAGAAACTTGCCAGTTGCAGGTCTCGAGCACGCTCTATACAATCGGCAAGAGAACGTTGGCATTCGGCGTCTGATAAGGTTCTGGTTCCATAAAGAGCAATGCAATCTGCGGTTGATTCCAGCACATCCTTCATCCAGTCCGAAGAGGCGTGATGCGCTGGCAGAAGACGAATATCGTCGGCGATTTCTTTGACGTAGGAATGAATGCTTTTTAGATGTGAGGTAGCTTGTATGAGTCCCTTCAGTTCACCACGGCACTGATAATGTGTGAGGGTATAGAACATTTCTTTTTGTTCCCGGCTGCTATTCGACAGGAGTTTACCTGCTTCCTCCAGCAAATTGTCTTTCGGAGAATCACGTCTTACGCCTACGAGATCTTTTAATGCATCCGCAAGTAGGAGACTTCCTTCGAATGCCAATGCTTTTACCTTGACGAACCTGTTCGGCGGCACGATAATCATATTGATGACCAGGGCGATCAGCACACCAATAAATGTTTCTCCTATTCTCCAAAGCACGTAGTCATTCTGGTAGAAAGTAAGAGCCAGGACGGAAGTAACACCTACCTGTGAGACAGCTTGAATGTTCATCTTACAGGCCGTAGCGATGCCAATCCCGATGAGTAGAATGAGCAGGATAGAAAGCCCACCTACATCAAAAAACTGGCCAACAATTAGGCTAACGATCCCGCCAAGAATAATGCCGATCAGGCGGTAGATTCCTTTTTCTAGCGATGCTTTAACACTGGCTTGGGTGATGAGGATAGCCGCAAGGGGTGCAAAGTATAAATATTGGCTACCATATATGCTGTGTACGGCGACCCATGAAAGTGAAGCGGCCAGCGTAATTCGTATCATGTAAAGTGAGAAACCATATTTTTCAAGGCGGTCTTGTAACCCCTCGTTCATTATCATTCATCTTCTTTCGGAAAAAAATGAAAAAACTGTCTGGTCTTTCAGTTCGTTTTCATTATAACACCTTAAAAAAGGCTTGGAGGACTGGATATTTTACAAAGTTGTTAAGTTTACGCATTCCTTATCCATGTAAGCTATCGCATATAATGGTACAATCTAATATGCTATATCTATTGGAGTGTCGAATGAGAGGAGGAATTGTCGCTTATTAGCGCTGAGCATGCCCATTCGATTGTTCTCCGCGAGATGCGGGTAAAATAGTATTGTGATACTTTAGGCAGGGAGGTTGTTAGCTATAGCTATTCAGGAAGGCACCATTATTTCATTTGAAGAGGTTACCAAGCAATATGACGACGAAGATCCGGTGTTAAAAGGAGTCAGCTTTGAGATAGAGCGCGGCAAATTCTATACACTACTTGGTCCATCGGGCTGTGGTAAAACGACTATTCTACGATTGATCGCTGGGTTCGCAGAGCCAACAAGCGGTTCTATCTATTTAAACGGTAAAGTGATCAACCACATTCCAGCCAATGAGCGGCAGGTCAATACGGTATTTCAGGATTACGCATTGTTTCCACACCTGAACGTATTCGAGAATGTGGCTTTCGGACTGCGCATTAAGAAGCTTAAGAAAGACGTCATCACGAAGAAGGTGCAGGAAGCGCTAAGTTTCGTTAACCTTGTGGGCTACGAGCAGCGTGCCATTAACGAAATGTCCGGTGGTCAACGTCAGCGCGTGGCCATTGCTCGTGCGATTGTGAATGAGCCGCAGGTTCTTTTGCTGGACGAGCCGCTATCTGCGCTCGATCTGAAGCTGCGTACAGAGATGCAGTACATACTGCGTGAAATGCAGCAACGACTTGGCATTACCTTTATTTTTGTTACACATGACCAGGAAGAGGCACTCGCGATGTCCGACTGGATTTTTGTCATGAACAAAGGAAAAATCGAACAAAGCGGAACACCTAACGATATCTATGATGAGCCAATTAACCGTTTCGTGGCTGATTTTATTGGCGAGTCCAACATTGTTCCGGGTGTTATGATTGAAGACTATCTGGTGGAGTTTAACGGGCGCCGCTTTGAATGTTTTGATGCTGGTCTTAAACCAAACGAATCTGTGGAGATTGTTATACGCCCCGAGGATTTGGAAATTTCAACACTGGAACAGGGTAAGCTACGTGTGCGAGTGGATTCCCAGTTGTTCCGGGGTGTCCACTATGAAATCAGTTGTTATGATGAATCCGGACATGAATGGCTTGTGCATTCTACACGTAAGGCTACGGTAGGTAGTGAAATTGGCCTTTATTTTGATCCGGAAGCGATTCATGTTATGCGTTTTGGTGAAACGGAGGAAGAGTTCGACAAACGTCTGGAAGCTTACGGCGAGGTGGAGAGTCATGAAGAATAAGGGCAGATCGTATTATCTCATCCCTTATTACCTGTGGATCGCCTTGTTTGTAATCGCACCAGTGCTGCTTGTCATCTATTATTCTCTATTTGATCTGGATGGGCATCTTACGCTAGATAACTACGTGAACTTCTTTACACCTGTGTACTTAAAAATGACGCTGACCTCATTCTGGTATGCGTTTTTGATTACAGCATTCTCTTTGCTGGTCGCCTATCCGGCGGCATATCTGTTGACGAGAACGAAGCATAAGCAGCTATGGTTATTGCTGATTATTTTACCGACATGGATTAATCTGCTGCTGAAAACTTACGCTTTTATCGGCATATTTGGTGCGTTCGGACCAATCAACAATTTCTTTGATCTGCTTGGAATCGGAGAACAGCAAATTTTGTTTACGGGCTTCAGCTTTGTATTTGTATCTGTGTATATCTTTATCCCATTCATGATCTTGCCGATCTACAGCGCTTTGGAGGATCTTAATTTATCCTTGCTGGATGCGGCACGTGATCTGGGTGCTTCGGGCTGGACGACGTTCCGGCGCGTTATTTTTCCATTGACCATTTCGGGTGTACGTTCCGGATGTATGGCGGTATTCATACCAGCGCTGTCCCTGTTTATGATTACTCGTCTGATTGCAGGCAACAGGGTCATTACACTCGGTACTGCGATTGAGCAGCATTTTCTGGTCACACAGGACTGGGGCATGGGCTCCACGGTTGCAGTGTTTCTGATTGCTATTATGGCGCTGTTCATGATTATTACCGGCGGATCGCGGAAAGGGGTGCGGAATGAGAAATAAAAACGGGTTCTCCAATCTGTACCTAGTGCTAGTGTTCGCTGTTCTGTATGCGCCAATCTTCTATCTGATGTACTATTCGTTCAACAGCGGGGGGACGATGCACAAGTTCGAGGGCTTTACGCTGGATTACTACCGTGAGGTCCTTCAGGATACCCGTCTGATTATCATCATGATCAACACGCTTGTAATCGCGCTTCTGTCCTCGGCTATCGCCACGCTTATTGCTATTATTGGTGCACTGGCCATTAAGAGTGTACAGAACCGCCGTGCTAAAAACACCTTGTTATCTCTGAACAACGTGTTGATCGTTAGCCCGGATGTCATTATCGGTGCATCGTTCCTGATCCTGTTCACCATTGCAGGCATCAAGCTTGGCTTCGTGTCCGTCCTGCTTTCGCATGTCGCGTTCAGTGTGCCGATTGCCGTGTTGATGATTCTGCCGCATTTACAGGATATGAGTCCTTCACTGACGGATGCCGCACGTGACCTCGGCGCAAGCCGCAAGGATGTTCTGACTAAGGTTATTCTGCCGATTATCAAACCGGGGATCTTTAGTGGATTCTTCATGGCACTTACGTATTCACTGGATGACTTTGCAGTTACGTTCTTCGTAACGGGTAATGGTTATTCGACGCTATCGGTTGAGATTTATTCCAGAGCTCGGCAAGGGGTGTCGTTATCCATTAATGCGCTATCGACACTGATCTTCCTGTTCACGATACTGCTCGTTGTCGGTTATTACTTCCTGACCCTTAAGAAGAACCGTCAGAATACCTCGGAAGCTGTGGCGGAGCCAGTGGCGGAAGCGGGGGTGCCTAGATGAAACAGCTGGTAAATGCTTTTTTGGCGATCATGATCACGGCATTTGCTCTAATGTACTTGGGCTCCTGGATGAACTCGAGAGAGGGCTATTCCGGTGGGAATACACTGACTATCTATAACTGGGGCGACTATGTCGATCCTGATCTGTTGAAGGAATTTGAAAAAGAGACCGGATTAACGGTCATTTACCAAACTTTTGACTCTAATGAAGCTATGCTAACTAAAGTGGAGCAGGGTGGAACTACTTTTGATGTCGTAATTCCTTCGGATTACGCCATTGCTAAGATGAAAGAAGAAAATTTGCTCATACCGCTGGATCATAGCAAGGTTCCGAATCTAAAGAATATTGATCCGCGGTTTATGGACCTTTCCTTCGATCCTGGCAACAAGTATTCCGTGCCTTACTTCTGGGGAACCGTCGGAATTATCTTCAATCCGGAGATGACCAAAGGGATGGATTTCACCAGCTGGGATTCCCTCTGGGACAGCAGGCTGAAGAACAACATTTTCTTGGTGGATGGAGCACGCGAAGTAATGGGTATGGCTTTGAACAGCCTGCACTATTCCGTTAATGACCGGGATGAGGCTCACCTGCAAGAAGCGCTGACCAAGCTGAATAGGCTGTCTCCTAACGTTAAGGCGATTGTCGGAGATGAGATCAAGATGCTGCTTGCCAATGAAGAGGCTGCTGTTGGGATTGTGTGGTCCGGTGATGCTTCTGAGATCATGGATGAGAATGATAAATTGGATTATGTAGTGCCTGAGGAAGGCTCGAACAAGTGGTTTGATAACATGGTCATTCCACGAACTGCGGATAATGTGGATGGAGCTCATAAGTTCATTAACTTCATGCTTCGCCCAGATGTAGCGGCTAAGAATGCAGAATACGTAGGTTATTCCACACCTAACATCCCTGCGCTGGAGCTACTTCCGAAGGAAACTTCCGAGGATACCCGTTTCTACCCGCCTGCTGAGATTACGGATCGGCTTGAGGTGTATGATAATCTTGGCAAACGGATGCTTGCTCATTATAATGAGCTCTTCCTGAAGTTTAAGATGAATAAAAAGTAAGTCGTTTGGAGGTAAAGTCAAACGACTTCAAGAGCGTCTACATGCGGATTACCGTGTTAGACGCTCTTTTTTGAAAGATAAGAAAGTATAAGTTTTGCGCTTTCGTGAAACGATCATCACCCTTTAAATGATGCCGAAGGCGTTCCTTCTTGGCTGGAAGTATATTGTAGTATAATGGCTAGGATGGATAACAGGAAAAGAGGGTACGAATGCCTACTATACTAGTTGCTGACGACGACGCGAACATTCGCGAACTCGTCTGTTTATTTCTACGTAACGACGGATTTGATACAGCCGAAGCTGCAGACGGCAAAGAAGCGTTAGCCGTTTACGCCTCAAAGCAGGTTGATCTTGTTGTACTCGATATCATGATGCCGATTATGGATGGGTGGACGTTATGTAAAGAGCTCCGAAAAGCCAATCCGGATCTTCCCTTACTTATGCTAACTGCGAGAGGTGAAACCTGGGAGAAGGTGAAGGGCTTCGAACTGGGGACAGACGATTATTTGACGAAGCCATTCGATCCGCTGGAGTTGACGGTTCGTGTTAGATCCTTATTGAAGCGATACAAGATAGGTTCCACTCAGACGATCCAGTTCGGCAACGTCGTCCTTGATCGGCAAACCTATAAGGTGATGAGAGGAACAGAGTCATTCACGTTGCCACTCAAGGAGTTCGAATTGCTGTATAAGCTCGCTGGAACACCCGGACAAGTCTATACGCGCGAGCAGTTAATCGATCAGATTTGGGGGATTGATTACGCTGGAGACGATCGAACGATAGATGTGCATATCAAACGTCTGCGCGAACGGTTCGCGTCTACACCTGATTTTCGCATTGAGACGGTCCGTGGACTTGGCTACCGGCTTGAGGTATATGAATGATCAAATCGTTATATACACGTGTTGTTCTGACCTTTCTAGTCTCCGTGATCGGAGGCACACTGATTTCTCTATTTGTGACAACCTGGGTATTTCAAGATAAATTAAACGAAAACCTGCGAATTCCCTTACTTC
>Ga0153923_100032_pt1 | contig 85480 bp, 70 predicted proteins | sample TSNJ007MetaG_FD_104682 | JGI IMG/M metagenome (GOLD analysis project Ga0153923, IMG submission 104682) | Attine ant fungus gardens microbial communities from New Jersey, USA - TSNJ007 MetaG | ecosystem: Host-associated > Fungi > Mycelium > Unclassified | place: USA: New Jersey, Brendon T. Byrne...
CTGATGGAACCAAACATTTGTGCCAAATAAGCTTGTACAGAATAATACATCGGTGTGATGCGGCCGAACCAATCGTATGGTGTATACATCATATCACGAGGCATGGTAGCACCATTGGCGATGGTTTGCATGAGCAGGATTGGAATATTTAAGACCATACCACCTTCGCCAACTAGGAAGACCATAATCGCACATACGTTAAATGCAGCCATATACATTAGAATTTGCTGAGCAGCAACTGGTAACAGTAAGGATAGGTCTACATCTGCAATAGAGAAGGCAATGGTTAAAGCAACAACTGTTGATAATACAGCGATTAATAAAGCTGTGAATTGAACGAACATAAACAGTTTTGTCTTGCTTGCTTTCCCGCGGTTCGCTTTAAAAGAAGCAACTAATTGCATGGAGGCAATCATTGCCCCAACATAACCAGCCATAGTTAAGAACATAGGTAACATGTTGTTGTGCATGCCGTCCGGAACATCATTGATGACAACATAATTCCCGACATAACTATTCTCAATTTGTGTAGCCATTGCGGTGGCTTGTTCTTCTGGTACGTTAAAGTTCATTAACACACCTTTTGCGGTTTGCTCTGAGAAGTTCGCGCTTAATTGTTTGTTAATTTCTCCTACAACGGAAGACATGGCTGAAGATACCATGGTGGCAGAGGCTTCGTTGACTGTGAAATCAATACTTGCGGATACCTTACCGCTTTGAACGTTGGCGGAAAATTCTTCTGGAATATGGACAACTAGAGCTAACTTATTATGCTCTAATTCATCCATCGCCTTTTTATTCGATACATCGGTTTTTATCGTTTTGAATGGTAAGCTCTCCGAAAACTGACTCGAAATCTGAGCCCCATATTTACCTGCATCATCATTGACGATAGCAATTTCTAAATCATTCATGTTCCCTGGAAGTGCTGTATACCCTGGTAAGAAAATACCAAGCATCGCAATGGCATAGAACACACCCATAAAAATAGAACCAATGGCCCCTTTGGACTTCAAAAACTGTGAGAACTTCAACTGTATACCTTCTTTCTTATGAATAACACTTTTATTCTAGTACTCTAATTAAAGTACTTTTAACTGAGTGAGATTTATAGTACGATAATTCATTAGAAATGTCAAATTTAAGATACAATGGATAAGTAGTGAATGATTAAAAAAATGAATAACTGAAGGGACTTCGGACATGAACAAGGTTATTGTAATTGGTGCAGGGATATTAGGGGCTTCAGCAGCTTATCAGTTAAGCAAGTTAGGTGCTGAAGTCATCATTATAGATCGTAAAGATGTTGGACAAGCAACAGATGCAGCAGCAGGGATTATTTGTCCATGGTTGTCTCAACGCAGAAACAAAGCATGGTATCGTCTTGCTAAGGCGGGAGCAAGCTTTTATCCGGCACTTATTCAAGAGCTTCAAGAGGCTGGAGAAACCGAGACTGGATACGCAAAAGTTGGAGCGATATGTATTCATGAGGATTTGAAAAAGTTACTCGCGATGAAAGAAAGAGCGGAGCTTCGCAGAGAGGACGCCCCTGAAATAGGTGAGCTTACGATGCTGACGGATCTTGAAGCACAAGAGAAGTTTCCATTATTATCGGAAGGTTATCATGCGCTTCATGTATCGGGTGCAGCAAGAGTGGATGGACGTGAATTACGTGATGCTTTGCTAAGGGCGGCACAGCGTAATGGTGCGCAGATGATTGAGGGAGATGCTATTCTTGAACATGATGATCATGAAATTAAAGGGGTTAGCGTAGGAGAACAGACATTCACAGCGGATGAAGTGATTGTGTGTGCAGGGGCTTGGTCTAACGCTTTGCTTCATCCGCTTGGGATCATGCTTCAGGTGCGTTATCAGAAGGCTCAACTTATGCACTTGAAGCTTGCTCAACAAGCGAGTACAGGGCAATGGCCTGTGGTAATGCCGCCTACAGATCAATATATACTTGCATTTGCGGATCAAAATATCGTGGTAGGTGCTACTCACGAAAATGATGTCGTAGGTTATGATACTGCTGTAACCGCAGGAGGAATGCAAGAAATTCTAAATAAAGGTCTTCAAACGGCTTCCGGTCTTGCAGATTGTAGCCTAAATGAGATAAGAGTAGGCTTCCGTCCTTTTACTGCAGATTTTCTTCCCGTGTTGGGCAGGGTTCAAGGATGGAATAAACTAATTGTTGCTAATGGACTAGGTTCATCGGGATTAACGATGGGACCCTTTCTTGGTGAGCAGCTAGCCAAGCTAGCCATGGATCAACAGGTAGATATTCCGCTTGAAGACTATGCATTAGAGCATGCGATTAATTGATTAGTACGAGCACGTATAAAACCCCTTCTAGCGAAGGTTTTTTTTATCCTTTATACTGAAAAGACCAATTTATCTTCCTAGGAGTTGTCTAACGAATCATGATAAAGAAAGAAGTCGCGCATATACGCAAGCAATTTAAGCTGGATCACGATTTAATGAATATTTACGATATTCTCAACGTGTATATTATGAAGGAAAGCAACGAGATCTATCATTGGGAGCGCCTGCCGTTTGGAATGGTGGATAGAGAGAAGCAGGAGCTGTATATGGGCAATTTCAAAAAGCTCTTGACCGGCGAACTGGATCAGAAATTGTTCGAGTTGAAGTTTCAGGCGGAAGCGGAGGAACCAGCGCAGGTGATGCTTCACCAAGCTTTGGTGACAGGGGATCCAGATGAATGGCAGGACCTGATGCTGCTGTTGGTGGACAGAATGATGGCGGATACTCATTATGAACGGGATACGGTGATCACTTTCGTTCGCGGACAGTATTACCGCCCGACCAAAGATAGAAACGATGAAGCCGAGGAAAGTGAGAAAAACGAAATGTTCGCGCATCCGTTTATTCTATGCAGTGTGAATTCCACGGAGAAGCAACGGAAAGCTCTCTTATTTGATTATGTGGAAAGGGAATTTAAGTACAATGTCATTGTAGATCCGATCGTCAAGTTAAGTACGCCGGAGCAGGGCTTCTTTTACCCAAGCGTGACGGATAATTATTCCGATGTGAACCGCATTCTATATTGTACGGGAAAATCGAACTTTCCAGATCCGCATTTCATCGAGCAGGTCTTGAACGCCGAAAGATCCGTGACGGCACTGGAAGAGAGAGCTATTTTCGAAGACATCGTGAAGGAAGTGGCGGGCGAACAACTTGACGCGACCACCATTGCTCAGCTGTACGAGGAAATCCACCAGGTCATTGAAACCAACCAAGATGAAGAAGAACCTCCTAAGCTCGACTATAGAGATGTAGAACGTGTGCTGAAGGTAAGCGGCGTTGAAGACGTGACGATGGAAAAAGTGGAACGTGCGTTTGAAACCATCGTCGACGACAAGCACTATGAGATGAAGGCAAGTAGCGTGATGCCGAAATTCACTACAAAATCGATAAAGATCGAAACAAAGGTAGCTACGATTTCGGTCAGTCCGCAGGATTTGAAATATGTGAAGCAAGTGAATTATCAAGGTAGACGTTGCATTTTGATTGAGGTTGACGAAGATGCTGTGATCGAAGGATTTACACTCACTACAGAAACGCTTTAGATTTTTTAATAGCGGGCTATCCTTAAAGTCTTTGATCAAGACTTGGGATAGCCCTTTTTGTATCAAATATGGTACTTAAAGATATAGTTGATATATTCTTTTGCACTAGTATTAATTTCTTCATCGCTGGCTTGAAAAGAAGCTCCAAAAACAGCAAAGTACGGTAGTGCTTCTGCACCTACATGTTTGGCACTGGCTTTAAAGGGTGCAATTACTTCGTCTACGGTAAAAGAAACAGAGCCATCAGGTTGATAATTTTCTTTTTTATCGCCGATGGATATAGCAAGCCCTAACTTTTTCCCGTTAAGCTTGTCACCGTTTGATCCATAAGCCCATCCGTAAGCGAGCACATCGTCAAACCATTTTTTCAGTAGAGGCGGATAACTATACCAATACAAAGGGAATTGAAAGATCACATGGTCATAGGCTTCCATTAGATTTTGCTCTCTAGGAATATCAATGTTCCAGTCAGGATACTCTTTATAAATCTCATGAATGGTAATATCGTTTGGATATTGCAGTAGCTCTTCTTTCCAGCGTTGATTGACCCTCGAATTCTCAAGGTTGGGATGTGCCACAATCACCAGTGTTTTCATAATGAATCTCCATTCCAGGCCTATATTAAGCGTATTTCTCAAAATGCTGTGCCTTATTTTTATGAATATCATCATTATCTTGCAGGTTTTAATAAAAGAAAATACACACAATAAAGTAAGATGGTTACTTTATTGTGCGTACTAGACTCACAAAAAAATATATGCAAAAATGAAGTTTTGGGTAAGTTTAAATAGATCCGTATGAACGAGGTGTTTTCTATGAAACAATATAATCTAGGGATAGAGGAACACTAGAAATCATCGGCGGAAAGTGGAAAGCTTTGATCATCTGCTTATTGATGTCCGATGCCAAAAGAACAAGTGAATTGCAGCGCAATATTCAGGGCATCTCACAAAAGGTTCTGATCCAGCAGCTACGTGAACTTGAGAGAGATGGACTTGTCAAAAGATTCGTTTACCAGCAGATGCCGCCAAAAGTCGAATATAGCCTCACGGAATATGGCGTTACAGCCAATAAGATCGTTGACGTTATGTGTTCTTGGGGAAAAGAAAATATTAGAATCAGACAAGAACAAGGAGAAGAGGTCGTCTTGTTGGAGGAGTTCCAAGCGTTGTAGCCTTTGAATAGGTTTGCGCGTCGTTTGAATCAAACTGATTTTACAGAATTGTTATCAAACTATTAAAAAAAAGTAGGGTTGTTCAAATCCCATGGTATAGCCAATGAAAGCGTTTCTATTGATTTTGCGACCGCTATCCCCGAAAGAAATTGGCATTATTTAGTGCTTGAAGTTCCTCTGATTTGGATATTTTATTTAGTTATTGTTTTATTTCAATAGGATAATGTTACCTTACCGTCACTCTGTCCTATGTTTCTAGGAATATAATGAGATTGTATTCGACACCAACCTTTATAAACCATCGGAGGAAACACAATGAAAATTAAGAAAACATTATCCGTTGCATTATGTGTAGCAGCAGTCGCATCTTTCTCATCTCAAGCAATGGCCAGTCCTGTCACAACGCCAACCAGTTCAACCGTAGCAGCATCCACTAATCAAGTTGGACAAAAATTTACACTAGCTGGTGTTAAAACGAACGCCAATACAGTATTGATAGCAACAAGAACGGTTGATCTTGATTTGGATGGCGTGAAGGACACTTTATATCTCATTGGCGACAAAAATGAATCTCCTGATTTCGACAACATTAATCTCATCGTTGTAAACGGCAAAACAAACAAAGTGTTAAACGCAGGGATTAAAGACTTTGGTGGTTTGAACGCGAAAATCAGCTATGTGAGTGATTTCAATAATGACCATGCACTTGAAGTGATGATTACTGCGTACTCCGGTGGTAACCAAGGTTCTACCAATGCTAGAATCGTAACTTTCAAGAATGATACCCCTTCTATTATTCTGGGTGGGGATTTGAAGGTAAAAGGCGAACGTGCATTATTCAGAACATTAGAAGCGGTTGATGTGGAAAATGATGGCGTGAACGAACTGCTTGGAATCAGAATCCTCCATGGTGAAGCTACTTCCGTGGTAACAGGCTATGAAAAAGTATGGTTTACGTACAAAAACGGCGAATTCCAAGTTAGCAAAACAGAAACTACTAAAGAAGATCCATTTAAACAACCCGCACTTGGAGAACTGACTGTTGGCCAACCTTTCGCATTGCAAGGTGTTAACACAACAGATAAGACTGTTCTTATCAGAAAACAAGTTAACGATGTTAATAAAGACGGTGTCCAAGATAAAATCTATCTGATTGGTGACAAAGCAGATGAACTTGGTTATGTAAGCAACATCAACCTGGTTGTTGTCGATGGCAAAACAAACACATTGAAGGATGCAAAAATCAGCGGTTTCGATGGCTTTAAACCAGAAATTCAATGGATTGGTGATTTCAACGGGGACAAAGCAAATGATGTAATGTTTACAGCATTCTCCGGTGGTAACAATGGTACAACAGATGCTTACATATTGTCTTTCACAGGTGATAAGGTACAACCACTTTTGAGTGTAAAGCCTGTTGTGGATGGTAAACCAGCATTTTTCAACACTTTAGAGCAAGTAGATCTTAATAAAGATGGTGTATATGATCTGGTGGGGACTAGAAAAATTCGCGGTGACGCTGAAGCTATAGTTCTAGGTGAGGAAAAAACAACATTTACTTTCAAAGATGGTGCCTTCAAGGTTGTAGGTACAGAAACCATTAAGTCCGATAGCAAGCCAGCGACTACTCCAACAACTACAACAAGTGATTACACCGTTGGTAAACGTTTTGAGCTTAAGGGAATTACAACAACAGCAAAAACAATCCTGCTTGCGAAACAACAAGTCGATGTAACTGGTAATGGTGTTGCGGATAATGTCTTACTGATTGGTAACAAGGATGCCGCAAATGGTGGACTGGTTACAGATATCAACATCGTCGTTCTAGAAGGAAAAACTAAAAAAGTGATTAACAGTAATCTCAAAGGCTTCACGGGCTACCAGCCAAAAATTAACTTCGTTGGCGATTTCAACGGTGATAAATCTAAAGATGTCATGATTACTGTATACTCTGGCGGTAACAGCGGTAGCACCAATGCTTACGTAGTATCCTTCAAAGACAGTGGTGTTAAAGTTCTTCTAAACGAATACGTGAAAGTGAATGGCAAACGTTCGCTCTACAATACAATGAAGGCTTCTGATGTAGATAAAAACGGAGTCTATGAGATTGTTGCATCAAAAACGATTCGTGGTGAAGCTACTTCCGTAATTAAAGGCGTAGAAACCTCTGTTCTTGCTTACAAAAACGGAGCATTCCAAGTTCGTTCGACAACTATGAAGAATTCGAAATAACCTTATAGCAAAAACCTAATTGTGAGGGAGTCTCCCAGTAGCCATAAAAAAGTGGCTACCGGGGGACTCTCTTTTTTTTGGAGTTGGATTGACTTGTGCTCTTGGTGAGAACGCCTAAAATTAAACTCTCCCTTGCTCAACGAGCTATCCGGATTCATTATTAAATTACAAAATGACCCGTTGATCTAAAGGAGAGAAAACAATCTTATGGAACTAAAAAAAATAAATGAATCGATTTATTATTTAGAAAATGTTAGAGAAACAGACAGACCTGTTTTGGGATATGTTGTAGGTGAGAACTTTTCAATTATGATTGATTGTGGCAATTCAAAATCGCATTTTGATGCCTTTATAAAGGGTTTGGATGACCACAATCTATCTCGTCCCAAATATGCTTTGATTACGCACTGGCATTGGGATCATACCTTTGGTATGCATGCTTTTGAGGGGGAAACCATAGTATCTTCAGCAACGAATGAGGTACTAAAGCGATTGAAAGCGTGGAAATGGGATGAAGAGTCCGTTGTAAAACGTTTAGAGACAAAAGAAGAAATAGAATTCGCCTATAACTGTATGAACAAAGAATATGATACGTTCGATAAGATTTCGGTCAGCACAGGATCGATTATTTTCGAGGATTCTTTAACATTGGATTTAGGGGGCATCACTTGCCAAATCCTCAAGGTAGGAGGGCCGCATGAAGCAGACTCTTGTGTTGTATATGTTAAAGAAGCGGAGGTTTTATTTGCAGGTGATGCACATAGTGGAGATTATTATCATGGAGAAGGTAAAATTGATCCCATAAAAATGAAGGAATATGTTGAGTTTTTAAAAAAACTTTCATTCACTACGTATATTCCAGGGCACGACGCCCCTATGAGCAAGGAGCAAATCATTCATGTGTTAAGTAGATTTTGTGAAGTGAAGTAAACAGGGACTCCTTTCCCTATACCCACCCCGTAAACTCCAATATAGATGCTTTTGCAGATTGGGCTTCGGAATGTGCGGCTTTACGCCATTGTTTGGGAGATTCGCCCATAAGCTTGGAGAAACATCGGTTGAAGCTGGAAATGGACTGAAAACCGACTTGTTCAGAGATAGAGAGGATGGAAGCATCCGTGCTTTTCAACTGCTTGCAGGCCTCTTCAATACGGGTGCTGTTTAGGAAATCTAGAGGTGCGGTCCCCATGATCTCATGGAATTTTCTGCGAAAATGAGTGGTGCTTAGATGGCACAGATCAGCTAGGTCATTGATGGTAATAGGTATCATATAGTTTTTGGTGATGTATTCCAGAACCGGAGAAATGACAAAATCACCTTTCAGGTTATGCTCTGTTTCTTGCTCTGCTAAGGGTTCATACCGGGAATGTATTCTAAGCAGTTCTATATAAAGGGATAATAATAAGCCGTAGGCGCTTTCCTGATAGTAAGGATTTTTGTGCTTCAATTCCTCTACGACCGATGTCGCAAGGGTATAAACCTTGGGATGTTCCTCCTTGTTCAAAATACAATTCTTTCCCTTGATCGCCCACAAATTTGGCTCGAAGTCACTATAAGCGCTTTTGAATGATTGCTGAAAGAGCTCCTCTGGCGAGAAAAAGATATAAGACCAAAGACTGGCCTCATTTGGCGAACTATATGTTGTATGAGGCAGATACCTAGGGATGAAGGTCACATCTCCGGCTTTAAAGGGTACGGATTCACCTTTGATCTCCATGATGCCGCTATCCGAATGACAAATGCCAATCTCTAAATGGTTATGAAAATGGAGATGTTCACTTTTGATATCGGAAATCTTCCAACGCTCACCGCTTAACAGTAAAATAGGGAAGTTTATCGGCAAGCTGTAGTGGCGGTATTCAATGACGGGTTTCTTTTTTCTGGGCATATTCTCAATACTCCCATTCTTATTACGTAGGTTGAGTAGATTATAGGTTAACGTTATATCAAATTCAACTATATAAAGAGAACTTGATATTATACAATTTAGGAAAAAAGTGGCGGAGGAGAAGTTTGGAACTGTAGGAGCGTTAGCGTCCGCCTTTGTCTGCAGATTTCCACCGCGAAGAGCGGTATAAAATCAAGAAATCTGCAGACAACAGCGGCCGGAAGTCCAAACATTCTCTGTAGTCACGGCCAATCCCGAAATATAAGAACCACTAGTTAATGGTTGAAATTGCACAGTTTAGCTATGAATATGCTTAGAATCAGACCATTTTACTCCTTACAATAGAGTTAGTAAAGCGTTTACATAGGACGGACAGCTCTCAGCGCCAATGGGGGTGTGTGCGAAAGAGAGGAGAATCAAGATGCTTCAATTAACTTATGACAGAGAAGAGATTCTAAGCGTCATCGACAAAGTAGTTAGAAAAACAATGACGATGGATTTAACATGGGACTGGCCTTGTGGTGTGGCTTATTATGGGGTATCCAGAGCTTATAAAACGACAGGCAATAAAGAGTATTTGGATATGCTTGTCGAGTGGGCAGATGAATATATCGAACTGGGCCTGCCGGACTGGACGGTAAACACCTGTGCCATGGGGCATATGCTGATCACCTTGTATGAAGAAACAGGCAATCAGCAATATTGGGATATTGTAATGAGCAAGGTGGATTATCTGCAGAACCATGCGCTCAGATTCGGAGATCATGTGTTGCAGCATACCGTTTCTATTTCGAATGATTTTCCAGAGCAGGCATGGGCAGATACATTGTTTATGGCGGCATTTTTTCTGCTCCGTGTTGGAAGTAAATTAAACGATCAGGAAATGATCCAGGATGCCCTGAATCAATATTACTGGCATATCAAATACCTGCAAGACCCTAGCAGCGGCCTCTGGTACCATGGCTACAATAATGTGAAGCAGGATCATATGTCCGGACTATATTGGGGCAGAGCAAATGCTTGGGGCGCATATACCATGTCGCAAGTCAAAAAGCTTTTGAAAGAATGGTATTTGTATCCGGCGTGTATGGACGTGGAGTGTTCGCTGCGCGATCAATTGGCGGCACTCAAGCTTGTGCAAACGGAGAACGGCCTGTGGCGGACAGTGCTTGATGACGAAGAATCTTATGAAGAAGTATCTGCCTCTTGCGGAATAGCGGCTGCAATGATCAATAACGGCAATCCGCTGCATACCAAATATGTACAAAAGGCCCTGAAGGGTGTCCTAAGCAATATCAGCGAGGATGGACGAGTACTGGGAGTATCGGGCGGAACAGCGGTTATGAAGGACCGGGAAGGCTATCGCAATATTCCAAAAGACTGGATTCAAGGCTGGGGCCAAGGCTTAGCGCTCTCTTTTCTGTCCGATATGCTTAAATAGGAGGGATCCGAGTTGTCCAAGCAAACAACGGGGGCTTTTACACTACCGGGCGAATCCGGTTATGAGGCACTGACCTTAGAGTTAGCTGAACGGTGGGGTGCCGATGTCATCCGTGACAGTGACGGCACACAGTTGTCCGATGAGATTATCAACGCAGGATACGGCATTTATTCTACAATCTGTATCATCAGAGATCATAACGAATGGGCATCCCAGAACCCTGATAAGCTACAGCAGAGCTTTTTAATTACTAATCCGAAGGTAGCGGTCGAAGATTATTTATCCATCTATTTGATGGAAGACTTTTTCGCTGAGCAATTCCGAGTAAATGATTCCAAAGAGGCGTTTAAGTACTGGCAGGTTTTTGACCGAACTACTGGTGAAGAGGTTCCAAAAGAACAGTGGAATTATGAGCGGGAATCAGGAAATGTAGTCATTACTGGAATTGCGCCTTGGCATAAATACACAGTCAGCTTCATGGTTTACCGGATTTGGGAAGAGATCTCCATGTACAATCACACCACGAATCACTGGGAAAAAGAACATCTAATGCAGATTGATCCCATCTATGTTGAAACGCAAAAGTATTTGCTCCACTTCCTTGAAGATTGGTGCCGTAAGCATAAGGAAACAACGGTGGTTCGGTTTACGTCCCTATTTTATAATTTCGCCTGGATCTGGGGCAGCAATGAGCGCAATCGCCATTTGTTCTCGGACTGGGGTTCATATGATTTTACGGTAAGCTCAAGAGCGCTTGATCTGTTTGCTCAAAAATATGGGTATTCGCTCACGGCCGAGGATTTTGTGAATGGTGGAAAATATCGTGTCAGTCATATCCCGGCGCAGCAGCGCAAGCTGGACTGGATGGCATTTATCAATGATTTTGTCATCGAATTTAGTAAGAAATTAATTGATATTGTGCATGGGTACGACAAGCTGGCATATGTCTTCTATGATGACAGTTGGGTTGGCATGGAGCCTTACAATGATCGTTTCGAGGAGTTTGGCTTCGACGGGATGATTAAATGTGTGTTCTCAGGGTTCGAGGCAAGAATGTGTTCAGGTGTAAAAGTAGATACCCATGAGATTCGGCTGCATCCCTACTTGTTTCCGGTTGGTTTAGGTGGTCTGCCTACCTTTATGGAGGGAGGGAACCCTACACTAGATGCCAAAAAATATTGGATCAATATCCGGCGTGCTCTACTCAGAGAGCCTATAGATCGAATTGGATTGGGTGGATATTTGCATCTTGTAGAGCCTTATCCGGATTTTTGTGATTATATCGAAAAGATTGCGGGTGAATTCAGAGAAATTAAAGAGCTGCATCATAAAGGCAAACCGTATCATATTAAGACGAAGGTAGCCATTCTGCACGCTTGGGGCAAATGGAGATCGTGGACCTTGTCCGGGCATTTCCACGAAACGTATATGCATGATTTGATTCATATCAACGAGGCTTTATCCGGATTTCCGATTGAAGTACAGTTCATTGATTTTGAGGATATCCGTCAGGGAATATTAAAAGATTGTGATGTAGTGATCAATGCCGGATCGGCTGGTTCAGCATGGAGTGGTGGAGAACGCTGGAGGGACAACAATTGTGTGGACTTACTGACAAAGTGGGTGAATGAAGGTGGTACTTTTATAGGCGTGAATCAGTCTTCAGCGCTTGAAGGGTATGACAGCTTTTTCAGAATGTCACATGTGCTTGGTGTAGATGAGGATACAGGCTCCAGAGTAGCGCATGGGAAATGGACATATGAAGTGAAGGATGAGCATGGTTTAGTGCCTGATGGGGCTAGCATAACACCCAAAAATAACATTTATCTTACCGATGGATCAGCAGCGGTTGTGAATGAAACGAATGGGATGATAACTCTATCCACGCATGCCTTTGGTAAAGGAAAGGGGATCTATCTTCCTTCTTTCACATTCAGTTTTGAAAATACAAGGTTGCTGCTGAATTTGATTCGTTTTGCGGGTAATGAGTTCACTGAGACCAAGTACATTACGGACAACTTATATACAGAGTGCGCTTATTATCCAGAAAGTAAAATCCTCGTAGTCATTAACAATAGCGATCAGCTTCAAAGCACTACGATTCATACGGAATATGGACAGCAAACCTTGGAATTAGATCCGTATGACACGATTATTAGAACTATTGGGGATTAATAATATCGGCATAGGAACGGAAAAACCATCCATGGTTATAACATATAAAAGCTCAAGCTGCGGCTAACCTGCCGATGCTTGAGCTTTTTGCTGTAAAGCGAATATGCTATACGTTGAGTTTGCAGTCTATTTTAATACTAATTTAGGAGTTGCAATACAGCTTGAGGATTCTGATTTGCTTGTGCCAGCATTGCTTGGGTAGCTTGAGTTAATATGTTGGTTTTTGTGAAATTCATCATTTCTTTAGCTATGTCCGCATCACGGATACGTGATTCTGCCGAAGCTAAGTTCTCTGCAGAGTTTTTCACATTGTTCAATGTGTGCTCCATACGGTTTTGTAATGCACCATACATCCCTCTATAGTTTATTACTTTTCCTATGGCTTTATCTATTTGAGCTAATGTCTTATCAGGTATACCGGGCGGCAATATTCCCATATTTGCAATGCCCAATCCTTGAGAGGTTACATTGAACAGGGGGATGATGATTGTTTGATTATGGTTAGCCCCTGCTTGAATATCGAGCCTTGGTGGAACATAGTCAATATCCTTTATATCCGTTTTCACTGTTGTTTCAATATGCTTAGTTTCTACTAGTTCATGTGTTAGTTCAAATACATCAAGATTTAATGAAAACGGACCATAATTGAAGCCCAATGTTACACTCGTACCAGAGGGGATAGTGAGTTGCCAATCAAAATTTATTTGTGGTTGACCTGCTGCCGGATTATTAATCGTAAGCTCTGAAGGTGCCAGAAATCCAAGCAAATCGTCAAATTTTAAGCCAGCGTTGGCATCTGATCCCGTTAGGTTAAATGAACTTCCTGAAGGTGGATTTATTATGGTATTTCCGGTAGCTAACGGATTTCCTCCTGCATCAGTGATAACTGAATTTATTGGAGGGGCGATTATATTATCTAGTTTGATATTGGCATCGGTTGGATCCATATTATTAATTACATATTTGATTTCCATGGAGTTATCAGCCAGTACAGTCCTATGTCTCATAATTGATAGGTTTGTGCCGGGGAACCACATATGATCCCAGGCAGGATCTGATCCTGAACCACTGCGAGATGTATACTCGATGGGTCTTAAACTTCCATTAACTTCAATATTTTCGAGCATTGAACCGTATACATCGCCAAGATCTTTGGGTCCAAAACTGGTTTTATTCATTCCAACAGAGAACCAGTAGGCAGGTGTAGCATATTGTGGATCGTTTGATGCTGTTAACGTTTCATAAACAGTATTATTTGTGTCCGTCTTAGTTGTTGTTTGAATATCAATATTATATTCATTATAGCCTGCTCTTCCATCTGGAGAGGCGATTGGAGAAATATTATTGGTATTTGAATATGTATTGGTCGTTACTGATGTATCTGAACTACTAATTACATGTCTTGTTTCTGCTGATGTTCCTTGAGGTTTGTAGACTATACTGTTAGTTACTCTAGTAGTTGGTGGCGGGTCACTGATAGTATAGGCTGTATTACTGCTCGATCGATCAGCAAGTATCGTATAATCATCTCTAGCCAACAAGTTAATTGAATTAAATTCTGTTCTCCTTGAAAGGCTGTCTATTTCTTGGGTAAGTTGTTGTATTTCAGCCTCAATCTGTTGCCTATCGTTATCCGTATTCGTATCATTTAGACCCTGAATAATCAATTCCCTTTGTCTTTGTAATATATCATTTATCTCTTGTAGGCCGCCCTCTGCTGTTTGAAGGAGTGAAGCGCCGTCCTGTATATTTCTGGATGCCTGATCCAGTCCTCTAATTTGTCCCCTCATTTTTTCAGATATTGACAATCCTGCAGCATCATCAGAAGCTTTATTGATGCGTAAGCCTGATGATAGATTTTCCATACTACTAGAACCAGCTTTAGCATTTTTCCGTAACAAGTTATTTGCATTTAGAGCAGACAAATTGTGCATTATTATCATAATTGATACCTCTAAGAGAAATAATGTGAATTCCCATACATATTATCACAATAATAGATATTGCGTCCATGAATGCATTAAAGCAGCTTTGCAGAATGAATCGGCTTATTTTTTTTGGATTTTTTTAAAACCTTACTATATTTGAAAAGTTTTATTTATATGAAGACCCGGGTTAGCCATTCTGAAATTAGATCATGCTATATCTTGTAGCCAACTATGTTAAACCAAATGGGTCAAAATAGAATAAACAACTAGAGGAGGCTTATATATTGGATTGGCAGGTTTAATATTTAAGTTTGTTGGTGGACTTGGGATTTTTCTGTTTGGTATTAAATACATGTCAGATGGGCTTCAGAAATCCGCTGGGGATAAAATGCGTGGCCTGCTCGAGAGGTATTCCTCTAACCCGATTTTGGGTGTTCTTGTCGGGATTAGCGTAACTGTATTGATACAATCTTCAACGGGGACAACGGTTTTGGCGATTGGGCTTGTAAATGTGGGCCTTATGACTTTGCGACAAGCCATTGGAATGGCAGAAAAAGGGTGTCGCCCGTAACATCATCTGCACCGCACTGAACTATCTACAGCAGCAGGGCAAAACAATCGCCACATTAGGCACGCATGGTGATAATAAGAAAGCGATTAGGCTATATACTCAGATCGGCTATGAGTTGTGCGGTTCTAGATTTACTGTTGGCTATGAAATCAATTAATAAGCATTTACTAGACGACTTCGGTCGTCTTTTTTATTTACAAGGACTACTGATCTTCTTTATTGAATTATTACTAATAAGGTATTATTTTCAAAATAATATGTTTATTTAAAAAGGGAGTTTAGAGGAATGATTAGAATCTGCATTTGTGATGACGAGCAATTACATAGTTCCAAGTTAGAGAAGATTATTATGGATAGTGCAGGTTTGTATCAAAACATAGAGCTAGATATAGATATTTATGAATCCGGAAAATCATTGTTGAATGCTTTGAAAGCTAGAAACGAAGAGTATCAAATATTATTCTTAGATATTGAAATGGAATTTTTAAATGGAATCGAAGTCGCTAGGGAAATTAGAAAAATAGATAAAAATATGATTATCATTTACGTCACCAGCTATGACAATTACACCATGGAAAGCTTTGAAGTTTCTCCTTTTCGATACATACTAAAACCAATACAAGAAGAGCAAATAAGTAAAGTTTTACTTCACGCCATTGATGAGGTTAGAAGGAATAACCAGTACTTATTCTTCAAAACTCAAAATCTTAACTATCAAATCAAAAGTGAGACGATTCTATCCATTTCATCTGAGAAAGGTAGGATTATACATGTTGTAACCGTTGATGACGAATTCTCATTCTATGGCACGATAAAAGAGATTGAAGAAATGCTGGATCCCTTGTCCTTTATAAAAGTAAATCAAGGCACCATTTTAAATCTAAATTATGTCCATATTGTTTCGGGAACCGATATTATTCTCACCAATAAAGAAAATTTCGCAATTAGTAGAGGTCAGAGAAAGGTAGTTAAAGATGCTTATAACAACTTCATAAAAAGGAGGATTGGCTATTGAGAAATATTGAGGTTATTAGCATTGCAGTTCTAGCTATTCTCTATACGCTTGTTCAGGTAACATCGATCTCTATTTATTTCAATGGATTTCTTAACCTCAGAATTTCAAAGTATAAATTTTATTCCTTAACATTTCTCGCTATGGGAGTAATAAAATTATTGTCTAGTGATACAAACTCTATGGTTAAGTTGTTTTTATTTGTTGTTCTTTTGAGTATCTGTATACTGTATTCGTTCTACGGATCAATGGCTCAAAGGATCTACCACATTATTTTTTTTACGCTGATCACTACACTTGCAGACTTGGCGTTGTCTATTATTACATATAATTATGATCAAAAATTTGAAGGTAAGTTATTCATTATGCTAGTCGTATATTTTAGTGCAAACTTTTTATCGTTGTTAATTGTGATGTTGTCGGCAAAGCTGTTACTCTATTTTAGATCTGATAATGAGATCGGATTAAGTAATAAGGAATGTTTGTTATTAAGTATTGTGCCTTGTCTATCATTAATGAGTATATATTGGATTTTTCAGTATAAAGATATCAATCAATTCGTTCCATGTGTTTTTTTGTTAATTGTGAATGTGTGCATTATGCTGATTTACAATAGTTTAGAAGGGAAAAATTTTCTTATACATAAGTACTCCATAATGGAGACACAAAATAAATATTACGAAGAGAGCTTAGAGAATCAAAGAGAAATGTCTAAGCTAAAACATGATCTGAAAAATATTTTATTAAATATAGCCTATGGATTGGAGAGGGATAGAACAGACGAGGTAAAAGAGGAGCTACAGGAGTTATTGAAAACCAATGTATTCTCATATAGATTATTAACCGGGTGTATACCCATCGATGCCATCCTTTATAGTAAGCTAGAACAAACCAAGAAGTATAATATAGAATGCACTTTAGACCTCCAAGTTCCTCATGACTTATTTTTAGAACATACCATTGACCTAGCGGCCATTTTAGGGAATCTTTTAGATAATGCCGTTGAAGCAGTACTTAGATTAACAGAAGAAATAAAAAAGGAAATTGAAATCAACATAAAGTTTAGTGAGAATAAATTATTCATAATCATTGTAAATTCGTCGAATCATGTGAATGTGGATTTCTCCTATGGGCGATTAATTTCTGAAAAAGGGAAAAATAGGTACGGCATTGGAATCAGCAGCATCAATGAACGAGTCAAAAAGTTAAAAGGATACTCAGACTTTTCATACGATGGGGGCTATTTTAATTCAATCGTAGTTCTACCAATTCCGTAAGACAACAAAAAGGCGACTTTCCATTCAAAAGAATGAGAAATCGCTTTTTTATTTTGCAGATTACAACGAGTATTGTGCGGATTACAACGAGCATCAAAAAACAAAAAAAATATTGGTTTATGATTTCAATGTAGGTTATCAAGGCATGATTATTCCGAAATACAAAAGAAAAGTGAAATAGGGGGGAGCAAAGAGTCGCCATTGTGCGGGCTTTCATTATGCAAACTGTATCCATTTCTTTTTTTGGACATGTGAAGTCTAAATCAAATAGGAAAGGAGGGAGAACGTTATGATTCCATTAGTTGTATTAGTAGTTGTATTTGCTTTATTGACTATAACGTTATCATGTCTATGGCTCTACAATGATTGTTTGTATCGAGGAATAAATCCTTGGATTTGGGTATTCTTAATGATTGCGACCACTCCCATATTGGGATTCATTTTATATTCTCTTATTGGAAAAAGAGGAATATCAATTACGGGTAAGTCTAGAAAGAATAAGTATATAGGATCTGCGGTTTTTATTACCATACTGTTGCTTATCTTTTCAAGTATCGGATTAGCATTTTATTCAGTGACATAAGTAGAGAAGTTAGATTTAAGCTGACAGTGCTCTGTAGAGTTTCTACAGAGCTTTTTATTATTGTTATAATTCATTTCAATATTTTACCGCCTATGCTACTATATCTACGATCATAAAAGGAATAATTTAGAAGATTGGGTGGATTTAATGGAAATCGGTGCTGTAACTTTGATTGTAAAAGACATGGAAAAGATGGCCACATTCTATCGGGACGTCATGAATATGGCTATAGAATGGGATGGTGGCGTATTTACCGGGGTTCAGCTAAAGAGTGGTGTATTTTTTAATTTGTGTCAGCGGGATGCGCTGAGTATTTCAGGACTAGGTTATCCCAATGGGTTGAATGGGACAATGGAAGTCTCATTTGGCGTTCTCTCACCTGAAGAGGTCGACAAGGAATTTGAGCGTCTGGTGAAGGCAGGTGCAACTCCTATAAAAGAACCTATTTCACAGCCCTATGGGTTGCGTGAAGCTGTTGTGGCTGACCCAGAAGGCAATTTGCTTGAGATCGTAGCTGGCATTCCACAAGAATAATTGGATATATACAATCACCAGAAAGGAAGAATTGCTCTTGAGAACCTCTATAACTAATGTAAACTGGCTTGAACACCATGAAATCATGGATGAGCTACTCTATCATGAAGCCAGCTTAACCACGCATCCGATGGATGATGGCTTTGAAGCTGAGGTTCTAAAGATCAATCTAGATCAGGAAAGCTATGTCTTGAAAACATGGAGTAAGAGCTCCAAACCAGATGTTCAGTTTCAATACCGTTTATTGGAGGTCCTGTCCGAACGAGGGGTAGCCGTCTCTAAACCAGTGGGTTGGGGAATCAATCCGGACAGGAATAAGGTGTTGTTAACAAGCTTTGACGGAACGCCAATTCATAAAGTGAATAATAAGACAATGAAGGAGCTCGCGAGCATTTTAGCCAGAATTCATCAAATAGATATCGCTGAGCTGGAACATATACAACTACCTAAGTACGATTTCATCGACTACTTTTTTCCTGAAGTGAGAGAGCATACAGACCTTAATCAAGCTGTGATTTCTATAGTGGAGCAAACTCCTATGAGACAAGATCGTATTATTCATGGCGATTTTCATTTAGGAAATATAGTAGAGGAACAACAGCGATTTACAGTCATCGATTGGACGAACGGCCAGTTGGGAGATCCTAGATATGATTTTGCATGGTCATTTATTCTGCTGAAAATCCACATCTCTGAGCGTTACGCTGATATGTTCCGTTCTGCTTATCTATTGGACAATTTTATGGAGCAGGAAGAGCTTGAGGTGTTCGAAGCATGGGCTTGTCTAAGATGGATCTTACTGAATAGACGAGGCAGTACACCTAAAGGACCTAATGTATCGAAGAGGGTAAGGAGCATACTGGGAAGTAATCGCTTCCTGAAAGATTTGGATTTCCAAGGGTTTAAATGAACTTCATCTTAAAAAGAATTACAATACAGACCGCAACCCTTTGCGAGGGAGGCGGTCTATTTACGTTTGTTCGCTGCTTTCATTCAATATTCAGTTTGGGTGTTTATAATGCTTTTTATGAATCGGGGGATGTGCTTGTATAGACTTCGACTGTGAAAAGGAGGTTTTCCATGGTAAGGGCAATTCAAAAAACATTGTATCTCATACTGGCATGCTTCATAGGACTGTTTATCGCTTCCTCCTTTTTTATCCGGGCGAAATATAATTATTTCGTATATGGGGACACGCCAGTTTTGGAGAAGCAACAGCTCGGCCTTTTTATTCTAGGGATTGTGGTGGTGCTGGCGTTAAGCGTTATTTTGTATAAAATATGCCTGAAGCTTAATCAGTACAGTTGGAAAATCGTAATTCCAGCCACATTGCTATGTTCTTTTGCCATACAGCTCGTGATCATTTTTCTGTTTCCCCGCTTGCCGACGGATGATTCGCAGACGGTGCTTTCATTGGCACTCGATATGCTGTACAGGAATGATTATTCATCTTTTGACACGATGGGTTATCTGCATATGTTCCCGTTTAACTTCTCGATTGTTGTGTACTTAAAGACGTTGCTACAGTTATTTCCGGATAATTACTTGGTGATCAAAGTATTCAATATTCTATTTACACTCTTAACCTCGTTAATGATTTACCTGCTGTATAAAGAGCTCAAGGGTAAGTCTGAGGATCATGATTATGGCATTCTCGTGTTTGCCGCTACCTATATCCCTTCTTTGTTTATGAGTAATTTAATTTATAACGATGTGATCGCGACTGCCTTTTTGACAAGTGCTTTATATTTTGCTGTGAAATTTATAAAAAGAAAGTCCTTAAAGGATATTGTCTTCGTAGCCATCTTCTTGGCAGTCGGCAACTATTTCCGAAGTATCGGTGTTATTTTTCTGATTGCTGTGGTAGTCAGTCTATTGTTCAACATGCGTGCGATCGGGGTAAAAAAAGCTCTAAGCGCGTTGTTTATTACGGCTTTATTGTTTAATGTTCCAAGCTGGACGCAAAATGCTGTGCTGCAGGCGACGAATGTCGTAGATGAACCGATTAACGAAAATTCCGCACCGGTCTATATGTGGCTGAATATGGGGATCAATCTGGAGACGTTTGGATTCTGGGATAACTGGCAGAGCTACGCTATCTATCAGCAGGATGCAAATTATAATAAGGCAGAAAGCACGGAGTTATTTAAAAAGGAAATCAGTAATAAACTCTCCGAGGCTGGCCTAAGTGACTTAGTGAAGATGTATTATAAAAAAATCGTTTGGACCTGGACAGAAGGAACATACCAGATGGAACGATATGGACTTGGGAATGATGGATCATCCAGTAACGGTGGAAGAATAGGCTTTGTCATGGACCGTTATAGCTACACTAATGCTGCTACGGATCTATTTAAGGGGGATTCGAGCTACCGCAACGGGCTACTGTGGTTGCTGTATGTCCTAAATTTTCTGATGTATGTTTGTATACTCGTTCGCTTAATCGGTGGAATAAGAGCCAAAAGATTTGAAGAGACCTCTTTGATTCTTGTGGTGCTGGGCTTTATCGGATTCTATCTACTATGGGAGATTAAGTCTCGATATATATACCCGGTATATCCGCTGCTGATCGTGTTATCCTACATGGGTTTTAAAGATGTATATGATTATATGTTAAAAAGATATTTTCCACGTTGACCATGTTTGCTCGGAAAGAGGGGGTTCAAAGATGCGGATCAAGCGATATATCGCTTTGCTCATAGTAGTGCTTAGTTGTTCCATGGTGCTCGCCTCCTGTGACGCCATCACCGCTCAGAAGATATTAAGTACAGATTCTGGTTCAAGGGCGAACGGGGGACAGGGCTTTAACGGTGGTCGGGGTAAAGATGGAGGTAGCTCTCCCGCCATGAATGGTGGGACAAGAAGAAACGGCAGTCAAGGTACAGATGGAGAAGTTAGCGGGCAAAGTGGGCGACAGTGAACAAATTTCATGAACTTGCCCCAAGCCTACGAAGATTAAGTGTGATAGGATAAGATTACATTTAAATTCCCCGCGGGGGTAAGAAAAGAGAAAAGGGAGCAACATGAGAATCATTATATCGCCTGCCAAGAAGATGAAGATGGATACGGATTTTATGGATTGCCGCCAGATGCCGCAATTCATAAGCGAGTCGCAGACTCTTCTGGCCTTATTACAAAAGTTGAATTATGAAGAAGCCAAATCGCTGTGGAAATGCAATGATGCCATCGCCACGCTGAATGTGGAACGGATTCAGGATATGGATGTAACTCGGAGTCTTACACCGGCTATCTTTTCTTATGAGGGTATCCAGTACCAGTACATGGCACCTGGGGTACTTCAAATGGAGGAGCTGGAATATCTTCAGCAGCATTTACGGATATTGTCCGGATTCTATGGAATCGTCCGGCCGTTTGACGGCGTTGTTCCTTACAGGCTGGAGATGCAGGCTAAGCTTAGCGGACCAGGTTTCAAGTCTATCTATGAGTTCTGGAACAGGAAGCTGGCAGATCAGCTATTTTCGGAGACTGATATCATTCTGAATCTGGCCTCTAAGGAATACAGCAAGTGCATCTCCCCGTATGTTGGCGGAAACGTTCGAATGATTAGCTGTGTATTCGGGCAGAAAATCGGCGGTAAGATCGTTGAGAGAGCGACTTTGGTTAAGATGGCCAGAGGTGAAATGGTGCGTTTCATGGCTGAGCGGCAAATCACCTGTGTGGAGGATATCAAAGGCTTCGACGGGTTTGATTTCAGCTTTGCTGATGAGCTGTCGGATGAGAGTACGTATGTGTTTATACAAAAAAAGAATGAATAGAGTAAGTAGTACTATGGGTAATCTTGGAGGTGGTTGAACAACCAGCTTCAGGGTTACCTTTATTTTTGGTCAACGAAAACAGATGGGAAATTCTAGTTTTTTAAAGGGGATAGATTGCAGTATAGAGAATAAAGTTCGGATGGAATAAGAACAGGTGAAAGAGGAGGGCTTATGATTTTTAAAAGAGATCCATTGGACAAACAGAGCTTACTTAAAGAATTGGATTCACTAGGCTATTCCGACAGAGTCAAAAAAGTAGCGATATTAGGCCGTGATCATCTTGGATCTGTCCAGTACTCCCAATTACTAGCCTCCTTGCTGGAGGATGGCGTTTATGAAGCACGTCTTGCCTTAATCGGTGCCATTGCAACACATGATGCCCCTATTATTCTGTCAGCCCTGCGGCATCCCATGGCAAGTATCAGAAATACGGCTGCGGGTCTTTTGGCAAAGGTGGCTTCAGATGCTGATATTGAACGTGAGCTCCCCCATTTATCATATGATTGCCGCCGTAAGCTGCTGCACAGTATTTCACAGATTAACCGTCAGGAATTGGCGGAACGTTTATTGCCTATGGTGTACGCCCGGTGGGGAGCGGAGGAAGCCGCGATTATATTGCAGGCCTGTTATTCGGAAACAGTTAGTAAGTGGCTTGCTGATATCGGATATGCCATAAAAGACTGGAAGAAACTAGCCAGCAGGCATCTTGACGTAGTAGCGGAATACTTTGAAACAACGCTAGAAAGCACACCACCCAGGGAAAAAGGATATGTCTGGTGGAGGTTCTCATCAGCTATGGAGATCCTATGCAATCTGAAGGCGGATCTGGTACTTGCGTGTGCGATGAATCATGGACCCGAGGGTGTCATACATCCTGCGTTAAAGGAACAACTTGGTACACTTGTACGCCAAAATCCGAATAAGGTGTATCAGCTGCTGACTCGAACGGAGTCGCGGAGCGATCTGATTTCTTATGGTGTGCCTGAAGGGGTTCTAAAAAGAAAAAAATATTTATCCATGGAGCAATGGATTGAGATAGCGAAATTACTCGCAGATCACCCGATGCATTTAGCGAAGTTGCTGCATAATATTGCACCTTCCAACCGCCAAGTGATTTTTGATGCCGTGTATGAAGAAGATAAACGCCAAGAACGTGTTTTTCCGGAAAGATTACTTTATGTATTACCGCATGCCTTGCGTGACAAGGAAGCCACCCGGATGCTTGGCCTTCGTGAAATCAATGATGACCGGGAGAGAACAATCAGACTCACCGCTTGCCGTTCGATTCTTCATTCAAGAGCTGGGCTTGAACAAGCAACAAAGGTATCCAGTTCAGAAGAACGTTCCACGGCGCTTATGCAGTTGATTAGAAGTACGGTTCTTTCGAGACAGGGTATGCATGAGACTTTGGTATTTTTGGGCCGGATTAGAAATGAGCAAGATCCTGTTCGAGGTTTTGTGTTTAAGGAGCTTTCAGAAAGTCCTGCATCTGTGTTCACCGATGCCCATGTACAAGAACTTACTATGCTTGTTGATAGTGTTATAGATGCCAGAGATACTTCATATGGTACGAAGTTTTCCGTTCAACAACTGGCATTTGCTATTCTCCGGCATAACGCATTAAATCCTCACAGTGAGTTGTTCAAGTTCTCTTTAAATACGATCCGGAAACTGGCCCAGCAGAACGGACAGCTTTCACTTCCATCGTTGGAGAAGAATTTACCACAGGGAGTAGAAGAGGTCATCTTTGATGAAATCTATACATTAGCTGTACAGGGCAACAAAAGAGAAGACTACAATCTGGTGCTTAGCCTGGCTAGCTCATTTGGTAAAAGAGGTTATGGCATCATAAAACTTCAGAATCTGTTAAAGGAAGCAACGAGGGCAAAGGCAGATTCTACAGCCATACAAGCGGCCAGATACTGGCTTGCGCCTCGTACAACACGTGATGCCAGAGTTAAGGAATTATTAGCTTTAGATAAATCGTATATTACGATCCATGAAGTATTCCAGCATCTGCATCTGAAGCGTCAAGAATGGCTCGATCCTTTTATTTCAGGGGCTGTCATTAAGGGCAAGTTCCTATCAGGCAAAACTATCTATCTTGTGCCGGCCGCGGATGGATTCCACAGATGGCTGCCACGTCAGCAACAAGCATTAAGTGCCTTATTAGAAAAAATTGCATACGATGCCAAACGTAATCTTTGGGAGCGTGCAAGAGTTATTAAGATCATGGCAAGTATGCCTGATCTCGGTTCGGATAGGTTACTTGGGCTTATGCAGGATAAGGAAGTAACTGTAGTAGAAGCTGCACTTCATGCCTTTTCACTTATGGAAGAACCGGAGAAGGCACTTCCCATTCTGCTGGAGAATCTGGATGGGGACCGGGCACGTGTAGCCATGTACTCGATACCCAGATGCATCCGCAGGGTGAATCCGGTGTTACTGGTTACCATGCTGAAAGAGCTTCTGAATCGGGATAAGCTGAAGATCACTGTCAGAAAAGAGGCCATCCGCTTACTGGGTGCTTATAGAAGCGATGACAGCATTCCGCTATTGATAAACGAGTTCGAGAAACCAAATGCACACAAGGATGTAATCATTGCCATAGGGCATGCTGCAAAACAGCTTTTAGATGATGAGCGCGCTTGGGAGATTTTAAGTGCAATGGCTGCTTCATCAGAAAGTGATATCGCAAGAAGCTTGTTATCCCAACAGCCTAATGATCTTCCGCTAGACTATAGACTTCGCTATTTAAAATTAATCATTGAAATTGGAAATCATCCGGATGGGTTTGTTGGCAAGTATGCTTTCAGTTCTATGATGTGGTGGACCAATGGAAATGAAGGCATTGTTGCAGCTGCCACCGCTCAAGCTATTATGGATTTGGAAGATAGCACCAGATGGGAATTTGCCATGAACACGCTAATACAAACCTGCCGCGATGGTAAGATCAATGAGGTTGTAATCGTCGTTTGTCAGAAATTAGCTAGTGCGGCGATAAGGGATGAATGGAATGCAACTACCAGTAGAGATTTGCCTCATCGGCAACGTCTCCTGAAACTTATCAACCAGCTAAACGCTTTGCCAACAATCACCCGGGTGCACCTTAAACCTTTGTATACGGGATTGATTGAGTGTCTAGCATCGGATGAGACTTTACAGCAAGTTGTGATGAAGCTGTATATAGCAGTAATAGACTGGAATAATGTGCAGGAATCCGCCGCTTATCTGAATCAGATGGTTAACTGTATTTCAAATCAGCCGCAGCTGTTGAGCGACGCCTACAAGCAGGTTGCTTATAATTTAAAAGACAGCACAGGCTACTGGAGTCCGGAGACCTTATTGGAAATTGTAGATGTGCTAGGGTCTGAGGGGAGTTACGAATCTCAGTATATTGGACTTTCGTTGCTTGAGGTTGCCGGAAGTGCTCTACTCTGGAGTCCAGAGCCTGCAGAGCGTTTGAGGGTGTACAGAAATCACACGAATATTGCGGTTCGCTCACTTGCGCTAAATATTTGGACGGTGATAGATTAGTTTTCATAGTTTTAATAAAATATAAACACCAAAAAAGCTCAGGCTACAATTCGGCCTGAGCTTTTTTGGTGTTTATTTAATTAAGCTTCCATCTTCTGCGCCGTATAAAGGCGGTGGTAAAGACCTTTTTGTGCGATAAGCTCATCATGTGAGCCGCTTTCTGCGATGCCTTTGTTAGATACATACATAATGCGGTCGCAGTTTTTTACGGTGGACAGGCGGTGCGCGATAATGAATGAGGTACGTCCTTTAAGGAGCTCATTCAGACCTTTTTGCAGCAAACGCTCAGTCTTCGCATCGATCGATGAAGTGGCTTCATCTAATATGAGAATTCTCGGATCAGCCAAAAGCGTTCTTGCGAACGAGATGAGCTGCCGCTGTCCCTGAGACAGCTTGGAGCCACGCTCGTTGACCTCCGTCATGTAGCCTTGATCGAATTCACGGATGAATTCGTCGGCGCACACGGCTTTCGCCGCAGCAATCACTTCTTCCTCGGTGGCATCGAGTTTACCGTAACGAATATTGTCCAAGATCGTACCGGAGAAGATGAAGCTGTCTTGAAGCATAATCCCCATCTGGCTGCGCAGGGACTTCAGCGTAACCTGCGAGATATCCTGATCGTCGATAAGAATCTTACCGCTAGAAATATTATAGAAGCGCGAGATCAGATTGACGACTGTAGTTTTGCCTGCACCTGTTGGTCCCACTAGAGCGATGCTTTCTCCCGCTTTGATCTTAAAGGAGATATTCTCCAGAATATTGAGTCCTGGGTCATAGGCAAAGGTCACATCGTCGAAAGTGACATGGCCCTCTACAGGCCGCAGTGTCTTCGCATCCGGAATATCACTGACGGTAACGGGCTCATCCAGCGTCTCGAAGATACGCTCGAGATAGGCAACGGCGTTGATGAAGTTATTGTACAGGTTCGAAAGATTCAGAATCGGCTGCCAGAAGCGGGCAGCGTAGCTGCTCATCGCCAGAATGACGCCGAGGGTCATATCTTGTGGACTCAGTGTTAGTAGGCCTACAAGGAAAATCAAAGATGTAACGATCGTAGACAAGTTGTCCACGGAGAACGGAATAAGTAAGTTGTAACGTTGAGCCTTCATCCATTCTGTACGGAAATTACCCGCGAGACGTGTGAAGATTCCTTCATTGCGTTGTTCCCGGGAGAACATTTGCGTCACACCAATACCGCTGATACTTTCTTGCAAATAGGCGTTTAGGTTGGAGCTTTTATTGGATACTGCTTGCCAAGCCCGGCGTTGCCGAGTTTTGATCAGCATCATGATGACAAAGAATACTGGCAGCCCTGCAAGGATGACAAATGATAGACGTACGTCAACAGCGAACATGAAGGCTGCGATAAAGAGCAAATTCACGATTTCTAGAATAAAGTTGATAATACCGTTGGATAACACATCTGAAACGGCGTTAACGTAGTTTACGACCCGGATGAGAATCTTGCCTTGCGGACGGTCGTCATAATACTTGAAGGGCAACTCTTGCAGATGCTTAAACAAATCTGTACGGATGTCAAAAATAATATCCTGCCCAACACTCGTCATGATACGTGAACGTATGGTAGCGAGATAAACGCTGACCACAATGGTCAGAAGCATCAGTCCAGCCCAGCCCAGTAGCGCAAGCTTCGCTTTTGCCGGAATGGTCACGTCGATCACATGCTGCATGATCAGTGGAGCTGATAGTGAAATGGCCGCTGAAAGTGCACTGAGGATAAATGCAACAATCATTGGCGTTTTCTTTCGTTTGATGTATACCATCGCACGCCGGAAGTGTTTTATATTAAACGGCGATTCCAGATTCTCATCGACGTCGAATTTATTCCTTGCCACTTGCGGTCACCTGCCTTCCAATACCCTCGTTCTGCAGTTTAAACACATCGTAGTAGTAGCCCCGTTTCGCTAGCAGTTCGGCGTGGGTGCCTTCCTCAACCAGCTTCCCGTTATCCAGAATGAGAATACGGTCAGCCTGCGCGGTCGTAGATACACGCTGCGCGATAATAATCTTCGTGCAAGGATAATCCAGCTCGCGTAGACTTTTCTGAATATGCTCCTCTGTCTCAAGATCGACAGCAGAGGTCGTATCATCCAGAATGAGGATCGGACGGCGAACTGCCAAAGCACGTGCTAAAGCGATACGCTGTTTTTGACCTCCAGATAAGCCGACTCCTCGTTCTCCGACAACGGTATCATAACCTTCAGGCATTTTGGTAATGAAGTCGTGTGCGGCTGCGAGCTCGGCAAAGCTTATCGCATCTTCTTCCGGAAGATCAGGATCACCATAGGCGATGTTTCCATCGATAGTATCAGAGAACAAGAGCACATCTTGGGTCGCCATGCCGATATTATCACGCAGCTCATCGAGCTCCAGCTTTCGGACATCAACGCCGTCGACGAGTACACGTCCTTCGGCTACGTCATAGAAGCGAGGAATCAGGTTGATGATTGTTGTTTTGCCTGATCCGGTCGAGCCCATGATTGCTATGGTTTCACCAGGTTCTACGGTAAAGCTAACATCGTCAAGTACGATAGCGCTGTCATATTTGAAGCGGACATGATCGAACTCAATACGGCCTTCGTAACGGCGTTTGTCAGTAGACATATGCTCGTTTACGATATTAGGCTTTGCGTAATAGATATCAATGATTTTGGACAAGCTCGCAAAAAAGCGCTGAATGTCGTTGATAATAATACCAATGTTGCGCATAGGGTTGGATATAGCCCAGATCAGTGAAGAGAAAGCTGTAAATTCACCGAAGGTGATCCGGCCGTTCATCAGGAACAAACCACCTGCCAGCATTAGAATGACGTTGAAGCCCTGAGCGAAGGATTCCAGAAAAGGAAAGTAATCAAGCCATACAAGGGCGGCCTTTTTGTTCGCTGTAGAGTAATTGACATTCTTCTCCGTAAATTTTTGAACTTCGAACTCCTCGCGGGCAAAAGCCTTAACCACACGGTTGCCTGAAATATTCTCCTGAGTAGTCGTGTTAAGCTGGGACAGCCGCTCACGCAGGTCAATATACATAGGACGGACGCGTTTAGCGAATATGTAAGCCACGATAAAAATGGGCGGTGACAGGATTAGCATCCACAGCGTTAGCTGAGCATCTATAGTGAAAAAATAGATAACAGCAGCAATGAAGATCGTTAGCGATTCAATGATCGTTTTGAAAATCCATGCCATCGAGTGCCGAACCATGTCCAGATCCCCGGTCATCTTGGTCATGAGATCACCGGTACGGTTACGGTCGTAATATTCTCTGTCCTGTCCTTGAATCTTGTTGTACAAAAAAATACGGATATTGTACATCATGTTTTGCGAGGATCTTTCGTACTGCATGGTTGTAATATAAGCAAGTCCTGTGCGCAGTAGAGAAAATCCAATCATGCCCAGACAGAGCATAATCAATAATTGCCGTTCTTGTGTAAGATTCTGCAGCGCATTGTCACCTGCTATAAACGTATCGACAATGCGCTGACTGATGTAAGGGTTTACAATCGTAAGACTTGAACCCACTACTGAGAGGCAGAGCGCTAGAATGTACCGTGTCCGGTTGCCCTCTAAGTTCTGCCATAGCCATTTCAGTTCGAACATCTGATCACCTGTTTCTGATTGTTCTTGTTCTTTCACTCTTGCCTGAAAAGAGTGAATAAAACAAAGTGATTATAACATTATCAATTGACTAAGTATCGTTTACGGTAAAATTTCCTTGTTACATTATTGTTACAAAAAAATGAACTTATTAATGATGTGAATTTATCCTTGAGTAATGAGGGTTTGCCATTCGGACTTGGGCGTTCTAATTATGATAAACTGAAACAATGTAAAGTGATTAGGCTTGGTTTGGATAGAGACAGGAGGATGGAGAATGAGCTTTGTTGCTGTCAAAAATGAGTACAAGCGTTACAAAATGGGTGAAAGTGTGATCGTTGCCAACGACGGAATTGATTTTGAGATAAATAAAGGTGAGTTTGCAGTGATTGTCGGCCCCAGCGGTGCGGGCAAATCGACGGTGCTTAATATTCTTGGCGGGATGGATTCTGCTGACGAAGGCCAGGTCATTGTGGACGGTACGGACATAGCCAAGTTCAGTGCCAAGGAGTTGACGGGCTACCGCCGCAATGACGTGGGTTTTGTGTTCCAGTTCTATAACTTAGTGCCGAATCTTACCACACTGGAGAATGTTGAGCTTGCTTCTCAGATTTCCCCGCGTGCACTAGATGCGCGTAAGGTGTTGGAGGATGTGGGATTAGGTGCACGGCTGGATAATTTTCCGGCTCAGCTGTCTGGTGGTGAGCAGCAACGTGTCGCTATCGCCAGAGCGCTAGCTAAACAGCCGAAGCTGCTCCTTTGCGATGAGCCAACAGGTGCGCTAGATTACAATACTGGTAAGCAAGTGCTTAAGCTGCTTCAGGATACCTGCCGTAACACAGGCACTACGGTCATCGTAATCACGCATAATTTGGCGATTGCGCCAATGGCAGACCGGGTTATTGAGATTAATAATGCTAAGGTACGGAAGATGGTAACCAATCCTTCGCCAGTATCCGTTGAAGATATCGAATGGTAAGGAGAAGGCATCTATGAAAAAGCGTGCGTTATGGAAAGATATTTTTCGTGAAATTAGGCACACTAAGGCCCGATTTATTTCGATTTTTGCAATTATCATGCTGGGCGTTAGTTTCTTTTCTGGCATCAAGTCAGCCGGTCCAGATATGCTGGATACAGCCGGAACCTTTTACAAAGAGACGAGGCTGATGGATCTGAAGGTGCAGACCAACTATGGTTTGACCAAAGATAATATCGAACTGCTGAGCGATGTACCGGGGATCGATGAAGTTCAGCCAGGTTACAGCGCAGATGTGTTTAGCGGCGATAATGCTTTGATACTCAAAGTCCATTCTTACGATTCAGATAAACCTCTTAACCAGTACAGTATGATTGAAGGACGTCTTCCAGAGGATTCCGGAGAAATCGTATTGGATGACAAGCTGGCTGGAAAGTATGCGCTGGGCGACAAAATAACGTTCAGCGGAGCTGGAACGGATGCGGAGTTGTCGAACAACTTTGAAACTTTGAATTATACTGTTGTGGGCTTTGTGCGAAGTCCTCAATTTATAGAGAAGAGTACCCGGGGCACCAGCGGAATTGGTAAAGGGACGGCGGATGCATTCGCAGCGATCCCAGAGTCAGATTTTAAGCTCCCGGTCTATACGGAAGCCTATCTATCCTTCAAGGATACAACCGGAGTGAAGGCTTATTCACCAGAGTATGAGGGATTGATCGAGCAGCATACCAAGTCAGTAGAGCAGGTGATGTCCAGTGTGCCGGAAGCTCGGCTTGCGGAGATGCGCGCGGAAGGTGAGAAAGAGCTGTCCAGTGGACGGGGCAAGGTGGCTGCCGCCGAGAAGCAGCTCGCCGATTTAAAGCGCCAGTCAGAAGTGGTGCAGCAGGGACAAGCTGCAAACATGAAAGCCATTGCTGATGGACTGGTCTCTGCCAAGGCGGAACTGGCTGCAGGGGAGCAAAAGCTTGCAGAACTAGGGCTCCCGAAGGTCTATGTCACAGACCGAAGTGCCAATCCAGGATATGCCGAATATAAAGACAACGCTGATCGATTGTCGGCAATAGCAAGTGCTTTCCCGGTATTCTTTTTCCTGATTGCTGCGCTGGTCAGCTTGACGACTATGACTCGAATGGTCGAGGAGCATCGTTTGCAGATCGGGACACTTAAAGCGCTTGGGTATGGCAACCGTGACATTATGGCCAAATTCTTGGTTTATGGTACACTTGCCAGCTTGACGGCTTCGGTTGCGGGACTTGCGCTCGGTTTTACCATGTTTCCAACCATTATCTATAATGCGTACAGTTCGCTTTATAATCTGCCGGATCTTATCAAAAGCTTCTATCCGTCGTATTCCATCATTTCCATTATAGTGGCGCTTATCTGCACTACATTGACGGCTTGGATTGCCGCACGTGTAGAGCTGCGTAGCAATGCTTCTGTGTTAATGCGTCCGAAGGCGCCAAAGAGCGGGCAGCGGATTCTACTGGAGAGAGTTACGTTTGTATGGAAACGGCTGAGCTTTGTTCAGAAAGTTACCGCACGGAATTTATTCCGCTACAAGCAGCGGATGTTCATGACTGTGTTCGGCGTGGCCGGCTGTACGGCGCTAATTCTGACCGGGTTTGGTCTTAAAGACTCGATCGGCAGCATTGCCCCTCAGCAGTTCGGCACGATTATGAAATATGATGCACTTGTAGCGCTGCATGAAGATGCGTCTGCTGATGTGCGGGATGCCTACGAGCAATTGATCACTGGCGAGTCCACTATAACTGGATCACTAAGTGTGGCACAGGAAACGATGAAAGCGCATGGCAGTGGTGTAAATGATCAGGATGTGCATATGTTCATCCCTGCATCTGTTGATGCGATATCCGATTATGTGGAGCTGCGGGATCGAGTGAGTGGAGAAAAACGCACGCTTTCGGACGAGGGCGCTATAATCTCGGAGAAGCTGGCTAAATTATACGGGCTTGAACCCGGCGACCAGTTGAATGTGGTGGACAAGGATAACGAGACATTCAAGATTAAGGTCATAGGGATTACAGAGAACTATGTAATGCACTATGTTTATATGACACCTGCGTATTATTCTTCCGTATTTGGACAAGAACCGGTGTTCAACACAGAGCTGCTGAAGTATACCACGCACGATAAAGCATGGGAGGACAAGTTCGGCGAGAAGCTAACGGATAATGAGGGAGTGGCCGCGGTCAGCTTTTCCAGCAACGTAGGTACTGCCTTTGATGACACCATGAAGAGTATGGATGTTGTAACCTTGGTACTCATTGTATCGGCTGCTGCTTTAGCTTTTGTCGTCCTCTACAATTTGACCAATATTAATGTCTCTGAGCGGATCAGGGAACTATCAACCATCAAGGTATTGGGATTTTATGATAAGGAAGTAACGTTGTATATTTACCGCGAGAATATGCTGCTAAGCCTACTTGGCATTGTAGCCGGATCGGGTCTTGGCATTATATTGCACAGCTTCGTCTTGAATACAGCTGAGCTGGATGCGACGATGTTCGCGCCGATTATTAAGTGGCCAAGCTATGTGTATGCCGCGCTATTAACACTGCTGTTCTCAGGCATAGTCATGGCTTTCATGCATATTAAGCTCAAACGGATTCATATGATTGAGGCGTTGAAGTCGGTAGAATAAGCGGAGCTTCCACACCAAAAACAAAAGTTGATCCTACTTAAACACAAAGGACCGCTTCGAACAGCCATTGTTATGGCTACTCGAAGCGGTCTCTTTTGCTTTGAGAGGAGATGGAATCTTTTAACGTGAGCCGATCGATAACTTCATATGCAGGATAGGAAAAGGATTCCCCTGTTCATCCAGTGCAGAACGCTCAAAAACTTGAAAACCCATATGCTCATAGAAACCTAAGGCCTGCGGATTTTGTTCATTTACATCAACGTAGCGTACGTTCAGTGTCTGAATAGCATAAGCAACGAGCGATTTACCAATTCCTTTTCCCATTGCAGTAGGTTCTACGAATAGCATTTCAATCTTGTTATCCTGAATCCCTATGAATCCAAGCGATTGGTCATGGTCATCTATAAAAGCAAGCAGATGACTTATATGCTCCATCCCTTGTATAACCAGTGGCCGCAACGCATCAATGTCCTGTTCAGACAGGAATAGATGTGTATGCCGCACAGATAACTCCCAAATATTCAGTAGACGGTATAAACATTCTTCATTTCTAGCGGTGATTGGTTGTATCGAGTCCATGTCTTCCCTCACATTTCCACTTAATTCGAAGAAGATGAAGCTGCAGCCGCAGCCGACGCAGCCGCAGCCCCAGCAAGAGCAGCCTGCTGTGCGATCACAATATTAGTGATGCTGGTGGAAAGCATCGAGGTTACAATGCCGCTTTGCACATCCTCTACATATTTGAAGGCTACCAGCGCAGCTGACAGCAGTAGCAATTCCTGCTTTACAATGGACCAGCTGCCAAAGCCTTTTTTGGTACGCAGTAATTCGAAGGTCTCTGAGACTTCCGTAACCATGTCCTTATTGTTGGAGGAGAGCAAAGTTAGCACGCCCAGCGAAGAAAGGGTATATTCCTTATCTAACCGGATGCCATGTGCACGGAACGCATCTCGTAATGCCAGTACACGATCCGCTGCTTCTGAAGCTTCTTTTCCAAGAACCAGTACCTGTGTCAGAGCTTGCACACTGTTCCCCGACATAAATTCAGGCTTTAGTGTAGTGTAAAGCTGCTCCATCCGGTCGATGCCGCTGTCCACGTCGATATCGGAAAGGCCGAGCATGGCAGAGAAGATATAATCATCATGTCCGGTAAGGAAACGGTGCTTCGCTTTCATGCTATCGTAAAACATCTTTGCGCGTTCTACCGTACGCTGATACTGATCTGTTGTCGTATTAGCGGCGATTTGATAAGCGGCAACGACGAGATAATCAGAGGCTCTAAATTTGACATCCTTCAATAAGTCATACACGGTCAGCGTGTTAGCAAGCTGTTGTTCCTTGTCAGCAGAAAGAGAGAGCATAGTAGCAATACTGATTGCCGAATTCCCCCTAAACGAAGAAAACATTCCGGTATTTTCTTTAATAAGCTCGTGGCTCGCACGAATCGCATCCTCATCTGCACTTTTATTCTCTGCTGTGTACAGTAACCCCGCCAAACGGCTAACCATTGCATTATGCCAAGGAAAAGCCTTTTTGATCCTCTGCGCGTTCTCTGCGAACAATTCAACCCTTGCAGCATACTGCTCGTTCATTGGATACACCCCTCAGTTATCTATAATTCATAATATTACGAAAATTTTCTGAGTTGGATTCATTTGTTTGGGGTGTTTATTGTTTTTAGATCGTAACCAGCTCTTTAGCATACCGTTTGCCTGACGAAAGAAGGCTGTCGCTCAGTTCAGGGTCATTTACAGTCCTTGCAAGAACTAGAGAGCCAACCATGGTGCTGAACAGTGCGCTACCTTTGGAGGGTTCAATTCCCGCCAGATCGGAGATAAAAGCAGTCATCCGCTCCAGTTCCTGGGTGAATACTTGCCGAACTTCTTCGGAAGAATGAGATATCTCGGCAGAAAGGGCAGGGATAATACAGCCCATCTCCGTTTTGTCGCGGTGATACGGACTTAAATAATAGTCAATGACCGCATTGATTTTTGGGTTCTGCTCTTCCTGGTCCGCGACCTTCTGCAAAAGTGCGATGGTATCGCTGATGGCATACCGGCAGGCTTCGGCGACAAGTTGTTCTTTGTTGTCAAAATGTGAATAAAACCCGCCGTGAGTCAATCCGGCTCCCTTCATAATGAATGGAACACTTACATCATGAATGCCATGGGTGCGAAAAGCCTGGGCAGCACTTTCAACAATCGTATTCCGTACTTTTATTTTATGGCCTTTGGGATAGGGCATCATAATCACTCCATAGCTTCATAATTCTACTTTTAAAATATTATATGCATCATAATAAAGCCTGTCAATTTAACGATTCTGAGCACTGTCTGCTTATGAAAGGATAAACACGGTTGTTGACGGTTTTAAAATATGATGGTAATAATATATTATGATCATCATATTTTAAATAGCAGGTACAGGAGGTATCAGGAGATGGGGAATCTTGAGTTCGTAGAAACGTTGGTCATTGGATCAGGTCCGGGTGGGTATGTGGCGGCGCTGCGATCTTCACAACTTGGAATGAGAACGGCGATTGTTGAACGCAATCAGCTAGGTGGGGTCTGCACTAATGTTGGGTGTATTCCCTCCAAAGCATTAATTGCTGAATCCCATCGTTACGAGTTGCTTAGACCGTTCAGCTCTGCGGATGCGGCAGTTTCATTTAAGAATGCTCAGGATTTCAAGCAAGGAATTGTGAATAAGCAGGCAGGTGGAGTTGGCTATTTATTAAAGACTGCAGGTGTGAGCATTTTGGAAGGGGAGGCCAGATTGGTCGATGAGCATACCGCTATTATCAGTCAGTCTGGACAAGAGCAAAGCATTTCTTTTAAAAATGCCATCTTAGCCACAGGATCACGTCCGATTGAGCTGCAAGCCTTTCCAGTTGGCGGACGTGTTTTGTCTTCGACAGAAGCTCTGTCGCTCCGTGAAGTTCCAACTAGCCTAGTAGTTATTGGCGGTGGATATATAGGCGTTGAGCTGGGGCAAATGTATGCCAAATTTGGAACAACGGTAACGATTCTGGAGGGAGGAGATCAAGTGCTGCCTGGATTTGAGGCGGAGCTTGTGAGCCCTGTTGGAAGGCAGTTGAAAGCTGATGGGATTAAGATGATTACCGGAGCGACAGCTGTGAACGTAGTGCAGAGTGCAGACGCCATCACACTGCATTATTTGAAAAATCAGGAGCAGCTGCATGTGACAGCGGAATATGTGTTAGTCACTGTCGGCAGAAAACCAAATACAGACGGCGATTTAGGGCTGGACCGTATAGGTTTGCCAGTGACGAGCAGGGGGTTCCTTGAGACAGATGAACAATGCAGAACGGCTATCCCGAATATTTTTGCAATTGGAGATATTACGTCGGGTCCAGCCCTTGCTCACAAGGCGTCCTATGAAGCCAAAATTGCGGCAGAAGCCATTGCAGGTCTTTCCTCCGAGGTTGATTATAGAGCCATTCCACTTGTTGTTTTTTCTGATCCAGAGCTGGCCAGTGTTGGCTTAAGTGAAACAGAAGCAAAGGCAAAAGGCATCCCGCTGGTTATTGGCAAATCTTCTTTTGGGATTAACGGGAGAGCATTGGCTTTGAGGGAAACGGAAGGGTTCGTCAAAATTGTAGCGGACCCAACCTCGGGAATCGTTATTGGTGCCCAAATTGTTGGAGTAGAAGCATCTACACTGGTGTCGGAGCTTGCCCTTGCCATTGAGATGGGAGCAACCGTAGAGGACTTGGCGATGACCATTCACCCTCATCCCACATTGGGAGAAGTGATTATGGAGGCTGCCGAAAATGCGGCTAAAAAAATGGTAAGGGGAGAGAGTGGGAAATGAAGATAAAAGCAGGTTTATATATTGGAATTGCGATTGCGTTAATCGTTGGAGGTTCGCTACTTGCTATAAAAGGAAAGGATGCTGTCAGTCAAGCTGAGAGCAGGAAACAAGGGATTCTTGATGCAGAGCAAAAGACTATTTTTTATCAGAACAGTCCAGGGTCAATTGTAGAGGTCAGTGTGGCTGTAGGTGATTATATAAAACAGGGAGAGGTATTGTTCAAGGTTAAATCCGCTGAAGAAGGAGAAACAGATGTACTCGCGCCGGAGGACGGATCGGTCAACAGGATTGTTGTAAAGCCGGGAGATCAAATACAGCTAGGAATGCCAATGGCGGTTTTGCAAAAAAACAACTTTTATACAGACCTTTACATACAGGAGAGCGAAATCCAAAAGCTAAAGGTGAATCAAAGTATCGACGTTCATTTTCCGTATTTGGACCATAAAGCCGAGGTGACGGGTGTCGTTACTTCCATCGCAGCCGCCCCTCAATTTGCGAGCTTACGCATGTCACGTGAAAAAGGGCAAGCCGATTTAAGCATGTTTCTTGTCCGTATAGCTATGGATGCGAATGCTGATTTGCTTCCGGGGATGACAGCGGAGGTGAAGCTCGATGAAATCACTGATTGACGAGTGGAAGTACGTGGCGGGCAGTAAGTATTTACGCCTGATTTTTATTGGTCCGCTTATCGCGGCTATATTTTTTGGCTTGATGTTCTCGAAGAATCAAATCAGCGAATCGCATGTTGTAGTCATTGATGAGGATCACAGCTCGTATTCACGACAGCTGATCTCTAAAATAAATGCTTCTCCATATATGAAGGTAACTAATGTGTATGCCAGCCCCTTAGATCCAGAAACATTATTGGCAAATGAGCAGGCTGTCGCGGTCATCACCCTTCCCAAAGCGTTAGGGCTGCATCAGCAGCAGGGGATATCAACGAATCTCGGCATCTTAATGGATAACACCATGCCATCAGGTCTAACCGGCATCCGAACTGCGATTCAGGAAGTCATCCAGACGGAAAATATGACTCTTTCTATGACCCGTCTCCTCCAAAAGGGGATGGATGCCGAAACCTCTAAAGGACTTGCTTCTCCGTTGTCCCTGCAGCAGCGAATGTTGTTTAATCCGACCACAAGTTATGTGAGCTTTATGGTCATTGGATTTGTGAATATTGTGGTGCTGATGATTACAACAAGCGCAGCAGGTTCAATTGCCCCTCGCTTACGGCAGGAGGGGAAACTTTTTGCAAACGGGAAGTCTCCTTGGCAGATTTGGGTTCGTAGTGTACCTTACGCTGTTTTATCAACGATCTCGCTGCTCCTGTGTTATGGCTTATTAAAGCAGGTAGGGGGAATGCGCTTTGAAGCAGAGCCTTATCTTTTTATTATTCCGCTGTTTGTGTATGCCTTTGCTCTGTCACTTATGGGCCTGTTGATTGGTTATACTGCCAAAGACATATCCAAAGTTAATTTACGAACTAATTTCGTATTGTATCCGTCGTTTCTTGCCACTGGAATCCAATTGAGCCCATTAGCGTTTCCGGAGTTTTTTCAAATTTCCGCTTGGGCATTGCCGATGAACTGGCTTAATCGTCTTATACGCGGGATGGCTTTTCGGGATGTGGCGTTAACAGCCTACAGTCAGGAGCTGGGAGCACTGCTGATCATTATTGGTGTTGTATCCTTATTCATCGGATTGCTGGTGCTCAGAGAGGCGAACAAACCCGAGGTTCAGCTCTCGAAATCAGTCCCAGCTTCAGTAATCTAATCTACTCTAGTCGTGCAAAACGTTGTTCTGTTTTATTAAGATGCTTCACCCGTTCTTCTAAGCTGCGATCTGACATCCCGGCATAATTATACCAACGGAGGTTCTTCCGTATTCCCATTTTGCGGAAGGTTCCTCTGAACAGAATTTTGGTGATGGGGTTGCCAAAAATCCAGCGATAAAAGAAGTCGGGCGTGTTCATTACGGTCAGCAGTGACACTCCTTTAAGATTCGTGAGCAAGCATTTGAAGGGCCTTCCAGGTTTAATTTCCTCGTAGACAATACCTTTTGCGAATACCTTATCAAGAAAGCCTTTGGTGAGAGCGGGCATGGCCTCCCACCAAATGGGGAATAGGAAGACGATATGATCTGCTGCCATAAGCCGTTGCTGATAATTGGCGACTAGGGGGTCGGTGGTTTTCTTTTGTCGCCAAGCAGCAAGTTCTTCGCGCGACATGACTGGATCAAATCCATCGGCATGCAGATCGATAAGATCAATCGTATGCCCTTTGGTGGTAAGACCTCGCATTACGGAGGCTAATAAGGCTGCGGAATAGCTTCGCTGATGTGGGATATTCTCGGACGCTGATGCTCCATATGGATGATCAAAAATAATTAAGACATTCATATAAATACCTTCTCTTCGTTTTATTGTTTCCTAGAAATTAAATATTAACTATGGAAACAATAATACGTTTTAGGTTTCCTTGTTGTCAATATTATTTCTAGGAAACTTTATTTATGAGCTGTGTCTTGTTAAAATGAGCATAAGATGAATTTACGAGGAGACTTAACAGTGACGCATTCTTTCGAGAACTTACCTAATAAGGATATTTTGATAAAAAAACTGATAGAGATGATTCCCCAATTACAAAAGCGATTTCAATCGGAGGATGATGAAGAGAAGGCGTGGTTGATTCAGAACTGTAGTAATCCCCTTATCATTGATTTCCTCCAAGACTCCACAGTCATGATGCTGCATGTAATCGATGCAATTGGACAGCTTGAGCCTGTGAATGGCACTACCATTTCGAAGCATTTCGGAATTCCGAAAGGTAGCGTGTCCAAAATCACTAGAAAATTAGTTCTGCAGCAAATTATTCGCACGGAATTTCTCCCCGATAATAAAAAAGAAGTGCTGTTTCTTACAACACCTCTTGGAAAAGAAATATTCGATTTGCATCAAGCACTACATAAGGAGATGAATAAAGGGATAAATCGGTTTCTACAGAGATATAACACAGATGAATTGTTATTTCTGATCCAAGCGTTCGAGGATACTTTAGAAGCATCATGGGTTCATCCGGAATCGGTTGCTGAAGAAGAACCATTAAATGCTGGAGAATCTCTTGAGGCAATGGAAATCGATGAAATGTGTCAAATCGTAGACATGCTTAACCAACTTGATACACGCAATCTTAAGAAGGCTAAGGCCATTCTTCAAGATGTGTTTTTTACCACTTTTGAGTAGCTTTATAATTTCTGATAGTGAGTTAAGAGTTGCTCTAGCTTATCCTGAATCATTTGTTTCAAGGCTTCGGGCTTCACCGCTCTAACATATTGACCATAACGCATGAAATAATTAGCTAGAAATTCTTCTTCGCCTGGATTATAGAATCCTTTTATGACTGTTTTCGGGCCAGCTTCTATTTTCATAGAGGGGTAATGCTCTTTATAAAAAATATCTTTGGCTTGCTCCGCAATCTCAATTTCAAAGTGAATACTGTTCTCTGATTGATAAAATTCTAAGGAACGACTAAGAAGTTCTTCTATAGAATAGCGGGCTGAGCTTTCCTCTTCTTCAATGAAGGTTATTCGATCGCATCTAAACACTCTATATGTATTCGTATTTAACTCTATTCCAGTAGCATACCATTGACCAAACTTCGCGGAAATTCTGAAGAATTGTACAGGGTAGCTTTTTGTCTCGTTATTTTTTGTGTATTCAATGTTACAGGCACATTCATTTAGAATACTTGCCAGGATTTTATCTAAAAAACGACTGACATGCTTATGCTGATACATTTCGAATTGTAGAACCTTTTTCATTTTATGAATCTGGTTGATTTGTGTACTCGATAGACAGTGCTCGAACTTTTCGTTTAGCTTGTTAACACTTAAATGAAAAGGTGTAGATTGATAAGATTCTAGCGTCAGCATAGCAAAGTACAGTGCATAGACTTCATCTATCGTGAAAATAATAGGGGATAACAATCTATTTTTCAAAATACCATAACGTCCGTGTCTTCCATGTTCCGCGAAAATAGGCATACCCAATTGTTCTAATGAAGTAACATCACGTAGCGCTGTGCTTTTTGAAATATTGTATTTCTCCATAAGGTCACTTAGATTGAAAAACTCTCGCCCGTTTAAGTATCTCATCATGTCATTTAAGCGTTCTGATTTCTTCATATAAAAAGCTCCTTATTAAGGTGTCATGTTTTGATACCTTTATATATGATAATAAGTTTAAGATCACATATCAAATATACGAAGGAGATTTACACTATGAGTACAACACTAGAAGTAGCTATTTTCTTATCGATGAAGGGAAGAGCCAAGGAAGCTATAGAATTTTACAAAAAGCATTTTAATGCAGAGGAATTGTTACGTGTTACCTATCAACAACTAGCAGAACGTGACAGCTCCATACAGCTTACGGATGAAAATAAGGATTATATTACTCACTCTGTCTTGTTAATCGGCAAAACCAAACTAATGATCGCAGAAGAAACCATGAATCCAAGTGAAGAATATACAATGGGTAATAACACTTCATTATGTATTCAAAGTGCTGACTTAGAGGAAATTGAACACTTCTATAGTAGCTTAATCACAGATGAGGGAGTAAAAGTCATTGTTCCTTTATCTAGTAATGTGTTTAGTAAAGCCTACGGTATCATTGAAGATGCCTTTGGTATTCAAATTCAACTCATGTTTGATGAAAGATTACATTAACCCAAGCACGTTTATGCATTTAAAGTTAACCCATTTCACCGCTCAGCTGATCATAATTCAGGAATTATCCTGACGTTGGTCGGCTTTTTTTCATGTATTGAGGTTTATTTTTTATGAAAACTATTGAATTATTATGCATAGAGATGTATAGTGTTTTTTAATTAACGTTAATTAAGTAAGTAAGGGATGTGGAATGTCTTGACCAAAAACAAGTTGAAAGAAGTAGCGATGCGACTATTCGGAGAGAAGGGTTACGAGGGTACGGCTCTCTCTGAAATTACGAAGGAAGTTGGCGTGAAGACTCCGGCGATCTATGCCTTTTTTGAGAATAAAGAGGATTTGTTTATGACGGTCTTTCGTGAGGCTATGCAGTCCTATAACACTTATATTCAAGAGCTGTCGGAAGAACAGAAAGTACTGAGTGCCCAGGAAAGTCTACGAGGCATATTGTCTAGACAGTATGAGTTCTATCAGAAGAGTCCTGAAGCAAGCAAAATTGTGCTGAGGTATGTGGTCTTCCCACCGGCATTCTTAAAGGAAACGATTGAGGAAGCATTCCTAGAGTCCGACGCGATGCTGACGAAGATCATTGAACAATTCATCTCGAAAGGGATGGAAGAGGGAGTAATTCGCGATCAATCCGTTCAGCTTCTCGCAGATGCTTTTCTCAACTTGATGGATGGATTAAGCATGCAGTATTTCTATTACACTTCTAAGGGAATTTATGAGCGTAAGCTGAACCATGCGTTTGAAATGTATTGGAAGGGTGCGTCCTCATAGCGCTACAGAAGAAGATAACAACAAGGGGATGGGGAGAATGGCAGAAGTAAGTGAAGTAAAGGGGAACGAGCTTAGCTCGGGGGATTTTGAGAGAGAGCCGGTTCCAGCGCATTTGCGTAAAAAATGGCTATCTATGTCTCTCGTCTGGATCGCCATCGGGATTGACCTATCAGCGATGTTCTTGGGTGCTCAGCTTGGCAATGGAATGAATCTGACGGATTCACTCACAGCAACAATAATCGGTTCGTTAATCTTAGGGGTGATCGGAGCGTTATGTGCGTATGTAGGGGCGAAAACAGGGTTATCGACATCGATGATCTCTCGGTTTCTATTCGGAAATATGGGTGCACGTGTCGTAGCGGTTATCCTCGGTATTTTCTCACTCGGTTGGTTTGGGGTGCAGGTCGGGTTCTTCGCTTCGAATATGCAGACTGCTTTTAGTCAATTATGGGATATTCATCTGTCCTTAGGGGTGCTTTCATTCATAGGTGGGCTTTTGATGATGTCGACAGCTATTTGGGGATATCAATCTATTGAACGACTAAGCACCTGGTCCGTACCATTGCTTATTTTGTTTATCGGAGTGGCTATTTATTCCGCGTTCCACACCAAAGGGGCTTCAGCCGTGTGGGAACCGATTAGCGGAGCAGCGATCCCGATGGGGACAGCGATCTCGCTTGTTATTGGTATCTTTATTGTCGGCACGGTGCTTTCACCGGATATCGCTCGTTGGGCGCGCACACCGAAGCATGCTATAACCGCGGCCTTTATCGGCTTTTTTGTGGGTAATAGCTTCATGACAATTGTAGCTATTTTCCTATCTCGAATTATGGACACAGATGATCTGACGAATATTTTCATTGCGCTAGGACTTGGGCTTCCAGCCATTATCGTCTTAACCCTTGCCCAATGGACGACAAACACGAACAATTTATATTCTGCTTCGCTAGGGTTCTCTGTCGTGTTCCAAAAGGTTCCGAAAAAGCTAATTACTATTGTGGCAGGTATCTTTGCTACGTTGCTTGCCGTACTTGGCATCTATGATAAGTTTTTATCTTTCCTAAATATTATTACGGTGTTTGTCTCTCCAATCGGGGGGATCTACACGTCCGAATTTTTGCTTGTAGATCGAAAGAAATTCACTTTTGAAGGTCTGGATCGCAATAAGAACTGGGTGATTCGCTCCTTAGCGGTGTGGGTTGCAGCTACGTTGTTCGCTTTTATGACAACCGCAGCGCCAGATGGATTTGGATGGTTCCAAATCACGAGCGTACCGGCATTAGATGCGTTTATGTTCGCCTTTATCGTGCAGTGGATTGTCGGCAAAATCATGACAAAGAAGGGATAACAACATGAGAAATCACAAACTAACAGAATTAAATGAACAAGCGGTGCAATACATTGCTGTTGGTGCAGCCGTTCTTGGAACAGGCGGGGGCGGTGACCCGCATATTGGTAAATTGATGGCGATGGAAGCCATTCGCAAATATGGTCCTGTTCGTTTATTAAGTCCTGAGGATCTGGAGGACGATGCATTGGTTGTTCCTATATCCATGATTGGCGCACCTACGGTTATGAATGAGAAGATTCCTTCGATTCAGCAAATGATCAAGCCTTTGGATATGATTGAGAAAGAGCTTGGACGCAAGGTGAGCGCCATTATGCCGATTGAGGTCGGTGGCGGTAACTCTCTGGTTCCCGTAATTACGGCTGCGGAACACAATATTCCTATCGTAGATGCGGATGCCATGGGACGGGCTTTTCCAGAATCGCAAATGGTGACGTTCTACTTGGACGGTATTGACTGCAGTCCGATTACGATGGCAGATGAACGCGGCAACGGTGTGCTTATGCATGCGATCGACGGTGTTTGGGAAGAGCGGATGGCGCGTGCGGTTACGATTCAAATGGGCGGATCAGCTTCGATTTGTGATTATCCGGTAACTGGAGCGCAGGTAAAGCAAAGTGCAATCCCACATACCTTGACGCTTGCGTATGAGATCGGAAAAACATTGTTCGAGTCCAAGGAATTGAAGCAGAATCCAATTGAAATGCTGCTGAAGCAGCTGAATGGATATGCGTTGTTCCAGGGTAAGGCAGTAGACATTCGCCGTCGTACAGAAGGCGGATTTACACGCGGTGAAGCGATCTTCGAAGGTACAGATGCTAAAAAGGGACGTACGATGACTTTGTTCTTCCAGAATGAGTTCCTTCTTGCCACAGAAGATGGACATTCAATTGCTATTACTCCTGACCTGATCTCTGTGCTTGACCAGGATACAGGTATGCCAATCACGACTGAGAATTTGAAATACGGTGCCCGGGTGAGTGTGGTTGGTTTCCCTTGTGATCCGAAATGGCGTTCACCAAAGGGCCTCGAGACGGTAGGTCCACAATATTTTGGCTATGATGCACCTTATGTTCCAATTGAACAATTGGCAGCAGAGAAAGGGGGAGCAGAGTAATGTCTCATACGAATGTAGACAACATGGAAGAAATATATCGCATTGGGATTGATGTCGGCGGGACAAATACAGATGCAGCCTTGCTCGACTCCAAGTTAAACACCATTCATACGATAAAAGTGCATACCACACGTGATGTAAATGAAGGCATTACTGAATCCATCCGTCGTTTGTTAGCAGAGAGTAGTGTGAATCCGGCGCAGATTCGTTATGCAATGCTCGGAACTACGCACTGTACGAATGCTATTGTAGAGCGCAAGCACTTGGGGAAAGTCGGCTTGATTCGAATCGGGGCACCGGCAACAACTGCGGTTCCTCCACTTGCGGATTGGGACGATACACTTAAGGCAACGGTTTGCCCACATGCTTATGTTGTTCATGGTGGATATGAGTATGATGGCCGCACGATTGTTGAAATGGATGAAGAAGAGATTCTAGACTGCTTTTTGAAAATGAAGGGTGAAGTCGAAGCGGTTGCGATCTGTGGTGTGTTCTCCCCAGTGAATACCTCGCAGGAGAAACGTGTCGAAGAACTTGCGAAGCAAGTACTTGGCGCAGATATGCCTGTGACGTTGTCTCATGAGATTGGAAGTATTGGATTGCTCGAGCGTGAGAACGCGTCGTTGCTGAACGGCGCATTACTTAACGTTATTGCTGGAGTCGTAAAGGGCTTCGAAGAGGCGCTTCACACTTATGGAATTGACGCGAGCCTATACATCTGTCAGAACGATGGAACACTGATGTACAGTGAATATGCGCTTCGTTACCCGATTCTGACGATTGCTTGCGGTCCGACGAATTCCATTCGGGGTGCGGCACACTTGTCAGGTCTGAATGATGCACTTGTTGTTGATATTGGTGGCACCACGACAGATATCGGCGTCTTGATGCAAGGCTTCCCGCGTCAATCCTCCGCTGCGGTTGAGATTGGCGGCATTCGCACGAACTTCCGCATGCCGGATATCTTATCGATCGGGATCGGCGGCGGTACAATCGTTCGCTTAGATGAAACGCAGGATCAGGTAACAGTGGGTCCGGATAGCGTGGGGTACGAGCTATTGAAGCGCGGCCTCATCTTTGGTGGTGATACGCTCACAGCAACCGATGTGGCGGTGAAGCTTAATCGATACGAGTGGAAAGATGCGCAGACAGAGGTACTTGATGAATCGATCTGCAAGAGAGCAGATGAGATCATTACGCGGGATATCGAGGAAGCGATTGATCGGATGAAGACAAGCTCAGATCCTGTTGACGTCATTTTGGTCGGTGGCGGAAGTATTCTTGTGGCAGACAAGCTTGAAGGTGTATCACGGATTGTGAGACCGGATCACTATGATGCTGCGAATGCGATTGGCGCTGCGTTAGGTGAGGTGAGCGGGGAGACAGAGCGCATTTATTCCCTGGACGAAATGTCTTATGATGAAGCTAAGGAAGATGCCCGCAGCCATGCAATAGAGCAAGCTGTTCTAGCCGGTGCAGATCGCAATACCGTTCAGATCGTATTGTCTGAGGATATTCCGATTGCATACTTGCCGGGCAATGCCTTGCTGGTAAAAGTAAAAGCGGCTGGACGTTTATAAGATGAGTATGGATCTGCCTTGAGGAGTGAACTCTTCGAGGCGGATCTTTTTTCTTATACAATAGTATGACCAGAAGAAAGGGGATTAAGAATAGCTGTCGAAGTGGGTTATGTACATATTTTAACGATGGGAGAGAGGACAATGAAAGTGATTAGCACATTAGAAATCGTAGATGTACATACTGGGGAACGTACTGCGCTCCGCTCATTTGATTATTTAATCGAGGCACCCAATTGGACTAGCGATGGTAAGCATCTTATTTATAATAGTCGAGGTTGTCTCTATTCGTTCGACATCGCAACCTGTGAGCTTGTTCAAATTGACTCGGGATTTGCTGCGGAATGTAATAACGATCATGTTCTGTCTTTTGACAACACTAAAATCGCAATTAGTCACCATACGAAAGAAGATGGTAAATCTCGTATATATATTCTTCCCATGGAGGGTGGCGAACCGGTTCTAGTTACACCGAATGCTCCAAGCTATTTACATGGTTGGTCTCCAAACGGTGCTGAGTTAGCTTACTGTGCAGAGCGCAATGGTCAGTATGATATTTATACCATTCCAGTAGACGGGGGAGTAGAGGTACAACTGACGGATTCGCCTGGGCTGGATGATGGGCCTGAATATTCACCAGATGGTGGACATATATGGTTCAACTCGGTGCGTACAGGGCTGATGCAGATATGGCGAATGAATGCCGATGGCACTGAGCAAACACAGATGACTTTTGATGAGAGTAATAACTGGTTCCCGCATGTATCGCCAGATGGTCAGACGATAGCCTACCTGAGTTACCGCAAAGGAGATGTAGATCCTGGCGATCACCCTGCGAATAAGGATGTTGAGATTCGATTGATGGCAAGCACGGGAGGAGATTATCGCACACTAGTACAATTGTTTGGAGGACAAGGTACGATTAACGTGAATTCGTGGTCTCCGGATAGTAAGCGCTTGGCGTTTGTAAGTTATGTAGTGGAGGAATAGGAATAAAATACCGATAAAAATTATAGTATTTTTATTTATATATAAATGGGGGAAAAGTTGGATGAAGAGGATTTTTAGTGTTTTGCTAATTGTATTACTGGTTATACCAGCACTAGGCACTACAACCTTTGCGAGCAGTACGGTGAAGGCTAAGGTAACCGAGAGCAGTACATATTTTGACGGAGAACAAAGGGACCTGAACGGATTCAATATCTCGAACAACAATTATTTCCGGCTGCGCGATGTAGCGGAGTATTTCTCGGGAACAGCCAGTCAATTTGATATCACTTGGAATAAAGCAAACAATGCGATAGAGATCATAACCGGGCAAGCCTATACTCCCGAAAAGAAAGCTAGCAGCAACTACTATAGTCGCAATAGAAATTATTCAGCTACGCTGTCGACCTCTAAAGTGCTAGTGAACGGACAGCTACAGTCGATTACGGCGTACAATATTGACGAGAATAACTATGTTCAGTTGCGAGATTTGGCGGGGAAAATTCCATTCGATATCGAATATGACGTTCAGTCTGATCGCATATCCTTGTTCTCAAAAGTTCCAGATCATGCTTACCGGGTAAAGACGGCGGTGAAAACCGAAAGTAACGCTGTATCTTCTTATTTTCCCAGATGGAAAAGTACGGCCACTTCCTATCTCGTGAATAATAATGACGGGACTGAAAGTGTCCTTGAGGCGAATAAGGAAGTTACGATTGAATCATATAATGAGAAGTTTGAACTAACTGGAAATAAGAGTATCCCTTTTGAGCTTCCGATATTTGGTGGTTTCTATAGTGGGGAGAAGTATAACTATATTGCTTTTGGACAAGAGAATCGCGAAGAGAATGATAGCAAAGAAGTGATTCGTATTGTCCGTTATGATAAAAGCTTTAATAGAGTAGATAGTGTCTCCATTAAGGGTGGCGAGAGTTATACGGTTAGCCCTTTTGATTCTGGCTCTGGTAGTATGGCCGAGGCTGGTGATACGCTTGTATTCCACACTTCACGTACAAGATACACGACAGAAGATAAACTAAATCATCAATCGCAGCTGACCATTATCGTGAATACCCAAACAATGACCGTGACGAATGATCTGGGAAGATTCCAGAAGAATCATGTCAGCCACTCTTTTGATCAATATGTATTGTTTGATGGTGCTACGCATGTTCTAGTGGATCATGGTGATGCCTATCCTCGTTCGATTGTGCTGAATAAAGGAAATGGAACCAGCTATAACGAGGTAGACCTGTTTAATATTCCCGGCAAAATCGGAGCGAACACCACAGGCGTTTCTATAGGCGGATTTGAGATGTCTTCGGCGAACTATATTGTCGCTATGAATACGATTGACCATTCGCTTGTCAAAGAATATACGTCTTATGAGATGGTGGGACTGGAGAAGGATCAGAGAGATATCGTTCTTAGTGTTCTACCAAAAGCCAACCTGTCTAGCACAGCAGTGAACCACATCACCTTGGCTAAATATGTTGGTACGAACCAGATCGCTTCCATTCCTAAATTGGTGAAAATAACAGACGACAAAATGATGGTGCTGTGGCAGGAGTTTGATAAAGAGAATCATCCGGGTGACCTGAAATATGTTCTTATAAATGGAGAGGGTGCAACCACTGGCGGTATCCAAACGATTAAGAACTTTGTACTATCAGAAAGCAGCCCTATTGTTAGCGGCGACAAAATAGTATGGTATACCAACAACAAAGGATCCCGACTGTTTTATTCGATCCCATTAAGTTAACAGATTCAATTAATAACAAAGTGGGTAAATTAGACTATAAGTTATAAATAGGACCTTCTAAATAGAAGGTCTATTTTTTCACGCAAAAATCACATCATCCCATGGAGGTCGCTATGCATCGCGTAAATCTAAACCAGGAACAATTCAACCAACAGGTGATTAATCACGCCTCCTTTGGAATCGCCCTTTTATCGCCAAATGGTTTGATTCTGACCATAAACCCAGCCTTTGAACAGATTTTTGGTTATTCCATTGAAGAGTTTGAGGATATGCGGTTAGAAGACCTTTCTCACCCCGAGGATTTCGGCAACCTTCATGATTTAAAAGCACTCTTGGGTGAGGAAACAGAAGTGCAGATGGAAAAGCAGTTTATCACAAAAAATGGAGATTATATTTGGGGACAGCTTACTCTCCACTTATTCAGCGACGAGTCGAACCAGCCAGCATATTTCATTTGCCAGATCGTTAACATTACAAAGCAAAAGGAATCCGAGCAACGCCTTCAGGAGTCTGTTGAACGGTATACGTCGCTTAAAAAATACAACCATGACGCCGTCATTTCCTTTGACCTTGACGGTCGAATCATTAATACCAATAGTATGACGGAAAAGTTAACGGGCTACTCCATCGAGTCCGAGTTGATCGGGATGAAGCTTGCGAGTCTGATTGGAGAAGAGAATGTCCAGCGCATTCTGGAAAGAGCCCTTTACGATAATACGGTTGAGCAGTATATCAATAAGCTTGTCACTAAGGACAGCGAAGTAGTTGAAGTGCTCACCAGTATTGCACCCATTTATGTGAACAATCATAATATCGGATTTTACCTTATATGCAAGGATATTTCCGAGCAAAGGCAATTGTCGCTAGCTAAGGAAGCCGCAGAGTCCACGAATAGAGCTAAAAGTGAGTTCCTGGCTATGATGAGTCATGAAATTCGCACTCCCATGAACGGGGTGATCGGCATGACTGATATTCTGCTTGAAACAGAGCTCAATGAAGAACAACGTGAATATGTAGAAATCATTCGCAAAAGCGGAGGAATCCTGCTCAATATAATTAATGATATCCTTGATCTTTCAAAAATTGAGGCAGGCCGAAGCGAGCTACAAGAGGATACATTCGATCTGCGAACTTGCCTCAAGGACAGCTTTTCTGTTATCGCAATAAAAGCTGAACAAAAACATCTGGAGCTCACCAGCATCATAAATCATGACGTTCCTGAATTTATTTACGGTGACGAGGAACGCTTGAAGCAAGTGTTCTTGAACCTGCTAGGCAATGCTGTGAAATTCACACCGGCGGGCAGCATATCGGTAAAAGTGAGGCTTGTAAAGGAAGATCCCTCCCTGTTGGCCTTTACGGTAACTGATACTGGGATTGGAATTGACCCTGAGCGGCTTACCGACGTTTTTGAACCGTTTGAGCAGGTTGATAGCTTTATGATGCGTAGACACGAAGGCACTGGCCTTGGGCTTGCCATCAGCCGTAGAATTGTCGAAATGATGGGTGGCGAGATCTATGCGGAGAGTGACGGCAAGAACGGCACGTCGGTTACCTTCACCATCAGACCCAAGAAATCAGTCGTAAATCCCATTCAAGAAACTAGCAGTGACAAGCTTCATACCGCACGTGAGGCTAGCATTTTACTTGCTGAAGATAATTCTATCAATGCACTAGTGCTGACCAAAATACTCGAAAAAATGGGTCACAGCGTTACCACCGTCACAAATGGTAAAGACGCTGTTGAAATAGCACGGAAAGAATCATTTGATCTTATTTTATTAGATCTTCACATGCCGATTATGAACGGCATAGATGCTATGAGGATATTAAAAGATGAGCATAGGGAGAACTGTCCGCCTATCATCGCGGTTACGGCCAATGCCTTGAAGGGCGACCGTGAAAATTGTTTGGCTGCTGGGATGGACGAGTATATCAGTAAGCCTATAAGACGTGAAGTCATCGTAAAGATGTTAGATCAGTTTGTGAGCTAATATAAAACAGCATAATATCTCAATGATTTTATCCCCTTTAGATGAACGTGAAAAGCGCTATTTCATTACTGTTACACTTGGAGGGGATTACTCTATCCATTGAATTACATAGCAATGAACGTTATACTTTGATGAGAAATACGGACCCGCTTATCCTTTAACAGATCCGTCCTTAATAGGGTAGGGATCTTATTTTTCGTAGGTATAATTTCATTCAGATATGGAGGCGTAACCTTGCAGCTAATTAATCAATCCGAAATACAAGAGAGGATCGACCTGCTTAAAGATCAGGATCTATATATCCATCTTGAGATGACGACGGGAGCATACGCTGCCCATTTCGATAGTTCTAAGCACCCAGCGGCTACTTTCATTACAAATGCTGTGATCCGATATTCTCATGGCTCGATTTCCGGTCATGGACCTTATCGCGTAGGCCTAAAAATGTCACAAGGCTGGGTGTACTCGGAAGGACTAACTCACTATGAAGAGAGTGAGACCGAAAGATTAATTCTGGCCGGTCATGACAGCCAAGGCAAACTGGTCGTATCCTTGCAATTAAGCCGGGAGCCGTTCTAATGGTAGAGGAGATGAGGAGTTCAGTGGAAAGACATATTCTAGTTATATTACCGCATCCGGATGACGAGGCCTTCGGTATATCCGGAACGCTTGCCAAGCATGTGCAAAACGGCACCCAAGTCACCTACGCTTGTCTGACACTTGGAGAGATGGGCCGGAATATGGGCGTGCCGCCATTTGCGAATCGGGTAACCCTCCCAGAGATCCGTAAAAAGGAGCTGGAAGAATCCTGCCGAGCGATTGGAATACAGGATTTGAGAATGCTTGGTTTCCACGATAAAACGATTGAATTTGAAGATCAAGCTCTGCTCGAGGGCCATATTGATGCGCTTCTGAAGGAGCTTAACCCCTCACTGGTCATTACATTCTATCCGGGGTACAGCGTTCATCCCGATCATGATGCTACCGGAGCTACAGTGGTTCGAACGGTTGGAAGAATGCCCAAGGCAGAGAGACCTCCTGTTCACTGTATAGCTTTCGCCAATAATATTGAAGAGATTGGAAAGCCTCAGGTAATCATTGAAGTGAAAGATTTCCTGAAGCAAAAGATGGCATCCATTCAGGCGCATAAATCCCAATTCCAAGCCGCTGAACTGTTAGGCAGCAAAACGCTAGAGGATAAAGAAATCCAAGATCGTTTTGGAACAGAGCATTTCTGGATCTATCCATTTGAATGATATTAAGTCCGAGCATAAACGCTCGGGCTTTTTCTTTGGGGCCCACTGCCGTGGTCAGGCTTCATTTTCTAATATAAGATATGAATATCTGTGTCTTTTTTCAAATATATGGTAAGGTTTAGGGAGGATCAACCAAACCGGTTTCGTCAGGCCAGGAGGTGTATTCGTTTGAAAAAATCATATTTTAATCTCATTTGTGGAATAGTCATTCTTTTGCTGGTATTCACTGCATGCAGTAAGGAAAGACCCAAGTATGCTGAGCTTTTCACACATGTGGAAGAGCATCGGGCTGTGTTCATGCAGCCGCGTGAAGAAGGACTTGCTGCTTTGCAAATTGCGGATACAGTGGGTGAATACGATACAACCTTGGGTACAATTATGCAGGATGATATCTTATCCGTGAATCAAAAGGAGTTTATACAGCAGATTGTGGTAGATGTTAAGACTAATAAAATCATTGGTTACCGGGTAGGAACGGTCTTTCCCAGATCGGAAAGCGGTTATCAAGATGCGAGAGAACTGGTACGTGCTTTTATGAACCAATACAAACCTGCGGATGAGGAGGCGGCTGAAAAAGTCGAAAAATCTATCCTAACGATTGACAGGATGACCCTTCCGCTAAAGCCATTAACTGGCTCTATCGAAGAATCATGGTCATACGGCAAGGGCGAGGATAAATTGTATATAACCTACAGGATGTCGAACAGTTTTCAGAGTGATGATGAATTGCCTTTGAACTTTTATTTCAGCTATGAGGGGGAGTGGGAGTGAGGAACGAAGAGATAAGATGTGATTTACAAAAAAATACACAAAGACTATTATATTTTTATAGGTAATTATATCCTTTTTTTTCCTAAACAATTGTTCGGACTAAATAACTGGAGGATCAAATGAAAAAGCACGACAAAATCATTTCCTTCATCTTCATACTTGTTATGATGGTGACGGCTATTTACTGGGCCATTTCGACTCAGAGCTGGACCATGTTGGGCACCCTCGCTTTTGTGGTCTGTTTCGGGCTTTTTGCGCTATTGGGGCTCCGCACTATACCTGTATTGACGGATTTTGTTTTGACGAATCCAGCACCTGAAGTGACTTGGAAGAGTAAGGAGCAGGATAGAAGACAGGCTTGGCTTTATATTATTGGATGGATATTGGCGAGTCGTATCCTGCTTATGCTCATCGGGTATTCATTTTTGATCATACAGAATGGCTATTCAGGTGGTCTGCTTAGCAAAATGGCAGAGACTTGGCATATCTCTGGAATCGATGCTTCTAGTTATTTGGGCATTGCTGAGAATGGATACGTGACCGAGGGTGATGCGAGATTCCATATCGTGTTCTTTCCCTTTTTTCCAAATTTAATAAGAGTAGTTCAGGCATTCGTAGGGAATTATCTCGTTTCTGGATTCATCGTTTCAAATATCACTTCAATTGTCGCAGCCCTGGTCGCTTATGAGCTTGCTGCACTAGACATGCATCGAAAGAATGCCATGCGGGTCGTGAAATACATTTTCATATTCCCTGCCGCGTTCTTTTTCTTCATTCCGATGACCGAGGCTCTATTTCTGGCATTATCTTTGATGTGTTTATATTTTGTGAGAAAAAAGGAATGGCTGATCGGATGTTTGTGCGGTGCACTTGCAGCTTATACACGTTCTCCCGGAGTGCTTCTGATTGTACCGGTTGCGATTGAATTTGGACGGGATCTGATGGGCAACTATAAGCTATTAAGTAAAAAAGTCTTTATACATAGAATCATCAGCGCTGTATGTTTTCTCGCTATCATATCAACGGGCTTGCTGGCCTATCTGTTTATTAATTATCACGTGACGGGAAATGCGTTTCAGTTCAGTATTTACCAGAGAGAGCATTGGTCTCAGCGGTTTTATCTCTTTTTTGATACGGTAAGATATCAGATGGAATACGCTGTGGGCACCTTTAAGAGTGGAGATAGCCGTTCTTTTCTCGGCTTATGGCTGCCTAACTTAATCGCTATATTCTCAGCACTAATTATCATGTTCATGGGTGCAAAAAAGATACGACCTTCATACACCGCCTATTTCATCGTGTATTTTGCGTTCGTAGTGGGAGCTACCTGGCTGCTGTCAGCCCCGCGGTATTTGCTTGTTGCATTTCCACTAGCTTTTGCTGCTGTCGCGATCACTGAAGAGAAATCAAAGGATGCTATCCTTACTGTAGTTTCTGTTGCGGGGAGTCTTTTGTATTTAGCGATGTTTGTGGCAGGATATCCAGTGTATTGAGGACCCTTTCATTTTTTTATATTTTAAGCTAAAATGATTGAAACTGGTTTCAAAAACTGTCCCTATCTGGAGTGAGTGTAGAAATGGCAAATATTTTAGATGTGGCGCGTTTAGCAGGAGTGTCTAAGACGACCGTATCCCGAGTAATAAATAACTATCCTCATATTTCAGCAGATAAAAGAGAATTGGTATTAAAAGCAATGGAAGAGCTTGAATATACCCCGAATCTCTCGGCAAGAAGATTAAGAGGACAAGTGACAACAACGATAGCTGTCGTAGTTCCTAGAATTGTGAATCCTTTTTTCTCCTATTTAGTTGATTCCATAGAGAAGGTTGGTTACAAAAACGGCTACCAAACCTTGATCTGTCAGACTAATGAGGATAAGGAGAGAGAATTAACCTATTTAAATTTGTTGAAGACCAAACAAGCGGACGGCATCATCATGGCATCCATTGAGAATGATTGGAAAGTCATTGAACCGTATACTGAATTTGGGCCTATTGTGTTATGTAATGAATATGTGAGTAATGCAAAAATTCCGATGATTCGGCTGGATCAATTTAAAGGTACATACTTAGGAATCAAGCACCTAATTGAAAGAGGTCACCGTAAAATTGCTTACTGTACGGGAGGTCTGTTTACCGAGGCCGGGAAAGATAAAGACCGTAACCTAGGTTATCAAAAAGCATTGGAAGAGGCCGGGATTCAAGTGAATCCTAACTGGATTTTGGTCAACCAGCATACCATTGAAGATGGGAAAAGAGTAATGAAACTCTTGCTTGAAATGAAGGATCGTCCAACCGCTGTGTTTACAGGCAGTGATGAAATTGCTGGTGGTTTGATGATGGCTGCGAAAAAGGAAGGATTAAGTATCCCAAGAGATCTGGCGATCATTGGTTTCGATGACCAGCCCCTCGCTGAAATGTTGGATCCCGCATTAACGACTATACGGCAGCCTATAGAGCAGATGGGGCGTAAAGCAGGGGAAGTTCTTATGGAGATGCTGGATGATTCCAATGTAGAGCCAGTTACTTATGAGCTTCCGGTAGAACTGGTAGTTCGAGAATCTACTTAACACTGATAAGCGAATTTGCAATGCAGACTCGCTTTTTTATTTATCTTTATTGGTATCGATACCACTTCTAAGGGGTAAATAATTAACTGGAATTACCTTGTTTATCAGTGGTTTTTCCGAATAATTTATAAACTTAGCTTTAAATTGTATTGAAACCGATACCAAGTGATGTTACAATACAGGCAAGAAAGCTTTCTATTATATAAGCCAGTTGAATTTATGAAGAATTTTTTTAACTAATGAAAACGGTATCAATCTGATGTTCAGACTTTTATAGGGGTCTAGCATATAAAAAAGCACAAAATGGAGGGGTTTTGTTTGAAAAAGATATCTGTTTTATTATTTGTTCTTTTGCTTGCTGTTTCATTGACAGCTTGTGGTGGATCCAACGGAGCGGGGTCCAGTCCGGCAGCGAACTCGAAGGATGAGCAAGTCAGCATAATTATTACGAACGGTAAAGGTGAAATCGCTTCCCAATGGGAACAGGCGGCTAAAGATTTCATGGCAGCGAATCCAAATATCAAGGTTGAGGCTGTCTCAGGAGCTGTTGGTGATACCGTTAATTTGCTGGATAAACTTACGGCATCCGGTAAAACGGTAACTATGGCGATGATGTCCCCCGACTCCATTGTGAACAAATATAAAGATTTCGGTATAGATCTTTCAGGTGAGAAGTGGAATGAAGAAACGGTTTACGGTGTTAAAGACGCAGAGGGGAAAATTGCCGGTTTTCCATTTTCAATAGAAGGCTTGGGTCTCGTATACAACAAGAGTGTACTTGATAAGGCTGTTGGCGGTACCTTCGATCCGCACACTATCAATACTCGTGACAAACTAAAAGAATTATTAGATCAAATTAAAGCATCCGGGGTGAAATATCCGGTTGCCTATCAAACTGAAAACTGGTCCGTAGCGAACCATTACAGTACACAGTTTGTGAATCAGGCAGAAGATCCGAACACGATTGTAGAGCAACTAAAAGCCGGAACATTTGATTTAGCAAGTAATGATGTTTGGAATGGTTACTACGATACGATGGATCTGCTGGTATCCAAAGAATACAACAAATACGGTGAACGTCCACTGGGCAAGTACTATGACGATGCGCATGTAAGTGTGGGTAAAGGGGAGTCAGCTATCCTGTTTAACGGGAACTGGGCTTATGATTCATTGCAGGCGGTTAGTGGAGAATCCTTCGGATTTATACCTGTCCCGGTGGATAACAATCCAGACAATCCGCTGAACAATAAGATTGCTGCAGGTCCAACTAATATTCTGGTGATTAATAAAGCGGCAACCCCGGCTGAGCAAGAAGCAGCTAAGAAGTTCCTGAACTGGCTCGTTTATGATGAAAAAGGTCAAGATTTTCTGGTGAACCAGTCGCAAGTCGTCTCAGCCTTTAAGAACAACTCTTTGAAAGTGAACAATCCACTCGGATCAGCGATTGCGGATGCTGTGGTAGCCGGCAATACGATGCCGTTCAGCTCAAACTATGTGAAGGTCGAAGATTGGGGCAACATTCTTGCACCGGATATTCAGAAATATATCGCCCAAAAAGAATCCCGTGCTGATCTTGCCAAAGCTATTGAAACCTATTACAAAAGCCAAAAGTAATTAATCATTTGCTGAATTGCGGGAAACGGGTTGGGGTGACTCTCACCTGTTTCCTCCTTAAAGCAATTAGGGGTGTGCTAAACGTATGATATCAGAAAAACGTCTGATCAAACGAATGGGCAACCAGTTATTTTTCACCGGTCCCACGATCATTTTCTTTACGATTGCCGTGCTGATTCCTTTTGCATATGGATTATATCTGACCTTTACCAATATGACCTCTCCATTAAATCCAATAGAGTTCTCAGGTTTAGCTAACTATAAGACAGCATTTACGGACTCCAAGTTTTGGGATTCTCTTTTATTGACCGTTAAGTTTGTCGTGACAACTGTTATTATCATCAATATTCTCGGTTTTATATTGGCTTATTTAGTGACTTCCGGAGTGAAGATGCAAAATTTCTTTCGAACCTCCCTGTTCACACCGAATTTGATTGGTGGCTTGATTCTAGGTTACATCTGGCAGTTTATATTCGTACAAACCATGCCTTCTATTGGTGAGAAGTTCGGGATAGAATGGCTGCGTTTAGGGTGGCTAGGGGATGAACATTTAGCTTTCTGGGCCATTGTTATTGTGTCGATCTGGCAATCAGCGGGCTATATGATGATCATTTTTGTCGCTGGCTTAGTCAATGTGCCAAAAGATGTAGTGGAAGCAGCCACGATTGATGGTGCCAATGGATGGCAACGGTTGAGAAAGGTTACTTTGCCGCTGATGGTTCCTTCCTTTGTAGTGACCATCTTTTTAACTCTGAAGAATGCCTTTATGGTTTACGACGTTAACTATTCTCTAACGGCAGGCGGACCATATGATAGTACAACCATGGTATCGATGCATGTGGTAAAAAAGGCCTTTGTCGAAAATAATTATGGCGTTGGCCAAGCGGAAGCCTTTGTATTGTTTGCTATCGTTGCAGTTGTTACCGGCCTGCAGGTTTATTTCAGTAAGAAATTGGAGGTTGCTGCATGATGAGTGCTAGACGAAAAACTTCCGTGATTCTGACGTATTTATTTTTAATTGTATTTTTCATTATTTTTGTTTTTCCATTCTTTCTTATGATCGTCAATTCCTTCAAGAGCAATGGTCAAATTCTCGAAAGCCCTTTTTCACTGCCGACCAGCTTAAGCTTCGGGCATTTTGCTGAAGTCATTGATAAAATGAATTTTTTTGTCTCGTTTAGAAACACGGTCGTAGTCACCTTTTTCAGTGTCCTATTCATTGGTGTCTTTGCAGCAATGACCGCCTATTACATGGTGAGACATTCGACTAAATTTAATAATGGTTTCTTTGCTCTAATGGTGGCTTCCATGATTATTCCGTTTCAGTCCATTATGATTCCCCTGATTTATATCTACGGGGCAAAGCTTCATTGGATCGATGCGGCACCTATTCCATTATTGATTATTCTCTACATCGGCTTCGGAAGTGCGTTATCGGTATTTATGTACCATGGTTTTGTGAAGTCGATTCCTTATGAATTGGAAGAGGCGTCACTGCTCGATGGATGTAATCGTAGACAGACTTTCTTTAAGATTGTACTGCCTATGTTGGCTCCAACTTCAGTGACAATTGCGATTCTGAATGTGTTATGGATTTGGAATGATTATCTGCTACCTTCATTGGTGCTGACTCAGGATAACCATTTTACTATGCCTATTAAGATGAAGGTGTTTAACGGAACGTATATGAATAACTGGGAGCTGTTGATACCAGCACTTCTGTTAACGATCCTGCCGATTCTTATTGCTTATTTGTTTGGTCAACGTTACATCATCAGAGGCGTCAGCCAAGGCGCTATTAAATAAGATAAAGAAAGCCCTAAACTCGGGTGCTGGAGGAAGTGTGGATTTATGGAGACTAGAAACAGCAACTGGTGGAAAGAAAGTGTGGTTTATCAGATTTATCCCCGGAGTTTTCAGGATTCAAATGGAGATGGAGTAGGGGATTTGCGTGGAATCATCAACCGACTCGGGTATTTAAGGGATTTGGGCATCAATGTTATTTGGTTGTGTCCGGTCTACGATTCACCTAATGATGACAATGGGTATGACATTCGGAATTTCTATAAAATTCAGGATGAGTTTGGAAGTATGGAAGATATGCTCGAATTGATCACACAAGCGGAAGCGTACGGAATTCGTATGATCATGGATCTGGTAGCGAATCACACCTCTGATGAACATGCTTGGTTTATGGAGTCCAGAAGTTCTAAGGACAATCCAAAGCGTGACTGGTATATATGGAAGCCTGGGAACGATGGCCAGGAACCTACCAACTGGGAATCGAATTTTGGAGGTTCAGCTTGGGAATATGACGAGACCTCACAGGAATATTATTTACATTGTTTCTCTAAGAAACAACCGGATCTTAATTGGGAGAATCCCGAAGTTCGCCAAAGCATCTTTTCCATGATGGATTGGTGGATTGACAGGGGAATAGCCGGATTTCGCATTGATGCGATCACATTTATTAAAAAAAATCAGCAATTTCCGCACCTTAAGTCTGAAGACGACCGCCGCTATGTTCCTCTGGCAGAAGCTTGTTTGAATCAACCCGGAATTTTGGATTTTCTTCACGAGATGAAACAGGAGGTTCTGGAACCTCGCAATGTGATGACGGTTGCGGAAGCCCCTGGGGTTCCGATAGAGCAAATTCATGAATATGTTGATGAGCAAAACGGCGTCTTTAATATGATATTTCAATTTGATCATGTAGATCTGGATGCCAAGCCAATGGCTAAAGGAATCTATCATCCTTGGAAGCTGGCTGAATTTAAGCACGCATTATCTAAATGGCAGATTGAGACAGCCAATAAGGGCTGGATGGCACTTTTTATGGAGAATCATGATCATGTGCGTTCGGTTTCGAAATTTGGCAACGACGGGATTTACCATAAAGAATCAGCCAAAATGCTGGCCGCCTATTATTTCTTAATGCGCGGAACACCGTTTATATATCAAGGACAAGAGATTGGAATGACCAATTATTTCATAGCTTCAATTGAAGAGTACAGAGATATTGAGAGCTTAAATTATCACCGTAACGAAACTGCAATGGGTAGATCGGAGGCAGATATCCTGAACTATTTAGCGATCAGAAGCCGAGATCAGGGCCGCACACCGATGCAATGGAGTTCAGAACCAATGGCCGGATTTACGAATGCGGAGGCATGGATTAATGTGAATCCGAATTACTCATCGATTAATGTGGAGGAAGAGCTACAAGATGATAATTCTATCCTTCATTTTTATAGGGAATTAATCAAGCTGAGACGGGACAATAAGGCGTTAATTTATGGTGATTATCATGAGATTTATGTGGACTCGAATGAGCTAGGTGGATATGTTCGAACTTACGGGAATGAGTGTTGGACGGTAATCTGTAATTTTACGGATCAAGCCATTCCGTTAACTAATCCTCTTGCAGGTCATGTTGTACTGTCTAACATTGATAATCATGATAATGGTCTGTTGAGGCCTTATGAGGCTTTGATATGCAAAGGGGAAAAGAGTGCAGATGTAGCCGAAATCTAACGAGGGGGATTTATAATGCAAATTAAGAATGAAGCTATGTTGATTACCTATGCAGATAGCCTCGGGCGTAATTTAAAAGAATTAAACGAAGTATTAGATAAGCATCTGCGAGGCATCGTTGGAGGTGTTCATTTACTACCGTTTTATCCTTCTTCGGGTGATAGAGGATTTGCACCAATGGATTATACCAAAGTGGATCCTGCATTCGGAGATTGGTCGGACGTCGAAGCGATGAGTAAAGATTATTATATGATGTTTGATTTTATGATTAATCATATCTCCAGACAATCTCCTTATTTTCAGGACTTTCTTGAGAAAAAGGATGCATCAGAATATGCTGACTTGTTTATCCGTTACAAGGATTTTTGGCCGAACGGGGAGCCCACTCAGGAAGATGTGGATTTAATCTATAAGCGTAAGCCGCGCGCTCCATACGTAGAGGTTACCTTTAAGGATGGTAGCTTGGAGAAAGTATGGTGTACCTTTGATGAACAACAGATTGATCTGGATGTGACCACAGCAGCGACGCAGAAATTTATAACAGACAACCTTACCTTTTTGGCGGAAAAAGGTGCTTCAATTATTCGACTAGATGCTTTCGCATATGCCAACAAAAAAATCGGTACGAATTGTTTCTTTGTTGAGCCGGATATTTGGGAGATGCTGAATCACTCTGAGCAGACCGTTGCCCCTTATGGCGTGACCGTTTTGCCGGAAATTCATGAGCATTATAGCATCCAGTTAAAAATCGCAGATCAAGATTACTATGTATATGATTTTGCGTTACCGATGTTAGTGCTGCATGCTTTATTTAGTGGGAAAGTAAACCGGTTGGTTCATTGGCTGGAGATTTGCCCGAGAAAACAGTTTACAACACTAGACACGCATGATGGTATTGGTGTGGTGGATGTAAAGGATCTTATGAGCGATGAAGAAGCAGAAATGACAAGAGAAAGTCTCTATAGCCAAGGAGCTAATGTCAAAAAAATATATAGCACCGAAGCATATAACAATCTTGATATTTACCAAATAAACTGTACCTATTATTCAGCACTTGGGAATGATGATCAGGCTTATTTGCTGGCGAGAGCCATCCAATGTTTTGCACCAGGCATACCGCAGATTTATTATGTGGGGCTATTAGCTGGAGTGAATGATATAGAGCTTCTGGAAAAGACCAAAGAAGGACGGAATATTAATCGGCATTATTATACCCAAGATGAGGTTGATGCTGAGGTGAAGCGCCCGGTTGTGCAAAAGCTCTTTAACATTTTGAAATTCAGAAATAGTAATCCAGCCTTTGATGGAGACATTCAGATTGAACAGGTAGATGAGAATAATGTGGTGATAACTTGGGAAAATCTGCTGAACGAAGCGAAACTGGAAGCGAATCTGTTAACCAAGGCATTTACGATTTCGCAAAAAGAAAAGTTAGCGGATTGGGAAATGGTTGCATTGTAAGGGAGTATCCAGTGAGTTGATGAATCATGTTAAAATAGAGGGACGCTAAAATGCGTTCTTCTTTTTTTTTGCGAATAACCTTATAGAAACGATGGTGGGTATGAAGATTGAGTACGACAATCAGGTGATCGAGTTTAATGTTCAATATGGAAATGGCAAGAAAATCTCCATTCATATAGATTCTTCAGGGCGTATAACGCTCAAAGTTCCCAAGAAAACAAGTGAAGAGACGATCAAAAGCGTGGTAGAGCGTAATGGGAAATTAATAGTGGAGAAGCTGAAAAGTATTGAAGCGAACCGAGAAACACCAAAGCTCAAAGAGTATGAAGATGAGGGTAAGTTCCTGTATCTAGGCAAATATTATTCGCTTCAAGAGTTAATAGAGACAGGGGATTTAAATGAGGAAGAGCTTAAACTTAAGCTGAAGAAATTCTATTTCGCCAGCTGTAAGAAGGTTGTAGGTGAACGGATCAATAAATATCAGACACAGCTTAGAGTAAAGCCTAAGACGATTGACATTGTTGAGTCTAGAACCAAGTGGGGAAGCTGTAGCTCGGATAAAAAGCTAACCTTTAACTATCGCCTAGCGATGGCTCCAGTGGAAGTTATCGATTATGTAATCATCCATGAACTGTGTCATTTACTTCATATGAATCATGACCGCTCTTTTTGGCGAAAGGTTGGAAGCCTCATGCCGGATTATAAGGAGAAGGAAGAGTATTTAGCTAGATATGGGCGTGCTATGACGCTGTGATAAATTAGCTTTGATTCATGTTTTAAAATGAAAAAAGGATGTCCCTAATGCAAGGGCATCCTTTTTGTTGTTAATGAGTTCCTCATAATGTTAAAGGGTTCGAACGCTATCTCTTTTTATTAGCTCGCTAGGAAGCATGACATGATGAATAGCTTGTTGTTTCTCTAGTAGATCTATGAGGATCTGAGCAGCGTTGGTTCCTAACTCGTATTTATGTTGATTCACTGTAGTCAAAGCTGGTGTGCAATACGCTGTCAGATCAATATTATCGTAACCTATAATTGAAATATCCCCGGGCACCGCTTTTCCGGCTTCCTTCACACCCTGCATAGCTCCAAGCGCCATCAAATCACTTGCACAAAAAATAGCAGTGACCTCAGGATGGCTGGACATCATCTGCTGAGCAGCTTCTTTTCCTCCTTGTTCGGAAAATAATCCGTTAAAAACGAGGGATTCGTCAAAGGGAATACCGTAATTCTCAAGGGCGAGACGGTAACCTTCTAATCGAAGAAGTGCTACATCTGCTTGGGTATGTCCGTTAATCATAGCAATATGGCGATGTCCTGACTCTAGCAGATGAGTTACTGCGTGAAGCGCCCCTTTTGTATTATCAGAGGTGACATAACCGACATTTGGCCCTTCAAGTGTAATATCAATGAGCACGCAAGGAATATCAGAGGATACGATTTCCTTGAGATAGGGATCATCCAGTCGAATCCCCATAATAATGACACCATCTACACCTCTTTCTTGGCATAATGTCTTATAGGATTTCACTCTTTGCTTTTGCGGGGTTGTGCTGAAGAGTACAAGGTCATAATCCAGCTCTCCTGAACGATCATTGATCCCGCATAATACTTCAAAGGCTATATTGTCTTTGGAGCTATCTCTTGTTACGTTGGAGAGTAGGAGACCCAGCGTTTTTGTTTTTTTAGATATAAGCGATCTGGCAGCCATGTTAGGGCTATAGCCTAATTGGTCTGCAATAGTTCTAATCTTGAGCCGGGTACCTTCGTTAACATCGTCATAACCATTTAAGGCTCGGGAGACGGTTGTTACGGATACGCTGGCGGCTTTGGCAATATCTTTTATAGTAACCATAAGGATACCTCCTTCATATTTAGGGACAATAAGGCCATATGTAGTATTTAAATATTAAAAAAATAAAATATAAAATGCATCTTGTAAATGCTTTCATCATGATTTATAATTCGATTATACCTTATCCGAAACGTTTTGGTAAGTCTGTCGAGCATTCGATTATCTGAAGATATATATTTTTTTGTGCTTTTTCCGAAACGTTTCGGATACACAGCGAAGAAATGAGGGGAAGTTTTGAATTATCGAGTTATCAAAGAAAATGATCTGTTTCTAATGACGGACAAAAGTGGGGACATACCGGACAATGATCAATCGGGTCTAGGTCTCTATACCAGAGATACCCGTTTCTTAAGCCGAATGGAAATCCGAATTAATAATCAGCGACCGATATTGTTATCCTCCGCTGCCGATGAGAATTATATCTCTACCATTCGTCTTACCAATCCTCATATGGAGGAAGACGGTAAATTGATTTTGTGGCGTGAGTCTGTAGAGATTGAACGTACACGCTTTATTTATGAGGGTGCACTATATGAGACCTTCAAGTTAACAAGTTATTATCCAAAAGCAATCCAATTCGATTTCTCTGTGCTGTTAGATGCAGATTTTACAGATATGTTCGTGATTCGTGGGTTTCAGCATGGAAAGCTAGGAAGTAAGACGGGTGAACGAAGTGCTTCAGGTGAAAGAGTGATCAGTTATCTCGGGGCAGATGAGTTACTGAGAGAAACCAAGGTGAAATGGGATACTCAGGAAAGCCGAATAAGCGAGGCAGGTGAGGTACATTTCGATGTCGAGCTGAAGCATCAGGAGAGTGTTGAAATCGCTTTCTTTATTGCTCCGATGATAGATGGCAACGAGCCGCTGCAGCATGAACCTAAGGAAGCAATGAATAAACTCAGAGCATCTTACGCTAGTTGGAATGCTTCATCGACTTCCATCAGCAGTGATATGCCGTTATTTAACAAGCTGTACCATCGAGGTGTTCAAGATTTACGGGTGCTGCTAACAGACCTTGGTTATGGGCAGTTTCCGGTTGCAGGCTTGCCGTGGTACTCCGTTCCCTTTGGACGCGACAGCCTGATTGCAGCGCTGCAGATGTTATCTTTGAATCCTCAAATTGCTAAGGGAACCTTACTTACAATGGCTGCCTACCAAGGACAGAAGGAAGATGAGTGGCGCGACGAGCAGCCAGGCAAAGTGATGCACGAAATCCGGTATGGAGAGTTAGCGGCTACTAACCAGGTTCCGTTCACACCATATTACGGCACAATCGATGCAACACCTCTGTTCCTGCTGCTTACGGCAGAGTATTACCACTGGACAGGAGATCTTGATTTTGTTAGCTCTTTAATGCCGCATCTCAACGCTGCATTGAATTGGATTAAAGAATATGGCGATTATGATAAGGATTCCTTTGTGGAGTATTATCAGAAGTCATCCAAGGGAATTGCCAATCAAGGTTGGAAGGATTCTGCGGATTCCGTCATTCATAGTAATGGTGATTATGCGGAGGCCCCGATCGCGCTAGTAGAGGTTCAAGGTTATGTGTATCAGGCGCTGACTCGACTTGCTCCTATCTTCAAGATTCTAGGTCACGAAGAACAGGCAGAAGTTATGGAAAAAGATGCAGCTCAGCTGCGAACCCGTTTCGAGGAAGACTTCTGGATGGATGATGAGCAATTTTATGCAATCGCCTTGGATAAGGATAAGAAACGGGTAGACTCCGTTACTTCGAATGCAGGACATATTCTAATGTCAGGAATCGCCTCGCCAGAGCGGGCAAAAGCAGTTGCGGAAAGACTAGTAGCCCCTGATCTCTTCGGAGGATACGGTATTCGGACTATGAGTACTGCGGCTACAGGTTACAATCCGATGAGCTACCATGACGGAAGTGTATGGCCGCATGATAACTCACTCTGTTTGCTTGGCCTAAGTCAGTCCGGGTTCACAGAGGAAGCAATGACTGTTATGCAAGGATTACTGAACGCAGCTGACCAATTTGAATATTACAGATTGCCTGAATTGTATTGTGGTTACAGTGACCAGCTCGGTGCTCCTGTTCCTTATCCGGTAGCCTGTTCTCCACAAGCATGGGCGGCTGGAACACCATTGACCTTCGTGCAAGCGCTCCTTGGTCTTCAACCGAATGCTCTAACCCGGCAGATTACGATCAAGCCTGCACTTCTAAACGGTATGAATGACTTAAAGGTGGAGCAATTACAGATTGGCAATGGCACGCTCAGCCTGCGAGTTAGTCGTGTGGATAACGAGCCAAAGCTGGAGATTTTATCTAACCAAACAGGTTATGAACTGGTGATTCTATAGGCAATACGTAATTTTTTTATATAAAAAGCCTGACAATACTAAGGAGGTTGTATTGAAAATGAGAAAATCGGGGTTAATAATTCTATCTTTGATGCTGGTTGCTGGACTAATGTTGACCGCATGTGGTGGCAACAAAACAAACAGTAACGCAGGAACGGCAGCAACAAACAATAGCACAGATAAAGAAACAGCAGCACCGACAACGGATGAGCCGGTTACGATTACTCTTGCAGGCTGGGGAGCGAGTCCTGAAGAGCAGGATCTGTTAAATCAGACGCTGAAGGAGTTCGAAGCTAAATATCCGAATGTGAAAGTGAATTACGAAGTTATTGCCGATCAATACATGGATGTTATCAAGACTAGACTCATAGGTGGAGAAGGTCCGGACGTCTTCTATCTGGATGCATTTGAGGCGCCTGGTCTCATTGAAGCTAATGTGCTGGAGCCGTTGGACAGCTATGTGACACCTGAGTTTGATGTTGCAGACTTTGAACAGCCAATGGTTGATGCTTTTAAGAAGGATGATGTATCTTACGGATTCCCTAAGGATTTCTCTACACTCGCTATGTTCTACAATAAAAAGGATTTTGCCGAAGCGGGAATTACGACTCCTCCAACAACTTGGGATGAACTGAAAGCAGATGCGATCAAGCTGACTAAAAAAGAAGGAGATAAAATCACTCGTTATGGTTTCGGCGTTGCTCCTGAGCTTGCACGTCAGATGTTCATGATCCAAGCGTTCGGTGGAAAAGTTTCTGACGAAGAAGGCAAAGCAACCTTCGCATCTGCGGAAGCACTACCAGGTCTTCAGCTTGTTGTAGATATGCATAACGTTGACAAATCCTCCGGTGAGCCTAAGGAAGTAGGTGCTGGCTGGGGTGGAGAAATGTTCGGGCAAGGCAAGGCTTCTATCGTATTCGAAGGCAACTGGGCGATTCCATTCCTGGAATCCAACTATAAGGATCTGGATTATGCTACCGCTGAGCTTCCAACGGTGAACGGCACTAAAGGCACAATGGCCTTTACGGTAGCTTATGTAATGAACAAGCAATCGAAGAAGAAAGAAGCGGCTTGGCAGTTAATCTCTTTCTTGACAGGCAAAGACGGAATGAAGACCTGGACCAGCAAAGGGTTCGCACTTCCTACACGGAAATCGGTCGCACAGGAGCTGGGCTACGACAAGGATGAACTGCGTGGAGCAATTGTAGCGGGTGCCTCCTATGCAACGCCTTGGCAAGCCGCATCTACGTTGCCTACCATCACTAATAACTTCAATAACCAATTTGTAGATACATTTATGGGCAACTCTAAGCTTGAGGATGCAATGAAGAAAGCTGAAGATGTAGCGAATAAGGAAATTGAAGCAGCAAAATAAACGGATTGAAGGGGGAGGGTCTTCGGACCACCCCTTCCTTCTTTCATTCTGATACGAAAGGAAAAGTGAAGCATGACTCAAGTCTCAACATTTAGAAAGAAGCTAAGAAATAATGTGACGGCCTATCTGTTCCTGCTTCCTACTATTCTTGTACTGGGCACTTTTTTGTTCCTGCCAGTTTTTTATTCGCTCTATTTATCAGGACATAAGGTAAATTTACTTGGTGATGTCAGTTACAAGTGGGTTGGATTCAATAATTTTACACGTATGGCCGGTGACGAGAGAGCTTGGATTGCACTGAAAAACACGGCATCCTTTGCGCTGTTCGTTGTACCTTTGCAGACTGCATTTGCTATTTTATTAGCCGTTATTTTGAATGCTAAGCTTAGATTTAAAAATTTCTTCCGAATCGTATTTTTTATGCCGACGGTTACTTCCTCGGCGGTATTGTCACTTATTTTTATGTGGATTTACAATTCAAACGGTCTGCTGAACCGTGTGCTTGAGTTCGTAGGTTTTCATGGTTACAACTGGCTTGGAGATCCGGCGGTCGCTCTTAAGGCGATCATGCTTATGAATATATGGTCTACTGCTCCGTTTTTTATGGTAGTCTTCTTAGCTGCACTGCAAGATATCCCTGATGCATTGTACGAGTCGGCCATGCTGGATGGGGCAGGAGGATTTAGACGTTTTATTTCTATTACGCTTCCGATGATTAAGCCAGCGACCTTCTTCACGGTAGTTATGGGAGTCATTGGTACCTTTCAGCTATTCGATCAATCGTATATTTTTTCGGCAGGCTCCGGCGGCCCGAATAACTCTACCTTAACGGTGGCATTGCTTATCTATCAGTATGCGTTTAAAAATCTCGACTTCGGTTACGCTTCTGCGCTCGCTGTCATGCTGGCTGCGGTCATTATGATCGTAACGCTGATCCAGCGGAAGCTATTCTCCGAAGAGAAGCTGAACTAGGAGGACGATCAGGTGGTAATTAACTATTCCAAAGGGGTTAAGGTGGTTCTGTATTTCCTGTTATTCGCATATGGGTGCGTGACGGTCATACCTTTCCTATGGGCACTATCCTCATCGTTTAAACCGTTAAGCGAGATTGTGTCAGGGAGTATCAACTTTATTCCAAAACAGTTCACTTTCCAGAACTATTACGACATCTTCGTGAAGGAGCCGCTGTTCCTCAGATGGATGTTCAACAGTGCACTCATCGCTGTAGTTTCAACGCTATGCAATACCTTGTTCAACTCTATGGCGGGTTATGCGCTTGCACGTATTGATTTTACAGGCAGCAAGGTTGTGTTTTTTCTTATCTTGGCCGTACAGATGATTCCCGGCCAATTGACTATCGTGCCTGCATATCTGATCATGAAACAGCTTGATTTGTTGAATACTTATGCCGCACTGACGCTGCCGATGATGGTAAATGCGACGTTCATCTTTATGATGCGGCAATTCTTCCTGAGCTTTCCGAAAGAGCTGGAGGAGGCTGCCGAGATGGATGGTCTAAATAAGTTCGGCACATTTTTCCGCATTGCTCTGCCACTTGCTATCCCCGCATTGGCGGCTCAGACGATCTTTGTATTCATGGGTGCATGGAATGAATTTCTGAAGCCACTGATGTTCATGTCAGACAAGTCGATGTTCACACTTACACTTGGTCTCAATACTTTTAAGGGCCAGTATATTAGCCACTGGAATTATATTATGGCCGCATCAATGGTGTTTACCCTACCCGCACTACTTATTTATGCATTCTTCAACCGCTTCTTTATAAAAGGAATTACGTTTACCGGCAGTAAATAATTTAATTTACAAGGACCGCCACTGATCTTAAATCAGGGCGGTTTTTTGATATGTTCATGAATTGTTACCATTCTATTGATCTTATATGGGGAAGTTGGGGTATAAAAGGAAGGGAAGAGGTAAAACTATGTTCACAAAATAGAACTGGAAGAAATTTAAATGCGGAGGTAAATGATGACACAGAATAAAGGAAATTCACAACGTCAGATTCGAACTTCAATTCTTTGTTTGATCTGTGCCTGCACCGTCCTATTAAGTGGCTGCTCTAAAGCTGCCAATGAAACCACACAAGTAACTCCAACGCCTACAACAGAAGCCACTGCACCTGCAGCTACGAACAGTGCCACTGAACAACCCAATACCTCGTCCGGTACAAATACAGAGGGACTTCCGGCGGGTGTTAGTGTTAAGAGGGTGATTAAGGAAGTTGCTTTAAAGGATGGCTATCATAAAAAGATTGAGCTGCTGACAGACGGCGGCAAGCGGGTTACCATAACGGATGCGACTCAAAAGATTGTTTTGCAGCAGATTGAATATGATGGGAAGATTACTACGGCTAACGGTAAACAGGTTACCGTTAGAGTCGAAGGTGGGGGAGAGCAAAGCATAACCATTCCCGATCATGTAGTGATCGAAGATGAGGACATGCTTGGATTGATGCCAGGTGTTGATATCGAGTGGACAGTGAATGCCGAGGGGCAAATCGAAAGTGTTGAACTGGAGGATTAAAAGAGATACTGAGGTGGCTGGCTAAATGAAATTTCTAATCGTATTTGGCAGTATAGTGGTTCCCGTCGCCATGCTAATGATACAACGGAAATGGATAAAGTGGCGTATTGTTTTTAATGTAGCTTCTGTGTTGTCTACGCTTATTTTAGGTAATATTTCTGCCCTAGCTATATATGAAATATTAAGAGATAACACGGTATTTATGACCTCGATCCATGCAATTTTTTTGAATCCAATGTTCCTTTTAACGGGAGCTTATCTTGGAGTATATCTGGTCTATCGCTTGATGTTGATGACGTATGAAGAAGTATATGTATGATGTAGTTAAAAAAAGGAGTGTCCCCGTGAAGGGACACTTCTTTTTATGTTATACAGCGAAAGTTAAGAAGATTTTCCTACAACGTTTGTTCCACTCTTCGTGATCTTGTACGTAAGGATATCACCATTCCAGAAGTGGAATTTCAAGATGACCTCTCCATCTTTAACATCTTTAAAGAAGGCTGGAAGCAGCTTGATTTCTTTCGTGTTATAAGAGGGTGAGAACGTATTGCCGAACTCCTTGAATGGTGTCCAGTCTTGCGGGCCTGCATTGCCACCAGCGGTATAGACAGCCTCCATCGTGGCAAGCTGGTTACCATTAAAGGTAGTTGGAATCGCAAACGATTCAGTCGTACCTTTGGCATCACTTAATTTGGCAGTGTCATTCACGATGATCTTTAGTCTCCACGCAACACCTTTGTTGAATTTCAGCGTTAACACGGCATTTTCACCGTATTTTTGGGAAGCTGTGAGTTTTTTGAGTTGGCTGGCTTTGAGTGTGAGCTCCTCGCCATTCAAGGTGTAATCTTTTCCCTTTGTTAGATACTTCCCATTTGCACTAATCGTGGTTAGCTTATTGCCGTTTAGGTTCAGCTTCACCTTGGTGTCTTTGATCGCTGCACCTTTTTTTAGATAGACCAGATCGCTTTCAGTGCTGGAGGAACGTTCCTTCAGACCAGACATTAATACACCCTGCAGCTCAGAATCGGACCACTTATACGTTTTGCGGTTGAAATGCTGCCCATTATCCCAGAGCATGGAGGTCATTTTCTTTTCTTTTAAATAATAGGTAAGGTACTCGAAGAATTTCAGCTTCTCGCCTTGTTCAATCACACCTGTATCTTTATCGAATCCTAGCAGTCCAAACTCACCAACGATAACAGGGATTCCTTTGGCTACGAATGTGTTGTAAACGTTATCAAAAGTTTGGATGATATCGTTTTTTGTATCTTTTTCAAACGTGGTGTAACCAGCGATATTCACACTGAACGGCCAGAAGCCATAGTAGTGAACGGTCGCAATTATGTTCGGATCGTTAAGAGCTGTAATCGTCTTGTAGAGCTGATCCATTCTAGGTTGGGTAGGAGAAGTCTCTAATGAAGGTAGCACTAGTGGACGGACATCATTTTTTCCACCTGAGTTTCGAACGATCTGATGGAAGGAATTGTTGAGCTCTGCAAGCATCTGTTCCATCTTCGCTTCATCCGTACTTCCGCCATCTGTGAAACGAGGTTCATTAATGCTTTCGAACATCAGCTTATCGGATTTATCCTTGAAGCGGTCAGCAATTTGAGTCCATGCTGCATTATAACGCGCCAGCGTTTCCTCATGCTTCTCTTCCATATGACTTACCCATAACCAGGAGTCGTGATGGACGTTAATCATTACATATAACTTGGCGTCCAGCGCCCAGCCTACAACTTCTTCGACACGGTCGAGGTAAGCTTTTTCAATAGTGTAGTTCGGTGCTTCGCCTATGTGTGAATCCCAAGTGATAGGAATACGGATACTTTTGTAGCCTTGTGCGGCGATTTTCTTAATCAGTTCTTGGGTCACACGCGGATTGCCCCAGGAGGTTTCATCCTCACCTGTAGCATCTAGAGTATTGCCAAGGTTCCATCCGGGCTGCATATCGTCTACATAGGATTGGATCTTACTCTTTGGTGCTGCCTTAGCTTGTTGCTCGTCCTTAGTGGCAGCGGCGGCAATGGATGAGAACAAAGAGAGCAGAAGAGCGGTGACAAGGGTCAATGATAAGAATGATTTCTGGATTCGAGTAGTCATTGAATTCTCCTTTGTAAGATCATTTTTGAGGATGCTTAAACCTGACCTTCCTTAGTACTTTGGTGCTTAGATGAACACGTACACCTCCATGAATTCGTTGTAAACGCTTACCAAATACCCTAACATAGAATAATTTCAACGAGTACCTTACTAATTTGTGGTAAATTCATATATGAATTAGTGATTTGCAGTGATTCCAAAGTTATGGAGGGCAATCCAGTGAGCAGATTTCATTACATAGGCTCGGCTACAGAGCTTCCGTTAGGAGAAAGAGGCAGTGTACCGTCAGTAATGACATATAATGAAATGAAAAATTCCCCGGAGTATAAGAAACAAAGAGAGGCTCTGCGCCTGCAAGGTATAATTCCTTTGGATGACATCGCAGATCTGTCTCATTTAAGAGATGAGGACTGTCTTGTATACGACTCGGAAGAAGATGCAGCGGGTATTTTTATAGAGGAACTTGGGTATTGGAACGATGAGATTCGCAAGCATTTTCGGAGTCCGTATGTGTACCGGATTTCACCGAATTGGGGCGGCTTCTCTGTATCCCCTAAGCTAAAAGATACTCTACCGGGATCGTATAACGCCTCACTCAAGTGTTGTCGGGAGTTATTTAGGCTTATGACAGATTATGGGGTATCTGGTGCAGAGTTTGAGCTTTATACATGCTGGGCTGAGGAAGAAGGACTCCCACGTAATAAAAAGTATGATCGAATCTTTGATTTGGCCTCTTTGTCACTGGAGGATGGTTTTGAGCTGAGAGAAAAAGAGTATATTGTGGTTAAAATGATTTGATATTCAATAGGATTATCGCTAACTACTCGTTATACAAAAAACAAATATTGCATGACAAAAGCAACTATATTAGATATGATGAAGCATGGAAAAATTAATATTAGCAATAGGTGCCAATTATGAATGTTTCGGAAATACAATCATAGATTGGTTAAATGGAAAGCGGGTGTGAATCCCGCGCGGTCCCGCCGCTGTGAAAGAGGAGTCCTTGCAAGGTACCACTGGGAAACTGGGAAGGTAGCAAGGGTGATGATACTTGAGCCAGAATATCTGCCTGTTTCTGATACACCGTTAAACTCTACGAGCGATAGAGAGGTGTTTGATATAGTATATGCCTGCTATTGTTGCGGTTCACTATCTTAAACCTCTTGACGTATGTTGAGTGGTTTTTTTGTAGTGCTATGAAAGTTTATTCTGTTTTTTAACATAGGAAGAGAAGGGAAGGGTTATGGAAACATGAAGAAAAATAAGTTTTTAGCTTGGTTACTTATTGTAGCAGTATTTATCACGACGTTCTCTACAAGCGTAATCCCGGCTCATGCGAATGAAGCAATTGCCGATAGTGCAGTTGTAACAACAGAGGTTGATCAAGCTCTAGTAGAGCAGATTAATGCGCTAGTACAAGAGCCAGATACAGAGAAGCCTACGATTTCAATAGAAGGTATACAAGATAAACAGGAAGTATCCAGTAAAGATGTGAGCTTCAAAGTAGTGGTTACAGACAATGTCTATAAAGACATTATTCCAGTAGTAAAGCTGAACCAAGTCGTTCTGTCAGCTACTAATGGTGAGTACAAAGCATCTCTAAACCCAGGTAGTAACGTAATCGCAGTAACAGCTATAGATGGCGCAGGAAACAAAGCAGATAATGTAACCTATCAGGTTACTTATAAAATCACTGCTAAAGAACAGTTAGATAAAAGCTTGGCCTACATCGTTAACACCGTAAAGAATCCTTCATTTGGAACAGGTAGCGGAGAATGGTCGATTCTTTCTCTAGCACGTGCGAACTACAAAGTACCTAACGGTTATTACAATCTCTATTACAACAATGTAGCTACGCGAATAGCAACGATAATTAAGGATGGAAAACTCGACGCTAGTAAAAGCACAGAGAACTCCAGAGCCATTCTAGGACTTACCTCTATCGGAAAAGATATCACGAATGTTGCAGGTCATGATCTAAGAAATGCACTAGCTGATTATCAATATATTCAGAAGCAAGGGAACAACGGTCCCATATTTGCTCTGATTGCACTAGATAGTCATAACTATGAGATTCCAGTATTATTCCCTGATCCTGATGAGAAGGGAGTTATATATCAAAGCACAAGAGAAAACCTGGTTCAGTACATCTTAGATAGAGAAGTTAAAAAAGGTGCAGCAGATGCCGGGGGCTGGGCTTTAGGTGTAACCAAAGCCGACGTCGATATGACCGGGATGGCGATGCAAGCACTTGCGCCTTATTACGCAAAGGATCCTAATGTAAAAGCTGCCGTGGATCGGGCGATTGCATGGTTATCGAGTGTACAAAATGCTCAAGGCGGATTTACAAGCTGGGGAAGCACAAGCAGTGAGAGCATTGCACAGGTTGTTGTTGCCTTAACTGGCGTAGGCGTAGATCCGCACAGTGACCCTAGGTTTATTAAAGAAGGAAATTCACTTATAGATGCTTTACTTAGCTTCTCTGGGCCGGATGGTGGATTCAAGCATATTCTCACCGGTAAAGTAGACGCTATGGCTACGGATCAAGGTACATATGCACTCGTATCCTATGATCGTCTGATCAATAATAGCAACCGTCTCTATGACATGAATGATGTTCCATTTGAACAACCTACTACCGTTGTAGCCAAACAACAATTAAATAAAAACCTTGCCTATATCCTAAACACTGTAAAAAATCCGTCTTTTGGAACAGGTAGCGGGGAATGGTCGATTCTTTCTCTAGCACGGGCCAACTTCGAGGTTCCAAGTGGCTATTACAATCTTTATTATAATAATGTAGCTGCTGAAGTAGCTAAGCTAATGAAGGATGGAAAACTCGACCCTTCTAAAAGCACAGAGCATTCCAGAGCGATTCTAGGACTTACCTCGATCGGAAAAGATATCACGAATGTTGCAGGGTATGATCTAAGAAATGCACTTGCAGATTTTCAATATGTTCAGAAGCAAGGGCTTAATGGTCCCATATTTGCGCTGATTGCCTTAGATAGTCATAACTATGATATTCCTGTAGTAGAAGGCGTTACAGATCAAACCACAAGAGAAAAACTGGTTCAGTATATTTTAGAAAAAGAAGCACCAACTGGTGGATGGGCGCTATTTGGTACTAAAGCCGATACCGATATCACTGGAATGACGATGCAAGCACTTGCGCCTTACTATGCAAAGGATCCTAATGTAAAAGCTGCTGTGGATCGCGCGATTGCATGGTTATCAAGCACACAGAATGATCAAGGTGGATTTACAAGCTGGGGAAGCACAAGCAGTGAGAGCATCGCGCAGGTCATTGTTGCTTTAACTGGCGTAGGCATAGATCCGCACAGTGACTTAAGGTTTGTTAAAAAGGGAAATTCACTGATTGATGCACTGCTTACCTTTGCTGATCCGGATGGTGGATTTAAGCATATTCTCACCGGAAGAGTAGATGGGATGGCTACGGACCAAGGTACGTATGCACTTGTGTCCTATGATCGTCTGATTAATCACAGTAACCGTCTCTTTGATATGAATGATGTGGTAATTGAACAACCACCTGTACAACCAGAGGGTCCGAAAGAATTTCCGTTACCTTCTGGTGATAAGCCGGAAGTTGTAATCAATGATGATGCTCATGATTATATCGTTCCGATCAGCACAGGAGATAGCAACAAGGAAATAACGGTAGTTATTCCTAAAAGTCAACAATCGAAGGTTAGTGTTAGTTTACCTAATAACAGCGATCTTCCTCAGATTGAGGCTACCAAAGGTGACGTATCTGTAGTCATTCCTAAGGGTGCAAAAGTTACAAGTGGAAATGCCGCAGCGATTGAACTAATGTCACCTTTAACAGGCACAGAAGCTGCACTAAAAGATAGTCTGAATCAGATTATTTCCCAGGATAAGAAGCTGGAGAGCATTATTCAAGCTTTTTCTATGGGTGGCAGCGCAAGAGTAGAATTCAGTCAATTTATCACATTAACCTTTAAGGACCTTAAAGGAAAAGATGTAGCTTATATTCAAAATGGTGCACCTCATGCGATTCAAAAATTTGCAAGTGACGCCTTAGGTTTGGCAAGCGGCAAGTCAGAGTATGCCTACGATAATGGAAATGATTTAATCGTAAAAACCAATCACTTCACTGATTACATTGCGTACACATCCAGTGTAGTTCAGACACCTGGTGGCGACGGTGGTAGTGGCAATGGTGGAGGAACCACTCCATCGAAACCATATGTAACCCTATCCGTGGATAAGCTTACGATTAAGAAGGGATATGTTCTTCCATCTGTACAGGTAGAGCTACAATCTGGTGACACAGTGTGGTCTGTACTAGAGAGAGTGCTAGATAGCCGCGATATCGACTATAGATATTCTTGGAACAGTACATTTGGAAGTGTATATGTTGAATCCATAGCTGGTGATGGAGAATTTGACCATGGTAGCGGTAGTGGATGGATGTATAATGTGAATGGAAAATATCCTAATTATGGTGCATCTTCATATAACCTAAGTGCCGGGGATACAATTCAGTGGCGTTATACTACGAATTTGGGTGTGGATCTAAATGCACCGATGCCAACTTTGAGCCCAACTCCAACCCCATCTGCTACACCAAAACCAAGTGGTACACCAGCTCCAGGTGATATCGCTAAACCGGGTGACCCGAATGCGAGTCCATCTCCAACAGCGACTCCTAACGATATCAAGCAAGTGTATAAAGACGCCGATAAGATCTCATCCTGGGCGTTCTCAGCGATTGAAACAGCTACAGTAAAAGGGTACATCCAAGGTAACAATGGTCAGGTAAATCCGAAAGATCACATTACAAGAGCAGAATTTACTAAGATCCTAGTATCAGCATTGGAACTTGATATCAAGAGTGACAAAGGAATTACCTACAAGGATGTCGCTCTGGGAGATTGGTTCTATCCATATGTGAATGCTGCTCATAAAGCAGGGTTAATTACAGGCTTTAATAATGAATTTAAGCCAAATGATAAGATTACTCGCGAACAAATGGCAGCCATTATTATCAGAGCATTATCAATCCCGGCTACGAAGCCAGGTACAGCTATTAAAGATATCAATACTGTGTCTGCGTGGGCAAAAGCAGATGTGGAAACCATTGTTGCCACCGGACTTATGTTAGGTGACAATAATCAGTTTAAGCCTAAAGAGCTTGTAACTAGAGAAATGGCAGCTGTTGTAGCTACTAGAACCCATGATTATAAGAGTGGCGACAAAGCAGTTAGTCCATATATTCAGAACACAGCAGCCTTTTTGCAAAAAACAGTAACAAACCCGGTCATCTCCTCGGTTGGCGGGGATTGGACAGTGTTCGGGCTGGCACGTTCTGGTGTAAAGGTTCCAGATAGTTATTACGCTAAGTACTATGCGAATGTAGAAGCCACCCTTAAAGAAAAAGCTGGGAAGCTGCATAGCGTAAAATATACCGAATATGATAGAGTTATTTTGGCATTAACTTCAATCGGCAAAAATATTGATAAAGTGGCGGGTTATAACCTACTGGAACCACTCGCTGATTTTGATACTGTAATCAAGCAAGGCATTAATGGACCTGTGTTTGCCCTGATCGCTCTGGATAGTAATCATTATGACATTCCAGTGGTTAAGGATGTAAAGACGCAGACAACTAGAGAGATGCTCATTGATTACATTTTAGGCAGAGAGATCAACGGCGGGGGATGGGCACTAGGCAGTAATGCTACTGAGGCCGATCCGGATATTACGGGAATGGTTATTCAAGGCTTGACCCCGTATTACAAAACGAATGCCAAAGTAACGGCTGCTGTGGATCGTGGAATTGCTTGGTTATCCAAAACGCAAACAGCAGATGGTGGTTTTGCAAGCTGGGAATCTACGAACTCCGAGAGCATTGCTCAGGTTATCGTAGCTTTAACTGGACTTGGAATAGACCCACATAAGGATTCCCGATTTATTAAAAATGGTCGTTCCGCAGTTGATGCGTTGCTAGGCTTTGCTGCAGCTGAAGGTGGTTTTTATCACGTGAAGCAGGGTGGCGTAGGTAACGGAGGCGCGAAACCAGGAGAAGTAGATCTTATGGCTACGGATCAAGCGATGTATGCACTGGTTGCTTATGATCGGTTCGTTAAGGGTCAGACGAGTCTTTATGACATGACAGACGTTAAATAGAACTTTATTTAAAGAGATAAGCAAGGGTAGCGTGTATACCCTTGCTTATTATTTAAGGTGGGGAACTTAAGAAATGAATAAGAAAAAATGGCTAACAGCGATACTAATTATTGGTGTGTTGGCGATTGCCTTCTTTTGGGGCGGGAATTATCAGAAGAGCCCGAACAAGGTTGCGAGTAACAGTGTTGAGTCTCAAGTTGTAGAATCAGCCAATACGGCCTCCAATCAGAATGTTGATGTAGAGCCTACAACCTCAAGTGATGCCGAGACAACGGAGATAGCTCCTACAGCTACACCTGGTGAAACAGCTAAGCCTAAGCCCGTTGAAACGTTAAAACCAACTGAAGAGGTAACGCCAACCGAAACTGCGGTAACAGAGGTTGAAAAGCCGACTGCAACACCTAAATCGGATACACAGGCACAACCGACCGCAACACCGAAAGCGGCTAAAACGTCCGTGCCGGAAACGAAAGCGACGGCAAAACCAGTAATCAAACCGGATTCAAAAGTAGCGACAACAGAAACAAAGCAGGAACCGAAAAAGGATAAATTCCTTACCGATCCAGTGCCGAGCGGGAAACCTAAGCCCGTGGAATGGCAAGATGCAACGGTAGATAAGAAGAAGCAATTAACGGCTACTTTGTCCGTGTCGGCAGCAACGATTTTAGATAATATGGATATTTTCAATAAGGATAAGGTTGAAGTATTGCCGGCAGATGGTATCATTTATAAAGCGCAGAAGGTAACCTTTTATGAAGGTGAGTCTGTGTTTGATGTTTTGCTAAGAGAGATGAAGAAGAATAAAATCCATATGGAATTCAGTATGACTCCGATCTATAACAGTAATTATATTGAAGGCATAAATAATCTTTATGAATTTGATGCTGGAGAGCTTAGTGGATGGATGTACAAAGTAAATGGCTGGTTCCCTAACTACGGCAGTAGTCGTTATGTTCTCAAGGATGGCGATGTCGTTGAATGGGTATACACTTGTGATTTAGGTCGAGATGTAGGTGGTTATGTAGCCACAGGAGGAGCTCAGAAATAATGAAGGATAGCTTTTCTACCTTTCATCCGTTTGTGAATTTTCTATATTTTGTCGTTGTATTGCTGTTTAGCATGGTGTTCATGCATCCCATATTTCAGGTGATTGCCCTTATCAGTGCAGTAGTCTACTCCTTTATGTTAAAAGGAAAGAAAGCCGTTCGGTTTAATCTGCTGTACATGGTTCCTTTTCTACTATTTATGGCGATTATGAACCCTGTTTTTAATCACCAAGGGGTAACGATCTTGTTCTATTTGAACAATGGAAATCCCATTACGAAGGAATCCATTCTTTATGGCGTAGCAGCGGCGTGCATGTTTGTAACGGTAATCATATGGTTCTCCTGTTATAACGTCGTGATGACCTCGGATAAGTTTATTTATATATTCGGAAAAATACTGCCTGCACTGTCGTTGATTTTTTCGATGGTGCTTCGTTTTGTTCCTAGATATTTAGCGCAAATCAAGGTGATTTCGAATGCCCAAAAATGTATTGGCCGGGATGTTACGCAGGGAAATCTCCTCGCGCGAGCGCGGAATGGGATTACGATCCTATCGATAATGACCACCTGGGCCCTGGAAAATGCGATTGAGACGGCGGATTCCATGAAGTCAAGAGGATATGGATTGCCTGGACGTACAAGCTTTTCGATCTTCCGTCTAGATGCCCGGGACAAAGTAGCCCTCTTGATCATGACAGGTTTAATTGCGATGGTAGCTATCGGCGCAGCAATGGGTGAGAACACGATGAGATATTATCCGTCGATTAAAGCGAGCGCAATTACACCTTTTAGTATCCTTGTATATATCGCTTATTTTGCGCTATGTATGATCCCTGTGCTCATCAATATGGTGGAGGCAATGAAATGGAAATCTATCGAATCGAAGAACTAAGCTTTGCTTTTCCTGAACAAGAGCAGATGGCTCTTTCGAATATTAATCTTACGATTGCAAGCGGAGACTTTATTACTGTGTGTGGAAAGTCAGGCTGCGGCAAAAGTACCTTACTAAGACAACTGAAAACAATCCTAACCCCACATGGCAAACGCCAAGGGGCGATTTATTATAAGGGTCAACCTGTAGAGGAGATCGATCAACGGACACAAGCAGCGGAAATCGGTTATGTACTCCAAAGTCCAGATAATCAAATTGTGACTGACAAGGTGTGGCATGAGCTGGCCTTTGGCCTTGAAAGCTTAGGTTATGACAATTCTACGATTCGTTTGCGCGTGGCTGAGATGGCGAGCTTTTTCGGAATTCAGACCTGGTTCCATAAAAGTGTGACTGAGCTATCGGGTGGCCAGAAGCAGCTACTCAATTTAGCAGCGATTATGGCTATGCATCCCTCGGTTCTAATCCTTGATGAGCCTACCTCTCAGCTAGATCCCATCGCCGCTTCTGATTTTTTGGAGACGGTCAAAAAGATTAATCGCGAGCTTGGAACAACCGTTATCATGACCGAGCATCGTCTAGAGGATGTTCTTCCGCTTACAGATCGGCTGATTGTGCTGAATGAGGGCATCGTGATTGCTGATGATACCCCGCAAAGGGTGGGAAAAGCTCTAAGCAAGCTGAATCATCCGATGTTTCTGTCCATGCCCTCACCGATGCAAATTTACGCAGGCGTAGAGAATGACTTAGCATGGCCTGTTACAGTGAAGGAAGGACGCCAATGGTTGGATGCTTTTCTAGAGGATAAGACACCTGCAGCGATCGCTGAATCTCAGCCAAGCTCGAAAGTGGACGGCCCTGTAGTCATAAAGTTTAAGGATGTATGGTTTAAATATGATAAAAACGGACCGGATATTATTAAAGATTTGTCTTTTGAAGTAAAGCAAGGGCAGTTCTATTGCATTGTTGGTGGGAATGGAACGGGGAAGACATCAACACTCTCCTTGATGAGCGGCATCCTTCAGCCCTATCGAGGGAAGGTTCTAATCAGTGGAAAGAATCCAGCAAAAATGAATGCCAAAGAACTGTTTACTAACAATCTGGGCATCCTCCCGCAAAATCCGCAAACCTTATTTGTGAAAAAAACAGTCGAGCTAGATTTATACGAAATGTTATCTCAGCTTCCTTTGACGAAGGAAGAAAAGGTGGCTAAAGTTGAGGCTGTGGTTAAGTTCGCAGAACTGGAACATCTTCTCTCGATGCATCCGTATGATCTTAGCGGGGGAGAACAGCAGCGTACTGCGCTGGCAAAAGTGCTTTTGTTAGAACCAAAGATTCTGCTGCTGGATGAACCGACGAAGGGACTGGATGGACCTTTTAAAGAGAAATTAGCTTTATTCTTACAGAAGCTTAATGCTGAAGGTGTTACCATCGTAATGGTTTCGCATGATGTTGAATTCTGTGCCAAATACGCGGAGGTCTGCGCCATGTTCTTTGATGGAAGTATCATCACTACGAATGAAGCCCAGAGGTTTTTTGCTGGAAACAGCTTCTATACGACTGCCGCCAACCGTATGGCGCGTCATGTATGGAGCGAGGGAGTAACGATAGAGGGTGTGATTGATTTATGTCAACGAAGCAGGTGACGGGTCGTCGTTTGAGTCGTCGAACTTTATTAGCGGGACTGCTAATCTTTATAGTTATTCCAGCTACAATTTTGTTAGGTATCTTTGTCCTAGATGATCGCAAATATTACTTTATCAGCCTATTGATCGTCCTCTACACGATGATTCCGTTTGCGTTGGTGTTCGAGAATCGGAAGCCGCAGGCGAGGGAACTCATCGTCATAGCGGTGCTAGCAGCTATTGCCGTTGCTGGACGCGCAGCCTTTTTCATGTTGCCGCAGTTTAAGCCGGTTGTTGCCATTGTCATCATCGCAGGGGTGAGTTTGGGAGCTGAGGCAGGATTTCTGGTCGGTGCTGTTGCGGGCTTCGTCTCCAATTTCTTCTTTGGGCAGGGACCTTGGACGCCTTGGCAAATGTTCTGTTTTGGCATCATTGGCTTCCTGGCGGGCATTTTCTTCAAGAAAGGTTTGCTTAAAAAGACTAAGCTGTCTCTCTGTATATTTGGAGGGCTAGCAACTTTCTTGGTATATGGAGGCATTATCAATATAGGCTCGCTGATGATGTTCACTTCTGAGTTCTCATTATCGGCTTTGATGACGACTTATGTTTCCGCCTTTTGGTTTGATATGGTGCATGCGGTCTCGACGGTGGTGTTCCTCTTTTTCATTGCTAACCCTATGATTGAAAAGTTGGATCGGATAAAAACGAAGTATGGGTTGATTGAGCCTTAGGTTTTGGAATTGGGTGTTTGGCGTTTTAAGTGCTGCGCATTGCGCTGGCGGACGCTCCGAGAACGGACTGTTGTTACAATCGCTGTTGTGTCCAGATTTTTTTGAATTTTTCCCCCTAGGGTAAAATCCGGACACAAAGGCGAACGCTCCGCTTTTCCACAATCAGTCCGTTCTCTCCGCTGCTATCAGCGCGAAACCCAAACACAAACACAAACAAAGGCTCAAAGCACCCTACTTCGGTTTTTAGCCGAAGGGGGGCGGTAGTACCTAGTGGCTGGAGGTTTGGCCACTAAAGATATTACAATCGGTATGGAATTCTAGTCGCGATGCTCCTAGATCTAACCTTAAAAAACAGGCGATGCTCCGGTCTACCGGTATCGCCTGTTTTTTAATTATTCCCTTACGATATCCATAGGCGCTGAGGTATCTTCAAAGGGCTTAAGGCTCTTTCGGCTGGGAGCAGACGGGGAGACGGGCAACCTAACGATAATCGTCGTTCCCTCTCCGATAGCACTGTCTACCTCTATCCTTCCTTGATGCAGAGAGACAATTTTTTTAACGATCGCAAGTCCGAGACCGTTGCCATTGTTGTTTCCGTTCCGCGACTTGTCTATTTTATAAAATCTTTGGAATACGGCGTTGAACTCTTCCGGGGACATCCCGATTCCATTATCGCTGACGGTGACGGATACTTCTGATGCACTACTATCTATACTGATGCGGATATTCCCGCCTACCGGTGTGAATTTGATGCTGTTGCTGAGCAAATTCATCCATACTTGCTTCAGCTGATCTTCATCACCCTTAATTTTGACCGCTTCCGGCAGCTCTAGATCGATAACGATGCCTTTGGCTGACCATTGGGGCTCACAGGTCACAACGATTGTTCTAATCTGCTCGTCAAGATTGAAGGGACTTGTGTTGAAGGGATGATGTTCAGAATCCAGGGAAGCGAGCTTCAATAAATTATCACTTAGCCTCGACAGACGTTCACTCTCCGCAATAATGATATCAAGATATTCGCTGCGTTCCTCTTCCACGATTAAATCTTGGTTCTGTAACGCCTTGGCAAAGCCGGAAATGGACGTAAGCGGTGTCTGGATTTCATGAGAAACGTTGGATACGAAATCCTGCCTCATTTGTTCCAACTGCTTCAGCTCCCCTGCCATCTCCACATAGCTTTGTGTCAATTCCCCGATTTCATCTATTCGGTTCACTTTAAGCTCCACCTCGAAATCACCCTTGGCCAGTCTTTTTGTCGCATTCGTCAGTGCTTTGATCGGCTCCACCAAATATCTGGCGGCAATAAGAATGCATACACTACCCAGCAAAAGCACGAGCAAAAGCACAAAGAGCACCATCCGATTGACGATATTTTCGTTCTCAGCAGAATACTGCAAGAACATCGCACGCCACTCCCCGTTCAACATAAAGGGCATCCCGATAAAAATATCCTTATCTTCCGCGGAGGAACGGTAGAGCTTTCCTTGTAGTACTTGTTTGACAGCTTCGGGGGGGACAGTGACAGCCGGACTACCCTTGAGCCCATAAAAGGTATGTTCTCCGGCATGATTGTACAGGTGGATAGGGTGTGCAGATACCTTAACCATACTATTCAGGAACTCGTCCGTATCTTTAGGTTTGGCGTCATCATAGCGGTGAATGATCTCTTTTCCCACTACGATCATTTCATTCTGTCCCTCATAACTTATCTGTTTCTGAAAGACATACAAGCCAATGAAAAAGGAACAGATTAGACTAAAGATAATGATGCCTAGAAACGTGAGAATGACGCGTACATATAACGTCTTGATCATGGCGTAGGGATCAGCCGATATCCCAGGCCGCGGGCCGTTTCGATTTGAAATTGCTCGCCCTTGCCGCTGAATTTCTCCCTCAACCGACTTATATGCACATCTACAGTCCGGCCGTCTCCTTCATAATTTAATCCCCAGATTTGAAGGATCAACTGTTCTCTTGTGAAGATTTGCCCAGGATGGCTGGCCAGCAGAAACAGCAGCTCAAATTCCTTCAAAGGAATTGTGACCGGTTCTTCACCACGCGTGACCTGAAAAGTGCGCCGGTTGAGCGTCACATTGCCCAACTGCACAGACTGGGAAGAGACGACCAGCGAGCGTTTAAGCAAAGCTTTTACTCGCATTACCAATTCAAGCGGATCAAATGGTTTCGTTAGATAGTCATCCGTACCAAGTTGAAAGCCTTTCACTTTGTGTGCGGATTCCGCTTTAGCCGTCACCATGAGGAGGGGGATGTTGGCATCCCAGCGCCTGATTTCTCTGCATAGATCCCAACCATCCAATCCTGGCATCATAATATCTAGAATGACGAGATCGACACGCGAGTTCTGTATAATGGACAGAGCTTTGGTACCATCCCTGGCTTCTTTGAGGTCAAAACCTTCTTTTCGCAAAAATAAAGACATTAGCTTTCGGATGTTATCATCATCATCAGCGATAAGTATAGTAGCCACGATTTTCCTCCTC